>Ga0136615_10000223_pt1 | contig 25175 bp, 24 predicted proteins | sample AntDrymUQ2882206_2_FD_106647 | JGI IMG/M metagenome (GOLD analysis project Ga0136615, IMG submission 106647) | Polar desert sand microbial communities from Dry Valleys, Antarctica - metaG UQ288 (22.06) | ecosystem: Environmental > Terrestrial > Soil > Desert | place: Antarctica: Dry Valley... | reverse complement strand
GTCCACGACCGGCACCGCGCATCCGTCGACCAACGAAGGGCTGTTATATGAGGATCTGTTCATATGCCCCGACAATAGCGTTCCGCTGTCCACCGTTGTGCGCATAACGGCGGTCTGGCTGCGCGCCGTCCGGAGATTTGTCGGGGGCCGGCGTTAGCGTCCGGGTCATGCGACTGCTGCACACCTCGGACTGGCACATCGGCCGGTCACTGCATGGTGCGGATCTGCTCGCTGACCAGGAGCGGGTGCTGACCGGCCTCGCCGATCTGATCACTGCCGAGTCGGTGGATGTGGTCCTCGTCGCCGGTGACATCTATGACCGGGCAATCCCGCCCGCGGCTGCCACCGCTGTGCTGGATTCCGTCCTGACCGCGCTCTGGTCCACGGGTGCACAGGTGATCATCACTCCGGGCAATCACGACTCCTCGATCCGGCTGGCATACGCGGCAGGACTGTTGGCAGCCAATGGCGTGCACCTGCGCACGAGCGTGTCCAGCCTGGCTGAGCCGGTCCTGCTCCAAGACGCGCACGGGACGGTCGGCATCTACGGGATCCCGTATCTCGAACCCGACCTCGCCAAGCACGCGTTGGGCATGCCCCAGGCCCGCGGTCACACCGATGTGCTCAGCGCCGCGATGGATCAGATCCGCGCCGACCGGGACCGGCGCGGGCTGACCCGGACGGTGGTCCTTGCCCACGCGTTCGTCGCCGGCGGCGTACGCGGCGACAGCGAGCGCGACATCAGTGTCGGCGGGGTGGAGGTTGTGCCCGCCGAGATCTTCGCCGGTATCGACTACGTCGCGCTCGGCCACCTGCACCGTGCGCAGGAAATCGTGCCGGGTGTGCGCTATTCGGGCTCGCCGCTGCCGTATTCCTTCGCCGAGGCTGATCAGGTGAAGTCGGTCACGCTGGTGGACTTCGATGCCGAGGGTAGGGCCGGCGTCACTGTCCACGAACTCGACCGACCGCGCGAGTTGGTCACTCTCACCGGGACCGTGGACGAGCTGGTCAACGAGCCCCGGTACGAGGCTCACCTCGAGGACTACCTCAGCGCACAGCTGCTGGATGCCACCCGACCGGTGGACGCCATGCGCCGGCTTCGGGCCCGCTTCAGCTATTGCGTCCACCTCGACTGGGCTCCGATCGTGGACCACATCGAGAGCACCCGCAGCTATGGCGAGCGGATCGTCGGGCGCAGCGATCTTGGGATCGTCACGGACTTCGTCCAGCACGTACGAGCGACTCCGGTCACCACGGCCGAGACCGATCTGCTGTCGGTCGCCCTCGCCGCCGGACGAGTCGCCGAGGGTGCCTCATGAGGGTGCACTCGCTGACCGTGACCGCCTTCGGGCCGTTCGCGGACACCGTTCGGGTCGATCTCGACGAGCTGAGCCGGGACGGGCTATTCCTGCTCTGCGGACCTACCGGGGCGGGCAAGACCTCGCTGCTCGACGCGATCGCGTTCGCCCTGTACGGCCGGGTGCCCGGAGCCCGCGGGCAAGAGAAGCGACTGCGCAGCGACCACGCCATGCCGGCAATTCGTACCGAGGTCGTCTGCGAGCTGACCCTTCGCGGTGAGCGGGTGCGGATCACCCGGCGCCCCGAGCAGACCCGCCCCAAGGCGCGGGGCGGCGGCACGACCAAGGATCAGGCGCTTCTGCACATCCAGCGTGAAGTGGACCGAGCTTGGGAGCCGGTCAGCATCCGGTTGGACGAGGGTGGGGACTACCTACGGGCTCAGGTCGGACTCAGCGCGGAACAGTTCTGGCAGGTCGTCCTGCTTCCGCAGGGCGAGTTCGCCGAGTTCCTCCGAGCCGAGCCCGATCAGCGAGCCAAGGTGCTGGAGACACTGTTCGACGCCGGCCGCTTCACCGCTGTGGAGGACTGGCTGGCCGAGCACGCACGGACCCTGCGAGCGGCCCTCACACAGGCGCAGGACACGGTGGACCGGCTGCTGCATCGGGTCGAGCAGGTCGCCCGGGCACTGCCGGTGACAGGTAGCCGCGCGGCGATACCGGCCAGACCCGCAACCGAGGATCCGGACGACGTCCGGGCCTATCTGTTGGGCCAACTCGACAGGGCCAGCGCCCAGTTGGTCGCCGCGCAGGCGCAGGACGAGGCGACCAGGACGAGGCTGGTAAGTGCTGAGACCGGACCGAACCGGGCTCGACGGGCGGTACGCGCGGCCGATCGGCTGCTGGCGGTCTGCTCGCAGAGAGACTTCCTCGAGGCCCGCTCCGAACACGTCGCCGACCAGCGAACACGGCTGGCTGCTGCGCTGGGCGCTGAACCCCTTCGGCCGTTCCTGGACGCCGTTGACACGGACCGGACTCGGACGGCCGCAGCCGCCGCGAATCTCGCCGACACCTATTCGGATCTGACCGGCCTGGATGTCGCCACCCAGTGCCCGGTCCGGCTGCAACCGGCGGGAGCGGCGGCCACCGATCAACCGGAATTGACCTCCATCTCGGGCAGCGGCTCGGCCGGGCCCGAACTGCGGCGGTGGAGCAGGAACATGCGGGACGAGGTCGCCCGGCTGGAAGGCCTGGAGGTGGAATGGGCTGGCGTCGAGGCTGCCGAGTCGATGCTCGCCAAGTTGGCCGAGCAGCAAGCGCGACGAGGCACCTCCTTGGCCGACCTGCAGGAAATCAGCCGTCGACTGCCGGCCGCGCTGGCTGACGTCGAGGCACGCCGGGACGCCGCCCGGCTGGCCGCGGCTCAGATGGACCACACCGCGGCCAGATTGACGGCGGCACAAGCTCGGGTGGAGGCAGCGACCCGGACCAAAGCCCTCGGAAAGCTGATCGGCACGGCCGAGTCCGTCCACATCGCAAGCCAACGGACAGTCCTGAGCGCCAAGGCGCGGTGGCTGACGTTGCGCCAGACGCGGCTGGCCGGCATCGCCGCCGAACTGGCCGGTCAGCTCTGCGACGGCCGGAACTGTCCGGTGTGCGGGTCGGCCGAACACCCTGCGCCCGCTCAGCCGGCCGACGCTGCGGTGACGGCCAAGGACGAGCAGGCTGCAGCGGATAGGCACGACAGCCTCGAGCAGGTGTGCCTTCGCGAGGCTGCCAGCGTGCTCGAACTGCGTCGTGAGTACGACGCGTGCTGCTCGGTCACGTCGGGAGCCTCCCTGGCTGCCGTACGTGCGGAGCTTTCAGTCGCGGGAACGGCCGATGCGGCCGCTCGGGCCGCCGCGCAGCAGTTGCCCGACCTGATCCGCGAGTACGCGGATCTGGTTGCCGGACGAGAGGACGTCGCTGCCCAACTCGGCGTGCTGGCGCAGGCCCAGGTCGAGGATCGAACGACGACCAAGGAGATAGCGGCCAGGGTCGGTGCCGGGCGCCGACGCCTGGACAAGGCTCGGGGACAGGACGCTTCCCTGACGGCGCGACGGGAGCGACTCACCGCCCTAGCGGAAGCGGCCGAGGCGGTCGAGCAGGCCGCGTCCGTTTCCGCGTCCGCGGTTGCGACTGCATTGCACACTCGCGAAGCAGTCGAGGATCGACTGCAGCGCTGCGGCTTCCACTCCGCTGCGGCGGCCGCGGCCGCTCTTCTGGACGAAAACACACGCAACGGCCTGACCCGGGCGATACGCGAACACGAGGACAGCCAGACCAGAGTGTCCGCCGAACTGATCTCGGCAACCGAAGAGGTCGACGGTGCACTTGCCGAGCTGGACGACCTGCCGCGCTACCCCCGTCCGGCCGGCATACTCGCCGGTGTTCCTGGTGAGTTCGCGCCGTCCTCGGCGCCGGTCACAGGCGTGGTCTCCGATCTCGGCCGGCAGGTGGCCGAGGTACGAACCCTTCTCGAACGTGAACACGAGGCGGCCGCCAGGACCCGGGATGAAGCGGTGGCCGCCCTCAGCCGCGCCCGGGCGGTTCAAAGCCAGCTGAATGAGCTCCAGGTGCTGCTCGACCAGGCATTGGCCGAGTGCGCTCCGGTGCTCGATGCCAGCGTCGAGGCGGATGCTCTCGCCGCGCTGGCAGCGGGAGGGGGAGCGAACGTCAAGAAGATGCGACTGCGCTCCTACGTGCTGGCGGCCCGCCTCGAGCAGGTCGCCGCCGCTGCAACGACGCGGCTACGTCAGATGTCCAGCGGCCGGTACGGCTTCGTGCACTCCGACGATCTCCGCGGCGGGAACCGGCGCAGTGGTCTGAGCGTGGACATTCTCGACAGCCATACCGGGACGCAACGCCCCACCAAGACCCTGTCCGGCGGCGAGAGCTTCATCGCCTCCCTCGCTCTCGCCCTGGGCCTTGCCGACGTGGTCACCGCTGAGTCCGGCGGAATAGCACTGGACACCTTGTTCGTCGACGAGGGATTCGGCAGCCTCGACCCGGATTCGCTCGACGCCGTCATGACGGTTCTCGATGAACTTCGACAGGGTGGTCGTGTTGTCGGCATCGTGAGCCACGTCGAGGAGCTGCGTACCCGGGTTCCCATGCAACTGCAGATCCATACCAGCTCACACGGCTCGGCCCTGGACCAATCCGACGTCCCGGATGACCTTTCCGCCAGGCTCTTGGCCGGCTGACGGGTCTTCTTCCAGTGGATGTCGAGAACCACCGGACGGCTCCGACCCAGTGGTGAGCATCCATCCGGGGTGCCGAATCGAAGGAGTCGGTCAACGGGTTCTGGATTGTCGACGTCGAGAGCGAGGCGCGCGCGGTCGAGATCGCCTCTCGAGTCGTGGCATTCACGCACGGGCCGATCGAGGTACGACAGATCATGGACGCACCACCGGAAGTGTGAGAACCGACGCCCGCATCGAGGACCTGCTGCGCGAACTCGCGCCGCAGGTCCTCGGCTCGCTCGTCCGCAGGCACGGCCAGTTCGACGCCTGTGAGGACGCCGTACAGGAGGCCTTGCTCGCCGCGACGCAGCAGTGGCCGGAGCGAGGCTTACCGGACGAGCCGCGCTCCTGGCTGGCCACCGTCGCTTCGCGACGCCTGGTCGACAACTGGCGCAGCGAAAGCGCCCGGCAGCGCCGGGAGGAGGCCGCGGCCGCTCTGGAGCCACCGAGCCCGGCACAGGCCTCGGATCGGGACGACACGCTGGCGCTGCTGTTCCTGTGCTGCCATCCGTCATTGTCGGTCCCGTCCCAGCTCGCCCTCACCCTGCGCGCGGTCGGTGGCCTGACGACGGCCGAGATCGCGCACGCGTTTCTGGTCCCCGAGCCAACCTTGGCCCAGCGGATCAGCCGGGCAAAGCAGAGCATCAAGGCCGCGGGTCTGACCTTCACGCTGCCGCCGGACAGCGAGCGCGCCGACCGGCTCCGCGTCGTGCTGCACGTGCTGTATCTCGTCTTCAACGAGGGCTACACGGCGAGCTCTGGACCTGCCCTGCAGCGGGGCGATCTCAGCACCGAGGCAGTCCGGCTCGCGCGCCTGCTCCACCAGTTGGTGCCACAGGAGGCCGAGGCCGCCGGACTGCTGGCCCTCCTGTTGCTGACCGACGCCCGGCGCGCTGCGCGTACCCACGCTGACGGCTCTCTGGTTCCACTCGCCGACCAGCGTCGCGAACTCTGGAACAAGCCCCAGATCGATGAGGGCACCGCCCTGATCACCCGAATCCTCGGCACGGCAAACGTCGGGCCCTACCAGCTCCAGGCGGCCATCGCCGCGGTGCACGACGAGGCGCCCAGCAACGAACAAACGGACTGGCCCCAGGTCCTGGCGCTGTACCAGGTGCTCGCGCGCGTCTCGCCAGGGCCGATCGTGACGCTCAACCGCGCCGTGGCCCTCGCCATGGTCGACGGGCCCCGAGCCGGATTGGCCCTTCTCGGGACTCTGGACGGTGACGACCGGATGGCTCACACCCACCGGCTTGACGCCGTACGGGCGCACCTGCTCGAGCTTGCCGGAGACCCGGCCGCCGCCCGCGCGTCCTACCTCCAGGCCGCGCGGAGAACTGCGAGCCTGCCCGAGCAGCGCTACCTCGCCTTGCGGGCCGCTCAGCTGGGTTAGGGGGCGAAGCGGCCGGGCGCAAGCGCGCAGCCCGCCTCGGCCGGGGTCGGTCGTGTTCAGCCGCGCGGCGCCAGTGGTGACGGCGGCGGTTGGGCAGGTGCAATCAGCGGGTGTCGCCGGATGAACCATCCGCGGCCGCTCATCTGCAGGACCAGCTGCGTGCCCCGGTACATCTGCCATTGCAGAAAGACGGTTCCCAGCTCGGCCGAGCGGGTGGAGGGCTGGGCATCGGTCACCGTGAGCGCGGCGCTCAGCTCGTCGCCGGCGTACACCGGGGCGAACCAGCGCAGGTTTTCCATGCCCGGTGAGGTATCCGCAGCCGCTCGGGACAGGACGGCGTCAACGTACATCCGCATCAGGGAGCTGACGGTGAAGAAGCCACTGGCAATCAGCCGGCCCCAGGTCGAGGCCTCTGCACGCGCTCGGTCCACGTGGTACCACTGCGGATCGAAACGCTCCGCGAAGGCGACCATTTCCGCCTCGTCGACGACGAGAGTTCCGAGTTCGAAGACCCGGCCGGGGACGAGGTCCTCGAAGTAGATCGTTGATACCGCGGGGGCAGGCACGTGCAACACCGTGTCACAACCAGCCGGACCGACGAACGGCACGCCTTTCCGGTCCTCGATGTCGCCTGACTGCTCACCGACGAGCATCACCTTGACCTTGGACGCTCCGCTGGAGAACACGACCTGGGTGGCCGGTCCCACAACTCACACCCCGGCAGTCAGGCGCCGACGCCCGCAGCGCCGCCAGATCGGGATTCCGTGGGACCCACTGGGCTGCCCCGGGGCGAACTGGATGCTTCGCCTCGACGGTCGGTCCCTTCGGAGTCACGAGACCAGACTGGCATGGTCCTCGGCTCGGCGCTGACTAACCTGACCCGCGTGGATTCGCGCACCGGTCTGCCGGTCGTCGGCATGGTTGGCGCAGGCCAGCTTGCGCGGATGACGCACCAGGCGGCGATCCCGCTCGGCCAGTCCCTGCGCGTGCTGGCGCAATCGCCCGATGACGGCGCGGCGTCGGTGGCGGCTGACGTCATGATCGGCGAGCACACCTCGTACGACGACTTGCTTGCCTTCGCCGCTGGGTGCGACGTCCTGACCTTCGACCACGAACACGTCCCGACCGAGCTCATTCGATCGCTGGCCACCGCCGGTCACGTGGTGTACCCGGGGGCACACGCGCTCGAACACGCACAGGACAAGGCGGTGATGCGTCAGGCCCTGACCAGGGCCGGCGTCCCGTGTCCGGCATGGCGCTCGGTGTCCACAGTGGATGACGTCGCCGCCTTCGGTGCCGAACACGGTTGGCCGGTCGTGCTCAAGGTCGCCCGCGGCGGATATGACGGCCGAGGCGTATGGACGTTGACCGAGTCGGCTGCGGCTGCCCATGTGCTTGAGCCGGACCGCGCCTACATCGTCGAACAGCGCGTGCCCATCCTGCGCGAACTCGCCGTGCTGGTGGCTCGCTCGCCCTACGGTCAGGTGTCGGTCTGGCCGATCGTGCAGACCGTCCAGCGGGACGGGATCTGTGTCGAGGTGATCGCGCCCGCTCCGGATCTGGCCGCGGAGTTGGCCGGAGTAGGGGCCACTCTCGCAGTGCGGCTGGCCGCTGAGTTGGGCGTCGTGGGGGTGATGGCCGTCGAGCTGTTCGAGACCGCCGACGGGCTATTGGTCAACGAGTTGGCCATGCGCCCGCACAACAGCGGTCACTGGACGATCGAGGGTTCCCGTACGAGCCAGTTCGAGCAACACCTCCGGGCGGTGCTCGACTACCCGCTGGGCACGACCACGATGACTGCGCCGTGGGTGGTCATGACCAATCTCCTGGGCGGCCCGGATGGTGGGATGGGCATCGACGAGCGGGTGCACCACGCGATGGCCCAATGGCCGGATGTGAAGCTGCACCTGTACGGCAAATCGCCACGCCCCGGTCGCAAGCTCGGGCACGTCACCTCTCTGGGTTCCGACCTCGCCGAGGTGCGCGCCCGGGCGGGGGCCGCAGCCGCTTATCTGCATCAGGGAGGACACCGGTGAACGACTCGGCGGGATACCGCGGCGAGCAGATCAGGGTCTCGGTGATCATGGGCAGCGACTCCGACTGGACCGTGATGAGCGCGGCTGCCGATGCGCTGAACGAGTACGGCGTCACGCACGAAGTGCGCGTGATATCCGCTCACCGGACGCCGCGGGACATGCTGGACTACGCCGCCAACGCGGCCGGGCGGGGTCTACGGGTGATCATCGCCGGGGCTGGGGGAGCGGCCCATCTGCCTGGGATGGTGGCCTCGGCCACCGCGCTGCCGGTCATCGGCGTACCGGTTCCGCTGGGGCAGCTCGACGGCCTGGACTCGCTGCTGTCCATCGTGCAGATGCCGGCCGGTGTGCCTGTCGCCACCGTCGGCATCGGCGCTGCCCGCAATGCCGGTCTGCTGGCCGTACGGATCCTCGCCGTCTCCGACCCGCATCTGGGTCAAGCCCTGGACATCGCGGCGGGAGAACTCGCAGAGACGGTGCGGGACAAGGATGAAAGCCTTCGTCAACGACGCGCGAAGCAGCACCTGGAGCCCGGCTGAGCTAGCCTCGAATGATGACGATGACCTCAACCCCCAGCGTCTATCAGCTCAGCGACGAGCAAGCCATGGTCCGGCAGGCCGTGCGGGCCATGGCCGAGGGGCAGATCGCGCCGTACGCCGCAGATGTGGACGAACACAGCCGCTTTCCGGACGAGGCGCACCAGGCACTCACCCGGTCGGGCTTCCATGCCGTACATCTGCCGGATCAGTACGGTGGCGCCGGTGCGGATGCCATCTCGACCTGCATCGTGATCGAGGAGGTTGCGCGGGTCTGCGCTAGCTCTTCACTGATCCCGGCGGTCAACAAGCTCGGGACGACACCGGTGCTGCTGTCCGGCTCGGAGGAGCTGAAAAAGCAGGTGCTGCCAGGCGTCGCCACGGGGGAGGAGATGTTTTCCTACGCGCTGTCCGAGCGGGAAGCCGGCTCTGACGCGGCCGCGATGAAGACCCGGGCGCGGCAGGACGGTGACCATTGGGTGCTCAACGGCACCAAGGCGTGGATCACCAATGCTGGTGTCTCCCAATGGTACACAGTCATGGCTGTGACCGAACCCGGCAAGGGGGCCAACGGCATCTCGGCCTTTGTCGTGCACATCGACGACCCTGGCTTCGAGGTGGGTACCAAGGAACGCAAACTCGGCATAAAAGGATCACCGACCTGCGAGATCCACTTCGCCGACTGCACCATTCCGGCCGACCGGATCATCGGTGAGCCCGGGACCGGCTTCAAGACCGCGCTGAAGACCCTGGACCAGACCAGGCCGACGGTCGGCGCTCAGGCGGTCGGCATCGCGCAGGGCGCACTCGATGCGGCGATCGGTTATGTCAAGGAACGTAAGCAGTTCGGTAAGACGATCGGGGAGTTCCAGGGCGTGCAGTTCATGCTCGCGGACATGGCAATGCAGATCGAAGCGGCTCGGCACCTGGTCTACGTCGCCGCAGCGACCGCGGAGAGCGGCGGGGATGTCAGTATCCTGGCCGCAACCAGCAAGTGCTTCGCCTCCGACGTGGCGATGAAGGTGACCACCGATGCCGTGCAACTGTTCGGCGGGGCCGGATACACCAAGGACTTCCCGGTGGAACGAATGATGCGGGACGCCAAGATCACCCAGATCTACGAGGGGACCAACCAGATCCAGCGCGTGATCATCGCTCGCAATCTGCTTCGCTAGGGCAGCCGTTCCCCCGTCCTGGCGGTTTCCGTCAAAACCGCCAGATGGTCCGCATCAGTCGGGACGGGGATCGAGTACGTGGCTCAGCCGGCGGCGGCGGGAATGACCATCACCGCTGGTGGTGCCTCGACGATCAGGTCGGCACCGGTCGCGGCGACGACGTCCTCGGAGGTTACCCCTGGTGCGACCTCACGCAGTACCAGTCCGCCGTCGGTGACGTCCAGGACAGCCAGATCGGTGATGATCCGGTCGACGCAGGCCCGTCCGGTGAAGGGGAGGTCGCACTCGTCGAGAATCTTCGGCGACCCGTCCCGCGCAACATGTTCCATCATCACGATGACCCTGCGAGCGCCGTGGACCAGATCCATGGCACCGCCCATGCCCTTGACCATCTTTCCTGGGATCATCCAGTTGGACAGATCCCCGGCGCCGCTGACCTGCATGGCGCCGAGGATCGCAACGTCGATGTGCCCACCGCGGATCATTCCGAAGCTCAGCGCGGAGTCGAAGAACGCTGCACCCGGCAACAGGGTGACGGTCTCCTTTCCGGCGTTGATCAGGTCGGGATCCTCCTCGCCCTCGAACGGGTACGGCCCGACGCCGAGGATGCCGTTCTCGCTCTGCAGCACGACATGCACACCGTCGGGGATGTAGTTGGGTACCAGGGTCGGCATCCCGATCCCGAGGTTGACGTACTGCCCGTCCTCGAGATCGGCAGCCACCCGGGCGGCGAGTTCAGTGCGGGTCAGCGCCATCAGGCTTCTCCCTCCGCGGCCGAATCCACAGCGCTGAGCAGGCCGGCCGCCCCGGGCCGGGGGCGAACGGTCCGCCGTTCGATCGGCTTGTCCTGAGCGCTGACCTGGACCACCCGTTGCACGAAGACACCTGGAGTGTGCACACTCTCCGGCTTGATCTCTCCGGCCTCGACGAGCTCTTCGACCTCCGCGATCGTGACTCGACCGGACATGGCGCACAGGTTGTTGAAGTTGCCGGCCGACTCGCGGTAGACGAGATTCCCGTGCCGGTCGCCCTTCCAGGCACGAACCAGGCCGTAGTCGGCGATCAGAGCCCGCTCCATCGTGTACATCTGCCCGTCGAACTCGCGTACCTCGCGAGGCGGGCTGGCCAGCGCGACGGTTCCGTCGGAGTGATACCGCATCGGTACGCCACCGTCGGCGATCTGCGTGCCGACCCCGCTGGGCGTGAAGAACGCTGGGATGCCACAGCCGCCGGCCCGCAGCCGTTCGGCCAGAGTTCCCTGCGGCGTGAGTTCCACTTCCAGCTCACCGGAGAGGAACTGCCGTGCGAACTCCTTGTTCTCCCCGACGTAGGAGCTGACCGTACGCCGAATGCGATGCGCCGCAAGCAGTTTCCCCAGCCCCCAGCCATCGACTCCGCAGTTGTTGGAGAAAGTCTCGAGATCGGTGGCACCTTGCTCGTAGAGGGCGTTGATCAACCAGATCGGCACGCCACACAGGCCGAAACCGCCTACGGCCAGGCTCGACCCGGACGGGATGTCAGCGACCGCCTCGGCAGCTGAGGTCATGACCTTGTCCATCGACACCTCATTTCGCCTAGAACCGGCTATCCCCCAGGACGGGGACACCGGCGAGCTCGATCCCGAGAGTAGCTGTGACTCGCTCGGACTCGGCCCGGGCCGCCAACCGCTCGGGGTTGGGATCCGTAACCAGGACGATGCTGCAGCCTGCGGCCAGCGGCGCCAACAGCCAGGGCACCGGCCCCGCTTCGGCGGCGAGGTCCCGGCTGATCATGATCCGGTCGCCGGTGTTCATCCCCAGCCGGTCGGCCAGCGCCACCGCGGCACCGGCTAGCCCCTCGTGGCTGAGTTCGAGGCTGCCGGCGAGCAGAGCCGGCGTGGCCGGGTCCACAGGTGCGGCCGCTCGGAACTGATCGCCGTACAGGCCGATCTCCTGTGCGTAGTCGGTTATGCGCCGCCACTGGTCGGAAAGTCCGCGACCCCACGGGTCGAGGGTCAACCCCACGACGTCGCAGCTGCGGTCGGCGTAGGCGACAAGATCGGCCTCGGTGCAGAACACGGCATCGGGCTCGTGCGAGGCGTCCACGTCGGGATAGTCGACCACCCGATGCCCGGCAGCCCAGGCGCCCAAGAGGATTCCGGCTGTCTGCCAGTGTGGTGGCAACACCACCGCGATGCTCGAACCACCGTCCAGGCCGAGTCCGTCGGTCAGCAGATTTGCGGTTTTGGCCACCCAGTTGTCCAGGGTCGTCGCCGACAGCTCGGTCCGCTCACCGGTGGCATCGTCGTAGTAGGTGAGCAGTGGGCCGCCCGGATCCCGGGTCAGTGCGCCGGCGAACAAGTCCGAGGCGATCATGACGCGTCCACTTCGCTCACGCCTTCTCGGCTCAGTTGATGCACCCGGTGTCCGCGGCCGTGCGAGGGAGATCCTGCTCGCCGGGATCCGGTGCCGGGGCGGCGTCGACCGCCTGTCCGACGCCGTTGAAGTCCGAGCCCAGCACCAGTTGCAGCTCAGCTCCTCCGAGCGTCGAATCTGCCCGGACCACGGCGCCAGGGATCGCTGCGGCCAGGGTTGCCGCCTGGCTCTCCTGGCCTTCGGCGTACCGGATCTCGGTCTGCGTGTAGTCGCTGGAGTCGGCGTTCCCGGTGGAGGTCACCACGAAGCCCGCGGCTTCGAGCTCGGTCTGGGTCTGCGCCGCGATGCCACCGGTCACCGAACCATTGAAGACGGCGACACTGACCTCGCCGGGATCGACGTTCTGCGCGGGAGGGGGCTCAGCTGCGGGGTCTTGGGCGGTCAGATTCGCGAAGAAGTCGTACAGGACCTCACGGTCCTCGGGTACGACGATGGACAGGCCGTCCTCAGTGCCGACGCCGAGGTTGGGCAAGGTCTGGAAGTTGACGGTGCCGGCAGTCACGGCCTGCATCTGCTCGGCCAACCCGAACAGGTCGAGTTCGGAATCGACAGTGAGAGCCAGGGAAGCGGCCTCGACCAACCTGCGCTGCAGGCCGAGGTCGAAGAACACCTCTTGGGAGAGGAGCTTGCTCACCATCGCGCCGATGAAAACCTGTTGGCGCACGATGCGGTCCAGGTCACCCTGCGGCAAACCGTCGCGTTGCCGTACGAAGGCCAGCGCCTGCGCACCACTGATCTCCTGCGCTCCGGCGGGCAGGTTGATCCCGGACTTGGGCTCCTGTTGGGCCTGGCACAGGTTGACCGGTACGCCGCCGACGATGTCGGTGAGCAGAACGAAACCGAACAGGTCGATCGAGACGTAGTGGTCGACGCTCACGCCGCTGATCGAACTGATGGTCTGGATCAACTTCCGCGCGCCGAAGGCGGCGCGCTCCTCGTCAGTGCTGCCCTCGGGCGCGTCCTGGCTGAAGCCGAAAGCGAAGGCCGCATTGAGCTTGTGCATCCCATAACCGGGCACCTCGACGTAGGAGTCCCGCGGGAAGGACACGAAGGATGCTCGACTGCCGTCGGCCGGCACGTGCAGCAGGATCATGGTGTCGGTGTTCATCCCGGGCTCCAAGCTGACCCCGAGCTCGGTGAGCTGTTCAGGGGTGAGATTGGTCCGGTTGTCGTTGCCGACGATGAGGATGTTCATCGCATCGGCATCACCGCCGCCGGCGTTGTCGTTGCCGTCGGTGGGAATGACGTCCTGACGGGAGAGGTTCTGCTCGGCAACCTGGGTCAGGTACCAGCCCCAGCCGCTTGCTCCCAGCAGGGTCAGTGACAACAGGCCGGCCACCAGCCGAGCACCCAGAAATAGCCCACCGCGGCGCTTCTTGCTCGTTCCCTCCCCCCCGTCGGGCGAGCGTGGCGAATGCGGCCGGCCGGCATCGCCGGAGCCTGAACTCGACGTTCCACGGCCGGAGCGAGGGTCGAGATGAGGCGGCAGTCGACGTCCACCCTCGTAGCCGTCGGTCACCCGCCCGAGAGTACCTGCGTCGATCTTTGCGACCCGGCTTTCAGGGCGAGGGCGGTCACAACCAAGCTCGCTAGGGCAGGATGCCACTCCGTGGGTAGGACTCGTTGGCTGATCGTTGGTGCGGCGGGCCGGGTCGGTCGGGTTCTGATCGCTGCTCTCGAGGGGCAGCCCGTCCGGACCTGGACCCGGCATGATGCCGACCTGACCGATCGGGATCGTGTGCTGGCTACTCTGGCCGCGATCCGGGACGAGTCGACCGATCCTCTCATCTGCATCAACACTGCGGCCGTTGCCGACGTCGATGGCGCTGAAAAGGATTCGCGGACGGCCGTATCCGTCAACGGCCAGGCACCGGGTTGGCTGGCCGAAGGCCTCAGCGATGCCGACCTCATGGTGCACCTGTCCACCGACTACGTCTTCGGCGGGAACAGTGGCCCAACGGCACCGTACGACGAGGACGCGCCGACCGCGCCGTTGTCGGTGTACGGAACGACCAAGCGCGACGGCGAGAACGCAGTTCTGTCCGCGCGACCGGACAGCTACGTCGTACGGACCTCCTGGGTGTTCGACGCGGACAAGCCCAACTACGTGACCTTCTTCCGTGATCGGCTGCTGGCCGGAGATCCCATCGAGGCGGTCACCGACCAAGTGAGCCGGCCCACAGCCACGACGGATCTGGTTGCCGGGCTGTTGGCCCTTTGCAGCCGCCGACCTGACTCCGGGATCTACCACTGCGCCAACGGTGGACAGGCCAGTCGGTACGACGTGGCAAGCGCGATCGGCGCCGAACTGGGAGCCGATCCTTGCCTGGTTCGAGCGATCCGCACCGATCAGGCCCCGCGGCGTCCCGCGATTCGGCCGGCGTACTCGGTGCTGGGGCTTCGGCGCTGGCAGGAGGCCGGGTTGCCCGAACTCCGCTCGTGGCGCATTCCCCTACGGGAAGTCATCCTTCGCCCATCCCTAGGCTGACCCGGTGGAGCAGTCACCTCGGTCGGTTCAGCCCGTGTACGGCGTGATCCCAGCCGGTGGCAGCGGACTTCGGCTGTGGCCACTGTCGCGTGCTGGGGCACCGAAGTTCCTGCAAGCGCTGTCCGGCCAGGGGGATCGCAGCCTGCTGCAGTCCACGGTCGACCGGTTCTCTCCGTTGGTCGATATCGATCGCATCCTGGTCGTCACTGGTGCTCTGCACGTCGCAGCTGTCGCCAGTCAGCTTCCGGGGTTGCCGGCGGCGAATCTGGTGGCCGAGCCGGTCCCCCGGGAATCCGGGCCGGCGATCGCTCTGGCAGCCGCCCTGATCTCCGAACGGGATCCACAAGCGGTGATGATCTCCTGTCACGCGGACCAATTGGTCGGCGACCTCAATGCCTTTCACGCAGCATTGACAACGGCCGTCGAGGTGGCCCAGACCGGTCTGCTCGTCACCATCGGGGTTGCTCCGCACAGCCCAGAAACCGGATACGGCTATCTGCAGCTGGGCGCGTCGTTGCATATCGGAGCGGCTCGTGCGGTCGTCGAGTTCCAGGAGAAACCCGACGCAACGACCGCCGCGGCCTACCTCGCCTCGGGGGACTACCTCTGGAACGCCGGGATGTTCTGCTGGCGGGTGGACGCATTCCTGCAACAGTTGGCCATCGAACTGCCGGACCTGCACGCGGGCGTCACGGCGCTGGCCTCCCGCTGGACCAGCACCGCGACCGCGGACCTGGAGCGGGACTGGTCAGTGCTGCAGAAGATCAGCATCGACCACGGGCTGATGCAGCCGGCCGCCGCGCGAGGGATGGTCGCGACGGTGCCCGCCGATTTCGGCTGGGCCGACATCGGCGACTGGCACACATTGGGCGCCGTCGTGGGCGCCGACGCGAACGGACACACCCAACTGGGCGCCGGCTCGCTGGTGTCCGAGGACTCCGCCGATTGCGTGGTCGTCACCGGATCCGGCCGTACCGTCGCCTTGCTCGGAGTCACCGGGCTGGCGGTCGTGGACACCGAGGATGTGCTGCTCATCTGTCCGCGTGAGCGAGCCCAAGAAGTCAAGGCGTTGGTCGAACGAGCCCGCAACGATGGCCACAGCGCCCTGCTCTGAGTGCGGCGGCCGGCTGGATACAGTCCGGGACCTCGAGGCATTTCCGTCAAAGGAGCACACATGCAATGGGCTGACGTAGCGGCTGTGGTCACCGGGGGGGCGTCGGGACTGGGGGAGGCAACCACTCGCGCGTTGAGCGCCAAGGGTGCCGCGGTGACAATCCTCGATCTTCAAGTCGACAAGGCGGCCGCGCTGGTCGCCGAACTCGGCGGAGGCACCTCGTACGTCGCGACCGACGTCACCGACGCAGAGCAGGTCCAAGCCGCGCTGGCCGAGGCCGTCGGCAAGGGCCGCGAGCTTCGCGTGGCGGTGAACTGTGCCGGTGTGGGCTGGGCCTCACGAGTCCTGACTCGGGACGGCACTCCGCACGATCTCGAGCTGTTCAGCAAGGTGATCGGGATCAACCTGATCGGCACGTTCAACGTGCTGCGACTCGCGGCGGTGGCGATGGCCGGCAACCAGCCCGACGAACAGGGCGAGCGCGGCGCGATCGTCAACACCGCCTCGATAGCCGCCTTCGACGGGCAGATCGGCCAGATCGCCTACGCCGCCTCCAAAGCCGGAGTCGCCGGAATGACACTGCCGGCCGCTCGAGACCTGTCGAGCATCGGCGTACGGGTCAACACGGTCGCACCCGGCATCATCGACACCCCGATGCTGGCCGGACTGCCCGAAGACACCCGGGCCAAACTGGCCGCCGGGGTGCCCTTTCCCAAGCGCCTCGGCACTCCCGCGGACTATGCGAGTCTCGCCGTCTTCCTGCTCGAGCATCCCTATCTCAACGGCGAGACGGTACGGATGGACGCGGCCCTGCGGATGCCTCCGAAGTAGCCCACCATGCCGGCCGCCCGCGCTTGGCAGTCCGGTGCGACCACCAGGAAGGTGGGACGGTGCACGAAGCGACCTGGCAGCCCGGCTGGCCGGTCGATGTTGCTCGCACCCTCGGACCGCTGCGGCACGGCGGTGCAGATCCATCGTTTCGACGGGATGCCGACGGCGTGTGGTGGCGTACCACGACGACCCCGGAGGGGCCGGCCACCGTCGCGGTACGAGTCGACCGGGACGGCGTGCATCATGCTGCCTGGGGGCGTGGCGCAGAGTGGGTCGTGGGCACAGTTCCCGGCTGGCTCGGGGCCGAGGACGACCGGTCGGACTTTGTCCCCACCGACCCGATCGTGGCGCGCTTGGACTTGCGGTTCCCGGGGCTGCGCCTGCCTCGGACGAACCGGATCTGGGACACCCTGGTCGCGGCGATCATCGAACAGAAGGTGACCAGCGCCGAGGCCCATCTGGCCTGGCGCTTGCTTCTGCTCACCGCCGGTGCCCCCGCGCCCGGGCCCGTCGCCGAGCGAATGCGCGTCGTTCCGACCCCGGAGGTGCTGCTCGAACTGACCGACTGGCAATGGCACCGAATCGGGCTGGACGGACAGCGGCGAAGAACCCTGCGGGCGGCGGCCACGGTGGCTCACCGGTTGGAGGCGGCTCTGGAGATGTCTGCGGCGGATGCGGCGAAGCGGCTGCAGGTGGTGCCCGGGATCGGGATCTGGACTGCGGCCGAGACAATGCAACGGGCGACCGGGGATCCGGACGCGGTCTCGGTCGGGGACTACCACGTCCCCTCTCTGGTCGGGTTGGCGCTGATCGGGGAACGCATCGACGACGAACGGATGCTCGAGCTGCTGGAACCGTTTCGCCCGCACCGGCAACGTGTCGTACGGCTGATCGAGTGCGGTGCGCCGCGTCCCCCGCGGCGGGGCCCGCGAGCGCCGGTCCGCAGCTACCGCTCGATCTGAACCTCGGGGTGACCGACCACTACCAGGCCGTGCGCCCTGAGCCCCTCGGCGCGGATGCGGGGAACCCGATCGGTGAGCCGCAGGAGATCGAGCTCCGTGCCGACCTGGTCGCCGGTGTTGGCATCGGCAGGGTCCAGGTCGGTCGGCGACAGCCAGCCGGCGGCCAGCCCCTCGGCGTGCAGTTGGATCAGCAGAGCTCCGATGGCCATGCCGAGCACGGTGAACCCATGCTCGTCGGCCCGGCCGGTGACAACCGGAATGATGACGGCGCCCGCCTGCGCAAGCAACCGTCCGGCCCGCGTTGTTGCCACCTGGGAAGTAGCCTGCCGACCGCTGTCGTACGGGATGAGATCGGGAACGAGTTCCAGGCCCTGGTCGAGGTGGAGCGACATCAGCGCCGCCTCGATGGCCCCTCGTAGCACCGGTATCGAGACGGGTCGCCGGTCGAAGCCGCTCGGAGATCGGCGGGTGCGTACGACGTCGCGGGTGCCCAGGGCGAACATGTCTTCACCGATCGGACGGCGCAGCGACGCCGAGCCTTGGCCGTCATCAACGGAGGGCTGCAGCCCACGGATGACCGCGGCCGGTACTCCCGAGAGCTTGCCCTTGACCAGATCCGCTGCAGCGGCGATCTCGTCGGCCACCGCGATCTCGGTGACCTCCAAAGGCACTCCGCTGGTATCGGGGAGACCTCTCAGATCGGCGACGGCGGCCATCCCAGCCACACCGATGGCGTTGTCCGTCACCCCTCGGCGCCAGGTCCGCCCGAAGGTGTCACTGATGACGACGGGGATCCAGGCTCCAGTCCGATTCCGGATCGCCTGGTGCAGCGCGCGCGCCGAGGCATCGGGATCGCGCGGGAGCAGGGCGAGTTCGCCGCGGGCAACGTTCGAGGCGTCCACTCCGGCGGCGGCCATTACCCAGCCATGGTGGGTCACCACGATCCGGGTGGCTCCTCGCTCGGCCACGATTCGCGCTGTCTCGGCGGTGATCGCCCGCTGGCGGGCGCGCTCCCTGCCGACGGCGTCGGAAGGGGCGTGGACAAGTCGACCCTCCACCTTGGACACCGCCTTGGAGGTGACGACCAGGATGTCCCCGTCGCGCAGCCAAGGCGCTGCCTCGCACAGCATTTGGGCGAGGTCGTCCCCCGGTCGTAACTCCGGCAGGCCGGCGATCGGCAGGATTTGCAGCGCACCGGGAATCGGGTCAGCCACGGCAGAGATCGAGAGCGGCCTGGGCCATCGCGACCGTGGCCTCCGGACTGCGCATGAGCAACGGAACCATCCTCACCTCGACGCCAGGCACGTCCGCGGTGTCGGACTCGTGCACCAGCCAGCCATCGAGGATCCCGTCGGATTTACGCGGTCCGTAGTGCCGGCCGACCCCCTGCGCGGTGACCGGCACGCCCACAGCAGGCAGGCATTTGTCGGCCATGCCGCGCACGACCGCTCCGTCGACGATCGGCGAGAGGCCGACGACCCGCGCTGAGCTCTCACGCAGAGCGGCGCGTACACCTGGCACTGCCAGGATCGGCCCGATGCTCACCACCGGGTTGCTCGGAGCCAGCAGCACCGCATCGGCTGCGGACAGCGCTTCTACGATGCCCGGCCCGGGTAGTGAGTCGTCCAGACCGACGAAGACGAACTCCTCGACCGGCGGCTGGGCGTGATGGGCTATCCACCATTCCTGGAAGTGCACCACCCGACGCGCACCCTCGATCTCGCACACGACATGGGTTTCGACCCGCTGGTCGCTCATCGGCAGCAGCTGCACCTGGGTTGCCGAGCCGTCGAGGTGCCAGCGTTCACACAGCGCGGCGGTCACCTCGGACAGCGGATAACCGGCATCCAGCATCCGCGTGCGGATCAGATGGGTGGCGATATCCCGGTCACCCAGGCCGAACCAGAAAGGCTCTGCGCCGTACGCGGCGAGTTCATCCTTGGCCTGCCAACTCTCCGACCGGCGGCCCCAACCGCGGTCGGTGTCGATCCCATCGCCCAAGGTGTACATGACGGTGTCCAGATCCGGGCAGACCCGCAGGCCGTGCACCGTCAGGTCATCCCCGGTGTTCACGATGACCTGGATCTGCGGTTGCCCGCCTGACGTGGATCGCGCTGCCTCGTCGTCAAGCAGGGCGCGCACGCCCAGCAGGAATCGGGCGCCACCAACGCCACCAGCCAGGACTACCACGCGCACCTGATCATCCTTACCTGTCTTCTCGCGCAATTAGCAGATGGGGTCTTGACGGGAGGGTAACGACACGCGTGTAATTTCACTGGCGTGAGTAGCTTCCAGTCAGGCAGCTATCTGCCGGGTCGAGACAGTAAGGCGGCAGAAATGGCGCAGGCACAGGTAATACCGATAGTTGACGGAAGAAGCTCACCCCAGCGGTGGCCAGGGGAGGGACGGAGGTCAGCCGTCTCGGAGGTTCTTGGTGCGGGCACCGCCGCGGACGGATTCGGGAAAGACTGGTTGCCCAGTGATCGGGCGGTCAGCGATCCCTTCGGTGTCGATGTGTACGCCACCGATCCCTGGGGTCAGGAGGCAGAGCGGGACTGGCAGGAGCGCGCGCTGTGCTCACAGACCGATCCGGAGGCCTTCTTTCCGGAGAAGGGTGGTTCCACACGGGAGGCGAAGAAGATCTGCACCGGGTGCGAGGTGCGCGCCGAATGCCTCGAGTACGCCTTGGCACACGACGAACGCTTCGGGATCTGGGGCGGGCTGTCCGAGCGGGAGCGACGCAAGCTGCGAAAGCGGGCCGTCTGAGCGGCCCGTCATGATCCAGTGATTGTCGCGCGAATACCCGGTTTGAAACCGAATGCAGACAGCACCACCTCGACCTCGGCGCCGTCCGTCGGCGCGGCCCCGCCGTAGAGCCACAGGTTGATCCGGGTGCGCTCGTCACCGGCGACGGGGACATCGGGGCCGCGGTAGTCCCATTCCGCGACGGTGATTCCTCGAGCGGTGGCGCTGTGAAACGACACGCGATCCGGCAGCCACCTGAACGCATGTGTTGTCGGCGCAGTTTGCGGTTGTACGAAGGTGTGGCTGTTGCCGGTTGTGCTGGGTTGCACGGTGTACTGGCCGTTGTCCACCGACTTTCCCCACCGCGCGAATTCGATGTCGATCTCGCGATGGTGGTACGTGGAACCGTCGCTCCAGGTGAACAGGCCCAGCACCACGTTGGGATCGAGCCGGTCGGCGTGCGAGGCCAGCGTGAAGCGATAGCTGCCGTAGCCGAGACTGTGGTCAAGAACCACTTCTGCAGCCTGCCAGCAGCCATCTCGACAGGTGACGCGCAGGTGGAGTCGGCCGGCGATGTCCACCCAGACGTTCTCGAGGCTGTCCGAGAACACGTTGGGCCCTGGGCCGACGGGTGCGGTGCTGGCCTTGACCGACCACGACCAGCTCGAGAAGGCCACCCTCCGGGCGCTGTGCATCGAGCCTCCGCTAGCAGGCTGGCCAGTCATTGCCCGGGGTCGATGTCCTCCGGATCGCGACCGAGCAGGACGGCCACTTGGTCCACGACCACCTCGTGGACCAGGTCGGCGAGGTCGCTTCGGTCGCGCGCACGGATCTCCAGCGGACGGCGGTAGAGCACGATCCGGGCGGGCAGCCGGTGGCCTGACTCGGACAGGCGCGCCGGAAGCAGGCGGGCCAGCGGGACGTTGCCGTCCTCGAGGACGTCGCTGCCGTGGATGAGTTCGTCCGGGCTGGCTGTCGTCAGGTACGGCACGTCCTCCACGGCGAACTCCACGCCGTCGAGCTCTCGTTGCCAGCGAAGCTCGAGATCCTCGACGGTGTCCAGTACGAGATCATCGAACTGAGCAGCCCGTGACCGCGCCAGCGGCACGGTCTGCGGGACCAACCGGCCGCGCAGCCCACGGCCCCGGCGGTCGCGCGAGCGGCTACGGTCAGGTCGGCTGCGGCTCACTGTTCTCGCTCTAGGCTCGACTGTCCCGCCTCGTGCGCTCCGCGCACCGCTCGCACCGCTCGCTGACTCCGCCTCGTGCGCTGCGCGCACCGGGCGGTCCGCTCCTCCCTCGCTGCGATGCTCACTCGCTCTCGGCTCGACTGTCCCGCCTCGTGCGCTCCGCGCACCGCTCGCTCCGCTCCGCGCTCGTCCCTCGCTGCGATGCTCACTCGCTCTCGGCTCACGGGGCCGAGCCTACGGCGGTCGAGGGTCCCGCACCGGTGCGCCTTCCCCGATAAACCGCTGCCTGCGGATAGCGTCCCCACTCGTGAGGCAGCAGGCACGGCGGTGCTCGCGCAGCGGATGCGCCAAGGCGGCGGTAGCGACGCTGACCTACGTCTACGCCGAGTCCACCGCCGTCGTCGGACCGTTGGCCTCCTTCTCCGAACCGCACAGCTACGACTTGTGCGAAACCCACGGCTATCGGCTGACCGCTCCCCGTGGCTGGGAGGTGGTCCGGCACGAAGTCGATCCGAACGCCATCCTGCCCAGTACCGACGATCTGCTCGCCCTGGCCGATGCGGTACGGGAGGCCGCCAGGCCCACTCAGACGCCGCCTGGACCGCCGCCACCTGGCAGTGGGCGGCGTGGCCATCTCCGTGCCGTACCTGTGCTGCCCTGACAACACCGCTGACAACGGTGCTGCCCTGACCACGCCCGCGACCCCGCCCGGATAGGCTCCCGACCGTTATGAAGACGCGGGATCTGTCGAGAATCGTCAAGGCCTACGACATTCGCGGAGTGGTCCCCGACGACTTCGACGAGCAGATTGCTCGTGACCTGGGTGCGGCTTTCGCCCACCATGTTGCCGGGCCGGCCGTCGTCACCGCTCACGACATGCGAGAGAGTTCGGTCCCGCTGTCCCGCGCCTTCGCCGAGGGGGTTCTGTCCCAGGGCGTCGACGTCGTCGAGGCCGGCCTGGCCTCGACCGACATGCTGTATTTCGCCTCAGGCTCCCTCGACCTGCCCGGGGCCATGTTCACCGCCAGCCACAACCCTGTGCAATACAACGGCATCAAGCTCTGCCGGGGCGGGGCTGCGCCGATCGGAGCGGACACCGGCCTGCTCGAGATCCGGCGCCAGGCCGAGGCGGGTCCTCGGCAGCCGGCTCCCCGGCTGGGCAGGGCGCATACCCAGGACATGCTGCCTCAGTACGCGGCTTTCCTGCGGAATCTGGTCGACCTGCGCGGAATCCGGGGGCTGAATGTCGTCATCGACGCGGGCAACGGGATGGCCGGGCACACCGTGCCCGCGGTCCTGGCCGACCTCCCGCTGACGATCGTCCCGCTGTACTTCGAGCTGGACGGGAGCTTCCCCAATCACGAAGCAAACCCGCTGGACCCGGCGAACCTTGTGGACCTGCAGGCAAAGGTCCGCGAAACCGGCGCACACCTGGGTCTGGCCTTCGACGGGGACGCCGACCGCTGCTTCGTGATCGACGAGCGTGGAGAGCCGGTCTCACCCTCGGCGGTGACCGCACTCGTGGCTGTCCGCGAACTCGCCAAGCACCCCGGTGAGGTGATCATCCACAATCTGATCACCTCGCGCGCAGTCCCGGAAATCGTTGCCGAGCACGGCGGCCGACCGGTACGTACGCGTGTCGGACACTCCTACATCAAGGCCGAGATGGCCCGTAGCAACGCCGTCTTCGGCGGCGAGCACTCTGCGCACTACTACTTCCGCGACTTCTGGCGGGCCGACACCGGGATGCTCGCGGCCATGCACGTTCTTGCCGCTGTCGGTGAACAGGACCGTCCGCTCTCCGAACTCGCCCGCGCATACGAGCGCTACTCCGGTTCCGGCGAGATCAATTCCACTGTGGACGATCCAGTCGCCAGCGCTGCTGCGGTGGAGAAGATCTTCGCCGACCGGCCGGAAGCAGACATCGATCGACTCGACGGTCTCACCGTCTCCTTTCCCGACCACAGTTGGTTCAACCTGCGGGCCTCCAACACCGAACCCCTGCTACGACTCAACGTCGAAGGTCGGGAGCGAGCAAGGATGGAGCACCTTCGCGACGAGGTACTGGAGGTCGTCCGTGACCCAATCGTCTGACGGTCAGCCGTCAGCCGCCATCGACCCTGAGCTGCTGGCAATTCTGGCCTGTCCCGCGGAGCATCACGCTCCCCTTGAACTCGACCCGGCGGGTTCGGAGTTGCTCTGCACTCAATGCGACCGGGCCTTTCCGATCCGGGACGGCATCCCGGTGTTGTTGCTCGACGAGGCCCGCCATCGTGCCGGCTGATCGCTGATGTCCGTACCTGGCTCCGTCGACGAGCTGTTCGACGACCCCGAGCGCCTGGTCGAGCGTGACCGGCGGCGGCTGCTGCGCGCTGTCGCCAGCGCCGGCGCCCAGGTCCGCGAGACCGCTCGGCTGGTCGAGGAGGCAGGCGTCGCCTCGCTCACCGATGTCGGACGTCCCCGAGCGCTCGTGGTCGTGGGCCGGCGTGAGGGCGCGATCGTCGGCTCAGCCCTTCGAGCGTTGGCCGGCGCAGATTGTCCGGTCTGGGTGGTCCCGGTACCAGGTCCGGAGATTCCGGTGTGGGTGACCGCTGCCGACCTCGTGCTGGTGCTGAGCCGAACCGGTGCTGGGGCCTACGCCCTGACCGCCGCCGACGACGCGGCTCGCCGCGGTTGCGCGCTGGCCGGAGTCGGCGCGGCGGATGCACCTTTGCATGCTCGGTGCGCACAGGCCCGAGCACCGTACGTTGCGCTGCCCAGCAGCCGCGAGCAGCAGGCCTCGCTCTGGTCGCTGATGACTCCCGCGCTGCTGGTCGCCGGGGTGACCGGAATTCTGCCGAACGCGATCTGGGAGCCAGAGACGGTGGCCGACCTACTCGATGAGTCGGCGTTGCGCTGCGGCCCGAATCAGGAGTCCTTCGCCAATCCGGCCAAGACGCTGGCCCTCGAACTGCTCGATTCACTTCCGATGCTCGTCTCCCAAGGCGCCGTCGCCGGCGTGGCGGCCAGCCGCGCAGTGGACCAGTTGGCAGTCCTGGCCGGCGTGCCCGCCGCGCACTTCCGGTTGCCGGAGCAGGCGGTTCCGGCCCGCCGGGTCCTTGCCGGGCCGTTACGGGCGGTGGCCGACGACGACTTCTTCCGGGATCGCACCGAACGAGGTCACCGGGAGTTGCGGATGATCTGCTTCACCGACAGCTCTGCCGGTGATGCCGCCACGGTGATGCGCGATCTGCGGGCGCTGGCCGATGCCACTCACGTCGTGACCAGTGTCCTGCAACCCATGAGTCAGCAGGCCGCGGAGCAACCGATCCGCGAGATGGCCGAACTCATCGGCATGGTCGATTTCGCTGCCGCATATGTTTCCCTCGCCGGCGACATCGAGGCCAGCAGATGAGCAGCGCGAACTCGCCAGGGTGGTGGGTCTGTGGGCGTGGAAGTTACCTAGCGGACGACATTAAGGCGAGCAGATGAGCACGTACGGGCATACGGCGGCCAGCAGATGAGTACCGGTGGCGGGACCAAAGCGATCATCGCGGCCCTGGTGGCCAACATAGGGATCGCGATCTCGAAGTTCGTTGCGTTCCTGCTCACCGGATCCTCGTCCATGCTCGCCGAATCGGTCCACTCGGTGGCCGACTCTGGGAACCAGGGCCTGCTGCTGCTCGGCGGTAAGCGAGCCGCTCGTCAGGCGACCCCCGAGCACCCCTTCGGGT
>Ga0136615_10000222_pt1 | contig 25194 bp, 20 predicted proteins | sample AntDrymUQ2882206_2_FD_106647 | JGI IMG/M metagenome (GOLD analysis project Ga0136615, IMG submission 106647) | Polar desert sand microbial communities from Dry Valleys, Antarctica - metaG UQ288 (22.06) | ecosystem: Environmental > Terrestrial > Soil > Desert | place: Antarctica: Dry Valley... | reverse complement strand
CGGCCACGACTGGTCGGCCAAGACCGCCAGGCTCGCCGCCGGCAACCTGTTCGCGGTCGCCAGCGCGCTGCATGCCACCCCCATGCCGCCGCCCTCCTGACGGGCGTGGACCGCCGAGACCGTCCGGAGAACCACGATATCTGTACGCGAACGGGTCGTTCGTGGCCCTCACAGCCGGCGCCGCCGGCTAGCCCTCGCGTCCTGCTAGGCCAGCCGTGCCGCGCACCTCGCGCGGCAGGTCGGTGTCCAGGGGCAGGGCGGTGCGCAGCGCGGCGAGGAACACCGAGCGCGGCGTGGTCGCCGCACCCATGGACGTGAGGTGTGGCGTGGGCAGCTGTGCGTCGAACAGTGCGTACCCGCCCCGCCGGAGGCGGTCGACGAGGTCGACCAGCGCGACCTTCGACGCGTCGCGGACGCGTGAGAACATCGACTCACCCATGAACGCGCCGCCGAGCGCCACGCCGTAGACCCCGCCGACCAGCCGGTCGTCGGCGGCCTGGCGCACCTCCACGGAGTGGGCGAAGCCGAGCTCGTGGAGCCGGGCGTAGGCGGCGCGCATGGGCGGCGTGATCCAGGTCCCCTCCCCCGGCCGGTCCGCGCAGGCCGCGACCACGCCGGCGAAGTCGGTGTCGGCCGAGCAGACCAGGCGGTCCCGCGCCAGGGTGCGGCGCAGGCTGCGCGAGACGTGCGGCCCGTCCAGCGTGAACAGCGCGCGGGGGTCCGGCGACCACCACAGCAGCGTGCCGTCGCCGGACGGCCAGGGGAAGATGCCGTTGGCGTAGGCGTCCAGCAGCGTGGCTGGGGCGAGGTCACCGCCCCAGGCCAGCGGCGCGTCGCCCGGGGCGCGCGCCGGGTCGGGGAACCGCGAGCCGGGGCCGCGTCGCACCCTGCCCGCCCTTCGTCCAAGGAGGCTCAGCGGAGGTCCGCGCCGATCGCGTGGACGCCGCCGTCGGCGTGCACGATCTCGCCGGTGACCGACGGCATCCAGTCCGACAGCAGCGCGCACACGACCCGCGCGACGGGCTCGGGGTCGGTGATGTCCCAGCCCAGCGGGGCGCGGCGCTTCCAGGCCGCGTCGAACTCCGAGAAGCCCGCGATGCTCTTGGCCGCCATGGTCCGCAGCGGACCGGCGGCCACGAGGTTCACGCGGGTGCCCTGGTCGCCGAGGTCGCGCGCCAGGTAGCGGCAGCACGACTCCAGCCCCGCCTTCGCCACGCCCATCCAGTCATAGGACGGCCAGGCGACGGTGGCGTCGAAGTCCAGTCCGACGATCGACCCGCCGCCGGCGGACGCGAGCAGTGGCGCGAGCGTGCGGCCCAGCGCGGCGAAGGAATAGGTGGAGATGTGCAGCGCGGTCGCCACGTCCTCCCAGGGGGCGGTGAGGAACCCGCCGCCGAGCGCGGTCGCGGGCGCGAAGCCGATCGCGTGCACCACGCCGTCCACGCCGCCCCAGCGCTCGCGCAGGTCGGCGGCGACCGCGTCGAGGTGGTCGGGCTGCTGGACGTCGAGCTCCAGCACATCGGGCGCCGACGGCAGCCGCGCCGCGATCCGCTTCGTGATCGACATCCCGCGGCCGAAGCCGGTCAGGACGATCTCGGCGCCCTCGGCCTGGGCGACGCGGGCGACCGCATAGGCGATCGAGGCGTCCGTCAGGACACCGGTGACCAGGAGGCGCTTGCCGTCCAGCAGCGGCACGCCGCGCCCCCTAGGAGTTCTGGACGGTCGCGCCCTTGGACTCGAGGAGGGTGACCGCGTCCCCGAGCGTCGCCAGGTTCTCGGCCTCCTCGTCCTCGATACGCACTCCCAGCTCCTCCTCGCAGGCGAGGGAGAACTCCACGAGGTCCAGGGAGTCCAGGTCGAGGTCCTCGAAGCTGGCCTCGGGGTTGATGTCGTCCACGGGCACGCCGAAGCGGTCCACGAGCAGGGCGGCGACACGGTCGTACACGGCAGAAGCCACGGAGCGTTTCCTTCCTGGTTGTTCAGGCGGAGGTGAGGTCAGGCCAGGTGAAGGTGGTGGAACCCCAGGTGAGGCCGCCACCGAAGGCGGTGATGAGCACGCGGTCGCCCGCGGAGAGGTCGGCGTCGGCGAGCGCCAGCGGGATCGTCGCCGCGGCGGTGTTGCCGTACTTGTCGATGTTGACGACCCGGCGTTCGGGCGGGATGCCGAGGCGCTCAGCCACGGCGTCGAGGATGCGGGCGTTGGCCTGGTGGCCGACGAACCTGTCCACGTCGGCGACGTCGACGCCCGCTTTGGCCAGCACGATCTGGGACGAGGTCACCATCCGCGGGATGGCGTGGCGGTAGACCTCGCGGCCGTCCATGAAGAAGTAGGTGTCCTTGCGGTCCGGCTGGTCGCGGGCGAAGGGCACGCGCGAGCCGCCTGCGGGCAGTGAGATGAGCACGGAGTGCTCGCCGTCGCTGCCCAGGTCGAACGGGCCGATCGCGCCGAGCTCGTCCGGCTCACCGGCGCGCACGACCACGCCGCCTGCGCCGTCGCCGAAGATCACCTTGGTCCCGCGGTCCTCGGGGTCCATGAACGGCGTGATGACCTCGGCGCCGATGACCAGCACCCGCCCGGCGATGCCCGCGGCCACCAGGCCGACGCCGGCGGCCAGCGCGTACACGAAGCCGCTGCAGACCGCCTGCACGTCGAACGCGGCGACGTTGGGCAGGCCCAGCCGGGAGGCGACCTCGGGCGCGGTGCCAGGGCAGGTGCGGTCCGGCGTGGTGGTGCCGAGCACGACCGCGTCCACCTGCGCGCCGCCGGCGGACTTGATGGCCCGCGCGCCGGCCTCGGTCGCCAGGTCCAGCGTGGACATGTCCGCGTCCGCGAAGTGCCGCTCGATGATGCCGGTGCGGGTGCGGATCCACTCGTCGGAAGTGTCCAGCGTCTGCGCCAGCTCGTCGTTGGTCACGACGCGCGGGGGCACCCAGGTGCCCAAGCCCTCGATGACGGCGGTGGCGCCGGCACGGGGGCGCGGGCGGAGCGCGTCGGTCACGGCAGTCCCCTTCCTCAGCCTGGGTCCGTTTCCCACGCTAGCGGTGTTGACGCGCGCGTCAAGTTCTTCCAACCGGCCGCCGTTGGCGTGCGGTCGTCATGAGAACTGCAACCGGGGCCGCGGCGACCAGCCCGGCGGCGGCGGTGGTCAGCAGCCCCGCGGCGTCATGGCAGCGCGGAGAAGAAGCGCGCGGCGATCGGCCCGGCGACCGCGCCGCCACCGCCCCCGTCCTCGACCAGCACGGCCATGGCGACGTCGCCGCGGTAGCCGATGAACCAGGCGTGGGTGCGGGGTGGGACCTGCTCGCCGAACTCCGCGGTCCCGGACTTGCCCGCGACCGGCGCGCCGGGCACTCCCGCCAGGGCCGACCCGGTCCCGGAGGTCACCACCGCCCGCATGAGGTCGCGCAGCGTCGCCACCGCCGCCGGGTCGAGAGGTCGCGGGCCGGCGTCGGCCTCGGCGTGGGCGGGCAGGAGGATGGGCGGGCGCCAGGCGCCGTCGGCGACCGCCGCCGCCACCGCCGCCATCCCCAGCGGGCTGGCGAGCACCCGGCCCTGCCCGATCGCCTCCGCGGCGCGCTCGACGTCGTCGGCCGGCGGCGGCGCCTGGCCGGTGTACGCCTCGATGCCGGGGTTCCACGCCCCGCCCAGGCCGAAGCCCTCCGCGGCCGCGGCAACCGCGCCCTCGGGCAGCGCGGTGGCCAGCGGCGCGATCGTGGTGTTGCACGACTCGGCGAAGGCCTCGCGGTAGGTCACCTGCCCGGCGGCGTTGCCCTCGGCGTTGCGGAAGCTGCGCCCGCCGACGGTGGCGGTGGGCGGGCACTCGACCGGCTGGTCGGCGGTCAGGCCGTTCGCCAGCAGCGCGGCCGTGGACACCACCTTGAACGTGGAGCCCGGCGCGTACTGCCCAGTAAAGGCGGTGTTGGCCGAGCCGCCGTCGGGGCCGTTGGCGACCGCGAGTACCTCGCCGGTGGTGGTGCGCAGCGCGACCAGGGCGGAGGGGCTAGCGACCCCGTCGACGGCCGCCTCCGCGGCGTTCTGGACCTCAGCCACCAAGGTGGTTGCCAGCGGCTCGCCCGGGATCGGGACGGTCTCGTGCAGCACCCCGGCGTCCACGCTCTGCGTGTCGACGGCGACCACCTGGGTCCCGGGTTGCCCGGCGAGCTGGGCCTGGAACTGCCGCTGCAGCCCGGACAGGCCCAGCTGCTCGCCGGGGCCGAAACCCGGCCCGGCCTCGGCGAGCAGCTCCTCGGTGGGCGGGCCAACGCGCCCGAGCAGTGCCCGCGCGAACGTGCGGTTGGGGGCCAGGACGCGCTCGCCCTCCTGGAACACCGTCCCGGGCAGGGGCTGGAGGGTCGCACGCAGCGGGTCGTACTCCTCGCGCCGCAGGGTGACGACCTCGACGAACTGATCGGGTGCCGCGGCCTGGACCCGTTCGCGCAGCGGATCCGGTTCGACCTGCAGCGTGTCGACCAGCACCGCCAGGGTCCGCTCGAGGTCGGTCACCCGCTGGGGCTCGATGCCCACCGTGACCACGGGACGGCGCACGAACAGCGGTTCGCCGTTCGCGGCAAGGATCGAGGCCCGCTCGGGCGGGGCGCCGCGCAGGTCGACGGTCTGGCCATCGGCGAGCTGCGGGTGCAGCACCGCGGGGCTCCAGGCCACCCGCCACCCGCCCTCGCCCAGGACCAGCGGCACGGCGGTGTCGTAGGTCCACGGCCCCGAGGGCAGCGGCCAGGTGACCGCCACCTGCGCGGTGGTGGACTCCTCGACGGTCTCCACCGTCCGCAGCGCGAGCTGCGGGTCCTCGCCCAGCTCCTGCGCCGTTGCGGCGAGCAGCTCGCCGGCCGGCGCGGCGACGGCGGGGTCCGTCAGCAGCGCGGGGTCCAGCTCGCCTGTCCGCCAGCCCTCGAGAAACGCCTCCGCCGCGGGCTCGGGCTCGGGGGCTCGGTCGAACAGCGAGCACCCGGCCGCGAGCACGCAGGCCAGGGCGACGGCGCGGGTGGGGGTTCGCATCGGGCCAGCCTGGCACGTCGCGGCGCGCGGGACCGTCCGCCGTCCGGGCAGGCCGGTCACACGTCGAGGGGTGATCCGGGCGAGGTCGTGGCCGCTGCCGTCGCGGGTGCGCCGGGTGCGCCGGCCGATCCAGGCGTCGCGCTGGCGTGACGCCAGGGCGGGGCTCGGCCACAGCTGGTCGAACGGCTCATAGGTGGCCGGCAGGCCGGACGGCTTGAAACGCTAGGTCCATGCAGGCGAGGGCGGCGCCTGCGCACCGGGCTGGAGCGGCGGCGCTGCGGTCTCCCGCGCGTTCGCCGGCGCGTTCACCAGCTCCAGACCTGATTGCGTGAGCGGCGTGAGGGCCTTCGCGTCGGGCGGGTCGTTGAAGTCCCCACAGATCAGGTAGCTGCTGTCGGGACGGGTTCGGGCGGCGACGATGTCGGCCACGATCTCGGCCTGGCGCCCGCGCCGGGCGTCGTTGTGCTCCTTGCCGCCGGGCTGGTCGTCGCCGAAATGGCTCTTCAGGTGGTTGTTGAACAGCGTGAACAGCCGCCGGCGCCGGCGTTCGTCGAAGACCTCGACCTCCAGCAGGTCGCGGCTGAACACGCGCTCGTCGGGGGCTGCGGGGTGCACGCGGTGCTGCCAGGAGATGACCGCGCCGAGCGGCAGGCGTGACAGCACGGCCAGGTCGATCAGGCGTGGGTCGTTGCCCTCGATGAGCACGACGTGCGGGTAGCGCCCGCCGAGCTCGTTGCTGGCGAGGAAGCGCAGCGTGTCGATGTCCTCGACCTCCTGCACGCACCACACGTCCACCGGCGCGACGTCGCCCAGCCCGCCGAGCAGCAGCCGCTGCGCGCGTCCTGACGGACATGCTCCGCCCCCACTTCCTGGTCTCTGTGCTGCTAGCCTCACGGCCCGCTGGTCGGGCGCTGTCGGGACGCGGGTGGGGCCCGGTCTTGGGTGGGGCCCGGTCTTGTTCAGGTGAGGGTTTGCGGCAGTCCCGACAAGCCTCGTACGCGGCGAGGTTCGTGCGAAAGGACGATCCCCGTGACCACTCCGAACCTCGACCGGCCGCTGGAGCTGGAGCCGGTCGACCTACCACCGCCGACCGGCTCGGCTGCGCCGCAGGCCCGGTCGCTCGCCTCACGCGCGCTGCTGTCACTCCTCCTGCTCGCAGGCGTCTTCGTGGTCGCGGCGTTGGTGATCGCCGTTCTCATCGGCGTCAACCTGGCGATCTACTGGGCCGGCCGAGTGGTGCCGGCGCTGCTGGTGATCACGGTGCTCGTCGTCGTGGCGCTCGCCCGGGGCGTCGTCGCCGCCGTGCGGCGCCCGTCGGATCCGCCGGAGGAGGTCGAGGTCAGCGAGGCCGAGGAGCCCGAGCTCTTCGACGAGGTGCGGCATCTGGCTGGGGTCGCGGGCACGCGACCGCCCGACCGCATCGTGGTCGTCCACGAGGTCAACGCCTACGTCCACGAGTTCGGGCCGCTGCTCGGCCTGCTGCGGGGCCGGCGGACGTTGGGGATCGGGACTCCGCTGCTCGACGGTCTGGATATCAGCCAGTTGCGCTCGGTGCTGGCTCACGAGTTGGGCCACCTGGCCGGAGGCGACACCCGCCTCGCGCCGATCGTGTATCGCACCGACCAGGTCCTGGTGCGGCTGGTCGATTCGCTGCAGGGGTCATGGACGGCTCACGTCTTCGCCTGGTACTGGCGCCTGCAACACCGTGTCAACGCAAGGGTACGCCGAGGTCAGGAGCTCAGGGCGGACCAGGCGTCGGTGCAGGTGGCCGGCCGCCGATCCGCTGCCGAGGCTCTGCGTGCCGTCGCGGTCATGGGCCACGCCGACGAGTACCTCAACGCCAACTACCTCGGACCGATGCTGCAGGCCGGCTATCGGCCCACCGACATCCCCGCGGGCCTGCGGGCGGTGCTGTCCGAGTCCGAGTTCATCGGCGATGTCGTGGACGCCGTCGACAACGACCCGTCGCCGGTCGATCCCCTCGACTCGCACCCCCCGACCCCCGAACGAATCCGCCGGGTGGCCGCGATGGCCGATCAGGCCACCGTGGTCACCGACCATCGGGTCGCACGTCGGCTGCTGCGGGACCCCGACCGGTGGATCGACGCCGCCGCCGAACGCTGGCTGTCGCTCGTCGTTGGCGCCCGGGACCTCCAGGCACTGCCGTGGACCGCGTGGGCCGACGTGGTCACCGCTCCCCGTCAGCGTGAGCTGGCCGACGCCGTCGACGGCGCCCTCGCCGGTCTGGGATTGCCGGCCGGCTTGGCCGGGATGCGGGCCGCGCTGCAGACCGGACGTGAACGTGACCTTGCCGCGGCCCTCGTGTCGGCCGGATGGCGCAGCGGCACGACCGGCGAACGCGAGAAGCTCCTGCGCGCTGCGCTGGCTTCGGCGATGGCACGCGATCTGACCGGCGCTGGCACCCACCGGTGGGTCACCTCGTTCACGGCCAGCGCTGCCTTGGCCGGTCCCGACGGCCGGCTCGTGCGCCTCGACACCCTGAGCGCCGCCGCGCTCGACGGCCGCTGGGAGGAGTTGGATACCCTCGCGACCAGCGCGTCCGCATCTGGCCGGCCGACCGGCATGGATCGTCCGGCTCCGGTTTCGCCCGCTGCTCATCAACAGGTCCCGTCCAGCTCCCAGGCCATCCCGAAGGCCCCGCAGCCGCCCTTCGCCCCCGACGACGGGCTGTACCGCTGGCAGGTGGAGCTGCCGAACTTCCCCGGCCGCAGCACCACCTGGCGGATCGGCGACCGTGGCGTGGCGCTGGACGGCGCCCATGTCGACTACGCCGATATCGCCCATGTCCGCTTCAAGATCCGCATTGACTCCTCGCTGGGATCACGTCGGTCCGCGACGGTCCGCCCGATCCTCACCTGCAGCACCGGCGCCGAGGTGCAGGCGCAGGCCCGCAACGCGGGGTCGGCCGCCCAGGCCGACGACGTCTTCGCCGCCTTCTCCTACCTGTGGGACGTCTTCGGCTTCACCGTCGGACCCCGGGCGCGGGCTGCCATCGGCGATCAGCTGAGCGCCGGCCAGCAGGTGGAGGTCGCCGGCGTTCGCATGGGACCCGACGGGCTGCAGGTGTCCAAGCGCGACGTCTGTGCCTGGGCGGCAGTCGAGGATTCGACGATCGAGGGTCTGCAGCTCGTGATCCGGGCCGGGAAGCGGATGGTCCGCGTCCCCTTGACCGCCGAGGACGCGTATCTGCTGTCCGCGCTGATTCCCGCGCTGCGCATCCGCTTCGGCTGACCGGCCCAGATCGTCGAGGACGCTGGTTCGACGCCGCTGGGCGCGCGTGCGCCCACTGACGCCTGCGGACCGCGGCGCGGGCGGTGTGCGCTCCTGCCGTCCGCAGGCAACAGCTGACGCGCACATCCCGGGGCAGGACGCGACGCCGCCGCCATCGGACGGGGGGGCCGCCCGGGTGGCGCCCCCCGCGCGGGGCCGGTGCATGGAGTTGGGGGATCTGCGGCAGGCTGGGCGGCCATGGAGCCCAACACGACCGCCGCCGACCTTGCCGACGTGCGCGCCGCCCTCGAGGGCCGGATGGCGCAGCATCGGGCCGACCTCGACACGCTCGTGCGCATCCCATCGGTCAGCGCGGCGGGCTTCGACCCCGCCGAGGTGCGCCGAGCCGCCGAGGCGGTGCGCGACCTGCTGGCGGCCCGCGGGTTGGAGCACGCCCGTTTGTTGGACGTCGACGGCAGCCACCCGGCCGTCGCCGCCGACCACCTGCACGCGGGTCCGGACGCCCCAACCGTTCTGCTGTACGCCCACTACGACGTGCAGCCGCCCGGCGACCTCGCGGCCTGGACCTCGCCCGCCTTCGAGCCGACGCAGCGCGACGGGCGGCTGTACGGCCGCGGCGCGGCCGACGACAAGGCCGGGGTGCTCGTACACCTCGCCGCCGTCGACGCCTGGCTGTCGAGCCGCGGCGCCCTCCCGCTCAACGTGCGGGTGATCGTGGAGGGCGAGGAGGAGACGGGCAGCGAGCACGTCACCGACCTGGTCGCGCGTCACGCCGCCGCACTGGACGCCGACGTGGTGGTCGTCACGGACTCCACGAACTGGCGGGTCGGGGTGCCCTCGCTCACCTACCTGCTGCGCGGGCTGGTGGACTGCGTGGTGGAGGTGCGCGCCCTGGACCATGCGGTGCACTCGGGGATGTATGGCGGGCCGGTCCCCGACGCGCTGACCGGGCTGGTGAAGCTGCTCGCCGGACTGACCGACCGCCACGGCACGGTGGCCGTCCCCGGCCTGACCGACGACGCCCGCCGCCCGACCGCGCTGGAGCGCGACCGGCTGGAGGCGCTGGACTTCGACGAGGACCGCTTCCGCCAGGAGGCCGGGGTGCTGCCCGGCGTCACGCTGACCGGTGAGCTGGGCGTGCACGTCCTGGAGCGTCTGTGGATGCGTCCGACGGCCACGATCATCGGCATCGACGCGCCCTCGGTGGCCGAGTCGTCGAACACGCTGGCGCCGTCCGCCCGCGCCCGGCTGAGCGTCCGGCTGGCGCCGGGTCAGGACCCCGAACGGGTCCTGACCACGCTGTCCACATGGCTGCAGGCCGAGGCGCCGTGGGGCCTGCAGGTCGACGTCACCCCCGGTGCGCGGGCCGGCGCGTTCGTGGTGGAGCCCGGCGGCCCGGCCTTCACCGCGGCCGAGTGCGCCCTCGAGGCGGCCTTCGGGACGCCGGTGGTCTATCAGGGCGTCGGTGGGACGATCCCGCTGCTCGAACCACTGCGCGAGATCCTGCGCGGGGCGCCCGCCCTCCTGACCGGCGTCGAGGACCCCGACACCCGAGCGCATGGCATCGACGAGTCGCTGCACCTGGGCGACTGGGCGCGGGCCTGTCTGGCCGAGGCCTACCTGTTCGCCGAACTCGCCACGGTCGACCGCGAGGCGCTGCGCCCGTGACCGCGAGGTCCGAGTACGACGCCGCCTACTTCACCTGGCTGCGCGCCCAGGAGGAGCGCGACGCGCTGCTGGCCTACGACGAGTACCTGCGGTCCGAGGTAGCCCGCCTGGAGACCTTCAGCGCCGAGACCCGCGACGCCGCCGAGCACCTGTCGCGCAAGGTGCGCCGCCCGATCGACGCCTCCACCAAGCCGATGCTGGAGGCCGTCGGCCGGCGCCGCTCGGTGGTCCTGGACGAGCTGAACCGCATGGACACGCGCAGCGCCGCCGCGCAGGCGTTCGTCGACGAGTGCGAGCGCGAGGTGCAGGCCCTCCGCGGCTGAGCGCGACCCTCGCTGCGCAACGTGCTGGCTGCACGCCCATTCACTGCGATACGGTGGCTACTCCCTTTCACAGCGCTTCACTGCTGTTGCACGCTGTGATCCCAACTTCCGAGGGGAAACTGTGGAGAGCTTGTTGCAGGGCAAGACCGCGCTCGTCACCGGCGCCATGTCCGGCATCGGGAAGCAGACGGCGATCGGTCTGGCCAAGCGGGGGGCGACCGTCGTCCTCGTGGCACGGGACCGCGAACGTGGGGCGGTCCGCAAGCAGGAGGTCCGCAGGATCAGCGGCAGCCCGCAGGTCGAGCTGCTGGTGGCGGACCTGTCCACCCAGCGCGGGGTCGCCGGTCTCGCCGAGGCCTTCCGCGCCCGCTGGGACGACCTGTCGGTGCTGGTGAACGGAATCGACGCGCGCTTCGAGCAGCGCAGCGTGACCGAGGACGGCGTGGAGCGCACCTTGGCCACGAACTACCTGTCCGCATTCCTGCTCACCAACCTGCTGCGCGAGGAACTGCGCGCAGGCGCACCGTCGCGGATCGTCAACGTGGCCTCGCGTGCCCACCGCGGCGCGCACCTCGACTTCGACGACCTGCACAGCGAGCGGGACTACTCGGCGCAGCGCGCGTACGCGCAGTCGAAGCTCGCCATGATCCTGTTCACCTACGAGCTGGCCAGCCGCCTGGACAGCGGCGTCACCGTGAACTGCGTGGAGCCGGGCGCGGTCCTGACCCCCCGCGGCGCCACCGGCCTGGCGCGGGTGGGCGGCGTGCTCGCCGCCCCGCTGCGCCGGGGCCGCCGCGGCGTCCGTGGCCTGCTGCACGTCGCGACCGCCCCGGATCTGGAGACGGTGAGCGCCGAATGCTTCTCTCCCTCCGGCGCGGAACGGCGTACCAGCAACGAGAGCTACGACCCTATGGTGGCCGCCCAGCTGTGGGAGGCCAGCGAGGCGCTCGCCGCCGCCCGCGTGGGCTAGCGGCCCGCCACGAGGTCTTGCATCGGCAGCGCCAGCGCGGCGTTCGTGGTCAGCGCCTCACCCGAGGTCAGCGCCTGACCGCCGTCCCAGGCGGTCAGGCGCCCCCCGGCCTCCTCCACGATGCAGATGAGCGCCGCGACGTCCCACGGCTTCACGTCGCGCTCGATGGCGACGTCGGCCTGGCCGCCCGCCACCAGCAGGTGCATCCAGAAGTCGCCGTAGCCGCGGGTCCGGCCCGCCCGCTGGGCGATGCGCCCGAGGAGGTCCCAGCCGCCCGGCGTCTTGCGGAACCAGTCGAGCCCGCCGTGCAGCACCACGGCGTCAGAGAGGTCGTCGACCGCGCTGACGCCCATGGGGTAGCCGTTGCGCCGCGCGCCCAGCCCCCGGGCCGCGCTCCAGCGCTCGCGCAGCGCCGGCGCGCTGGCCACGCCCAGCACGGGTGCGCCGTCCACCACGAGGGCGAGCAGGGTGGCCCAGATCGGCGTGCCCCGCAGGAAGCCCTTCGTCCCGTCGATGGGGTCGAGGACCCAGGTGGGGACGCCGGGTTCCAGCCGGCCGCCCTGCTCCTCGCCGTACTGCGCGTGGGCCGGGAAGGCCTCCGTGAGGCGCGCGCGCACGAGCGCTTCGACCTCGCGGTCGGCCACCGTGACCGGTGAGCCGTCCGCCTTGTGCGTGGCGTCCACCCCGCGGGCGAAGTGGCGCAGGCTCAGCGCGTCCGCCTCGTCCGCGATCGCGTGGGCGGCGGCGAGCAGGGCCTCCAGGTCCAGCCCCCCGTTCATTCGTCCTCGACGAGCTCCTCGAAGCGGAGCACCAGGTCGTTGGGCTGCACGGTGAGGCTGACCTGGTCGCGCGGCGCCCACAGCGGGATGCAGGGGCCCTGGCCGGCGTGGCCGCACAGGCATACCACGAGCGCGCCGGACGGGGTCATGCCGATGAGCTGGCGGGCGTAGCTGAGCAGCTCGGTCATCGGCGCGAGCGCGCCGGTGCGGCGCCAGTAGGCCATGGCCCAGCGCGACTCCGGCCGCCCGAACACCGCGAGCGCCGAGCCGGGGACCAGGCGGGCCACCGAACCCAGCGACTTGCCGCCGGCCAGGATCTTGTCCTGCTTCGGCGTCTTGCCGACACGCGCCGCCGCCGCGGGCTCCGCCAGAGCCCCCGGCAGGTCGGCCAGGTCGTAGTTGCCGGCCGCCTGGGCGGCCTTCTGCCGCTCGACGGACACCTGGTAGACCTGCTCGTCCTTCGTGGTCATCACGCGCGTCGCGGTCCTCGTGTCGTGGAGGGGGCATGTGGGGCAGGCACGGCGCGAGAGGCGTCCGTGCGGTGGGCCACGATTGTAACGTTGCTCAAGCCCGCGCCTCGGCTGGTCGATACCCCGCGGCGCGCGGCGTGCCCTCGCCGACACGCGCCGCTGGAAGGGCGGGCGCGTGCGCGGGCTGCCGACGCGGTGGCGGAGCCTGAGCGCCGCGCCACTGCTGGGGCTGGTGGGGACGCTGCTGCTGTCGCGACCCCCGTCGGCGCGCTGCCCGAGGGCCTCGTGGACGAGGCGGTCGGCGACATCCCCTCCCCCACCGCCCTTGACTTCATGCCCGACGGCCGCATCCTCGCCGCGTCCCAGACCGGCGAGCTGTGGCTGATCACAGGCGGGCAGCGCCGGGCCGCGCCGGTCCTCGACCTCTCCGGGCCGGGTCTGCAGCAACTCCGAGCGCGGGCTGCTGGGCGTACCCAGCCTGACACCGGCGGCGGCTGCACGGAACGCGCGACGAACCGCGTCGCGCGCTTCACGCTGGGCGCGGGCGACACCCGGCGACCTGCAGTTCGGCGCCGACGGTGCGCTGTACGTCGCGGTCGGCGACGGTGGCACGAACGGCACCGGCGGCGGCGGCGCGAACGACGCGGCCCGCAACCCGCGCAGCCTGCTCGGCAAGATCCTGCGCGTCTCCCCCGACGGCCCCGCCATCCCCGCCACCGGCAACCCCCACCGGGCGGCGCGAACTGCGGGCTGACCGGCGGTATTACGTCCCAGACCGCCGCGCAATGCCGCGAGAGCCTACCTCGACGGCGACTTCGTCTGCGGCAAGATCTTCCGGGTCGGGCCGGACGACGGCGGCCCGCCCACCCCTGCTCGATGGTCCGGCCACGGCCCGCGTCGTGACGCTGGGCTTCGGCCCGGCCGAGGGCACCCAGGCCCTGTACTACACGACCTACTCCGAGGGCGGGTCGCTGCGCCGCCTGCGGTACGTGGGCGACGGCCACCGCCCGCCGTCGGCGGCGGTGTCCGCCACCCCGACCTCGGGCGCCGTCCCGCTCGACGTCGCCTTCGACGCCTCCGCCTCCGCCGACCCGGACGACGACGCGCTGTCCTACTACCCGGCGCCGACATCCCGACGCGCTCGCCGCCGGGGCGACCGCCGAAATGGCTGGCGCAGGCCGGTGACTCCCTGGCCGCGGTCGTCCTGGTGGCGGTACCGACGCGATCGGGCCGCAGGTCGAGGCCGAGATCGCGGCGCTGCTCGCCGGCGCCGGCCAGTAGGGACCCTGCGGCGGGCTACCGTTGGGGCGGTCCGCGGGGCGCGGGTCGAGTCGCGCAAGGGGTGGGGGCGTGCAGGGACGGGTCCTCGAGGTACGCCGGTACCCGGTCAAGTCGATGGGTGGCGAGCTCCTCGACGCCGCCGAGGTCGACCGCCGCGGCGTGGTCGGCGACCGCCTCTGGGCGCTGCACGACGAGCAGGGCCGCTTTGGCAGCGGCAAGACCACCCGGCGCTTCCGCCGCATCCCCGGGCTGCTCGACCTGTCCGCCGCCTACGACGGCGACGTGCCGGTGGTCACCCTGCCCGACGGTGGGACGCTGCGCGGCGACGACCCGCACTCCTCGGTGCGGCTCAGCGACCACCTCGGCGTTGGGGTCACCCTGGCCCGCGAGGGCGAGGTGTCCCACTTCGACGACGCGGCGCTGCACCTGTGCACCCTGGCGTCGCTGGACCGCCTCCAGCGGCTGCTGCCCGCCTCACAGGTCGCCGTGCCCCGCTTCCGTCCCAACCTCGTGCTCGACGCCGGCGGGCAGCAGGGTTTCCCAGAGTCCGACTGGGTCGGCCGGCGCCTGCGCATCGGCGACGCCCTGGAGGTCGAGGTCACCCAGCGCACCGAGCGCTGCGTCATGGTGACCGCGGCGCAGCCCGGCCTGCCGGCGGACCGCGACGTCCTGCGCGGCGTCGCGGCGCACCACGACCTGCGCCTCGGCGTCTACGCCGACGTCATCCGTCCCGGACGGGTCCGCGCCGGCGACACGGTGAGCTTCAGCGCGCGCTGAGCACGCAGAACTCGTTCGCCTCAGGGTTCGGCGAGCACGACTCAGGTGGCGTCGCGCTGTCCATGCCGGCACCCTACGCCTCGGCGATGCCTGGGCAGCCTGCCTCGTCGTCCTCGCGGACGGTGCTTCCCCGCCCAAGGCAATCACTATCCCAATAGGAGACCAACAGGAGACCAGAAGATCATGCCTCCTGCCTGCGCACCTGAACCGACCGAGGACCCCGCGACGGGAAGATCGCAGGGTCCTCGGCGCGGTGAATCTGGGACGACGGTGCCCGCTCTGAGTGGGTGAGCGCCGCCGCCGGGCGGCCCAGCCCTGCGAGGGACCGGATCATGGCCACCATCGACCTGCACGACCGCACCGCGCCGCCCCCGCCCTTCCTCGCCGAGGTCGCGGAGTCCGTCCGCGAGCAGCTCGCGGCGTCGGTGGAGCTGCCGCAGTTCCTGCGCGGCGCCGGCACGCTGACCCTCGACGAGCGTGTGCTGCTGGTCGAGCAGGCGACGGTGCTGCTGGAGCAGAACTACGTGCACCTGCCGCTCAAGGTGGCGATGCACGCGGTCAACCCGGTGCAGCGCCTGCGCCTGCTGCGCACCCGCCTGGCGCGCTCCGACACGGCCGCCATGGAGCCGGAGTGTCTGTTCCACGCGGAGCTGTCGAGCATCTTCCACTCAGTGCGCGACCTGCACACCAACTACCTGCTGCCAGCGCCCTTCGCTGGCATGTTCGCGTTTCTGCCGTTCCAGGTGGAGGAGTACTTCGCCGACGGCGAGGCCCGCTTCGTCGTGGCCCGCATGGTGGCGGGACTTAGCGCGCCCGGCTTCGGCCCCGGTGCCGAGGTGACGCACTGGAGCGGCATCCCGGTCGGCCGCGCGGTGGAGTGGAACTGAGAACGTGTTTGATAGGGCGGGGCGCGGCAGTTCCATCGATGTGAGTCCCATCGCTGTGATCATGCGGGGCCATGGCCTCTTCCCCGAGTCCTGGCCGCCCCCGATACCCCTGCGATGTCACCGACAAGCAGTGGACGTTGATCGAGTCGCCGCCGCCGCCGCCCAGCACCGACGGACGCCGCGAGAACACCCTCGCCGCGAGATCGTCAACGCGGTCTTGTACCTGCTGCGCACGGGCTGTTCGTGGCGGCGGCTGCCCCACGACCTGCCGCCGTGGCAGACGCTGTACTGGTACTTCAAGCGCTGGCGCGACGGCGGCGGCGTGGACCGCGTGCACGACGCGTTGCGTGACCGGCTGCGTGACCGTGCGGGCCGCGACCCGATGGCTTCCGCCGGGATCGTCGACGCCCAGTCGGTCAAGGGCGCCGACGCCGTCGGGCGTGCCTGGCGCGGCTACGACGCCGGGAAACGCGTCAACGGGCGCAAACGCCGCGTCGTGGTCGACACCCTCGGGCTGTTGCTGGTGGTGATGGTCACCGCCGCCAACCTGCAGGACCGCGACGGCGGCAAGCTGGCGTTGCAGCGGTTGCGGTTCGCGACGCCGTCGGTGGCGACGGTGTTCGCCGACGGGGGCTACGCCGGCCGGCTAGTGGGCTACGCCGGCCAGGTCCTGCGGGTGGCCGTCGAGGCGGTCCACAAGCCCGCTCGAGCAGCGCGGCTTCGCGGTCCTGCCCCGCCGCTGGGTGGTGGAACCCAGCTTGGCTTGGATCCTGCGCCGCCGCCGCCTCGACCACGACTGCGAACGACGAACCGACAGCGCCGAAGCGACGACGAAGTGGGCCATGATCGGCGTCAGACGCGACGCCTCGCCCCGGTCCCAGCCGACCTCCCTGGCAGCCCGCGACCCCCACATAACCCCATCTCAAACACGCTCCCAGTCGGTAGAAGCCCATCCGTCTACCAACGCCGAGGTCGCCAAGGCGCGACGCGCCGCGAGGCCTCGAGCAGATCCGGCACCGCTCGGCGCGGACGTTGCGCGCGGCCGCCCGTCGCCTGGTCGGCGAGGCGCACCTGACCCAGCGCGACGTCGCCGACCTCCTCCTGGGGGTGTCCCACCAGCGGGTGGCGCAGGTCCTGCGCGAGCGCGAGGACGCCTAGTGTCCTGTCCGGGTGAAGGGCTGTAGAAGTTGCTAGGCGTCTTGGGTGACGGCGCGGCAGTAGCCGGCGAGGCGGTCCAGGATCTGCTCGGCGGTCTTGTGCCACACGAACGGCTGAGGGTCGGCGTTCCAGGCGTCGACCCAGGTTTGGATGTCGGCGGCGAGGGCGGCGGCGCTGGTGTGGGCGGAGCGCTGCAGCTTCTTGGTGGTCAGGGCGGCGAACCAGCGTTCGATTAACCGGCCCTCGGGGTGATGTCAAGCAACGGGTTCGGATCGGCGCGTGTCGCTGAGGCGGCGAAGGTGGGTTTCGATGCTGGCGATGACGCGGGCGTGGCGGGCCACTTCGGAGTCCCAGCCGCGCGCCTCGGCGTCGTCGCGCAGGACATGCACGTCGTCGAGTTGGGCCTGGAGTTGTGGGAGGAACTCGGCGGTGGTGACGAAGTTGTCGCACTGTTCGCAGACGTTGGCGTAGGGGCAGGCCTCGGCGGCGAGGTGACGTGAGCAGTAGCCGTGGGCGACGCGGGTCTTGAGCAGTTCGCCGCGGAGCCACTCGACGCGGTCGGGCACGGCGGGCTTGCCGCCGATGATCAGCGGCAGGGGTTGGCGTGCGCGGACCTTGGCCATGGCCTGCTCGTAGGCGGCCCGCACCGTGGGCGAGGCCAGCGACGCGTACCGCAGGGTCATCTCGGCCGAGACGTGTCCGAGCAGCGCCATGAGGGCTTGCAGGCTCATGCCGGCGTTGACAAGTTCGGTGCCGTAGGTATGGCGAAGCTGATGAGGCGTGACGCGCAGCGGCGCGCCGCCTGATCCGCGCAGCCCGGCAGCGGCGACGGCGTGGTCGAGCCCGCGGCGCAGCCGGTAGGCGCTCAGACGGCGTCCGCGTTCCATGAACAGGAAGTCGGCGGGTCGGCCGTGACGCGGGTGGGCCAGAGCGCGCTGGGGACCGCGATGGGTCATCCAGGCGTCGAGGGCCGCCAGCGTCTCGGGGTCAAGCGGCACCATCCGCTCGGTGCCCAGCTTGCCGAGGGGAACCTTGATCCAGGTGCCGTGGCTGGCCGAGTCCCACAGGCAGTCCAGTTCGAGGTCGAGCAGCTCGCCAAGACGCATGCCGGTGCCGCGCAGGATGGTCAGCCCGCAGCGGGCGAACCGGTCGTCGAGCGCGCTGACGGCGGCGGTCAGGTCACGGTCGACGTCTGGGGCGAGCGCTCGTGGCAGCGGGCGGTCCAGGCGTGGGATGTCGCCGGGGAACAGCAGCCGCCGCGCTGGTCGCTGGGCCCAGCCCCACACCGCGAGGTCGTCGAAGAAGGCGCGAAGGTCCACGACCACTCGCTTGGAGGTGACCGGCGAGACCGCCTGGTCGCGGGCGACACGGCCGCGCCAGGGGCGCCGGTGGTTCCACACGAGGAACGGCTCGACGTGGGTGTGACGGTCGAGGTCGACCAGGCTGGCGACCTGGGGATGGTGAGCGGCGAGATATTCGCTGAACACGATGAGACTGTCGGCGCGCAGCTCGACGGTGGACGGTCGCAGCGTGGCGGCGACGGTCTGCAGGTAGCGCAGCGCGGCCCGGCGGATGTCGGGTTGGGCGATGGCTTCCAGCCGCTCGGCGAGGCTGGCCGCCCCTGGCCTGGCCTTGCGCGGTGTCGTGGCACACACGCCCAGCTCGTAGCAGGCCTGGTGCAGGCTAAACAGCCGCGCCTGGTTGTGACCGCGGGCGCTGGCCGTGGCCGATGGCGCTGCGGCGAGGTCGGCAGCGAACGCGGCGAAGTCGGCGTCGTCGAGCTCGCGCAGCCTCTTGCCAGCCCATAGACAGAGCAGTGCCAGGCCGCCCGAAGTGACATCGCGGGTCCTGTTGCGGCTCCAGCCGAACCGCTGTGCGACCTGCGCGACCGCGGCGACGTCATCGGGATGGCGCGCCGCCCAGGCGGCATACAGACCCCCGGGGATCTTGGCCACGAGCAGGTCCAGGTCGGGGCGCAGATGGCCCTCGATGAAGCACCAGCACACAAACGGCCAGGCGCTCGCCCGGCGCAGGTCGGTCAGACGCGCGTTGGTGGGTCGTGCCATCCAGGCCGTTAGGTCCGGGTGCCAGGCGAGCAGCTGCTCGGCTGCGCGGCGGCGGATCCGCTTGGCGTCGGGGTTGATCGCCAACCCCTGGACGTGCTCGGCGTAGCCGACAAGCAGGTCCGCCGCACCCGCGTCGCGCAGCGACACCGCAGCCAGCGCGCTCATCGCGTCGCCTTGCGCGCCCTGGCGAACTCGGCGGCCAGCGTGTCCGCCGACAGGTGCACGTAGCCAGCAGTGGTCTCGGGTGAGGCGTGCCCCATCAACTCGCGCAGCACCAGCAGGTCAATGCCAGCGGCGGCGAGTTCGGTGCCGTAGGTGTGGCGCAGCCGATGCGGACGCACGCGCTGTGCGCCCGAGCGCGCCCGATGGGTGCGGAAGATGCGACGCATGCCGGCCTCGGTCATCGCCCGCCCCGCACTCGGGCCACGCAGAACCACGAAACACTCTGCGGTCGCGCAGCCGTCCGGTCGTTCGTCGCGTAGGTACGCGGCCAGTTCGGTGAAGAACGCGCGGTCGATCGGTACGACCCGCTCGCGGCCGCCCTTACCGACCACCCGCACCCGGCGCAGCCCCATGTCGACGGCGGCCAGCCGCAGCGAGCGGACCTCCGCGGCGCGCAGGCCGCCCAGCAGCATCGCCAGGGCCATCGCCCGATCCCGGTGCGTGCCGAGGTCGGCGATGAACGCGTCGACCTCGCCGGCGTCCAGGCTGTCGGGCAGCCGCCGGGGTTGGCGCACCAGCCGCCCCCCGGTGGCGGCGCGGCGCCCACCGACGTGTCCCAGCACGCCGCGCGGCTTGGGTCGCAGACCCGTCGAGCGGCGCGCCGCCGGCACCGGGTTGTCCTCGCGCACGCCGGTGATGACCGCGAACTCGAACAACCCGCGTACCGCCGCGATGCGCCGGTTCATCGTCGCCGGCGCCGGTCCCCTCCGCTCGGCCAGCCGCACGACCTTGGTCCCCGCCGTGGGCTTGGGCTTGGTCTGCCAGTCGAGATACTCGAACAGGTCGGTGGCGACCACGTCGGTCAGCGTCGCCCGGCGCTCGGCGAGGAAGCGGCTGAAGTTGAGCAGGTCATAGGCGTAGCCCCGGACCGTGCCCGCCGCGAAGCCGCGCGTCTCGAGATGGGTCAGGAAGCCGTTGACGACATCGGTGATCGGGCCAGCGCCCTCAAGACGGTGAGTCGCGCCGCTGCGAACGACGGCAAGCTCCATGGCTGCCTCCTCAGGCCGAGTATCCGCCCTGCCAGACAGCTAGCCGTGGAACTCACGCGCTCCTGGAGAGCCCCGGCTGGGAGGGCCGGTAAACAGAGACCAGGTTCATCCAGGACCCGTAGGTGGGTGTGAAGTGCAGGTGGAAGCGGCGGTGGCGCAGCAGCCAGCGGTGCACCTTCGGCGTGGTGTGGGTCGACAGGTTGTCCAAGATCACGTGGACGGCCAGCTCGTCGGGGACCTCGCGGTTGATCTTGTTCAGGAATGCCAGGAAGTCGTCTTGGGTGTGGGACCGGCGCAGGTCGGTGATCACCGTGCCCGAGGCGATGTCCAGCGCGGCGAACAGGTCCACGGCGCCGTGGCGCTGGTAGTCGTGAGTGGCCCGCTGCGGGGTGGTCGGCAGCAGCGGCAGCGTCGGGGCGGTGCGGTTCAGCGCCTGGATCTGGGGTTTCTCATCGACGGCGAACACCGCGGCGGCGTCGGGCGGGTTCATATACAGCCCGACGATGTCGCGGACCTTCTCGATCAGGTCGGGGTCCGGTGACACCTTGAAGCCGTCCTGACGCCACGGCTTGAGCCCGAATGCCCGCCAGATCTCAGCGACGGTGGTCTTGGAGATCCCGTGCTTGGCCGCCAGCCCGCGGGTCGACCAGTGCGTATCCGCGCCCGGCGCGGTCTCCAGCGTGTCGACCACGACCGCCTCCACGGCCTCGTCACCGATCGTGCGGGCCGCCCCCGGCCGCGGCGCGTCGGTCAACCCCTCCAGCCCGTCGGCGGCGAACCGGTGCCGCCACTTGGACACCGTCACCGGATGGCAGCCCTCCCGCGCCGCGATCTGGTTGTTGGTCAGCCCCTGGTCGCAGCCCAGCACGATCCGGCAGCGCAACGCCAACGCCTGAGACGAGGAATGCCGCCGCGACCAGCGCGCCAACGTCTCCCGCTCCGTCTCGCTCAACGCGATGCTGACCGTGGGCCGTCCACGCCGTGCCATACCGCTGGCCTCCACGCCCGGCAGCGGCCCCACGACCGCCGCGTCGGCGTGATCATCCCCCAACCAATACTCAGTCAATCAACCGGACAGAACACTAGCTGGAGGTTTCCTCGGCGGCGGCCGCCTGGGGCGTGGGGAAGTGGGCCTGCATCCAGGCCTGCCATTCCCGCTCGTCACGGGCGGCCGTCGCCGGGGCCCCGTCGCTGAACAGGTAGAGATGGACGCTGGTGGACACGTGCTCGCTGTCGCCCTCTGCCGCGACGAAAGCCGACCCCGGGCGCGGGGGTTGCGAGCAGCAGCGTGAGCATGCCGTCGGTGACCCGCTCCACGACGCCGCCGAGAGGCGGCGCGTCGGCAGCGAAGCCTCATCGCCGCAGCCCTAGAGGCCGTCCAAAGCGGCGGAACAGCCCCGCCTATCCTGGCCGGGCCCACGGAGACGCCCACCCTGACCGCGCCGCCCGCTGAGCTCAGCGAGCGGATCTCCTACCCCCCGGACCTGCCGATCACGGCGCGGCGTGAGGACCTGCTGGCCGCGCTCCGTGACCACCAGGTGGTGATCGTCGCGGGCGAGACCGGATCCGGGAAGACGACCCAGCTGCCGAAGCTGTGCCTGGAGCTGGGGCGCGGGACGCAGGGCCAGATCGGGCACACCCAGCCGCGCCGCATCGCGGCGCGCACCGTCGCCGAGCGCGTCGCCTCCGAGCTCGGCAGCGAGCTCGGCGGTCTCGTGGGTTACAAGGGTGCGCTTCAGCGATCGCGTGGGCGCCAACACCCGCGTGAAGCTGATGACCGACGGCATCCTGCTGGCCGAGATCGCCCAGGACCGCGAGCTGCGCCGCTACGACACCATCATCATCGACGAGGCCCACGAGCGGTCGCTGAACGTCGACTTCCTCCTGGGCTACCTGAAGCGCCTGCTCCCCCGCCGCCCCGATCTCAAGGTCGTCATCACTTCCGCGACCATCGACCCGGAGCGCTTCTCCCGCCACTTCGACGGCGCGCCGGTGGTGACCGTCTCGGGGCGGACCTACCCGGTCGAGGTGCGCTACCGGCCCCTGACCGCCGAGGAGGCCCATGACGACCGCGACCAGACCCAGGGGATCCTCGACGCGGTCGACGAGCTCGTCGCCGAGGGCCCGGGCGACATCCTGGTGTTCCTGTCTGGCGAGCGCGAGATCCGCGACACCGCCGACGCGCTGCGAGACCGCGCGCTGCACGATGTCGACGTGCTGCCGCTGTACGGACGGCTGTCCGCCGCCGAGCAGCAGCGCGTGTTCCAGCCCCACCCGGGCCGGCGGCGGGTGGTGCTGGCGACCAACGTCGCGGAGACGTCGCTGACGGTGCCGGGCATCCGCTCCGTGGTCGATCCGGGGACGGCGCGGATCTCGCGCTACAGCGCGCGGACCAAGGTGCAGCGCCTGCCGATCGAACCGGTGTCGCAGGCGTCGGCGGACCAGCGCAAGGGCCGCTGCGGGCGCACCGCGGACGGCATCTGCATCCGCCTGTACCGCGAGGCGGACTTCGCGGCGCGCCCCGCGTTCACCGACCCCGAGATCCTGCGCACCAACCTCGCCTCGGTGATCCTGCAGATGACGTCGCTGGGCTTGGGCGACATCGCGGCCTTCCCGTTCCTCGACCCGCCGGACCGGCGCAGCATCACCGACGGCGTGCGCCTGCTGGAGGAGCTTGGCGCCTTTGACAGCGCCCAGCGGGAGGGGCGCGCCCGGCTGACGCCGGTGGGTCGCAAGCTCGCGCAGCTCCCCGTCGACCCGCGCTTCGCGCGCATGATCGTCGAGGCCGACCGCACCCGCTGCGTCGCCGAGGTCCTGGTGATCGCCGCGGCGCTGTCGATCCAGGACCCGCGCGAGCGGCCGGCCGAGCACCAGCAGGCCGCCGACGAGTCCCACGCGCGCTTCGCCGACCCCGACTCGGACTTCCTGACCTACCTCAACCTGTGGCGCTACCTGCGTGAGCAGGCCGACACGCTGTCGTCCAACCAGTTCCGCCGCCGCTGCCGCGCGGAGTACCTGAACCACCTGCGCGTGCGCGAGTGGCAGGACCTCTACGCCCAGCTGCGCCAGGCAGCGCGCTCGGCCGGCATCACCCCGAGCAGCGCCCCCGACGACCGCCAGGCCATCGCCACCGCCATCCTGTCCGGCCTGCTGTCCCACATCGGCCTCAAGGCCGACGAGCGCAACTCCTACCTCGGCGCGCGCAACCTGCGCTTCGCGGTCTTCCCGGGATCCGCGCTGTACCGCAGGCCGCCCCGCTGGGTGATGGCGGCGGAGCTGGTGGAGACCTCCCGGCTGTGGGGACGGGTGGTGGCCCGGATCGACCCCGGCTGGGTCGAGCCGCTCGCCGGGCACCTGGTCCAACGCAGCTACAGCGAGCCACACTGGGACCCCGGCCGCGGCGCCGTAATGGCCTACGAGCGGGTGACGTTGTACGGCGTCCCGGTCGTGGCGTCGCGGCGGGTGAACTTCGCGCGCATCGACCCGGCGCTGTCCCGCGAGCTGTTCATCCGCCACGCGCTCGTCGACGGCGACTGGGAGGCGCCGCACGCGTTCCTCGCCGACAATCGACAGCTGCTCGCCGAGGTCGAACAGTTGGAGCAGCGGGCGCGCCGCCGTGACCTCGTGGTGGACGACGAGGCGCTTTTCGCGTTCTACGGCGCCCGCCTCCCGGCCGACGTCACCTCCGCCCGCCACTTCGATCGCTGGTGGAGGCGGACGGACCAGCCGGACCTGCTGCGCCTCGACCGCGCCACGGTGCTCGGCGCCGCCGCCGCCGAGGTCGACCCGGCCGACTACCCCGACGTCTGGGCGCCCGGCGGCCTGGACCTGCCGCTGACCTACCGCTTCTCCCCCGGCGCGGCCGACGACGGCGTCACCGTCACCGTCCCGCTGCTCGTGGTCAGCCGCGCGGCCGGCCTCGGCTTCGACTGGCAGGTCCCCGGCCTGCGCGAGGAGCTGGTGGCCGCGCTCATCCGCTCGCTGCCCAAGCCTCTGCGCCGCGGCATCGTGCCCGCCGGCGACGCGGCGCGCGCGGTCCTCGCGCGCGTCACCCCCTACCGCGAACCCCTGCTCGACGCGCTGGAACGCGAGCTGCGTAGCGTGCGCCAGGTCGCGGTGCCGCGCGCTGTTTGGCAGCTCGACCAGGCGCCCGACCACCTGCGGATGAACGCGCGGGTGGTCGATGTTGACGGGCGGGTCGTGGGTGAGGGCAGAGACCTCGGCGCGCTGCAACGCGCGCTGCGTGGTGCACAGCAGGACGCGCTCGCCTCGGCGGCGGGTGGCCTGGAGCGGCGCGGGCTGCAGACCTGGGACCTCGGCGAGCTGCCACGCACCGTCACGCTGCGCAGCGGCGGGCACGAGGTGCGCGCCCACCCCGCCCTCGTCGACGAGGGCGACAGCGTCGCCGTCCGGCTCCTGGGTACCGCCGCCGAGCAGGAGCCGGCGATGTGGCAGGGCACGCGGCGCCTGCTGCAGCTCGGCGTCCCGTCGGTGCTGCGGTACGTCCAGGGACGCCTGCCCAATGCCACGAAGCTGGCGCTCACCGCCAGCCCGTACCGCGACCTCGCTGAGCTGCTCGGCGACGCCACGCTGGCCGCCGCGGACGCGCTGCTCGCCCGGCACGGCGGACCCGCCTGGGACGCCGAGGGCTTCGCCGCGCTGCGGGAGGCGTTCCGCGGCGAGCTCGGCGACGCGGTGCTCGCCGTGCTCACCGACGTCGGGCGCATCCTGCCGCTCGCCGCGCAGGTGGAACAGCGCCTCGACGGTCTGGTCAGCCCCGCTCTCGCCCCCGCAGTCGCCGACATCTGCGCACAGCTCGGCGCGCTCGTCCCGCGCGGCTTCGTCGGCCAGGTCGGCAGCCGGCGGCTCGGCGACCTCGTGCGCTACCTGCGCGCGACCGAGATACGCCTCGACACCCTCACGCGCGACCCCCGCCGGGACCGCGAGCGGATGGACACCGTCGCGCGGACACACCAGGCCTATCTGAGTCTGCTCGTCGCACTCCCACCGTCCCGCCACGTCGCCGAGGACGTGCGGGCCATCCGCTGGATGATCGAGGAGCTGCGCGTCAACACCTTCGCCCAGGCCATCGGCACCCCCACCCCCGTCTCCGAGCAGCGCATCCTGCGCGCCATCGACCGGCTGACCCCGTGACCGCCTCGGACCTGCTGGTCGACCGCGCCGACGGCCACCGGCTGCGCGTGGTCACGTCCGACACCGCCGATGAGGGCCGCCTTGCGCCGGGGCAGGTGCTGCTGCGCGTCGACAGCTTCGGCCTCAGCGCGAACAACGTCACCTACGCGGTGACGGGGGACGCGCTCGGTTACTGGCGCTTCTT
>Ga0136615_10000221_pt1 | contig 25307 bp, 27 predicted proteins | sample AntDrymUQ2882206_2_FD_106647 | JGI IMG/M metagenome (GOLD analysis project Ga0136615, IMG submission 106647) | Polar desert sand microbial communities from Dry Valleys, Antarctica - metaG UQ288 (22.06) | ecosystem: Environmental > Terrestrial > Soil > Desert | place: Antarctica: Dry Valley... | reverse complement strand
CGTCGTCAATCCGTACACGGAGGAGGTCATCGCCCAGGTGCCGGCCGGTGCGGCGGCCGATGTCGATGCCGCGGTGGCGGCGGCCCGTGCGGCGCTGCCGGCGTGGTCGCAGACGGCGGTGTCCGAGCGGGCGGCGTACCTGTCGAGGATCGCCGACGTTCTCGTTGACCGCACGGACGCGCTGGCGGAGGTCGTCTCGCGGGAGATGGGCTCGCCGCTGCGGATCGCCAAGCTGGTCCAGATCGGTACGCCGATCGGAACGCTCAAGACCTACGCGAAGGTGGCCGAGAACTACGAGTGGGAGACCGAGGTCGGCAACTCGCTGATCGTCCGCGAGCCGATCGGAGTCGTCGGCGCGATCACGCCATGGAACTACCCGCTGCACCAGGTGGTCGCGAAGGTCGCTCCGGCGCTTGTCGCCGGCTGCACGGTCGTCCTCAAGCCGAGCGAGGTCGCTCCGCTGATCGCCTACGAGTTCGCCGCGATCCTGGACGAGGTCGGCCTGCCGCCGGGCGTGTTCAACCTGGTGTCGGGGACCGGGCCGGTCGTCGGCGAGGCGATGGCGGCGCACCCAGACATCGACATGATCTCGTTCACCGGCTCCGGCCGGGCCGGCCGGCGGATCACCCAGCTGGCGGCCGAGACGATCAAGCGGGTCGCGCTGGAACTCGGTGGCAAGTCCGCCAGCGTCGTGCTGTCCGACCTCGACGAGGAGGGCTTCGCGAAGGCCGTCAAGGCGACGGTTTCGCAGTGCTTCACCAACGCCGGACAGCGCTGTACGGCGTTCAGCCGACTGCTCGTCCCGGCCCAGCGGTACGACGAGGCGCTGGCCGCGGCGGCGAAGACCGCGCAGGGGCACGTCGCCGGTGACCCGATGGACGAGGGCACCAAGCTCGGCCCGCTGGTCAGCGAGTCGCAACGCGAACGGGTGCGTGGGTTCATCGCGCGCGCGCAGGACAACGGTGCGCGGCTCGTCACCGGCGGGGCTGAGGTTCCGGAGGGGCTGTCGTCCGGATACTTCGTGCAGCCGACGGTCCTCGCCGACGTCGCTGAGGATTCGGAGTTGGCGCAGGACGAGGTCTTCGGGCCGGTCATCGCCGTACTGCCCTATAGCGATGTCGACGACGCGGTGCGGATCGCCAACGGGACGTCGTACGGATTGGCCGCCGGTGTCTTCGGTGCGGACGCCGACGAGGCGTTGAAGGTCGCCCGCCGGCTGCGGGCGGGGCAGGTCGATGTGAACGGCGGCCGGTGGAACTTCATGGCGCCCTTCGGGGGTTACAAGCAGTCCGGCAACGGCCGGGAGCTCGGGGTGGCCGGCCTCGAGGAGTTTCTGGAGACAAAAGCGCTGCAGCGGTGAGCGCACCTCCGGCCTCGGTGGTCGTCGTCGGCGGCGGGACCATGGGTGCCGGGATAGCGCATTTGTTCGCCGCTGTCGGCTCGACCGTCGTCGTACTCGAGGCCGATCAGGCGTTGGCCGATGCGGCCATCGGGCGGGTCGGTGCGTCCCTCGCAAAGGCGGAGGAGAAGGGCAAGCTCGCTTCCGCTGCCGCGACGCTGGCGCGGATCTCGGCGGTCACCGAGGCGGCGGATCTGCCGGAAGCGGAGCTGTACGTCGAGGCGGTGCCGGAGGATGCGGCGCTCAAGGCGGCGGTCTTGCGCACGTTGGCGGGGGTGGCCGGTGCGGGCGCCGTACTGGCGACGAACACGTCCTCGCTGTCGGTCGCGGATCTCGCTGCTGCGGTGGAGCGCCCGGAGCGGTTCTGTGGGATGCACTTCTTCAACCCGGTGCCCGCCAGCGCCCTCGTCGAACTCGTCCGCCATCCCGTGACGACGGACGAGGTTCTTGACCGCGTGCGGGGCTGGGTCGCCGCAGTGGGCAAGGAGGCGATCGTCGTACGGGATTCGCCGGGGTTCGCGACCAGCCGGCTCGGCGTTGCCGTCGGCCTGGAGGCGATCAGGATGCTCGAGGAGGGAGTCGCCAGCGCGGACGACATCGACGCCGGCATGCGGCTGGGCTACCGCTGGCCGATGGGGCCGCTGCGGCTGACCGATCTGGTCGGCCTGGATGTCCGGCTCGGAATCGCGGAGTACCTGGCGACGACCCTGGGAACGCGCTTTGACCCGCCGCCGCTGCTGCGGGCGATGGTGGCGCGCGGGCACCTCGGCCAAAAGTCCGGGCACGGCTTCTACCGCTGGGACTGAGGTAACCGGTCGAGCAGGAATGTCGGCATCAGGAAGATGTGCCGCTGGACGCAGCGCACACCCACATGCTCCACCGGTCCGTCGGTGCTCTCCAGCACGACGCGTCGGGTGATCTCTGCGGGGGCGCCACAGTCCGGGCAGTTCGTCAGCTCTGGCAGCGCTGCACCGACGGCTGTCCCGGCCGGTACGACGTTCCTACGGGTGTTCATCTCGTCTCCTCATTGGCTTGGCTGCTGCGATGGGTACGCCCATGAGGAGCAGTTCGGTTCGCGATCAGTACATCCGTGCCGCTACTGATGCGACGGGTGGGCACTACGCAGCACTTGCTGCATGAGATGCCTCTGGTCGTACGGTGATGGGCATGTCGAGCCTGCCGCCGAGATCGGTGCCTGCGGCCCTGTCAGGGAGTACACGCACGCGACTCGGCCGGCATCGCGAACGCGGCGCGGTTGACCGCGCGGCGCTGCACGAGGTCTTGACCGAGGCGCTGATCTGCCATCTCGGCTTCGTCGCAGATGGCAGCCCTGTCGTGCTGCCGACGGGGTACGGCGTCGAAGCCGAGACGCTCTACCTGCACGGCTCGGTGGCCGGGCGACCCCTGGCCAGTACGCCGGGCCAGCCGGTGTGCGTCACGGTGACGCTGCTCGACGGGATCGTGCTGGCCCGCTCGGCGTTCCACCACTCGATGAACTACCGGTCCGCGGTCATCTTCGGCGTACCCCGGGTGGTTACCGACCCGACCGAGAAGTTGCGGGCGTTGGAATGCATCACCGAACATCTGGCCCCCGGTCAGTGGACGGCGACCCGGCAGCCGACCCGCAGGGAGCTGGCGGCCACGTCGGTGCTCGCGCTGCCCCTCGACGAGGCGTCGGTGAAGGTGCGCAGCGGACCGCCGAGCGACGACGCGCAGGACGTAGCAGCCGGCGGTTGGGCTGGCGTACTCCCGGTGCGCCGCGGCTGGGCCGAGCCGGTGACCGCTCCTGACGTACCGGCGGGGATCCCCGTGCCGCAGCACGTCCGTCGCGGATGAGCCGGGCCGCCTGATCAGCGACCGGGTGCCATGACGTCGATCCGGTCGATTGGCGCGCCGGCTGGCTAGCGGTCGACGAGTTCGGTCGGCAGGGCGATCACGTCGACCATCGCGCCATTGCGCAGGACGGTCAGCGGAAGGTCGGCGCCGATCGACTCGGTGAACAGCAGCCGCTGCAGGCTCTGCGCGTCGTCGACCGGGCGACGTCCGGCGGTGAGAACGAGGTCGCCGGCCTTGACGCCTGCGGCATCGGCCGGTGAGCCGGGAACTACCTGGACCACGCGCATCGCCGTACGACGGCGCAATCGCTCGACGAGTGGGGCAGGAACCGGCGAGGGGACGCTGACCAGGCCTAGGTAGGCGCGGCGGACCCGGCCGTCGTGCATGAGCGCGGCGATGATGCGGTGCGTCGTGGCGTTGATCGGCACCGCCAAACCGAGTCCCGCACCGGCGACCGCGGTGTTGATCCCGACCACGTGGCTGCGCGCATCCGCGAGCGCCCCGCCGGAGTTACCGGGATTCAGCGCGGCGTCGGTCTGGATGACGTCCTCGATCACTCGGGCCGCGCTGCCGCTGCGCACCGGTAGCGACCGGCCCAGCCCGCTCACCACGCCGGCGGTCACCGAGCCGGCCATCCCGAGCGGGCTGCCGACGGCGACCACGAGTTGGCCGACGCGCAACTGGTCCGCGTCGCCGAGCACGGCCGGACCGGGCGTGGTCGAGCTGCTGCGTACGACGGCGAGGTCGGACAGCGGGTCGGTGCCGACAACGTCGACCCTGGCCTGGGTGCCGTCGGAGAACAGCGCCGTACCGCTGTACTGGTCACGGACCACATGGGCGTTCGTCAGCAGGTAGCCGTCGCCGGTGAAAACGACTGCGGACCCGCTCCCACGGCCGATCTGCAGGCTGGCCACGTGCGGGGTGAGTTCTGCCGCCACCCGGGTGACGACGGCCGAGTAGGCGTCGAGGGCATCGGCGTCGGACGTGGGTTTCATCAGCGTTCCCAGTGTCTGATTACAGTGTTGCAAGGGTAACGCGAACCTGCGCCGCAGATTCCCTTCCGTCGCGAGATGATGGCGCGGTGACCGAGCCGCCGTTCGTCCCGTACCGGCCGGAGCGCGTCCCGCCCGACGTGGGGCTGCGGCGAGGCCGGGAGTTTCTCGGTCACATGGACCGGCGTCGCAGCGTGCGGTCGTTCAGCTCGGCGCCGGTTCCGCACGAGGCGATCGAGCTGGCGGTCAGTGCGGCGAACACGGCACCGTCCGGCGCGCACCAGCAGCCTTGGACGTTCGTGGCCGTCAGCGACCCTGACGTGCGGCATCGCATCCGGCTCGCCGCCGAGGTCGAGGAACGCCGCTTCTACCGTGAGCGCGACCTGCCGGAGTGGCACGAGGCGCTGGCGATGCTCGGCACCGACGAGCACAAGGATTACCTGGACGTCGTACCGTGGCTGGTTGTCGTCTTCGCGCAGAAGCAGACCGTGTTGCCGGACGGCCGCCTGCGCAAGAACTACTACGTCAGCGAGAGCGTCGGGTTGGCCTGCGGGCTGTTCATCGCCGCCCTCCACACGATGGGGCTGGCCACGCTCCCGCACACGCCCAGCCCGATGGGGTTTCTGACTGCGCTGCTCGACCGGCCCCCGACCGAGCGCCCGTACATCCTGTTCCCGGTCGGCTACCCGTCGTCGGACTGCCGCGTCCCGGATCTGGCCCGTAAACCCTTGGCCGAAGCGCTGGTCCTCCGGTCCTGATCGTCGGGTCCCGGATCACTGCGGCTCACCGACTTCACTAGCAGTACGCCGATGGCCGTAGTCACCGGGACCGCCAGTACCAGGCCGATACCGCCGACCATGGTGCGGACGATCTCCTCAGCAATCGCCTCTCCGGTGACGGTGTCCACGAAGGGTCGCTGGTAGATCTCCAGCAGGAGCAGGGCCGGCAGCGCCGCGCCGGCGTACGCGAAGACGATCGTGTAGACGGTGGACGCGATGTGGTCCCGTCCGATCCGCATCGCGCTCGTGAACAGCTTGCGGGCCGACAGTCCCGGAGCGAGTTCGTGCAGTTGCCACACCGCAGAAGCCTGCGTAATCGTGACGTCGTTGAGTACGCCGAGGCCGGCGATGATGATGCCGCAGAGCACGATCCCGGCGGGGTCGACCTGACCGGTCAGATAGGTGAGCGTGAGGTTCTCCTCGCTGCTCAATCCGGTCAGCCGCGCCGTCGAACCCGCCCACGATCCGAGTACGGCGATGAGCGCCAACCCGAACAGTGTGCCCGCGAGCGCCGTCGTCGTACGCGCGGAGAACCCGTGCGCGAGATAGAGAACGACGAACATGATCGCCGCGGAACCGACCAGCCCCACGAGCACCGGCGGCTCGCCGTTGAGCAGTCCGGGCAACATGAACATGACCAGGATGAGAAAGGCGAACGCCAGGCCGACAAGTGCCGCGGCGCCACGCAGCCGGGCCACCGCAACCACGACGACAGCGAAGACGACCGCGAGCAGGGTGAGTGGCTTCTCGCGAGCGAAATCGGTGAAGCTGTAGCGCACCGGGAACTCGTCGAAAGCCGGGCTACGGAGCAGCCTCAGCCGGTCTCCCGGTTCGAACCCGGCGAGGAAGATCTCGGCCGGAATTGCGACGGCCACGGCGGTGCCCGCGTCGGGGCCCTCCTCGACCTCGGCGACGACGTTGCCGCAGGTGAGCGTCGCGGGGACCGGCGAGCCCGGCCCGAGGCCGGGGCCCGAGCAGTCGATCGCCTCCACGGTCAGGACAGTCGCGTCGGCGAAGGAGCTGCCGGGGAGGACCTGCTCGACGGCCGCTTGCCGCGCGGCACTTTGCTGGCTGTCCGGCCAGAGCACGACCAGTCCGGCGAGGGTCGCCAACCCGACCGGGACAAGCACGAATGCCAAGAGGAGGACGGCGCGTCGGCGGTGGGCGACCAGCCGTGGATCCGGCGTCGCCGACCCCGGGTCGATGGGCACGTGGGTGTGACTCACGGGTTCGGGCGTCCTCTCCTGTGCTCTGGAGCGGGACAGGTACGGCGACGCCCAGCGTGCCTGATCGTTCGCGCCAACCACGGGAGGTGCGAGGCTGCAGCGGTGACGTCCGCTCCTGAACCACCCGAGATCCGTTGGGGGACGCTGCTGCTGCGGCCGTGGTCGGCCGGGGACGCCAGCGTCGTACTCACGGCTCTCAACGACCCGGAAATCGCACTGTGGAATGCCTCCGCTGTCCGCACCGTGGAGGAGGCTACGGATTGGATTGTTCGGCGCGCGGACTGGAGCGCCGGCGACCACGTCTCGCTCGCCGTCGTCGACTCGCTGAGCGGTGAGCTGGTCGGCTCGGTGTCGTTGCACCAGATCGACCACGAGCAGGGCGACGCGGAGATCGGCTACTGGACCGCGCCGGCCGCTCGCGGTCGCGGCGTCGCCTCGGGAGCCGTTACTGCCCTGTGCCGGTGGGCGTTTCTGCAGTTGCCCATCGATCGGATCGAGTTGTGCCACGCGGCGGACAATCCGGCATCCGCACGGGTCGCCGCTAAGGCCGGCTTCACGCAGGAGGGCCGGCTGAGACAGTCCTACCGGTACGGCGATGGGCGCAAGCACGACGAGCTGCTCTGGAGCCTGCTCCGCGGGGACCTGCCGATAGATTCTTAGCCATGTTCACGACTCGACCGGAACTCGCCGGCACGTTCGGCATGGTCGCCTCGACGCACTGGCTGGCCAGCCAGGCGGGGATGGCCGTGCTGGAGGACGGCGGCAACGCCTTCGACGCAGCGGTCGCCACCGCCTTCACCCTGCATGTCGTCGAGCCGCACCTGAACGGGCCCGGCGGCGACATGCCCGCCATCATCACCACGGCCGATGACTCGACCCCGACCGTCCTCTGTGGACAGGGGCCGGCTCCCGCAGCGGCGACGATCGACCACTACACCGGCCTCGGCCTGGAACTGGTGCCCGGAACCGGGTTTCTCGCAGCCACCGTCCCCGGTGCGGTACCCGCCTGGCTGATGCTGCTGCGTGACCACGGCACCAAGTCACTCGCTGACGTACTCCGCTTCGCGATCGGGTACGCCGAGAACGGCCACCCGCTGCTGTCCCGAGTCAGCGCCACCATCGGCACCGTCGCCGAGCTGTTCACCCGGGACTGGACAAGTTCGGCCGACGTCTGGCTGCGCGACGGCCACCCGCCGGCCGCCGGTGCGCTGTTCCGCCAGCCGGCTCTCGCCACGTCGTACCGGCGGCTCGTCGAGGAGGCGGTGGGCACGAGTCGCGAGGCGCAGATCGATGCCGCCCTGCGGGCCTGGTCGGAGGGCTTCGTCGCCGAGGCGATCGACGAGTTCGCGCGGACCGAGGTGATGGACGACTCCGGTACGCCGCACGCCGGGTTGCTCACCGGGGGGGATCTTGCAGGATGGCAGCCGAGCTACGAGCCGGCTGTCACGCTGGACTGGGACGGCTGGACCGTGGCCAAGGCGGGCGCATGGACGCAGGGACCGGCGTTCCTGCAGCAACTGCAGCTGCTCGATCCGGACGAGGTCCGCTCGATGGATCAGGCGACCCTCGTTCACACCGTGGTGGAGACCACGAAACTGGCCTTCGCCGACCGGGAGGCCTGGTACGGCGACGCTGAGGTGCCACTGGCCGGTCTGCTCTCGGCTGAGTACGCGGCTCAGCGTCGCACCCTCGTCGCGGAGACCGCCTCGATGGAGCTACGGCCCGGCTCGCCGGACGGGCGCACTCCCCGGCTGCCGCGGTTCGTGACGGAGCGCCGCCGGGCCGAGACGACCGCCGCCGGCGTGGGGGAGCCGACGGTGTCCCGGTCGGGTGCCATCGGCGGCGACACGTGTCACATCGACGTCGTGGACCGCTGGGGCAACATGATCTCCGCGACGCCCAGCGGCGGCTGGTTGCAGTCCTCTCCAACCGTGCCGGGCCTGGGCTTCTGCCTCGGCACCCGCGCCCAGATGTTCTGGCTGGAAGCGGGGTTGCCCAACTCGCTGGGACCCGGGAAGCGGCCGCGGATCACGCTGACGCCATCGATGGCGCTGCGCGACGGCCGGCCGGTGCTGGCGTTCGGGACGCCGGGCGGTGACCAGCAGGAGCAGTGGCAGATGGTGTTCTGGCTCTGCCACGCCGTACTCGGCCTCGATCTGCAGGCTGCCATCGACGCGCCGACCTGGCACACCAACTCCTTCCCGTCGTCGTTCTACCCACGGCAAAGCTCGCCGGGCGAGGTGGTCGTCGAGTCCCGCGTCGGTCATGAGGTTGTCGACGAACTGCGCCGGCGGGGGCACCGGGTCACGGTGTCCGACGCCTGGTCCCTGGGCCGGATGTCCGCGGTAGCCCGCGACCCCGAGACCGGCGTACTCCGTGCAGCGGCGAACCCGCGCGGTATGCAGGGCTACTCCGTCGGCCGCTGATTTGTGGGCCGGGCGACCACCTTTCGCTCGAACCGAGCCGGGCGGCAGGAGATCGCTCTAGCCGCCGACAAAGATCGGCGCCCACGTTCCGGCGGCAATGCTGGCGGCGGTCGCCGCGCTACACACCGCTAGCGCCGCGGCGATGTACAGCCAGTCACGCTGCCGCAGCACCGACCCGCGGGCGTTCGTCCGGACAATGCCCGAATCGAAGCCGCGCGCATCCATGGCGGTCGCCAGCCGAGAGCCACGCCGGATCGCGCCGACGAGCAGGGTGAAGATCGCGCCGGCGAAGAGCCGGGCCGCGGCGAAAGGATTGCGGCCGGCATCGACGCCGCGGGTACGCCGGGCCAGCCGGATCGTGGCGAACTCGGTGATGAGCAGCGGGATGAGCCGCAGCCCGGCGAGCGCGCCGTAGGCGAACCGGGTCGACACCCGCCAATGCGTCGTCAGCGCGTCGGCCATCCGGACCGGATCCGTGGAAGCAACCAGCAGTACGCCGGGCAGCGCCAGACTGATCACCCGGAGGGCAAGTCCGAGGCCGACCAGCGGGCCGGCATCCTCGCTGATCAGGACGTTGACCACCCCCACCATGGTCGCGCCGAGCAGTAACGGCCAGGTCCGCCGGAACAGTTCGATCGGCGAGCGGATACCCGCCGCCGGCAACATCGCCAGCTCGATGAGGAGCACCAGCGTCGGCGTGACGATGTCCAGGGTGGTCAGCAGCGTGACGCTGACGATCCCGAGCGCCACGAGCTGGGCTACCGGGTTGATCGCCGACAGCCGGACCTGCGCGGCCGGGCGCAGCACCAGACTCATGCCGGTACTTCCGTGCGGTCCGCCCCGAGAGCCAGCTCGTCGTCGGCGAGCAGGTTCACCAGGTCGCGATCGTGCGTGATCAGGCACAAGGCCCGCCCGGCCGTGCGCAGCTCGGCGAGCAACCGCACCACCTCCCGCCAGGTGCCTGCGTCCTGCCCGAACGTCGGCTCGTCCAGGACCAGGACCTGTGGAGATGTCGCCAGTGCCGTCGCGACGGACAGCCGCCGCTGCTGACCTCCGGACAGCGTGAACGGGTTCGCCTCGGCGTACGCCGTCAGCCCGAGCCGCTCGAGCAACCCGAACGCGACCTCGCGGGCCCGCCCGGCCAGCACACCGGACCGCAGCGGCCCCAAGGCCAGCTCGTCACCAAGCCGCTGGGTGAGAAATTGGTGCTCGGGGTTCTGGAACACCGTCCCGATCCGGGTCACCAGCTCTGCGGCGCTCCACCGCGACGGCGCGCATCGACCCCGCCGTACGCCGCTGGCAAGTGCCGCCGACGCCCGGACGGTGCCAACACCCGGCGCGCGGAGCCCGGCAAGAAGCAGACCGAGAGTGGATTTGCCGCTGCCGTTCGGGCCGGTGACTGCCGTCGTCCGGCCGCCGACGAGGTCGACCGAGGTGGGGACCAGCGCGGGCGCGACCGAACGCGGGTAGCCGAACCCGGCCCCGGCGGTGGACAGCAGCGCCGACCCCGAACCGTCGCTGCGGGCAAACGTCAGCCCGGTCGCGCGCGAAACCGGCCGCCAACTGCGGGGATGCTCGACCAGGCCGCCGCCGGGCAGTATCTCGACCACCCGGTCGACCAGCGGCAGCCACGGCGTGGCGTCATGATCGACGAGCAGCAGCGTGACGGACCGATCGGCAACCGCATGGCCGACGGCCGCGCGCACGAGCGCAGCGCCGGCTGGGTCCAGTTGCGACGTGGGTTCGTCCAACAGCAGCAGGCCCGGCTCGCGCACCAGGGCACCTGCCAGCACCAGTCGCTGCTGCTCTCCGCCGGACAGCTCGTGGGTCTGCCGGTCCCGCCCGTAGCCGAACCCCACGTGGTCCAGCGCGGCATCGACCCGCGGCCAGATCTCCACCGGCGGTACGCCGGCGTTCTCCAGGCCGAACGCGACGTCGTCGCCCGCCAGCGTCATCACGAGCTGGCTGTCGGGATCCTGTGCCAGCAAGCCGAGCCGGTCTCGGGCGGCGCGAGGAGCAGCGCCGTCGACGGTGAGCTCACCGGTGAGTTCCACCGCGTCGGAGTCGAGCAGGCCGCCGACGGCGTACAGGAGGGTGGACTTGCCGGATCCGGAGCTGCCGGTGACGAGTACCCGCTCGCCCGGCTCGACCACCAGGTCGAGGGCGGACAGCGCCCAGGCCTGGCGGGTGGCGTAGCGCAGGCCGAACCCACGCGCGACGACCCGACCAGGCGTCGGCACGGGGACGGTCAGACCCGCCGCTGCCCGACCGGAAAGGACGACAGCGCGCCGCTCGCGGCCAGCGCGCGGACGAGCAACCACCCGCCGACCCCGGCGAGCAGCGCGCTCGAAAGGACGGTTAGCGCCCCATAGGCGACCCGGTCGCCCGTGCTGAACTCGGGGTAGTACAGCGACAAGTCCATGATCGTGGTGGACAGCCCGGCCGTTGCAGCGGCGATGAGCGCGGCACCGAGCCCGAAGCGGCGGTACCGGGTCAACGCGAACCCGATCTCCGCGCCGAGGCCTTGGACGAGGCCGTACACGACGATGATTCCGCCGAACGGCGATCCGAGCAGCAGCGAGACTGTTGCGGCCAGGGTCGAGGCGAACAGCGCGGCGCCGGGCTTGCGGATCACCAGCCCGGCGATCACACCCGGCATCAGGAAAACACCGTTCAGCACGGCGAACGCCGCCGGGATGAACGTCAGCGCCGGTTGGGCGACGCCGTAGAAGAGGTTCCAGGCCCAGAAGACGACGCCGAACGCGACGCCCAGGATTGCGGTCACGACGATGTCGACGGTGCGCCACCGGGTCAGTTGCACACCGGTCGTGGTAGATGGCATTGCGGACCTCCCAGTCCTGATCGGACGGGGCGAGACAGCAGCGAATCCCGACTCCCTGCGCTGGCATTACCCAGATCAGGTTCGAGGGTCTGCGGTTTCCCGCACTCTCAGCGCTGGTGCGCTCCCCTGTCGTGCTTGGAGTTACCGTCCGACCGTAACACCGCCGGCACGCGGCCGCTCGGGGACGGTCAGGTGACCGACCCGCGCGGAACCACCCACTGAGTCGGTTGCCCCGTGACCTCCGCGATCAGGTCGAAGTCGCCGTCGTAGTGCATGACAGTTACTCGATGTCGCAGCGCCACGGCCGCGACCAGAAGATCGGGCAGCTCCGCCGCCCGATGATGCCCGCGGTCGGCAAGCTCGGCCTGAGTTTGCATCGCCACGCGGAAGTCCTCGTCGGCGGTGTCCAGCCATTCCAGACCGGACCGGCGTTGCCGCATGTCAGGGACATCGCCAGCACGAGCGGCAAAAGTCAACTCCAGCTCAAGGATGCCGCAGGTAGCGACAAGTCCGCGCTCGATCAGAGGACCGAGAACGTGTGCAACCTCGGACCGACGAAGCCGTGCGGTCGCGCTGGTGTCCGCGAGGTACGGCGCTATCGCCACGCCGCGGCCATGATGTCGGGATCCAACGCATCCTCGTACGCACCATCGGACGCGGCCACCAGCTCTTCATGGCGTAGCCGCAATGCCACCGCCTCACGCAATGCGGCATGCACGGTGGCCCGCTTGGTTGTCGTTTCGAGCAGCCGAGCCGCCTGCTTGAGCAGATCGTCATCGATGTCGATCACCGTCCGAGACACAGTCCCTCCCCCTCAATGTGCACGATGGACGCCGAGGAGGATATCGCAGCCATGCGCATTCGTATGCATAGCTATCCCGTCAGCGGCGGCGGGCGGCTCTGGACAGCAGCGCTCCCCATGCGGCGACCGGGACGAACCGGGCGGTCTTCATCAGCAGCATCATGGGTAGCGGAAAGACCACCTCGGGCTTCTCCTTGGCGATCCCCTCGGCGATCTCCCGGGCCGCCCGTTCGGCGGAGACGATGAAGGGCATCGGGAACGTGTTGCGCTCGGTCATCTCGGTCTTGACGAACCCGGGGCAGACCGTCTGCACCTTCACGCCATGCCGGCGCAGGTCGACCCGCAGGGACTCGAGCAGGTTGATCTGGGCCGCTTTGGTGGTGCCGTAAGCCTCGGAGTTCGGCAGGCCACGGTAGCCGGCCACGGACGCGATCCCGACGATCAGCCCGGCGCGGGCTTCGAGCATCGCCGGCAGCACCGACTCGACGCCGTGTACGACGCCCATCAGGTTGACGTCGAAGTGTCGCCGGAACACCTCGGAATCCCACCGGTCCACGCGCACCTGGTCCCACGCGCCGGCGTTCAGCACCACAACGTCGATGCCGCCGAACGCCGAGCGGATCGAGTCCGCGGCAGCGAGCATGGCGTCCTTGTCGGTGACGTCGACTGGCTCGACGTGCATCCGCCCGCCGGCGACCTCGTCGAGCTTGTCCTTGCGCCGCGCCGAGATGGCGACGTGCGCGCCGCGCCCCTCCAACTCGCGGGCCAACGCCGCACCGATTCCACTGGACGCCCCGGTGACCCAGATTCGACTGCCCGCGATCCTCATGACCGCAAGCATGCCCCAGCTACACCCGCGCGCCGCTGATGCCGCCGATGCCGATCATTGCGCCCGGCCGCGGGCACTCGATCATCGAGAGGACTCCAGAAGGTCGACCGCAGGGCCGCCGTCTTTCAGGCGACCCCGGCGAACCGATGTATGACCCGCAGACCGGCGTGACGTTCGACGGTGTGGAGATCACCGGGGACATCAACCGGAACTCCGGCGCCGAGTCGGCGATACACGGTCAGCTGTCAATGCTGGCATTGGACGCACACCCGGGCGTTGCCATCGCAGCCGCGGTCTCGCAACAGCGCAGCCGAGTGTCGTGGCAGCTGCAGGAGGCCGAGGACGGACGGCTGTCCAACGCGGCTCAGGTCGTGACGCCGGAGTCGGCGTGGACCGGCGAGGCCGAATGGAGCGGCGGAAGCTACGTCGAACTCGGGCAATCGGGGCGGGTGCTACAGACCGTGAAGCTGCCTGCTGCCGGGCGCTATCTGCTGATGCCGGTGTGTGTTCAACCGGCAACAGGTCCCGCTGATGACGGTGGGAACCCGCAGCCTCGTCGGACGGTTCCCGGCGGGTGTGGTGTACCAAGGCGGGGCGGGGCCGCAGGGCGTGTCTGCTGCGCCTGGCTATCTCGATGTCGGGACCAGCCAGCTGATGGAGGCGGTGACGGCGGGTTCTCACGTCATGCTGACGCAGTACGTCGGTGACGGCACGCCTGCGCAACTCGACGCCGTACTGGTCCAGCCCGAGGTGGAGTGGCTCATCGTCAGCGGAGAGGGTCACGGCCGCGCTCTGCTGCACAGCTTCGCCGTGGACCAGCGCTCGGTGACCGTCACGGTTCCGGGTGACCGCAGGGCGTTGGTGTCGGTCTACAACGACCGGGGCCGGCTCGCGAGCAGAACATGGACCTCCGGTGCGACGGTCACGGTGACGGTGGAGCCAGGAGGGTTCACCATCGTCCAGCGCTAGTGGTCGTGGCCTAGGACATCCGGATGATCTGCCCGGTGATGAACCGGGCTCGCTCGGACGTGAGGAGCAGCACCACCTCTGCGACGTCCGCGGGTTCGGCAACGCGCCCGATCGGGCCGGCGTCGGCAGCGGCGGCCCGCACCGAGTCGGTGATCCAGCCGGTGTCCGTCACGGGCGGGTACACCATGTTGGCGGTGACGCCGTACGCCGCCAGCTCGGCAGCGGCGGACATCGTGTAGTTCTCCTGCGCCGCCTTGGCCGCGCCGTAGGAGACCTCCTCGGGAAAACCGCCAGGTCCGCCGGAGGTGAGTCCGACGATGCGGCCCCAGGTTGCGTTCCTGCCGATGTGCCGGCGGGCGAACTCCGCGATCAGCAACGCGGGCGCCCTGGCGTCGACGGCGAACTGCCGGTCGTGGCTGGCCGCGTCCACGGCGGCCTGCCGACGGCCGAACCGATCCCGCCGCGCTGGCAGGAAAGTGTTGGCCAGCCAGCCGCTGGCGTTGTTAATGAGGATGTCCACCGGCCCGAAAACCGACTCGGCGCGGTCGAAGAGTGCCGGCACGGTCGACGGGTCGGCGAGATCGGCCTCCCTCGCCTCGACCCGACCGCCGGCGAGGCGTATCCCCGCGACGACGTCGTCCGCCGATTGGGCTCGCAGCCGCGCGTACTCCGCGGGAAGAGCGGGGTCGGCGTGCTCACCGGGCAGGCGCAGAAACGTCGCCAGCACGGCCGCGCCGTCAGCCGCCAGGGCTTCGGCGATGGCGGCACCGATGCCCTGGTTGGCTCCGGTCACGAGGGCCACCCGGCCGCTGAGACGGGGCACAGTGTCAGAAGCGGCTGCGGGCTAGGGAGAGTTGGCTGACGCCGAGGTAGCGCACCCGGAAGCCGGCCTCGCAGTAGCCAAGGTAGAACTCCCACATCCGGCGGAATGTCTCGTCGAAACCGAGCGCGGCGACCTCGGGCCAGTTCGCCACGAACCGTCCGCGCCACTGCCGAAGCGTCTCGGCGTAGTGCGGGCCGAGGTCGCGCCGCTCGACTATCTCCAGCGACGTGTGCGCGTCCAGGTTCTGCTCGATTGCCGGAATCGACGGGATGAAGCCGCCCGGGAAGATGTACTTGTGGATCCAGGTGTAGGACTTGCGGGTGGCGAGCATCCGGTCGTGCGGCATGGTGATCGATTGCAGCCCGACCCGTCCCTCCGGCGCGAGCAGCCGGTCCAGGGACTGGAAGTACGTCGGCCAGAAGTCCATGCCGACCGCCTCGATCATCTCCACCGAGATGACGGCGTCGTACTGCCCCTCCGCCTCGCGGTAGTCCTGCAGGACGACGCGAACCCGGTCTGAACATCCGGCCGCGGCGATCCGCTTTTCGGCCAGCGCCTTTTGCTCCTCCGACAGGGTCAGGGTGACCACCCGGGCGCCCCGCTGCGCTGCGCGCAGCGCCAGCGCGCCCCAGCCGGTGCCGATCTCCAACACCTCGCTGCCGGCGCGGACCCGCGCGAAGTCGAGGATGCCGTCAATCTTGCGTCGCTGCGCGTCGGCGAGGGAATCGTCATCCTCGAACCAGGCCGAGGAGTACGTCATCGTCTCGTCCAAGAACTGCGCGAACAGGTCGTTGGACAGGTCGTAGTGCCGGGCGATGTTGTCGCGGGCCTGATCGACGGTGTTCTCCTCCTCCGCCGGCTGCTGGCGCTCCACCGCGTTGCGGAACCGTTGCAGCTGCGGGTGGATCAGCCGCGCCATCCGCCCGGCGAACGGCGCGAGCAGGTCGGCCAGATCCGTCCCCTGACCGGTCGACCAGTCCCCGACCAAGAACGCCTCGCCGAAGCCGATCTTGGCATCGCTTCCGAGCCGGTTGAAGAAGTCGTCGGGCCGCTGCAGCCGCATCACCGGATCCTGCTTGCCGCCGCTGCCGACCACCGTGCCGTCGGGATAGACCACGCGCACCGGCAGGTCGCGGACCGCACGGCGGAACAATGCGTGGGCGATCCTGGCCTTGTACGCGTTGCGGGGAGGTACGGCCAGGCCCGGCCAGATGCCCTGGTTCGGTAGTGGCACGACCCGCAACGCTGGACGTTGCTGGACCTGAGGATCCTGGTAAATAGGTGCGGCGGTCATTGGACGCCCTCCTGGGGCACGTGCGGGGGACGGTGGACAACGGGTAACCGGCGCAGCCAGAGCTTGACGCCTTGATAGCGAATGAGGGCACTGACCAGCAGCGGCATGAACGGCTGCCGAACCGCAGCCCTGAGGACGGCGGACAGCGTCGCGGGCCGGGCCGTCCCTCGCAGGGTCGCGGTGAACGGTGTCGTGTCGCCCTGGCGCAGCGCCATCGTGACCGACAACCGCTCACCCGGCGGTGAGAAGCGCATCAGGTAGCGGCCGTCGACGGTGAGGAACGGCGAGACGTAGAACTGCTTGTCCGTCTCGGCCCGGCCGCTGTCGTCCGGCCGCAGCAGGTACGCGTGCCGTTCGCCGTAGGTGTTGTGTACTTCCGCGATCAGGCAGGCGAGGTCGCCGTCGGCGCCGTAGCACCAGTGGACGCTGATCGGGTTGAACACGTATCCCGCGACGCGGGCATTGGCCAGCATCAGCACCCGCCCCCCGGTGACGTCGACGCCGTACGGCGCGAGAAACTTGTCGATGTTGTCCCGGATCGGGAGGGCGGCATCGCCAAAGTGGTCGCGGCCCTCGAACCGAGCCAACCACCGCAGCCCATGCGGCAGTTGCGGTAAGTCGTCCAGGTCGACCAGCCACATGTGGACGCGGTAGGAAAAGGAGTTGTCGACCGGGCCGCGGCGGGTATGCGCCACCGTAGCGTCGTAGAGGGTCGTCACCAGTCAACTCCGAGACTCGCCGCAGCCCGGACCCCGGCGGCGCAGCCGTCCTCGTGGAAGCCCCAGCCGTGGTAGGCGCCGGCGTACGCCGTGGTTCCTGTGTTCAGCTCGGGCAACCGGCTCTGCGCGGCGACCGAGGCGGGGTTGTACGTCGGGTGCGCGTACACCATCGTGTCCACAATGGACTCCGGGGCGACTCGGTCGGCGGCGTTGAGCGACACGACGTAGTCCAGTGGCTCATCGATCTGGTGCAACCGGTTCATCCAGTAGCTGACCGTCACCCGTTCCGAGCCGCTCATGTCGCACGCGGGCATCAGGTAGTTCCAGGACGCCCGCGCCTGGACCGCCCGAGGCAGGATCGAGGCGTCGGTGTGGAAGACCGTCTCGTTCGTCGAGTACTCGAACGCGCCGAGGACGTCCCGCTCGGCCTGCGAGGGGTCGGCCAGCACCGCCAGGGCCTGGTCCGGATGGGTCGCGACGACAACCTTGTCCACTGTGGAGAGTTGGTCGGCGTCGTCGCGGATCTCGGCTCCGTCCGGCGTACGACGGATCGACGTCACGGGCGTCTGCGTCTGCACTGCCGTCAGCCCCTTGGCGGCTCGCTCCACATAGGATCGCGACCCGCCCTCGACGGTCCTCCACATCGGCGATCCGGACACGCTGAGCATGCCGTGGTTGTCCAGAAAGCTGAACAGGTAGCGCGCCGGATAGAGCAGGGAAACGTCGGCGCCGGCGGACCAGACGGCCGAGACGACCGGGATCATGAAGTGCCGCACGAAATATGCCGAGTAGCCGCCCATCGCGAGGAAAGCGCCCAGGGTAACGGCGTCGATCCGGGTGGGATCCCCGGACTCGTAGGCCGCCAGCAGTCGCCGGGCCTGCCGGTGGAACTGCTTTATCTCGGCGAGCATTCGCAGGTAGCGCGGATTCGCCACCGCGCGCCGCTGGGCGAAGACGCCGGCCATTCCTCGCGCACCGGCGTACTCCAGGCCGCAGCCTTCACACCGGATGCTCATGCTCATCTCGGTCGGCCGGGTGCTCACGCCGAGTTCGGCGAACAACCGCAGCAGGTTCGGATAGGTCCGTTCGTTGTGGACGATGAAGCCGGTGTCGATCGGGATCACCCGGCCGTCCGGGGTGGGCACGTCATGAGTGTGCGCATGGCCGCCGAGCCGGTCGTCGGCCTCGAAGAGCGTGACGTCGTACCGGCGTTGCAGTAGGTACGCCGCGGTGAGCCCGGCAACGCCTGAGCCGACCACGGCGACCCGCTCCCGCCCCCGAGTCGCATTCATGCCGCGCGCGCCCACCGAGAACTGAGGGCGCAGAGCGAGGCCCAGCCGAGTGTCAGGACGGGCAACGGTCTCGGTCTCCTTCTCTGCCGCTAGCGGTCGGTGGCCGCTCTGGTGCGAGGAACCTCCAGCGGGACACGCAATCCTGCTGGAAGCTCCTCGTGCATGGCATTCGTGATGAGTGGCCAGAGCGGTTCGACGCCGAGCATGCCCAATGCCGCATTGCGGGTGAACGCGTGCCAGTCCGACGCGCGCCGGAGCATGGCGTGACCGACTCCATGCACCTCGAATCGGGCGACCTGGCGGTGGCCGAGCTTGGCCCGTACGGCGTACTGGTAGGAACCGCGCGGGTCCACCCAGCGGTCCCGGGTGCCGTGGGCCATCAGCACGGATCGACCGACCAGCTGCGGCATCGGCTCCTGCGGCGGCAGCCAGGGCGCCAGCGCGCAGACGCCGACCACCGAGGCATCGTCGGCTACCCGGAGCGCAGCCCGGCCCCCCATCGAGTGTCCGACGAGCACCACCGGCACCTCGCCGTACTGCTGGCGGATCTCGGCGAGTGCCCAGTGCGCGTCCCGGGCAGGGTCGGCCGCTGTGCCGTTCCAGCCCGGCACGCGGTAGTGCAACAGCCACGCGGCGACCCCGTGCGTCCGGCCGGAAGCGGCGATCTGTTTCTTGAACGGACGCATCCGCAGCATCGACAGGCTCATGTTCTTCGGCACGCCGGTGCCGTTGGCCTTGCCGCCGTGCAGCAGCAGAGCGACCGCCGCCACCGGCCCGGGCGGCTCGACGGTCTCGACAAAAGGGCGGTGCGTCGCCGCGGGCAGGTGTGGCATTGGCGACACCGTATCCCGCCAGTCCTGGGACACTGGTGGTCATGAGCATGCAGGTCCTGGTGGCTGGCGCGTCCGGGTTCGTCGGCCGGCGGCTGTGTCCGGCGCTGGAGGCGGCGGGCTACGCCGTACGGGCGATGACGCGGCATCCCGAGAGCTATCACGGCGCGGGGGAGGCGGTGCGCGGTGACGTGCACGACGGAGCGTCCCTGGATGTCGCGCTTGCCGGCTGCGATGCCGCCTACTACCTGGTGCATTCCCTTGGCGAGGCGGACTTCGAGCAGCGGGACGCCGACGCGGCGCGCGCGTTCGCCCACGCAGCCGCCGGAGCGGGGCTGCGCCGGATCGTCTATCTCGGCGGCCTCGGCGATGACGCCGATGATCTGTCCACCCACCTGCGCAGCCGTCGCGAGGTGGAGGAACTGCTCGGATCCGGCGGCGTGCCCGTCACGACGCTGCGAGCGGGGATCATCGTGGGCCACGGCGGCATCTCGTGGGAGATGACGCGGCAACTGGTGGAGCACCTGCCGGCGATGATCACACCGCGCTGGGTGCACACCCGGACGCAGCCGATCGCGGTGGCCGACGTGGTGCGCTATCTCGTCGGCGTACTGGAGGTTCCCGATGCTGCAAAGCGGGCGTTCGACATCGGAGGGCCGGAGGTCCTGGCCTACGTCGACATGATGCGTCGGTTGGCCGCCATCGAGGGCCGGACGATGTTCGTGTTGCCGGTGCCGCTGCTGTCACCGCGACTGTCGTCGTACTGGCTGTCGCTTGTCACCGACGTGGACGTGCAGACCGGCCGATCGCTCATCGACTCGATGAGCAACGAGGTGGTGGTGCGCGACGACAGCATCCGGCGGCTGGTCCCCTTCGAACCCATGGACTACGACGACGCCGTGCTCCAAGCCCTCGGTGAGCGGGCCAAGGCAAAGCGGCCGCAGTGACGACCAACCTCGAATCCGACGCGACGATGCGCCGGCGCCGGCGGATCGTCGGCGTGGTGTCGTTGGCCGGTGCCGGGCTGTTGGGCAAGTCACTGTCGACAAAGCCGGGATCCCCGGAGTTCTACGGCCTCACCCTCGGGGTGGCCGGGACCTGGACCCTGGGAGGGTTGGCCTCCGGCCCGGTGCACCGCGGCTGGGTTCAGGACCGCGACCAGCGAATCAGCCGGCCGGTCATCACCCCGGTGCTCACCGGAGTGGTTGCCTTTCTGGTGTTCTACCTGAGTGCGGTTGCCTCCCGGCACGTCCCGGTGCTCGACCGGGCGATCTCCAGTGTGCTGCGTTACGCCCGGGTCGGATCGAGCCGCTCCGTGCTGCTCACCACCCTGGTCAACGGCGCCGCCGAGGAGATCTTCTTCCGCGGCGCCCTATACGCCGCGGTCGGCAAGCAACACCCGGTCGCCCTCTCCACGGCGGTGTACTCGCTGGCGACGACGTCGACCCGGAATCCTGCCCTGGTCCTCGCCTCAGCCGTCATGGGCGCGTTGTTCGGCTTGCAGCGCCAGGCCACCGGCGGGATCCAGGCGCCCATGCTGACCCACCTGACCTGGTCCACATTGATGCTGCGCTTCCTGCCGCCGCTGTTCGACAACGACGTGCCAACGGCGGCTGCCCTGCGCTGACCCGCCGGCCCGGCCGCGCTACCGTCCCGCGCATGGAGGCGCCGTGGGAACCGGCCGCGGCGGGTGTCCTCGAACTGCCCTCCGGGCGGCGAGTGCGAGGACGGGCGCTGTCGCGTCCGCTGCCGGCCGGCGCGCTGCCCCACTTCGGGCTGTACCTCCTGGGCAGGCAGCCGCCGCCGGTGGCGTGGGGATCGCGCTGGCTGCGCTGGCCCGACTTCGGCCTTCCGGCGGACCGGGCCGACGCCCGCCGTTGCCTCGTCGACGCGTGGGCGCTGGCCGACGGCGAGCGGGTCGAGGTCGCGTGCGCCGGCGGTCGCGGCCGAACCGGTACGGCGCTGGCGTGTCTCGCCGTCCTCGACGGTGTGCCGGCGGCTGAGGCAGTCGCATTCGTGCGCGAGCGGTACGACCCGCACGCCGTGGAGACACCGTGGCAACGCCGCTATGTCCTGCGCTGGGGCGACGGTTGAAAGTCGCCTCCGATGTCGCGGCCTGAGCACAAGCGCATAACCTGAGCCCCCATGAGCGACACCGCCGGCGCAGATGCTGGAGTCCTCCAGGCGATCGAGGCCAAGGTGCTGTGGCTCGCGACGTCCATGGTCCACCACGCCAATCACCTGCGACCGAACGACAGCGGTGTCAAGGTCGGCGGTCACCAGGCGTCGTCGGCATCGATCGTCAGCATCATGACCGCGCTGTGGTTCGACTCGCTCACCGCCGTTGACCGGGTCAGCGTCAAGCCGCACGCAAGCCCCGTCCTGCATGCGATCAACTACCTGCTCGGCGACCTGGACGCGTCGTACTTGACGCAGCTGCGGGCCTACCGCGGCCTGCAGTCCTATCCGAGCCGGACCAAGGACCCGGACACCGTCGACTACTCGACCGGCTCGGTCGGGATCGGGGCCACCGCGCCGATCTGGGCGGCGTTGTCCCGCCGGTACGTCGATCGGCGCTTCAGCGATCTGCCCGGGCCGACTGGCCGCCAGATCTCGTTGCTCGGGGACGCCGAACTCGACGAAGGGGCCTGCTGGGAGGCGATCCTGGATCCGACGGTGGTGCAGCTCGGCGAGGTGCTGTGGGTGGTCGACCTCAACCGGCAGTCGCTGGACCGCGTCGTGCCGCAGATCGCCGCCTCGCGGCTGGCGGGCATGTTCGCCGCTGCCGGCTGGCAGGTCATCACATGCAAGTACGGACCGCGGCTGCGCGCCCTGTTCGAGCAACCCGGCGGTGCGGAGCTACGGCGGCGGATCGACGAGATGGGCAACCCGGAGTACCAGCGGCTGCTGCGTTCCTCCGGACCGGAACTGCGGGAGCGGCTGCCCGGTGCGGGCACCGGCGCCGCAGCCCTGGGGCGACTCGCCGACGGGCTGGACGACGCCGACCTGCACGCCGCCGTGCGCGATCTCGGCGGGCACGACCTGGCCGGTCTGTCCGAGGCGTTCCGAACCGTCGAGGACGACCGGCCGACGGTGCTCCTCGCGTACACGATCAAGGGCTACTCGCTGCCTACCGAGGGCCACCCGTCCAACCACTCCGCGCTGCTGAGCGGGGACCAGTACGCCGACCTGGCGGCCCGGCTCGGTGGCAGCGTCGAGCAGCCGTGGGAGCTGTGGCCGGCGGACTCTCCCGAAGCAGACCGCTGTGCCCAGGTGGCCGAGCGACTGAAGCGGCCGGCTGTGCAGCCGCGGGAGCCGCCAGCCGTGCCGGTCGATCTGGGCCGGACCCACCGCGGGACGGTCTCGACGCAGGCGGCTCTCGGCCGGGTGCTCGTCGACCTGAACCGCGACGCGCCCGAGGTTGCCGAGCGGGTGGTGACGACGAGCCCGGACGTGGCCAGCAGCACGAACCTGGCCGGCTGGCTCAACAAGGTCGGCATCTTCGCCGTCGAGGAGGAGGTCAACTGGTTCGCCGACGACACGGAGACCCGGCTGCACTGGCGCGAGCATCCGCTCGGCCAGCACATCGAACTCGGGATCGCGGAGGTGAACCTGGTAGGGCTGCTCGCCGAGTTGGGCGCGACCTGGAGCCGGTGGGGTCAGCCGCTGCTGCCGATCGGCACCATCTACGACCCGTTCGTCAACCGGGCGCTGGAGCCGTGGAGCTACGGCATCTACGCCGGCGGCCAGTCGATCCTGGTGGGTACGCCCTCCGGTGTGACGCTGGCTCCCGAGGGCGGCGCCCACCAGTCGATCACCACGCCGTCGACCGGGATCGAGCAGCCAGGGGTCCTGAGCTACGAGCCGGCGTTCACCCAGGATCTGGAGTGGTGCCTGCTGCGCTCGCTCGGCCTGCTCGGTCGCCCCGATGGCCTGTCGTCGTACTTCCGGCTGTCGACGCGGCCGCTGGACCAGACGACGGCCGCCGTGCCGGCGGATCCGAACGGGCGGTCGCACCGGCGCAGCCAGGTGGTGCGCGGCGGCTACCTGCTGCGTGACCCACCCGACGCGGTGGTCAGCCTGGTCGCGATGGGTGCGCTGATCCCCGAGGCGCTGGCGGCCGCAACGGAGCTGAGCGGCCACGGCATATCCGCCCGGGTCGTGTGCGTGACGAGCGCCGATCTGCTGTTCCGGGCGGTCCAGCGCCGCCGCGGCCTGGCGATGGACGACCCGCTGGCTGATGAGGCGATCCTGGCCGAGCTGTTCGACAGTCCGCTGCCGCTGGTGACCGTGCTCGACGGCCATCCGCACACGCTGGCCTTTCTCGGGTCGGTTCACGACACGCCGATCACGACGCTCGGGGTCACCGCCTTCGGTCAGGTCGGGTCCGTCGCCGAGGTGTACGACGTCCACAGCATCGGCGTGCGCTCGATCGTCGACGCCGCCCTCGACCTGCTCGACTGAGGGACGACTCACGTCTCCGGGTGGCAGTCCAGCCACTCGTGGTAGGCCGACAAGGTCACTCGGAACCGCTGCAGGAATCCCTCCATGCCCAGCAGCTGGAAAGGGAATGGCCATGGGTCGCAGAACCAGACGGTGGCATCCCAGTCGAATCTCTCGTTGGCGGAGTCCAACCGCAGAGACACTTGCGCTGGTACCGCGCGGACCCGCCTGCCGCCGATGTGGACGTCCTCGGACACAGCCGAGTCCAAGTCGAGCCCGGCGAGGCCAGCCAGCTCAAGGGAAAAGCGGGTTCGTAAGGCGCCGGTGTCGACCAGGCAGACCAGCGGCGTAGCGTCGAATCCATCAAGCCACACGTCCACCGTTGGTCGTGGCGTGATCAAGCCAGCCGTTGCCGCAGGGAGCTTGCGGAATGCGAACCGCATCGTTGCCTAGAACGGCGCCGCGCCGAAGACATCGGCGTCGGAGTCTGGAACCCGGAACAACCCTTCAGCCTTGACGCCGTGCTTGGTCAGCCACGACACCACCGCTGTTATCGAGTCCGCGCCGACCAGAACCTCGTGTCCGCGCACGGCCACCCACTGGCCGATGAACGGGCGCAGGGCCTCGACCAGCGGATCGGGTTCGCGCTCCGGCCTCCGGGGCCGCGGGTCGGAGGCGGGCGCGGTGCGCCGGGCGGCCGGAAACCCGAGCCGCTGCAGCACGCGCCTGGCCTGGTGGGTGGTGAAGTCTGCCCGATCCAGCCCGGTCATGAGCGTGATCACCTGCTTGGGCGGGAACCGGCGGCCACCGACGACGGGGTAGTGCTCGCGCACCGGTTCGGGGAGCTCGCCGGCCAGCTGCCGTTCGACGGCAGCGGAGTCCAGCTTTACCCGCCGACCGGCGATGATCGGCAAGCTGGTCGTCAGCCCGCTCTGGTTTCTCGCGGTGCTCGCGGTGCTGTCCGCGGCCTGGCCGGCGCTGGACGGGCTGGACCGGCAGTTGCGCGGTTACGCCGTACTGTCGCCAGCGGCGGTCGTCGGGCTGGACGACCTCGCCCGGTACGGCGGACTGCCGATCCCGGACCCTGTTCTGTCGGTGCTGGCGCCGGCGGCCCTGGTCTGCGCCTGGGCGGTCCCGTTCCTGTTCGGCATCCGGCTGGCCCGTGGCGGCGCGGCGAGTCGGCGGCCTCGCGATGCTGCTAACAGGCCTCGGGGCGCTGGCGGCCCTGATCATGGTGGCCGGCTATCCGGCCGGCGCTGTGGGGGTCACGGGCGAGACGCGCTCCCACCACCTCGGGCCGCCTTCGCTGCTGGTGCTCGCGCTGGCGGCCGTGCAGCTCGGGTTGTTCGTGCTGGTGCGACCGCGTCGTGCGGCAGGGCCACCCGGCCGAATACTCGCCGTGCTGAACGCGGTGGCGCTCCCGGTGTTCCTCTGGCACCAGAGCGCGCTGTTGTTGCTCGTCATCGCTGCTGCCGAGTTGCTGCCGGTCGAGGTCTGGTCGGCGTACCGGACAGTCCGTCGTGGGTGCTGCTGCGGCTGGCGTGGTTCCCCGCGCTGGCCGCCGTTCTGTACTGCCTCGTCCGCCTGATGGCTACTCCGGTGGCCGGAGAAGGAGACCCTGCTGTGCGACCAATTCGACGACAAGGGTGATCTGGGTTCGGAGGCCGACGTCGGCGATCAGCCCGTCCGGACCGACTGCCTGTCGCGGGACGGGTAGCCGCACGCAGGCCGCCTCGATGATCTGGGCTCCGACGTAGCCCAGCACCGTGCGCAATGAGGCGTCTGCGTTGGTCCCGCGGCCCTCTG
>Ga0136615_10000220_pt1 | contig 25391 bp, 25 predicted proteins | sample AntDrymUQ2882206_2_FD_106647 | JGI IMG/M metagenome (GOLD analysis project Ga0136615, IMG submission 106647) | Polar desert sand microbial communities from Dry Valleys, Antarctica - metaG UQ288 (22.06) | ecosystem: Environmental > Terrestrial > Soil > Desert | place: Antarctica: Dry Valley... | reverse complement strand
GCACCAGTAGCAGCACAAACCTCCAACAAAGACCGGCGATCCGACCCGCCAACCTCAACGATCAGCGCTGAACGAACCGAGTTCGTGAATCCGAGTTAGCAGCGCTCGGACACGGCCACAGGCTCGCACCACCCCCGGGTATCGGTGACGCGGCCTGCGCTGCGGGTCTTGGCCACCGCGCAGACCCTTCCTGCTCCGGTCTCGAAGCGGGTCGGGTGGCGGGCGCGCGCGCGGACCTGCCAATGTTGGATCTCGCCCGTGCAGCGGCCGTTCCAGCTCTTGCGCGCTCGCGCTCCGGTCGCCGGCTGGGTGACGCTGACCCGGATCGACAGGGTGCTCGCCGCGCGTGCAACCGATCGGGCCGGTCGTCCGCACGCGCGTGCCGCCCCTCGTGGACGTCGACTGCGCGTCGATCGTGTTGGCAGCGATGAACGCGCCCGCCGGATCCGCCGCCCAGAGCGCCAGCAGGACGATGGAGCCGATCAGCCCACGGGCCATCATCGCGCCTCCTCGGTCGCGTTGGGGCTGTGCGTTTCGTGGGTTCGCTTTGTCGCGACGCCGATGTTGACGGGGTTGGTCAGGACTGCCGAGCGCGTGGCCATCCATGACACGGGTCTCGACGCTGAGTCCCTCGTCGCGCGCACGCTGCTCGAGCCGCTCGAGCATCGCCGGGGAGATGTCCGTGGCAAGCACCCGCGCGCCGAGACGCGCCGCCGGGATGCTGAGGGCGCCGCTGCCGGCCGCCACGTCCAAGAACCGCATTCCCGGACGCAGCTCGGCACGGCGGAGCCCTTCGTTCGCCACCCACATCTGCGACGGGGTGTTCGTGCGGTCATAGCCGACGGCGATCTCGTCCCACGCGATCCGCGCCTGAGCTTGGTCTTGAATGGTCATTACATTCTCCTCTCTGTGTGAAGTCAGGTCGCCGGCGCTCGCAGCGCGGGGCGATCGTCAGGCCATGCCTCGCGCGCCGAAAGCTCGGCGAAGCGAATCTCGAGGTTGTCGACCGTCTGCTTGGCCACGCGCTCGACGGCACGCGGGACCACGAGACGGTCAAACGGACCGCGCAGCCCGGTCCGCGGCTCGAACTCCACGACGATCCCGTAGACGAAGCCGGCGGAATCCTCGGCGAAATGACGCTCGTGGATTGCTGCCGGCAGGCCGTCCTGCACGCTTGTGTACTGGACCAGCCGATACGGGATCACCCGCGACAGCGTCATCACGAGCTCCGTCCGGCGGCCGAGCAGCTTCAGCTTCAGCCTCGCTGTGTCTCCCGCCTGCGACCAGCGCGACTCCGGCGCGACGCTGATCAGGTTCGGCCAGTACTGCGGCCAGCGCCGAAGGTCGGTGATGTAGTCGTATCCGTCGCGAAGCGGGAACGCGAACCGCTTGCTGATCGTCACATGCACGCGGCTCAGCTCCGGCCGGCGGCGTCGCGGTCGGCTTGCAGCGCGTCAAGAAACGCGTCGGAGCGCTCGATGTGGGGCACGTGGCCGGTGTCATCGATCACGTGCAGCGGCCAGCCCAGGTTGTTGCTTGCCGCCTCGGCGAGACCGAGCGGAACGAAGTGGTCCTGCCGGCCCCACAGCAGGACCGTCGGGACCTTGATGCGCCCCAGTTCGGCGTCTGCGACCTGCTTCGTGCCGGCCTTGAGCAGCTGGCTCATCGTCTGCTTGACCTGCGGTACGGCCGCGCGGAGTCGCGTGTAGGCACTGAACGCCGCGAACCACTCCGGGTCCTGGCAGCGGGCCTCAGCGAAGTCGAAGAACGCCCAGCGGTCGAAGCGCTCCGCGTTGCGCTCGGACGGCCACAGTGCGAATCGGACCGCCGCTGCCCGCAGCCCGATCGGCATCCGGTAGCGCCCGACCCAGGCGCCCCGTAAAGCACCAACCGGCGCAGGAGATCGCCGTGTCGGGCTGCGAAGCGAGCGGCAAGGCTGCCCCCCAGGGAATGCGCGACCAGGGTGGGTTGCTCGTCGCACAACTCGCGCACGAACGCGGCGAACCCAGCCGGTGAAGGCGGCGGCGTCCAGTCGGGCGAGCGGGCCGGACTCGCCCAGGCCGGGCAGGTCCGGGATGACGACGCGGTGACTTTCGGCGAGCCTGGAGACCACCGGCGCCCAGATCGCGCCGCCGCACTCGATTCCCCCGTGCAGGAGGATCAGCGGCGGCCCCTCACCGCCCTCGAGCACAGCGGTCGAGGCGCCGGCCAGAGAAACGCGCCGCTCGTCAAGTGGCAGCCCGGCCAGCATCCGCGCGCGGGCGGCGCCGACGGAGTGCCGTTGGGCGCTCGCCGTGATCCCGAGTTGCCGGGTCACGTCCCGACTTCCGCGCGCAGGTTCGCCATCACGACGGGGATCGTCTGCCCGAGGAGCTCCGTGGGGCTGAACTCGACGATCTCGGCTCCCGCGTAGTGGACGGGCGTGTGCCCGGGCGGGACGTAGTAGGCGTCGCCGGCCTCGTAGTTCTCCTCGCGATCGGAGAACCGGAAGCCAACCTTCCCGCGCAGCACGTAGCCCCACCGAGGCAGCTGGCAGCGGTCGTCGGCCAGGCCGCGGAACAGGCCGGCGAGGTCCGCGTCGGCGGTGTGCGACTCAAAGCAGACCGAGTAGCCGCCCTCGAGGTGCTCGAGGCGCACGTCGAGGCCGTCGATCGCGACCGTCTCGGACGCCGTCTGTCTCGATACCTTCGGCATGTCACCGCTCCAATTTCTCCGTGGTAGCCCGGACTCGGGCTCGACATCGAGGCTAAGTCCGCGGGCTGGGCCGCGCATCGCCTGCATTCACCAACTCCGCCCACGGAGGCGCGTGGTCATTTCTGACCACGCGGGGGCGTCAGCCCAGCTTGTGCGCGAACGCGAACGCGCTTGCAGCGGTTCGCGACGAGACGCCGAGCTTGGCGAAGATGTTCTGCACGTGCCGGGCGACGGTGTGCTCGCTCAGGACCAATTCCGAGGCGATCTCCCGGTTGCTCTTTCCGGCGGCGACCAGGCGCAGCACCTGCAGTTCGCGCGGCGTCAGCCCGTGAGCATCGGCGGGCGCCTCGGGCTGGGTCAGCGACTCGACGCGCGCCAGGTCCGGCGCCGCTCCCAGCGCGGCGAACACGCCGCGGGCCGCCTCCAGCTCGAACCCGGCCGCTTCATCGTCACCCAGCGCGCGACACGCCAGCCCGACCAGCGCACGTGCGCGCGCGGCCTCGTACGGCGCCCCGAGCTGTTGCCACACCCGTGCCGCGTGACGCAAGGGAACGAGCGCAGCGCGGGCGTCGCCGCCGGCGAGGTCGACCGTGCCCCGGGCGTGTGCTGCCATTGCCCCCAACATGCCGTTCTCGCGTTCATGTGCGATCTGCTCGAGCTCGTTGCCCGCGTCGCGCGCCTCGTCGCGACCGCCGACGGCCAGCATGATCTCGACGTAAGCGGGCAGCAGCCGCGCCCGCTGTGGCCGCTCGCTGGTCTCACCCAGCGCTCGGCGGATCGCGGCGGCCGCGGCGCCGGCGTCTCCTTGCGCGAAGCGCAACAGGGCCAGACCCGGCTGCGGCTCACGACCGCACCGGCTCGCCTCGCGGAAGGCCCGCTCGGCCGCGGCAAACTCGCCCCGCAGCCGATGCACCTCCCCCTCCAAGTAGACGGCCTCGCCACCCGCCACCTGGTTGTTTCCCCGCGCGCAACGCCGGCCGGCCCGCCGCGCCTCCTCGAGCGCGGCCGGCCACGCGCCATGAAGGCACATGACCTCGGCCCGATGCGTCAGACAGCGACCGGTGAAGGCCACCATGTCGGGCTGCCGCTCGCACCACTGCGTCAGGGCGACGGTCCACTCCTGGGCGCGGCGCGGTTCGAACGCCGCCTGACAGCCAAGGATCACCCCGCAATACACCAACCCGCTGACGATCGGCGACAGCTCCCCGGCGGTAACCGCCACCATCGCCTCATCCAACAAGCCAAGACCCTCCACGACCCGCCCCTGCAGCACGAGCAGGCAGCCCTGCGACTGCACGGCGAGAGCGAACAAGTCCGGATCGTCGAAGCGCTCGCCGATGGCGGCGGCATCGGCCGCGGCCGCGGCCGCGGCCGCGTAATCACCCGCGGCCTCATGCCGAAACATGACCGGGAACAGCAGATAACCCCGCTCGACGCAGTCACGCTCGCGCTCGGCCAGCCGCTGCGCGCGTCCGAGCCATCCCATCGCGCGGCCCGTCTCCCCTCGCATCACGAGGTTGAGGCCCACCCAGAACGCGCAGCGCGCCGCGCGGAGCGTTTCGCCGGCCTCCAGATGCAGCCGATAGGCGCGCTCAAGGCCGCCCAGGTAATCCTCGTCGCGACCCAGCATGTAGGCCGACGTGGCCAGAAGCTCAAGATCCGCCGCCGCCAACGACACCGCGCGATCCGCCCGCCACAGCGACTCGTAAGCGGCCAACCAGGCCCGCCTCGCATAGGCCGCACGGCCTAGTTCGAGCTCTACGGCTCCATCCACCACCACGTACACCGATCATCCCACGGACCGGGAGGCGACAGAGCAAACTCCACCCGCCGCCCGGCGACCCCGTGCTCGCGAACGATGTGGCTGTTCGCTCAAGCACCAGCACGTGCCTAAGCCGAACGCCCACCGGCACGCCCAATTCTCGGCTGGCCCGAGGCGAAGCGCCAAGGCCAAGGGCCGCCTGCGCGGCAAGCAGCCCAAGCTCAGCGCGACCCAGGAAGCACCTCGTCAAGCTCTACCGCGCCGGCGAGCACACCGTCAGCGAGCTCGAGGAGCTCTTCCCCGTCACGCGGTCGACGATCTACCGCGCGATCGCGCGCGCAGGCGCACGAGCACCCGCCAGCTCAGCGGAGGCGATCGAGCCGGCAGCGGTGGGCTCGGGGTAGCGTTCCGTCGCGGTGAGCGCTACCGAGCATGAGCAGCTGCCACCGATCGCGACGATCGCAGACGTTGTCGAGGCGCTGCGCTGCTTGGAGTCGGCGTCGGTGTCGATGAGAGCGTCCCGGGCGTCAAGGGTCGGTCTGGCCTACAGCGCGGTCGGGGCGGCTGAGCGCAACGCCCTGGCGACCGAGCAGCACGCCCGCGCCGACGGGGCCGGTCCGGCAGAGCTCGCCGAGCAGGTCGGCGCGGTCCTCGACTGTGCGGCATGCCGCAGCGACTGGAAGTCCTCGCGCTGCTGGAATGGCGCATCACCCGCACCACCCAAGCGCTGCAGCTGCTCGACCTCTCCGGTCCACGCGGTGACATGGATCCGCTCGCGCGGACCATTCTGCTGACAACGGCCGCGCTCAGCGGACTGCTCGCGGCCGCAGTCACGATGCGACACCCGCACCGTCCCGCGACCGCGACCCGCGACAGCGCACGCGCGCTACGTGCCGCCGTCCAGGCGCTCGACGAGGCGGCGGCCGACGTGCGACGCCACGACGTCACCGCGCAACTGCTCGAGCTCACCGACTGAACGCCGGACCCAGGACGGCCCGCGCAACGGCTGGCCGCCGCTGTCGAGAACCCCCGGGTCCCAAGGACGGGCGCCGAGCGCTCGCGCCGCCGCCCTTATCGGGACTTTTCGTACCGATGTTCCCCACGGGCCTTACACGAGAGGGATGCGTGGCACGACCCGCGGGCCGCGGCCGGGGCTCGGCAGGCGCTACGCGGCCGGCCCCACCACCGACGTGCAGAAGGCGCAGCGCGTCGCGGTAACCGGGATGTCGCTGATGCACTCGGGGCACGGCCGCGTCTTGACATCGACCGCCGGAGCGGGCTGGAAGCGCGCCATCAGCGCGTTCACGGGCTTGATGACGAGGAAGAAGACGACCGCCGCGATGATCAGGAACGCGACGAGGGCGTTGATGAAGTCGCCGTAGAGAAACTCGCTGCCGTTGATCTCGAACTTCAGGCCCGAGAAGTCCGGTTCACCGCCGATCGCCGCGATCAGCGGCGTGATGAGGTCCTTGACGAGCGCCGTCACGACCGTCGCGAAGGCGGTTCCGATGACCACGGCGACGGCGAGGTCGACCAGGTTCCCTCGCAGGATGAACTCGCGAAACTCCTTGAACATCGTGACGGCCTCCTCGTGACGATCCGGCGCGCTTCCCCGGCCGGACCCTAATCCGCTCGCAGTACTCTCGGCAGCCATGGATCTGTCGCTCTTCTTCGCCGGCACGGCCGGATCTGTCCCGTCGGCGCGGCGCGGCCTGCCGGCGCTGCTGATTCGCCGCGGGGGGGAGCGGATCCTGATCGACTGCGGCGAGGGAACCCAGCGCCAGCTCGTCCGCTCGGTCGGCCTGACCGACCTGACCGACATCTTCCTCACGCACCTGCACGCCGACCACTGGCTGGGCCTGCCGGGGATGCTGAAGTCCTTCGAGCTGCGCGATCGCGAGAAGCCGCTGACGGTCCACGGCCCGCCCGGGACGAGCGCGATGCTCGAGCGGATGCGCCCCGTCTACGGCCGCCCGCGCTATGGGCTGACGCTGCGCGACCTCGAGCCCGAGGAGGCGGTCCGCCGCGACGACTTCGAGATCGTCCCGATCAGCGTCCGGCATCGCACGACCGCCTACGGCTACGCGCTGATCGAGGACGGACGGCCCGGCCGCTTCGACGCCGAGCTGGCGACGCGCCTCGGCGTCACGCCGGGCCCGGACTTCGGGCGCCTGCAGCGCGGCGAGACCATCGACGGCGTAACGCCCGCGCAGGTCGTGGGGGAGGCCCGGCGCGGGCGCAAGGTCGTCGTCAGCGGCGACACCGCCCCGACGGACGCCGTCGTCGTGGCGGCGCACGGCGCGGACGTGCTCGTCCACGAGGCCACGTTCGCCCACGAGGACGCCGATCGCGCCGCCGCCACCGGCCACAGCACGGCACGCCAGGCGGCGCAGGTCGCCGCCGACGCCGAGGTTCGCCTGCTCGCGCTGACCCACCTCTCCTCGCGCTACGCCGGCTACGAGATCCGCGACGAGGCGCGCGCGGTCTTCGCCGACACCGAGGTCCCGCGCGACTTCGACACGATCGAGGTCCCGCTGCCCGAGCGCGGCGCGCCGGAGCTCGTGCGCTGGGAGTCGCCGCAGCGCCGGGGCGCGCGCCAGCCGGCGCCGCCACTGCAGTCACCGGCGTAGGTCGCGGCCGGCGCCTCGACCACACGTGAGCGCGGGGGGGCTGGCCCTACCGGCGCGCGCATGGCTGACCCCATGGTCGGCGCGCAGCCGGGCTGGGATGGTGCAGCCATGAAGAACGCCGTCATCATCGCCGCCGCCGTGATCGTGCTGACCCCGGCAGCGCTCGCGCTGCTCGGCGTCGTGCTCGGCCACGAGAAGATCACCACGCACCCGGTCGCCGGGACGGTCCGCGAGATCGTCGTGAGCTCTGACAGTGGTGACGTACGCCTGATCCGGGCGGGCTCGCAGGTGCAGGTGCGCGAGACGCAGCACTACGTCCTGCAGAAGCCGACGCTCGAGCAGGACCTGACCGACGGGGTGCTCACGCTCGACACCGACTGCGACACGATCTTCTTCAACTGCTCCACCGATCTGCGGGTGACGGCTCCGGCCGGCGTCCGAATCTCCGTCCAGACCGACTCGGGCGACGTGCATGCCGATGGCGTCGACGTTGGCGACGTGCGCGCCCAGAGCGACTCCGGGGACGTGCACCTCGAGCTCCTCGGGCGCCAGGCGCGCGTCTGGGCGCACACGGACTCCGGCGACGTGCACGTCGACTCCGACGCGGCGCGCGCGATCGACGCGCAGACCGACTCGGGCGACGTGCACGTCGAGGCCCGCGCCCGGCCGCGCCGCCTGGTCGCCGACACGGACTCCGGCAGCGTCCATGTGGGGGTTCGGGCGGGGGAATACGCCGTCGACACCGAGACCGACAGCGGCGACGTCGAGATCGACCGCGCGATCGTGCGCAACGACCGCGCCCAACGCTCGATCCAGGCCCACACCGACTCGGGGGACGTCACGCTGAACGCCGATTGAGCCGCCGGAGGCGTTGCTACCCTCCGACGCACCGCAACCGCTCCTTTAACCCGGTCCCGTGAGGCCAGGAAGGACACCCATGCCAGATCCGAAGGTCGTCCTTGACGGCGACGACATGCGCCGTGCGCTCACGCGCATGGCGCACGAGATCGTCGAGAACGCCGGCGCGCCCGGGCAGCTCGCGCTCGTCGGCATCCACCGTCGCGGCGCCGTCCTGGCCGCCCGGCTGCGCGAGCTGCTGGCCGCGCTGCACGGCATCGACGTCCCGCTCGGCGATCTCGACATCGCCTTCTACCGCGACGACGTGACGCTGCGCGGCGGCGCCCCGGTCGTCCAGGCGACGCACCTGGACTTCGACATCGACGGGCTCACGATCGTCATCGTCGACGACGTCCTGTTCACCGGCCGCACCGTGCGCGCCGCGATCGACGCGCTCTTCGACTACGGCCGCCCCGACCGCGTGCAGCTCGCCGTGCTCGCCGACCGTGGCCACCGCGAGCTGCCCTTCCGGCCCGACTACGTCGGCAGGAACCTGCCGACGGCGCGCAGCGAGCGCATCTGGGTCCGGGTCAGCGAGATCGACGGTGAGGACTCCGTCACGATCGGCGAGCAGCCGCACGAGGTGCTCGGACGACAAGGCGCGGACCATCTGCCGCAGAGCGCCGGGCCGGATGCCCAGGAGGTGACCCGATGAGGCACCTGCTCTCGATCGAGGACCTCACGCGCGACGACATCGAGCGGATCCTCGACCGCGCCGCCGCGTTCGAGGAGGTCTCGCACCGCGACATCAAGAAGGTCCCGGCGCTGCGCGGGCGCACGGTGCTCAACCTCTTCTACGAGGCCTCGACGCGCACGCGCTCCTCCTTCGAGCTTGCCGCCAAGCGGCTGAGCGCCGACGTCGTGAACTTCGCGGCCAGCGGGTCCAGCGTCGAGAAGGGCGAGTCGCTGAAGGACACCGTCCTGACGCTGGCGGCGCACTCACCCGACGCGATCGTCATCCGCACGCCGTACGCGGGCGCGGCGGCGCTCGTCACGAGCTGGACGACGGCGGCGATCGTCAACGCCGGCGACGGCAAGCATGAGCACCCCACGCAGGCGCTGCTCGACGTCCACACGTTGCGCCAGAAGCTCGGCTCGCTCGAGGGCCGCAACATCTGGATCGTCGGCGACGTCGCGCACTCGCGCGTGGCACGCTCGAACATCCTCGCCTTCCAGAAGATGGGCGCCGACGTCACCGTCTGCGGCCCGCCGACGCTGATCCCCCGCGGGATCGAAGCGCTCGGCTGCGCAGTGCGCTACGACCTCCGCCAGCTACGCGAGGCCGACGTCGTCTACGCGCTGCGCATGCAGCACGAGCGCATGGACCAGCACTTCGTGCCGAGCCTGCGCGAGTACGCCGCCAACTACCAGATCAACGGCCGCCGCCTGGGGCCGCGCCAGGTGCTCATGCATCCCGGCCCGGTCAACCGCGGCGTCGAGTTGTCGGGCGAGGTCGTCGACTCGCCGCAGGCGGTCATCACGATGCAGGTCAAGTCCGGCGTCGTCGTGCGGATGGCGGTCCTCTACGAGGTCCTGGTGGGCACACGCGACGAGCGCAACTCCCCGCGGCCGACCGAACGGCAGCTCGCATGACGCCGCACGAGCCACTGAACACCGCCGACGGCGACGGCGTGCGCCTCGTCTGCGCGCCGGCGCGGCCTGCCGACCTGCTGCTGCGAAACGTCCGCGCGCTGGATCCGCGCGCCAGCCTCGACGGCCTGTACGACGTGGTCGTGCGGGCCGGCGAGATCGCCGAGCTCGGCCCCGCCGGGACGCTCTCGGCGCCCGCCGCAGCGGAGACCGTCGAGGGCGACGGGCGCCACCTGTTCCCGGCCTTCGTGGACCCGCACGTGCACCTGCGCACGCCCGGCCAGGAGCACAAGGAGGACCTCGAGACCGGCACGCGGGCAGCCGCCGCCGGCGGCTACTGCGCCGTCATCGCGATGCCCAACACGGCACCGGTCGTCGACAGCGCGCCGATCCTCGGAGCGCTGCTGGATGCCGCGGCGCGCGAGGCACGCGTTCCCGTCGGCTTCATGCCGGCGATCACGCGCGGCCTGCAGGGCAGCGAGCTGACCGAGATGGCCGAGCTGCGCGCGCTCGGCGCCGCCGGCTTCACCGACGACGGCCGGCCGGTCGCCGACGCCGGCGTCTTTCGCCGCGCGCTGCAGTACCAGCGCCTGTGCGGCGGCGTGCTCGCCCTGCACGAGGAGGACCCGTCGCTGTCGGGCCACGGCGCGATGCACGAGGGCGTCGTCAGCGCCCTGCTGGGCGTGGCCGGCATCCCGAGCGTCAGCGAGTCGACGATGATCGCGCGCGACTGCGCGCTGGCGGAGTACGAGCAGGCGCGGATCCACATCCAGCACCTATCGGCGCGCGAGTCGGTCGCGGTCGTCGCGGCGGCCAAGACGCGCGGCGTCGCCGTCACCTGCGAGGTCAGCCCGCACCACCTGACGATGACCGACGAGGACGTGCGTGGCCTGGATCCGCGGCGCAAGATGAACCCGCCCCTGCGCAGCGAGGAGGATCGCCAGGCCCTGATCGAGGGCCTGCGCAGCGGCGTGATCGACTGCATCGCGACCGACCACGCACCGCACGCGCGCGACGAGAAGGAGGTTCCGTTCGAGCGCGCGCCGATGGGGACGACCGGGCTGGAGACGGCGTTCGCGGCGATCTACACCGACCTCGTCCTGCCCGGGATCCTGCCGCTCGACCTCGTCGTCGAGAAGCTCACGGCGGGCCTGGGGCTGCTCGACCTCGTCGTCCCGGCGATCGCGGTCGGCCAGCCCGCGAACCTCGTGCTCGTCGACCTCGACGCCGAGTGGGTCGTGGGGGAGAGCGGCTACGAGAGTCGCTCGGAGAACTGCTGCTTCGCGGACCGCACCGTGCGCGGCCGCGTGCTGCTGACGGTCGCCGCGGGCGTGGGCGCCTACCGCGAGCGCTCGACGATCCTCAGCGTGCCGCACGTGACGTCCGAAGGTCAGAGCGTGCAATGACCGCGACCGGACATACGCCGGCCGCGCGCGGTCGCGACCGCGCCTACGTGCTGCTCGAGGATGGCGCGCGCTTTGACGGGATCGCCGTCGGCGCGCCAGACGCGGCGACCGGAGAGGTCGTCTTCACGACCGGCATGTCGGGCTACCAGGAGTCGGTCACCGACCCGTCGTTCGCCGGGCAGATCATCACGTTCACGTACCCGCACATCGGCAACTACGGCGTCTGCGAGGAGGCGATGGAGTCCTCGCGCGTGTGGGCGCGGGCGGTCGTCATGCGCAGCGCGATGAACACCGAGGACGCGCCGACCGCCGAGCGCGGCTGGCTGGACTGGCTCGCCGACTGCGGCGTGCCGGCGATCAGCGAGGTCGACACGCGCGCGCTCGTGCGTCACATCCGCGAGGCGGGCTCGCTGCGCGGCGGCGTGTTCCCGGGCGCGATGGCCGAGTCCGAGGCGCAGGCGCTGATCGAGGCCGAGCCCGTGATGCGCGGCGCCGACCTCGCGCGCGTCGTGACGCCGCGCGAGATGACCGTCCACGGCGGGGTGCAAGCGGCTGCCAGCACAGGGCCAGCAGCGGCTGGCGGTTCTGGATCCGGACCCCGAATCGCCGCGATCGACACCGGCATCAAGGGCTCGATCGTGCGCCACCTCGTGCAGCGCGGCGCGGTCGTCGAGCTGCACCCGTGCACCGTCAGCGCCGGCGAGCTGCTGGCCGGTGACCCCGACGCGATCTTCCTCGCCAACGGCCCGGGCGATCCCGCCGCGCTGGACTACATCGTCGACACGCTGCGCGCACTCGTCGGGCGCAAGCCGACCTTCGGCATCTGCCTCGGCCACCAGCTGCTGTGCCGCGCCGTCGGGCTGGAGACCTACAAGCTGCGCTTCGGCCACCGCGGCGCCAACCACCCGGTCAAGGATCTCGCGACGGGCCGCATCGAGATCACGTCGCAGAACCACGGCTTCGCGGTGCTCGGTCCCGGCGGCGAGCGCACGATCGCCGGCGACGAGCCCGTTCGCTGGGAGACGGACTTCGGCGCCGCCCAGCTGTCGCACATCAACCTCTACGACCGGACCGTGGAAGGTCTCACGCTGCTCGACGTCGCCGGCGGCACGGTGCAGTACCACCCCGAGGCCGGGCCAGGGCCGAACGACAGCCTCTACCTGTTCGATCGCTTCCTGAAGCAGATCGCGGCAGCCGCCTAGCCATGCCCCGGCGCAACGACATCCACCGCATCCTGATCCTCGGCTCGGGGCCGATCGTGATCGGTCAGGCCGCCGAGTTCGACTACTCCGGCGTGCAGGCCTGCAAGGTGCTCAAGGAGGAGGGCTACGAGGTCGTGCTCGTCAACTCCAACCCGGCGACGATCATGACCGACCCGGAGTTCGCCGACGCGACGTACGTCGAGCCGCTGCTGCCGGGCCCGGTCGCGCAGGTCATCGCGCGCGAGAAGCCCGACGCGCTGCTGCCGACCCTCGGCGGGCAGACCGCGCTGAACCTCGCCAAGGAGCTGCACGAGAACGGCACGCTCGCCGAGCACGACGTCGAGCTGATCGGCGCCAAGTACGCCGCGATCTGCCGCGCCGAGGACCGCGACCAGTTCCGCACCACGATGCAGCAGGCCGGGCTGCGGATGCCGCGCAGCGCGATCGCGACGACGATGGCCGAGGCGGAGGACGCCCTGATCGACATCGGCCTGCCGATCATCGTGCGCCCGGCGTACACGCTAGGCGGCCGCGGCGGCGGGATCGCGCGCTCGCCGGAGGAGTTTCGCGAGATCGTCCGCGGCGGCCTCGACGCGTCGCCGATCGGCCAGATCCTGCTGGACGAGTCGGTGCTGGGCTGGGGCGAGTTCGAGCTGGAGGTCATGCGCGACCGCAACGACAACTGCGTGATCGTCTGCTCGATCGAGAACATCGATCCGATGGGCGTCCACACGGGCGACAGCGTGACCGTCGCGCCGCAGCAGACGCTGACCGACCGCCTCTATCAGGGGCTGCGCGACCAGGCCTTCGCCGTCATCCGCGCCGTCGGCGTCGAGACCGGGGGCTCGAACGTGCAGTTCGCGGTCAACCCGACGACCGAGGAGATCATGGTCATCGAGATGAACCCGCGCGTGTCGCGCTCCAGCGCGCTGGCCTCAAAGGCGACCGGCTTTCCGATCGCGAAGATCGCCGCGCGGCTGGCCGTCGGCTACGCGCTGGAGGAGATCGACAACGACATCACGCGCCTGACGCCGGCCTCGTTCGAGCCGACGATCGACTACGTCGTCGTGAAGATCCCGCGCTTCGCCTTCGAGAAGTTCTCCGGCGTCGACGAGCGCCTGAGCACGCACATGAAGTCCGTCGGCGAGTCGATGGCGATCGGGCGCACGTTCCAGCAGGCCTTCGCCAAGGCGATGCGCAGCCGCGAGCTCGACTCGATTCCGGCCTGCGACGGGCCGCTGGAGGAGCTCCTCGAGCGCCTGGAGAAGCCCGCTCCGGATCGCTACGACGTCCTGCTGGCGGCGTTCGGCGCGGGCGCGGACCCCGAGGAGATCGAGCGCCGCACGCAGATCGACCTCTGGTTCCTGCGCGAGCTCAAGCAGCTCGCCGACGACCCCGACGGCCCGTTCACCGGGACGCGGACGTTCAAGTCCGTCGACACCTGCGCCGCGGAGTTCGCGGCCGAGACGCCCTACTACTACTCGGCCTGGGAGCACGGCGACACGGCCAGGCACGAGGTGCGTCGCGGCGACCGGCCGAGCGTCGTGATCCTCGGCGCGGGTCCCAACCGCATCGGCCAGGGGATCGAGTTCGACTACTGCTGCGTGCACGCAGCGATGACCGTCCGCGCATCGGGCCGCGACGCGGTGATGGTCAACTGCAACCCCGAGACCGTCTCGACGGACTACGACACCTCCGACCGGCTGTACTTCGAGCCGCTGACGCTCGACGACGTCCTTGGCGTCGTGGAGGTCGAACGGCCCGAAGGTCTGATCGTGCAGTTCGGCGGCCAGACACCGCTGAAGCTCGCCGCCGGTCTGCAGGACGCGGGCGTGCCGATCCTCGGGACGAGCGTCGACGCGATCGACCTCGCCGAGGACCGCGGGCGGTTCGGCGCGCTGCTGCAACGGCTCGGCTACGAGGCGCCGCCGTACGCCACCGCGCACGGCGTCGAGGAGGCGCTGGCGGCATCGGCGACCGTCGGCTTCCCGCTGCTCGTGCGCCCGAGCTACGTGCTCGGCGGGCGCGCGATGGAGATCGTGTACTCGCAGGAGGACCTCGCCGACTACCTGCGTCGCACCGCGGGGCCCAACGGCCGTGAGCGCGAGATCTTCCTCGACCATTTCCTGGAGAACGCGATCGAGGTCGACGTCGACGCGCTGTGCGACGGCGAGGACGTCTGGATCGGCGGCATCATGCAGCACGTCGAGGAGGCCGGGATCCATTCCGGCGACAGCGCCTGCGTGCTGCCGCCGCACTCGCTGGGCCCCGAGATGCTCGACGAGATCCGCGAGCACACGCGCGGGATCGCGCTCGGCCTGAACACGATCGGGCTGATCAACATCCAGTACGCCGTGACGCTCGACGGCCGGCTGTTCGTCATCGAGGCCAACCCGCGCGCATCGCGCACGGTCCCGTTCGTCTCCAAGGCGATCGGTGTGCCGCTGGCGAAGATGGCCTGCCGGCTGATGCTCGGAGAGCGCCTGGAGGATCTCGGCCTGCCGTCGGAGGTGATGCCGACCGACCACATCTCCGTCAAGGAGGCGGTCCTGCCGTTTGACCGCTTCACCGGAAGCGATGCGCTGCTCAGCCCCGAGATGCGCTCGACGGGCGAGGTGATGGGCGTGGCCCGCGACTTCCCGACCGCGTTCGCCAAGGCGCAGGCCGCAGCGGGCGCGCGGCTGCCCAACGCCGGCACGGTCTTCATCACGGTGACGGACGGCGACAAGCCGGGTGCGTACGCGATCGCCTCGCGGCTGGAGGATCTCGGCTTCCGGATCGTCGCGACGGCCGGCACCGCGCAGGCGATCCGCGGCATGGGCGCGCGCGTCGACGGCGTGCTCAAGAAGGTCGGCGACGGCTCGCCGAACGTCGTCGACCTCATCGAGGCGGGCGAGATCGACCTCATCATCAACACGCCGACCGGCTCGGGCGCCCGCGCCGACGGCTGGGAGATCCGCCGCGCCGCCATCGCGCGGGGGATCCCGTGCATCACGACGCTGTCGGGCGGCCATGCGGCCGCGCGCGCGATCGCCGCGGCGCGCAGCGGCGAGCCGAAGGTCCTGTCGCTGCAGGAGCTGCATCGCGACCGCCAGCGCGTGGGATGAGGCCGATCGCACCGCTCGGTCGCCGCCGCGTCGCGGTGGCCCGCGTCGACGAGGTCGGCGCCTACCGCGTGCTGCACGTCGCCGACCCGCGTGGCCCGCTGCCGGCAGCCGGCCAGTTCTACATGCTCGCGACCGTCCGGCGCTGGGGCGCGGGGGAGGACGAGCGACCGTACCTGCCGCGCGCCTTCTCGTTCCTCGGCGCGGGCCGCGGGACCCTGAGCTTCATGTTCGAGGACGTCGGGCCTGGCACGCACCGGCTCGCCGAGCTCCGCGCCGGCGAGCAGCTGTGGCTGACCGGTCCGCTCGGCGTGGGCTTTCGCGCGCCACACGACGGCCGCCGCGCGCTGCTGGCCGGCGGCGGCGTCGGCGTGCCGCCGCTGGCGGCGTGGGCGAGCGAGCTCGGCGGCCGGATTGGTCAGCCGCTGGCGCTGCTGGGCTTCCGCGACCGCGCGCACGCCGCCGGCGCGCGGATGCTCGACCACGCGCAGGTGCGCGTCGCCACCGACGACGGCTCGGTCGGCCATCACGGCCTCGTCACCGAGCTGCTGGCGGCGGAGCTCGCGCGCGACCGGCACGCGGTCGTGTACTCCTGCGGTCCGCCCGCGATGCTCGAGGCGGTGCGCGCGCTGTGCAGCGAGCACGACGTCCCGGCCCAGCTCGCGCTGGAGGCCGGGATGGCCTGTGGCTTCGGCGCCTGCTACGGCTGCGTCGTGCCGGTCCGCGACGGGGGCTACGTGCGCATCTGCGTCGAGGGCCCCGTGCTCGATGCCGATCGCCTGCAACGGGTTCCGGAGGACGTGCATTGATCGAGTTCTGCGGCGTGTGGCTCGAGCACCCGATCATCAACGGCTCGGGCACGTTCGACGCGATCGCCGCGCGGCGCGCGTTCGGCGACGCCCTGCTGGCGGACTTCCCGTTCAGCGCCTTCGTCTCCAAGACGATCACGCTGGCGCCGCGCGCCGGCAACCCGCCGCCGCGGCTGTGGGAGGCCCAGGCGGGGATGATCAACTCGATCGGCCTGCCCAATCGCGGCCTCGACGGCTATCTCGAGCACGACCTGCCCCAGCTCGCGCAGCTGCCGGTGCCGCTGATCACGAACGTCATGGGCTCGACCCAGAAGGAGGTCGCACAGCTCGTCGAGGCCGTCGACGCGCGGGCAGAGGTCGCCGCCATCGAGCTCAACGTGTCCTGCCCGAACGTCAGCACCGGCCTGGACATCGGCGCTGACCCGGTCTCGCTCGCGGCGCTCGTGCGGGCCGTGCGCCCGCTCACGCGCAAGCCGCTGATCGTCAAGCTCACGCCCAACACGGCCGATGTCGCGGCCGTCGCCCTCGCCGCCGAGAGCGAGGGCGCCAACGCCGTCTCGCTGATCAACACGCTGCGCGCGATGGCACCGCAGCGGCGCGGCGGGGGTTCCTGGCTGGGCGGCGGGACGGGCGGCCTGTCGGGGCCCGCGATCCGCAGCGTCGCGCTCGCGCAGGTCGCGGCGGTGGCGCGACGGGTCGCGATCCCGGTGGTCGGAATGGGCGGTGTGGCGCATGGAACGCACGCAAATGACCTGATTTCGGTCGGTGCGCGGCTCGTGGCCGTGGGCACCGAGAACTTCCGCGATCCCTGCGCGGGGGCGCGCATCGCTTCGGAGCTGAAATCCCTGCAAATTGAACGATCACCTTCAACCAGCATGAAGGCATCTGAACCTCGACCTGAGGTCGACGTGAATTGGGCTGATTCGTGAAGACTGGCCTTGCGACCCCGTGGTGAAGATGCAAGGATCGGCCGCGTCGATGCCGCCGAGCCAGAACACCGCTACCAAGCAATCGGCGGCCCCCGAACGCTCGCTCACGCAGCGACTCGACGCGCTGAACCGTGCAAATCTTGTCCGCACGCGGCGGGCGAAGCTGAAGAAGGACCTGAAGGCCGGTCGCTGCTCGATCCACACGCTTCTGCTCGACCCGCCGGAGTACATCGAGACCGCCAAGGTGTTCGACATGCTGCTCGCGGTGCCGAAGTACGGGCGCGTCAAGGTCAACAAGGTCCTCACGCAGTGCCGCATCTCGCCGAGCAAGACGATCGGCGGGCTGTCCGAGCGTCAGCGCGACGAGCTCGTCAGGCTCCTACGACGCTAGATGGTTGGTGCCGCGGGCGGTCGTCATCACCGGGCCCTCGGGCGTCGGCAAGGGAACGCTGATCCGGTCGCTGCGCACGCGCATGCCCGAGCTGCAGCTGTCCGTCTCGGCGACGACGCGGCTGCCGCGCACCGGCGAGACCCAGGGCGTCGACTACCACTTCATGACGCCGCAGGAGTTCGAGCAGCACGTCGCGGCCGGCGACTTCGTCGAGCACGCCGACTACGCCGGCGCGCGCTACGGCACGCTGCGCTCCGAGCTGCAGACGCGTAGCGCAAGCGGCGCGCCGGTCGTGCTGGAGATCGAGGTCCAGGGCGCCCGCCAGGTGCGCAGCACGATGCCCGACGCGGTGCAGGTCTTCATCGCTCCGCCGTCGCTGGAGGCCCTGCGCGCGCGGCTCGTCGGTCGCGGCACCGATGCGGCCGAGCAGGTCGAGGCGCGGCTGCGCACGGCCGAGCAGGAGCTCGCCGCCCAGGACGAGTTTCCCCGGGTCGTCGTCAACGACCGCCTGGAGGACGCCGTCGAGGAGCTCGTCGAGATCGTCCGCGCGACGACCACCGCCGGCGACGGCTGACGCTCGCCGGCGTGGGCGGGGCAGCGGCCGTCCGGCGCGATACCCTCAGGAGCATGATCTCTCCCCGCATCGACCGTCTCCTCGAGAACGTCGACTCCAACTACGCCTCCGTTCTCGTCGCGGCCAAGCGCGCCCGGCAGATCAACTCCTACTACCACAACCTCGGCGAGGGAACGTTCGACGAGTTCCCGCCGCCGATGGTCGACACCGGCTCCAAGAACTACCTCACGATCGCGCTCGAGGAAGTCGCGGCCGGGAAGATCAAGTACCAGTACCGGTAGGCGAAGAGGACTGACATGCCCCGGATCCTGCTCGGCGTCAGCGGCGGGATCGCCGCCTACAAGGCGCTTGAGCTCGTGCGCCTGGCGACGGCGGCGGGTCATGCGGTGCGGGTCGTCCAGACGCCCGCAAGCCAGCGCTTCATCGGCGCCGCGTCGTTCGCCGCGCTGAGCGGCGCCCCGGTCCTCGTGGACGAGTTCGAGCGCGATCCGGCGCGCGGCGCCTTTCCCGGCGACCCCGCGCCCGCGCACGATCCGCTCAGCCACCTCGAGCTCGTCCGCAACGCCGACATCTTCGTCGTCGCGCCGGCGTCGGCGAACACGCTCGCGAAGCTCGCCGCCGGGCTTGCCGACAACCTGCTGACGAGCGCCGCGCTCGCCGCCACCTGCCCGCTGCTCGTCGCGCCCGCGATGAACGACCACATGTGGAAGCACCCGGCGACGCGGGCCAACGTCGCCCTGCTGCGCTCGCGCGGCGTGACGGTGCTCGAGCCGGACACGGGACGGCTTGCCTCCAAGGGCGAGCAGGGCGCCGGCCGGCTGCTCGAGCCGCCGGTGCTGCTCGAGGCGGTCGAGGCGCTGACGCGGCCGGCCGTCGCGGCGCCGTCGGCCGATCTCGTCGGCCTGCGCGTGCTCGTCACCGCCGGCGGGACGCGCGAGCCGATCGACGCGGTCCGCTTCGTCGGCAACCGCTCGTCGGGACGGATGGGCTTCGCGCTGGCCACCGAAGCCGCCGCGCTCGGCGCCGCGGTCACGGTCGTCGCGGCGAACGTGGGGCTGCCGCGCGATCCCCGCGTGGCGTACATCGACGTGCAGACCGCCGCCGAGTTGCAGCAGGCCTGTGCCGCGACGTTCGAGGCCGCCGACGTGCTGCTCATGGCGGCGGCCGTCGCCGACTACCGCCCGGCGCGCTCGTTCGCCGGCAAGCTGAAGAAGGCCGGCGACGAGCGCATGCGCGTCGAGCTCGAGCGTACGCCGGACATCCTGTCCGGGCTCGCCGCCGCACGCCGCGCCGACCAAACGCTCGTCGGCTTCGCTGCCGAGCACGGCGAGGGCGCGATCGCGTACGGGCGCGAGAAGCTCGCCCGCAAGCGGTTGGATGCGGTCGTCGTCAACGACGTGTCGCGCACGGACATCGGCTTCGACGCCGCCGACAACGAGGTGACGATCCTGACCGGTTCGGGCGAGGCGCACGTCGCCCGCGCGTCGAAGGCCGACGTGGCGCGGGCGGTGCTCGACGTGGTCGCGGCGCTGCGGGCCGGCGTGGCGGCCGGCACGCCAGAGCCGGCGTAGACAAACGTCGCGCGCCCCGCGCCCGGCTGCGACGATGGCAGCCAGATGGATCATGCGGACACCGACCGGCGGCTCACCGACACGGAGGTCGACGCCGCGGGCGTGCTGGCACGGCGCGTGGCGGCGAACGTCGCGCTGGCGGCCGAGGTGCGCGCCGACGTCCTCGAGCACCTGATCGTCGCGGTCCTCGCCGAGGGCCACGCACTCATCGAGGATCTGCCGGGCGTCGGCAAGACGACGCTCGCCCGCGCGCTCTCGCGGTCGCTGGATCTCGAGTTCGCGCGCATCCAGTGCACCGCCGACCTGCTGCCGGCCGACGTCGTCGGCACGAACGTCTTCAACCAGCGCGAGAGCCGTTTCGAGTTCCGGCCCGGGCCGATCTTTGCGAACGTCGTGCTCGTCGACGAGATCAACCGCGCGTCCCCCAAGACGCAGTCGGGCCTGCTGGAGTGCATGCAGGAGCGGCGTGTCACGGTCGACGTCCACACACACGAGCTCGCGCGGCCGTTCCTCGTGCTCGCGACGCAGAACCCGATCGAGTACGAGGGCACGTATCCGCTGCCCGAGGCGCAGGTCGACCGCTTCATGGTGCGCCTGTCGCTGGGCTATCCCGACCCCGCCGGGGAGGCGCACATGCTCGCCGCACACGAGTCCGGAGACCGCGTCGCGCTGCTCGAGCCGGTCGCCGCGGCGGCCGACCTGCTCGCCGCGCAGGACGCCGTCGGGCGTGTGCGCGCGTCCGAGCCGCTGCGGCGCTACATCGTCTCCCTGCTCGGCCACACGCGCGACGACCCTCGCGTCGAGCTGGGCGCCAGCCCACGGGCCGGGCTGCTGCTGCTGCGCGCCGCCAAGGCGCACGCGCTGCTGCGCGGCCGCGACCACGCGATCCCCGACGACGTCCAGCGCATGGGCGAGGCGGTCCTCGCCCACCGCATCGTGCTCGCGCCGGACGCCTACGAGACGGCGGGCGAGCGGGTCGTCGCCGACGCGGTGGCGGCGACGCCCGCGCTGTAGTGCGACGCGCAGGTGCCACCGGGCTGCTCGCGTTCGCGTTCGGGCTGGCCGCGGCGCTGTTCGACACCGAGCCGCTGTGGGTCCCGGCCGCGACGCTCGCGCTGCTCGCCGCCGGCAGCGCGGCGTGGGTCGAGCTCGGTGCACGGGGGGTGCGCATCACGCGCACGCTCGCGGCGCGGCGCGTCGTGGAGGACGAGCCGGTGGCGATCACGCTCTCCGTCAGCTCCGGCCCCCTCGGCCTGCCGCCAGCGACCGTCGCCGATCCGCTGCTGCCGGCGCCCGTCGCGCTGCGGACGGGCACGCGCGGCGGCAGCGTGCGGATCGAGGCGCGCTTCGAGCGCCGCGGCCGGCGCGTGCTCGCGCTGCCGCGCGTGCTCGTCGGCGACCCGCTTGGCCTCGCGACGCGCGCGGTGAGCGCGCGCCCGTCGGCCGCCGACGACGAGCTGTTGGTGCTGCCGCGGATCGAGCCGATCGTCACGGCGCCGGGCGGCGGCGAGGCGACGCGGATCGCGCGCCGCGGCCGGCTTGCCGTCGGCGCGGAGAGCGAGCTTGACGGCATCCGTCCGCTGCGCCACGGCACGCCGGCGTCGCGGATCTTCTGGCCCGCGGTCGCACGCGGCGCCGACGCGCAGGAGCGCTTCCTCGCGACGGCGAGCGAGAGTCGACCGCTCGTCGTGCTCGACCCGCGCGGCGGCGCAGGAGCGGACGAGCTCGATGCCGCCGTGCGCGCCGCCGCCTCGCTCGCTCGCGCGCTCGCGAGCGCTGGCGGGTGCAGCGTGCTGCTGCCCGGCGACCGCCGCCCGACCGAGCTGGGCGAGACGCTCGCGGGCTGGTCGCAGCTGCATGCGCGCCTGGCGCTGATCGGTCCGACCGTCGGCCCGTCGCTATCGAGCATCGCGCAGCGGCGCGGGCCGATCGTGTTCATCAGCGCGCGCATGCGCGCGCTGATGCCGCAGGCGCTCGGCCCCGCGCACGGCGCACAGCGGGTGCTCGTCCTGCCCGGCGAGCTGCCCGCACGGCACGCGACGTTCAGCGTCGCGGGCTGCAACGGCTACGTCCTCAGCGCGCCGCCGGCGCGCGTAGGGCGCTCCGCCCGCGCCGCACAGCGAAGCCCGCTATGAGCGCGTCGCTGCTGCGCCCCCACGTCGCACGGCTGATCGGCTTCGTCGCGCTCGCCGCGTTCGGGGCGCTGCAATGGGCCGGGATGGTACGTCCCGCGGCATCCGACGCGCTGCTGGGCAGCGTCCTGGCGGGAGCGCTCGCGGGCGCCCTGCTCAGCGCGCTCGCCCGGCGTCGGCCCGCGCGCCGCGTGCGGCTCGGCGCGACGCTGCTCGCCGCCGTCGCCCTGCTGCTCGTCGCGCTCGCCGCGTCGGGCGTGCCGGGGGATCTGTTCAGGCCGCGCGGCTGGGACGATCTCGCCGCCGGGGTCGCCCAGGGTCTCGGCGCCGTCGCGACGGTCCACACCCCCTACGGCGGCCTCGACGAGTGGACACGGGTCGTGCTCGTCCTCGGTGGCTGCGCGCTGGCCGCCGTCGCCGCCCTGCTGGCGTTCGCGCCGCGCCGCGGCGGCGCCTTCGGCTTTCCGGCCGCCGCCGCCGTCGCGCTCGGCGCGCTGTACACGGTGCCGGTCATGCAGCACGACATCGAGCTGCCGTGGCTGGCGGGGCTGGCGTTCACGCTGCTGCTGGCGACGTTCCTCTGGCTCGAGCGGCTGCAGCGGCGCGCCGTCGGCCTGGCCGCGGCGGTCGTCGGGGTCGCGGCGCTCGCCGGCTACGCGGCCGCGCCGGCGCTGGATCGCGATCGTGCGCTGCTGGACTACGAGGAGATCGCCCAGTCGCTGAGCCCGTCGGCGACCACGCAATACCGCTGGAACCACGACTACGGCCCGCTGGACTGGCCGCGCGACGGGCGCGAGATCCTGCGCGTGCGCGCACCCCGGCGCGCGTACTGGAAGGCCGTCAACCTCGTGGCCTTCGATGGCGTGCGCTGGGTGCGCGACACCGGCCAGGCGGGCGACCGGCTCGAGACCGCGGTCTTTCACCCCGCCTGGCGCGAGACGATCCGCGTGACCCTGCGTGCGCTGCGCACGTCGCAGTTCGTCGCCGCGGGCTCGACGCTCGACATCGTCGACAGCCCGCGCACGGCGACGAGCAACACCCCCGGCGTCTACGAGACGGCGGGCGAGCCGCTGCGGCGCGGCCACGCCTACGACGCGATCGTCTACGCGCCGCGGCCGACGCTCGCCCAGCTGCGCGGCGCGCCCGCCGAGCTGCCGTTCGGGCTGCCACGCGACTACGGCGTCATGCGCCTGCCGATCGCCGGGCGCAACGGCAGCGTGGCGGTGGTCTTTCCCTGGTGGACCGAGGGCGCGGGGCCGACGATCGTCGGCAGCGGGGGGCTCGACGCCAGCGCCGTGCTCGCCGGCTCGCCGTACGGGCGCGTGTACGAGCTCGCCCGCCGCCTGCGCGCGACCGCGCAGACGCCGTTTGCGTATGTCCGCGCGGTCGAGCGCCATCTGACGCGCGGCTTTCGCTACAGCGAGACGCCCCGCCGCAGCCGCATCCCGCTGGCGGACTTCCTGCTGCGCGACCGCGCCGGCTACTGCCAGCAGTTCTCCGGCGCGATGGCGCTGCTGCTGCGCATGGGCGGCGTCCCCGCCCGCGTCGCGAGCGGCTTCTCGCCCGGCAGCTTCGACGGCGCGCGGCGCGAGTACGTCGTGCGCGACCTCGACGCGCATTCCTGGGTCGAGGTCTTCCTGCCGGGCATCGGCTGGGTGACACGCGACCCGACGCCGCCCGACGCGCCGGCGCGCACCCAGATCGCCGACCTGACCGTCGGCGCGCGGGGCGAGGCCGTGACGTTCGGCGGCAGCGAGCGGGCACTCGGCCGCTCGCCCGACGCGGGCGTCGCGGACGCCTTGCCCGGAGCGCAGGCCGAGCAGCGCGGGCCCAGCGCGGTCGCCGTGGTGGGCGCCGTCGTCGCGGTGCTGATCCTCGCGGGCGCCGTGATCCTGCTGCTGCGCCGCCGCCGGCGCGGGCGCGGGCGCGCCGCCACCGGCGACGCGGCCAGCGAGGCCGAGCTCGCCGAGCTGGCGCGCGCGCTGCGCCGCAGCGGCCGTCCGCCGCCGCCGCAGCTGACGCTCGCCGCGCTGGCCGACCGCTACGCGGGCACGCCCGCGCAGGACTACGTGCGTACGATCGCCGACGCGCGCTACGGCTACGGCGCGCGCCGCCCGACGCGCGCCCAGCGCGCCGCGCTGCGGCGCGAGCTCGGCGCCGGCCTCGGGCCGCGCGGGCGGCTGCGCGCGTGGTGGGCCTTGCCGCCGAAGTCCACCCACCGCGCGTCAGGCTGACTATCCTCGAATCATGCCGTCCGACGATGTCTACGACCTCTTTCAGAACGGCACCCGCCTGCTCGAGGGGGGCGACTTCCACGCCGCCGCCGTGCCGCTGCGCCGCGCCCGCGACCTCGAGCCCGACAAGACCTCGATCCGCGAGGCGCTCGGCCGCGCGCTCTTCGGCGCGCAGCGCTACACGGAGGCCGCCGCGGAGTTCGAGGCGATCGTCGAGCGCGCCCCGACGAACGACTACGCGCTGTTCTGCCTGGGCCGCTCGCTGCAGCAGCTCGGCCGCCATCAGGAGGCGCGCAAGCCGCTTGCGCTGGCCTGCTGCCTGCGGCCCGAGCGCAAGGACTACCGCCTGTACCGCGATCGCTCGCGCGACCGCGCCGCCTAGGCACGTCGGGGCCTCAACGTGGCGCGCTGCCTGGCGCCGAGCGGCGATCCGCTCGCGGGCCTCGGCGGCGCTAGCGGCGCCGCCGAGCCCTCGGCCGGCGGTTGGGGGCGGTGCTAGACTCGCCATACAGCTTTCGCTCCGGCTTCGGGCCGGATGTCGTACCGAAAGTGGGCGCTCGCCCGCTTTTTTTGTGGCCGTGAGGAGGTTTAGGTGCGCACCATTCAGACAGATATCGAGGCCCGGCTCGCAGCCAGCGAGCCCGATGTCGAGGTCCTGCTCGCAGAGGTCGTGGGCGGCTCGACGGTGCGTCTGTTCATCGATCATCCGGAGGGCGTCACGCTCGGGCTCTGCGAGCGCGTCACCAAGGCGCTGCCCGAACTGCGCGAGCGCTTCGCGCTCGAGGTCTCCTCGCCGGGAACCGAGCGCCCCCTCTCCAAGCCGCAGCACTTCCACCGCTACCTCGGCCGCCGCGCGCGGGTTCGTACACGGGATGCAGTCGACGGACACAGGTCGTTCACGGGCGAGCTCGTCGGAGCGTCGGAGGACGCCGTGACGATCGCTGCCGAGACCGGCGTCGTCGCCATCCCCTACGCCGAGATCCATCGTTCCAACCTCATCGAGGAGTAGACCTATGTCACGCGAGATCCTTGATGCGATGACCGTGCTCGGCCGGGAGAAGGGCATCGCGCCCGAGAAGCTCCGGCTGGCGCTCGAGGACGCGCTGCTCTCCGCCTACAAGAAGCAGCCCGACAGCGCGAAGTACGCGCGTGTCGAGCTCGATCCCGAGACGGCCGACTTCCGCGTCATCGAGCTGATCATCCCCGAGCGCCTGGAGGCGCACCTGATCGTCGAGACGATCGACGAGGGAACCGTCTACGACCCCGAGACGGGGGACATGGTCGAGCCGACCGATCCCGAGATCGACCCCGCGAAGTTCGAGGAGTACAAGGACCAGATCGACGAGCGCGACGTGACGCCCGGCGACTTCGGGCGGATCGCCGCGCAGACGGCCAAGCAGGTCATCCTGCAGCGCATCCGCGAGGCCGAGCGCGACATGATGTTCGAGGAGTACCGCGACCGCGTC
>Ga0136615_10000219_pt1 | contig 25391 bp, 23 predicted proteins | sample AntDrymUQ2882206_2_FD_106647 | JGI IMG/M metagenome (GOLD analysis project Ga0136615, IMG submission 106647) | Polar desert sand microbial communities from Dry Valleys, Antarctica - metaG UQ288 (22.06) | ecosystem: Environmental > Terrestrial > Soil > Desert | place: Antarctica: Dry Valley... | reverse complement strand
GGGCGGCGGGGGGCCGCGCCGCGGCGCCCCGCCCGGGGGTGGCGGGGGCGGCGGCGGGGGGGGGGGGGGGGGGGGTGGGGGGGGGGACGCGGGCGCCGTCCACGGAACCAAATACGCTGAGTGGAGATCGACGTCTGCCCGATCGAGGTGCTGCCGCCCGGCACGATGCGGATCGTCAGCGCCGGTCCCGTCTCGCTCGGCGTCTATAACATCGACGGCGAGCTCTTCGCGCTCGAGGATCGCTGCTCGCACGACGACGGGCCGCTCGCCGAGGGCGACTGGGAGCCCGACGAGGGCATCGTCGTCTGTCCCCGCCACGGCGCACGCTTCGATATCCGTACGGGGCGGGCGCTCACGCTGCCGGCGTGGGAGCCCGTCGACACGTACTCAGTGCGCGTCGAGGGCGGGCTCGTGAGGGTTACTGTCCAAACCCCGTCGTGAGGGTGTGCGAAATCCGTAGTATTCGGACTAACCGCGGAAAGGAGGTGGTCCGAGCGTGAATGATTCAAGTACGGGCAGTGGAGGTACCAGCGGGTAGGGGTGCGTCCCCGTGACCTAGAAGGGGAATCGCCTAGCCAGCGTGGGGGACACGCGCAACGCGCCGCCGGCCTCGAAGAGAGGCCCAGGCAGGAAGCGCCCCTACCAATTCAACGCTGGTAGCCGGATCGGGGCTCACGGGGGAAACCATGTTTCCCCCGTGGGCCCCCTTCTTTCTGCGAGGAACAGCTTGAGCAGTCCTTCGTCCCGCACCTCGTAGCTCGCCTCCGGCGAGCGGAGCCACTCCTCGAGCGCCTTCCGACCCGCGGTCAGCGAGTAGACGGAGCGCTGTCGCGCCCACCGCGGGGCTCACTCCTGCCGGAGATGTCCGTCAAACGGCGCGCCGCAGTTGCTCGTGCAGCGGCACCGGCTCGATGCCGAAGGTCGCCCGCCCGTCGTCGCCTTCGACGACGTTGTCGGGGCCCTCGAGCATCCTCAGCAGATCCCGGGTCAGCGGGATGTTGCCCGGAAGGCGCTCGGTGACAAGAGCGTTCGCGCGCATGAACCACATGGGCACGTGGACACTCGGCCGGCGGACGCCGAGCACGCGCTTCAGCCGGTCCCAGAACTCGTTCCACGTGACCGCCTCCGGCCCTCCGAGCTCGAAGGTGCGGTTCGCCGCGGCGTCGAGATCGACCGCCCGCGAGAAGTAGGTCGCCACGTCGTCGATCCAGATCGGCTGGATGCGCTGCAGGCCGGGGCCGGTGATCGGCGTCACCGGCGCCAGCCGCGCGAGCTTCTTGAACGTCGCCAGGATCCCGCCGTCGCGGCCGAAGATGAAGCTCGGACGGAAGATGACGTGCTCGAGCCCGGAGCCCTTCACGTCCTGCTCCTCCGCCCACTTGGCGCGGAAGTAGGGCACGAGCTCCCTGGTCTCCTCGCTCGTCCCCAGGGCGCTCATCAACACAAAGCGACGCAGACCGCTCGCCTGTGCAGCCGCGACGAGGTTGCGCGTGCCCTCGATCATGATCTGCTCGAACTCCTCGGCCTTCCCCTGGCGGATCGCGACCAGGTGGACGACGGCGTCGCAGCCCTCCGCGGCCCGGCGCAGGCTGTCTGTGTCGGTCATGTCGCCGCGGGCGAGCTCGCAGCCCCAGCTCTCGAGCTGTCTCGCGTGCTCGGGCCTCCGCACGAGGCAGCGGACGGGCAGGTCGCGCGCCCGCAGCGCGTGCACGACCTTCGGGCCGACGAAGCCCGTTCCACCGGTGACCAGGATCATCCTCGCTCCTCCTCTGTGAAGTTCTGCCAGTAACGGCTCGGTGTCGGGCCGCGCTGGCCCTGGTACTTCGAGCCGAGCCCGCCGCTGCCGTAGGGGTTCTCCGCCGGTTCCGTGAGTTGCATGAACGAGAGCTGCCCGATCTTCATCCCGTAGTAGATCGTGATCGGGAGGTTGGCGACGTTCGAGAGCTCGAGCGTCACGTGGCCGTCCCAGCCGGGGTCGATGAAGCCGGCCGTCGAGTGGATCAGCAGGCCCAGGCGCCCCAGAGAGCTCTTTCCCTCGAGCCGCGCGACGAGATCGTCGGGCAGCCGAACGCGCTCGAGTGTCGACCCGAGCACGAACTCTCCGGGATGGAGGATGAACGCCCGCCCTTCGTCGACCTCGACGAGCTCGGTCAGCTCCTCCTGGGGCTGCTTGACGTCGATGAACCCGTAGCGGTTGTTGTGGAAGACCCGGAAGAAGCGGTCGACGCGCACGTCGACGCTCGAGGGCTGGAGCAGCGATGCGTCGTAGGGGTCGATCTCGATGCGCCGCTCGGCGAGCAGGCGGGTGATCGTCCGGTCGGAGAGAACCATCGTGGCGTCACCCTGCCAAAATCTGGAGGGTGATGATCCGGCGTCTCTCCCTCCTCGTGCTCGTGGTCGTCCTCGCCTTCGGGCCCGGCGGAACGGCCGGCTCCCCCAGGATCAGCGTGCCCGCCGGCTTCCGGGTGGATATCTACGCGAGCGGCCTGACGCGTCCCACGGCGCTCGCCTTCGGGCCCGGCGGGCTCTATGCGACACAGGAGGGCGGCGACGTCGTCGCCGTCCCGCGCGGCTCGGCGCGACCGCGCATCATCGCCGGCGGCTTCCGGACACCGCTCGGACTCGTCTGGCGCGGCCGCACGCTCTTCGTCTCGACGCAGGGGACGCTCTTCCGCGCCGAGCTGCGCGGCGGCGCCCTCGTCGGGCGGCGGGCAATCGTCGCGGGGCTGCCCTTCGGCCGGCACCAGCAGGACAACGTCGTGTTCGGACGCGACGGACGCCTGTACCTCGGCAGCGGCTCCACCTGCGACGTCTGCCGGGAGCGGGATCCGCGCAGCGCGACGATCCTCACCGTCCGGCCCGACGGCGGCGATCTCCGCGTGTGGGCGCGTGGTCTGCGCAACCCCTTCGGGCTCGCCGTGGAGCCCCGCACGGGACGCCTGTTCGTGTCGATCAACAATCAGGACAAGCTCGGAACCTCCGAGCCGGCCGAGACGGTCGTCGTCGCGCGGAAGGGTGCCGACTACGGCTGGCCGCGCTGCTGGCCGAGCTGGCGCGAGCGCCGGCTCAAGGGCTCCTGCCGCGGCGTCGCGAAGCCGCTCGCCTACCTGGAGCCGCACTCCTCGGCGAACGGACTCGCCTTCTGGCGGGGAAGTCTTTACGTGGCCGAGTGGGGCCAGTACCTGAGCGAGCGCTGGGGCCGGAAGGTGGTGCGCGTCGACCCTCGGACGGGCCGCGCCGAAGCGTTCGCCGACGGCTTCGACCACCCGCTTGCCCTCGCGGTGGATCGAGGCGGTGCGCTGCTCGTCGCCGACTGGGGACGCGGCGTGATCTATCGCATCGTGGCCCCTCGCTAAGGTGAGCCGCGTGGCGATCACGCGCACCATCGACCTGAGGACGGCCCTCCCCGGGCCGCGCTCGCGCGCGATCCTCGCGCGCAAGGAGCGTGTCGTCGCCGCCCCGCTCTCGACGTACCTCCCGATCGTGGCGGAGGAGGCCCGGGGCGCCGCGATCACCGACGTCGACGGGAATACCTTCCTCGACTTCACCGGGGGCGTCGGCTGTCTCAACGTCGGCCACTCGCATCCCCGCCTCGTGGCGGCCGCGCAGGAGCAGCTCGACCGCTTCGCCCACACCGACTTCACGATCGTGCCCTACGAGGTCTACGTGACTCTCGCGGAGCGCCTGCTCGCCGTTGCTCCTTTCCGCTCGCCGGCGAAGGCGGCGTTCTTCAACGCCGGGACCGAGGCGGTCGAGAACGCGATCAAGTTCGCGCGCTCGTACACGCGCAGGCCGGCGGTGATCGCGTTCGAGGGTGGCTTCCACGGCCGCACGCTCCTCTCATTGACGCTCACCTCCAAGAGCCGTCCGTACAAGGAAGGACTCGGGCCGTTTGCGCCCGAGGTCTACCGGGTCCCGTTCCCGAACGAGTACCGCGGGCCTTCCGCGGACGAGGCGTTCGCGGCGCTGGAGCGCGCGTTCGTGACGCAGGTCGCGGCCGAGCAGGTGGCGGCGATCGTGCTCGAGCCGGTGCAGGGCGAGGGCGGTTTCGTCGTTCCGCCGCTCGTGTTCGTGGAGGGCGTCCGGCGTATCTGCGACGAGCACGGAATCGTCCTCGTCGCCGACGAGGTGCAGACGGGCTTCGCCCGCACGGGGCGCATGTTCGCGATCGAGCACTTCGGTGTCGAGCCCGACCTGATCACGCTGGCGAAGTCAATCGCGGGCGGCCTGCCGCTCTCGGCCGTCATCGGCCGGGCGGCGATCATGGATGCCCCGGGCGACTCGGCCGTCGGGGGCACCTACGTCGGCAATCCGGTCGCGCAGGCGGCGGCGCTCGCTGTCCTGGACGTGATCGAGGAGGAGGGTCTCGTCGCGCGCGCCGGGGAAGTCGGCGAGGCGATTCGGGCCCGGATGGTCACGTGGCGGGAGCGGTGGGAGACGATCGGCGACGTGCGCGGCCTCGGCGCGATGCTGGCGATCGAGCTCGTCCGCGACCGCGGCTCAAAGGAGCCGGCGCCCGAGGTCGCGACGGCGGTCGTGGAGGCTGCGGCCCAGCGTGGTCTGCTCCTCCTCAAGGCCGGGATCTACTCCAACTGCATCCGAGTGCTCGTTCCGCTCGTGATCTCGGAGGCCGAGCTCGACGAGGCCCTCGACGTCTGGGAGCAGGCGCTCGAGGCTGCTCTTTCCGGCTAACCCCGATGGTGGGAGACGTCGTCGCCGGCAGGTACGAGCTCGAGGAACTCGTCGGCACGGGAGGAATGTCGAGCGTCTACCGCGCGCACGACCGGCTGCTCGAGCGTCGGGTGGCGCTGAAGATCCTCCACGGCTCGCTTGCGACCGACGAGGAGACCGTGCAGCGCTTTCGCAGCGAGGCCCGCTCCGCCGCCAAGCTCTCGCACCCGAACATCGTGGCGGTGATCGACCGCGGCGAGGACGGCGGGCACCAGTTCATCGTCTACGAGTACATCGCCGGCGAGAATCTGAAGGGCCTGGTCGAGCGGGACGGCCCCCTGCCCCTGCGACGGGCGCTCGAGCTCGCGATCGAAACCGGGCGCGGGCTCGCTTTCGCGCACGGCCACGGGCTGATCCACCGCGATGTGAAGCCGCAGAACGTGCTGTTGAACGGGGACGGGACGGCGAAGGTGACCGACTTCGGGATCGCGCGCTCGCTCGACGTCGCGCACGGGCTGACGCAGACCGGAACCATCCTCGGGACGAGCAACTACATCGCGCCCGAGCAGGCGAAGGGCGAGGCGGTCGGCGAGGGGAGCGACGTCTACGCGCTCGGCGTCGTGATCTTCGAGCTGCTGACCGGCGAGGTGCCGTTTCCGGCCGAGAACGTCGTCAGGGCCGCGATGCGCCACGTCAACGATCCCGTGCCGAGCGTGCTCGAACGGCGTCCGGAGGTCCCGCTGCGGCTGGCGCACGCGGTCGAGCGGGCGCTCGCGAAGGAGCCGGAAGGCCGCTTCCGCACGATGGCCGACTTCGTCTCCGAGCTCGAGGCGTGTCTCACCGGCCTCGGCGAGGACGCCTCCCACGATCTGACCACGATCGTCCGTGCGCCCGTCGTGCCGGTCTCGCGCCATGCCGCGACCGAGATCCGCGCTCCTGCCGGGCCGGCTCCTGGCGAGCCCGCCCCGTCACCGCGACGTCGCCGCAGCCGCCGGCCGCTCCTCGCCGTCCTGGTGCTGCTCGTCCTGGCAGGGGCTGCTGCAGCGGCATACCTGTTGCTGCGGGACACATCCTCCTCCAGTGGAGGCGGCCAGATCGTCCGGCTCGACGGCGTAGCCTCCTACGACCCCGAAGGCACCGATGGCGAGCATGACGAGGACGTCGCGCGCGCCACCGACGGCGACCCCTCGACCTACTGGCCGACGGAGACCTACGAGAGCTTCGGGAAGTCCGGTGTCGGGCTCGTGCTCGACGCCGGCGAGGAGGCGAGGCCGGAGGCGCTCACAGTCCGGACGAGCACGCCAGGGTTCACGGCGCGGATCGACGCCGGCTCGTCGCCCGACGGGCCGTTCGAGCCGATTTCCGGGGAGCAGACGGTGCAAGCCTCGACGCGCTTCGAGCTCGACGGCAATGCGGCGCGCTACTTCGTCGTGTGGATCACAGCCCTCCCAGAGGGCGTTGCCAGAGTCAGCGAGGTCACCGCGCGCGGGTAGGCGCACGGACGGGGTTGACTGCGGCTAGAGCTAGTCACTGTGCCCGTGGACGGGCCTGCGCGGGCGGATGAAAATGGGGGATGATCGGGTGGTCGCCTGTGACGCCGATCTTCTTCTTGGTGCCGGTAAGCCCGAGGCTAGTCTGGCGTGTGGGTCTCCCCGGAGCTCCGGACTGTTGCCATGAGCACGCCTGTCAGACTCGCCAGTTCTGTGAGGCACCTGGGCAACGATGGTTCCCGTCGATCCTGAGGAGGTCTCGTGGAGACGATCGTTGAGCGCCCGGGGGCGCTGGATGTGCACAAGGCGCAGGTGAGCGCGTGCGTGCGCGTGCCCGCGGCAGAGGGCAAGGGGCGCGAGCAGCACCTGGCCGAGTTTCCCACCACCGTGCACGGGCTTCTTGCCCTGCGCGACTGGCTGGCCGCCCACCGCGTCGAGCAGGTAACGATGGAGGCGACGGGGGTGTACTGGAAGGCACCGTGGGCGATCCTGGAGGACGAGTTCCCGCTGCTGCTCGTGAACGCCCGCCACGTCAAGCAGGTGCCGGGCAGAAAGACCGACGTCTCCGATGCCGCCTGGCTCTGCCAGCTGGCCGAGGCCGGCCTGTTGCGGGAGAGCTTCGTGCCGCCCAAGCCGATCCGCGCCCTGCGCAACCTCACCCGCTATCGCAAGGCGCAGATCCAGGAGCGCCCGGGAGGCCAACCGGCTGCACAAGGCGCTCGAGGACACCGGGATCAAGCTCGACTGCGTCGCCACCGACATCCTCGGTGTTTCCGGCCGGGCGATCCTCGCCCACATCGACTTCCTCGACGAGCAGATCGAGCGGCTCTCGGAGGCGATCGGCGAGCAGATCCGCCCTTTCGCCCCCGCCGTTAGCCTGCTCTGCTCGATCCCCGGGATCCAGCACCGCGCTGTGGAGGTGATCATCGCCGAGATCGGCACCGACATGACGATCTTTCCCTCCCCCAAGCACCTCGCCTCCTTCGCCGGCCAGTGCCCCGGCAACGACCAGTCGGCCGGCAAACGCCGCTCCGGCCGCACCCGCAAAGGCTCCAAATGGCTCGACTGGACACTCAGGAGGCAGCCCTGGCGGCGATCCGCAGCAAAGACGCCTACCTCGCCGCCCAATACCACCGGCTCAGGCCCCGCCGCGGCCACAAAAAAGCGCTCGGCGCCGTCAAGCACTCGCTCATCTGCACCTGCTGGCAGATGCTCACAACCGGCGAGCTCTACCGCGACCTCGGCGGCGACTACTTCCAACGCTGCGACCCCGCCCGAACAACCAAACGCCTGATCGCCCAACTCGAAGCCCTCGGACACCACGTCACACTCGAGCCCATGGCAGCCTGAACGTCATTTTCCTGTCAGAAGCGCGATGACGCTGCTCGAGAGAGCCGGACCGATGACGCCAGGGATGGCCGCTGGTTGGTGCGTCCGCGCGAACCCTCGGAGTTCGAGTACCCGAAGACATGGAGGTTGATGGAGACGGACTCGTTGACGCCGGTCGGGGACTTGTGACGGCTGGTGCAGCCCTCACGTGCGCTCGTAGCGGCTGCGAGGAGCGGAATCGTGATCAGTACTCGAGCCGCGAGCGGCGCGCGTGGCGCTCGAGCGCGAGCTCCACGAGCCGATCCAAGAGCTCGGGGTAGGGAATTCCCGACGCCTCGAAGAGCCTCGCGTAGACACTCGTCGCCGTGAAGCCCGGAATCGTGTTCAGCTCGTTCACGAGCACCTCGCCGTCGTCTCGGACGAACAGGTCGACGCGGGCCATGCCCTCACACTCCGTCGCGACGAAAGCCTCGACGGAGAGCTGCTGTACCCGAGCGACGATCTCCTCAGCAACGCGTGGCGGCACGATCAGGTCCATGCCGTCCTCGTCGTACTTGGCCGAGTAGTCGTACCAGTCGCTCTCGCCGAAGCCGTGCGCGACGATCTCGCCCGGCAGCGACGCCTGCGGCAGCCGGTTGCCGAGCACGCCGCACTCGACCTCGATCCCCGACACGAACTCCTCGACGAGCACCTTGTCGTCGTGCCGGCGAGCGAGCTCGACCGCGCCCGCGAGCTCCTCCTTGCTCCGCACTTTCGAGATCCCGACCGATGAGCCCAGGCGGGCGGGCTTCACGAAAACGGGGTAGCCGAACGGGTTGCGGAGGGGATCCCCCTCACGCAGCGTGACGTTGCGCGTGACCGGGATACCGCGGTCCCGCAGGACGGCCTTCATCAGATCCTTGTCCATGCAGAGCGCGGAGGCCGCGACACCCGCGCCCACGTACGGCACCGAGGCGAGCTCGAGCAGCCCCTGCACGGTTCCGTCCTCGCCGAAGGGGCCGTGCAGGACGGGCAGAACGACGTCGACGTCTCCGAGCGCGGCGGGTACGGCGGGGCCGACCGGCACGGGGAGGACATCGCCCGAGGCGAGCGCCCGGGTCCCGTTCGGTGGCGCCCAGCGCCCGTCGCGGCCGATCTCGACGCGCACCGCGTCGTAGCGCTCGGGGTCGAGCGCCGCAAGCACGGAGCGCGCCGATGCGAGCGAGATCTCGTGCTCGCTCGAGCGCCCGCCCATGAGAACTGCCACTCGGAGCCGACGCTTGGCCTGAGTCATGGGCGGGCGTGGGGAGGGGGTGCGGAGGAACCGGGAGGTTCCAGGTCAGCGACGTGGCCGCCCATGAGAACGGCCACTCGTCGGCGTTCGGTCACGGGATCGGCACCGTCTCGGTGAGGGTCGGATCCGTCGTGACGGTCGGCGGCGGCGGGGGCACGGTCGTTGTTGGGGGCGGCGGCTCGTCCCCGGTCGTCGTCGTCGGCGGGGGCGGGGGCGGGGGCTCCTCTTCCTCGGTCGTCGTCGGCGGCGGAGCCACGAAGCGGCCGACCCGAACAGTCACGCGCGTCCCCGGCTTCGCCCTCGTGCCGCCCTCCGGCGACTGCGTGAGGACGACGTCGTCGAAGGCCTCCTCGTCCGTGTCCTCCCGGACAACGCGCACTTTGAAGCCCGAGTTCTCGATGGTCTGCACGGCCGCCGGGCGATCGACGCTCGTCACGTCCGGAACGGGAGCGGTCTGCGGCCCCTTCGAGACGCTGATCCGAACGGTCGAGCCTCGGGGCGCGGTCGAGTTGCCCGCCGGAGCCTGCTCGACGACGGAGCCGGCGGGCTGATCCGAGTTGACGTCCCTGCGGGCGACGGAAAAGCCCTCGCCCTGCAGGATCGAGCTCGCGGTCTCGAACGGCTGGCCCTCGATCGCAGGCACGGTGATCGGCTTGGGGCCGGCGGAGATGTTGATCCGCACGGTCTCGCCCTTCGGGATCTTCCTCCCGGGTCGCGGCTCCTGAGCGATGACGGTGTCCTCCGGCTTCTCGGAGTTGATCTCGACGGGATTCGCCTCGAGCCCCGCCTCCGTGAGCGCCGCCACGGCATCCGTCACGGAACGCCCGCGCACGTCGGGCACCCGGATGCGCTCGCGCCCCAGCGACACGAAGAGGCTGACGATGTTGCCCCGGTCGATCCGGTTGCCCGCGTCGGGCTGCTGGTCGATGACGAAGCCGACCTGCACCGTGTCGCTGAACTGATAGGTGACCCGAGGCTCGAGGCCCTCCGCCCTGATCCTCGGCGCCGCCAGGATGCGGCGCGTTCCCTCGACGTCGGGCACGGCGACCGGCTTCGACTCGGCGAGCTCCGCCTGGATCTGGTCGTAGACGTACCAGCCGCCCGCGAGCGCGCCGGCGACGAGGAAGAGGGCGAGCAGCCACGGCCAGAGCGGCCGTTGCCGCCGCACGATCGGCTGGTCGTAGGCGTAGACGGGCGCCTGCCGGGTCGGAACCGTGGCGGACTCCGCCGCCACCCGGGTGATCGTGGTCGGCATCGAGGCCGGCGAGGAGATGATCGCCGTGGCCGCGTCGGTCGTCTGCCGGCTGACGTGGGCGCCGCGGGCGATGCGCGCGAGGTCGGCGTCCATCTCCTCGGCGCCCCCGTAGCGCTGCTCCGGCTCCTTGGCGAGGGCGCGCACGACCACGAGGTCGAGCTCGTGCGGGATGTCGGCTCGCCGCTCGGACGGCGGCTCCGGCTTTGCCGAGAGGTGCTTCATCGCGATCTCGACGGGGGAATCGCCGCTGAACGGCACAGTCCCCGTCAGGAGCTCGTAGAGGACGACGCCGAGCGAGTAGAGGTCGGAGCGCGGGTCGACCGGCGCTCCCTTCGCCTGCTCGGGCGAGAGGTACTGAGCTGTGCCGATGATCGAGCCGACCTCCGTCATCTGGCTCGCACCCGCGCGCGCGATGCCGAAGTCCGTCACCTTCACGCGGCCCTCGGCGTCGACGAGCACGTTGTGCGGCTTGATGTCGCGGTGGACGATCCCGTTCCGGTGCGCGAAGCGCAGCGCGGCGAGGATCTGGCGCGCGTAGTCGACGGCGATGTGCGGCGGCGCCGGCCCGCGGGCGACGATGAGCTCCTTGAGCGTCCGCCCGTCGAGGTGCTCCATCGCGATGTAGTAGGTGCCCTCGGCCTCGCCCCGGTCGTAGATCGAGACGATGTTCGGGTGCGAGAGCCCGGCGGCGTTCTTCGCCTCGCGGCGGAAGCGCTCGATGAACGAGTCGTCGTTCGCGTGGCGGTCGTTCAGGATCTTGATCGCGACGCGGCGTCCGAGCTCCTGGTCCTCGGCTAGGTAGACGTTCGCCATGCCGCCGGCGCCGAGCTTCCGCAAGATCCGGTAGCGCCCGTCGAAGAGCGTGTTGATCAGCGTGTCCGAGATGGCCATGTGTCAGTGGCGATCCACTTCTACGCGGGATTCGACGAGGGGTGTAGGAGCGCCTGCATGACGGCCTGCGCGACGGGCGCCGCAAGCTGGCCGCCCGTGCCTCTCTGCTCCTCGAGGACGACGGCGATCGCGATCCGGGGCTGCTCGGCGGGGGCGAAGGCGATGAACGCCGCGGTGTTGACACCCGCCCTGCCCGTCTCGGCGGTGCCGGTCTTGCCGGCGACGGCGATGCCGGGCAGCTGCGCCCTCGTGCCCGTCCCGTCCGCGACGACGGCTTTCATCGCCTCGGTCAGGTCGGCAGCGGTTTCCTCGCTGATGGCGCGGCCCAGCCGATCGGGCTTCGTCCGGGTGACGGTGTCGCCGTCGGGGGCGACGATCCGGCTGACGAGGAACGGTCGCATGAGCTCACCGCGGTTGGCGACGGCGGCCACTACCATCGCCAGCTGGAACGGCGTCACCAGCAGCCGTTCCTGGCCGAAGGCGAGGCGGCCGGGATCGACCGCGTTCGGATCCTTCGGGAAGAACGGCTCGCCGTTCCGGTAGAGACCGCTCGGCGACCGCTCCCCTGTCGGCGTCTCGAGCGGCGGCTCGGAGTAGAAGCCGAAGCGCCGGGCGCGCGCGAGGATGCTGAGCCCCCCGAGGCGCTTGCCGATGTTGCAGAAGACGGAGTTGACCGAGTACTGCATGGCCTGGAGGAAGTTGACGGTCCCGAACGGCCGCGTCGTGTCGTAGTTGTTCACCCGCCGCCCGTACTCCTCGCAGTAGCCGGGGTCCGAGAACGTCGTCTCGAGCCGGATCCGGCCGCTCTCGAGCGCCGCCGCCCCGGTCACGACCTTGAAGGTCGAGCCCGGTGCGTAGAGACCGTCCGTCGCCCGGTTCAGCAGGGCCGAGGGCCGCGAGCAATCCGCTCCGATGCGCGCGATGCGCTCGAACTCCCCCTCGACGAGATTCGGGTCGTACGTCGGCGACGAGGCCATGACCAGGACCCGGCCCGTCGCGGGCTCCAGCACGACGATCGAGCCGCAGCGGCCGCCGAGCGCCTCGAGCGCCGCCCTCTGGCCACGGGGGTTCAGGGTGGTCACGAGGTCGTTGCCCTCGATCGTGGCGCCGCGCAGCTGGTCGAACGTCTTGTCGACCAGGGTGTTGAGATTCGCGTTCGAGGCCGTCAGGTAGTCGTTCTGCGAGCGCTCGAGCCCTGCGCGCGAGCGCGCCTGCGTCGAGTAGCCGACCGCGTGGGCGAACACGCCCCGCTGGGGATAGCGGCGGAAGTAGAAGGTCTTCCCCTGCACACGCCGCGTGACGTTCGCCGCGATGACCGTCTTGCCGTCACCGGCGTAGATCGTGCCGCGCTTGATCGTGAACTGCGCCACGCGCTGGATGGCGTTGTCGCGCCGGTCGGCCAGACCCGGCGCCGCCCAGGTCTGCCAGTAGGTCGTGCCGACGATGAGCGCGGTCATCAGGGCGACGCCGAACACCGCGAGGCGGGTGATGGCCTTGTTCACGCGGCCCTCGTCGTCGCGTTCGCCCGATTCGAGACGAGCATCAGCCCCGCGAGCAGCACGAAGTTGGCGAGCACGCTCGAGCCTCCGTAGCTGACGAAGGGAAGCGTGATCCCGGTGAGGGGAATCAGCCGCAGGATGCCTCCGATGATGATGAAGGTCTGGAGCGCGAAGCCGAAGGTGAGCCCGGCGGCGAGGAGCTTCGAGAAGCCGTCGCTCGCGAGCAGCGCCGTGCGGAATCCGCGCACGACGAAGAGCATGTAGACGAGCAGGAGCGCCGAGATGCCGACGAGACCGAGCTCCTGGGCGAGCGCGGAGTAGATGAAGTCCGTCTTCAGATACGGAATCAGCTCGGTCCCGCCCGTGGTGGTGAACGTACCGCGGCCGAGCCCGGTGCCTCCGAAGCCGCCGCTCGCGATCGAGTAGGTCGACTGGATGATCTGGTAGCCGCCCCCATCGGCGTCCTGCCAGGGATCGAGCCAGCTCGAGACGCGGAGCCGGACACGCGGAACGAGCTGGTAGACGGCGGCGGCGCCTCCGGCGAAGAGGACGACGCCCGCAGCGGCGAACGACGCCCGCGCGGTGGCGACGTAGAGCATCCCGAGGAAGATCCCGAAGAGGAGCAGGCCGCTGCCGAGGTCGTTCGTCTGGAGCAGCACGGCCATCGCCCCACCCCAGATGATGAGCAGCGGCCCGAAGTCCTTGAGGCGACCGCGCGCCAGCACCTCGCGCTTGTCGCGCAGGTAGCCCGCGAGGAAGACGATCAGCATCAGCTTCGCCACCTCGCCGGGCTGGAACTGGAAGGAGCCGATGCGCACCCACAGCCGCGCGCCGTTGACGGTCGTGCCGATGCCGGGCAGCGCCGGCAGGGCGAGCAGGATCAGCGCGCCCAGGCCGAAGAGGTATTTGTAGCGCTCGAGCCGCCGGTAGTCGCGGCGGAGGACGAAGAGCGTGGCGGCGAAGAAGGCGGTGCCGATCGCGACCCAGCGGCCCTGGCGGAAAGCGTCCTCCGGGTCGATCCGGTAGATCTCGGTGAGGCCGATCGCCGTCAGCAGCGCCGCCATCGGGAGCAAGTACGGATCGGCGAAGGGCACGGTGAGGCGCGCGACGACATGGGCGGCGAGGTAGAGGGCGAAGAAGAAGGCGGCGTAGGAGAGCGACTCGCTCGAGACCTCCGCCGAGCGGGCGATGTACACGCTCGCGAAGCCGAGGCCCGTGAGGATGCCGACGGCGAGGAGGTTGGCGAGCTCGCGGTTGCGGGCGCTCATCGTGCGAGCCCCAGGAGGACGATCACCAGGAGCAGCGCGAGGAGGGCGACCACGCCGATCGTCACGAGCAGGCGCTTCGCCCCCGAGCGTGGCTCGGCCGCCGCGACGGGGCCGTCGTCGACACGGATCACGGGCACGGCGTCGAGCGGCGAGAGCGTGTCCTCGTCATCGTCTCGAGGGGCGGGCTCGGGTACGGCCTGAGCGCGCACCGTCTCGTCTCCGCTCCCGTCGGAGATCTCGAAGAAGACGACGGTGATGTTGTCGTCTCCCCCGGCCTGGTTGGCCTCCACGATCAGCGCCCGGGCCGCGGCCTCGAGGTCGATGCGGCTTCCCTCGACGATCCGGAGGATGACCTCGTCGTCGACCATGTTCGTGAGGCCGTCGGAGCAGAGCAGGAAGATGTCGTCCGGGCAGGCGCCGATCGAGAAGGTGTCGACGTCGACGTCGGGATCAGTGCCGAGCGCCCGCGTGATCACGGAGCGCTGGGGATGCGTCTCGGCCTCCTCCGGTGAGAGCTTGCCGCTGCGCAGGAGCTCGGCGACGAGGGAGTGATCCTCCGTGAGCTGATCGAGCGTCCCGTTTCGGATCAGGTAGGCACGTGAGTCGCCCACGTGTCCGAACGAGACCAGGTCGTTCTTGACCAGAGCGGCGGTCATCGTCGTGCCCATCCCCGAGACGCCGGCGTCCTCGCTCGAGCGTTCGTAGATGCGCTGGTTGGCCGTCTGGATGAGGTCGACGAGGCGCTTCTCGGCGTCTCCGCCCGGGTCGGTGTCGCCCTCGGCAATCAGTGCGGCGGCGGCCAGGCGAGAGGCGAGCTCTCCCGCCTGCGCACCTCCCATGCCGTCCGCGACCGCGAAGAGCGGCGGCTGCAGGACGAAGGCGTCCTCGTTGCGGCGCCGCCGCCGCCCCGGGTCGGTGTCCTTCGCGTAGCGGCCGATCCTCATCCTTCGTACCTGAGGTCGGTCGAGCCGACCCGGAGGACGTCGCCCCCTGCCAGGCGCCGCGGGGTCTTGATCCGGACGCCGTTGACGAAGGTCCCGTTCGTGGAGCCCTCGTCCTGGAGCCAGATCCCGTCGCCCCGCCGCTCGATCCGCGCATGCGCCGCTGAGGCGAAACCGTCGTCGCGCAGCTCGATGTCGTTCTGCGAGCCGCGGCCGATGCGGAGCGGCTCGGAGTCGAGTCCGTAGTTCCCCCCGACCGGGAGGGTGGGGCTCTTCACGACGACGAGCCGACCGACTTCGGCGTCGGGCGGAGCGACCGGCGCGGGTGGGGCGGGTGGCGCGGGTGGCATGCCGGCGGGGGGCACGACGAAGCTCTCGGCCGCACTGACGCGGATGTCGCGGCTCGCGCTGCGGACGATCCGCCAGATGAAGAGGTACAGGAGGACGAGGAAGGCGATCTTGAGGATCAGGAGCGCCTCGTCGACTGCGATCGAGTCGGCCACGAGGTTCATCGAGGTCCTTCTACTCCGGTTGCTCGCGTCGGAAGACCAGCTCGGTCGAGCCGACCGTGAGGCGGTCGCCGTCCTCGAGCTTCGCGCGTTTCAGCCGGCGCCCGTTGATCTCGATCCCGTTCGTCGAGTCGAGATCGACGACCCAGTACGAGGCGCCCTCCTGGCGGACCTCGGCGTGCCGGCGCGAGACGTTGGGATCGTCGAGCTGGATCTCGCACTCGCGCGAGCGGCCGAGCAGCACCCGGCGGCCCTGCAGCTCGCGCCGCTGCCCGTCCCAGGTGAGCGTCGCCAGTTCGCGCTCGAGGCCGAGCTGAGCCGGGGACACGGCCTCGGTCGTTCCTCCACGCGGCCGGTAGATCATCGTGTGGCCCGCTTCCACCCCCTGCGGCGGCTCGGTCGGGTCGGGCGCGCGCCGGGTCGGCTGCACGGTGCGGGTCGCGATCCCGAACTCGCCCTTGGAGAGATCGGCGTCCGTCTCCATCAGGACGCGCGGCGCGGTCAGGAGCGCGTAGTTCTCGCGGCGGGCATGCTCGGTGAGGTAGGTACGCAGCTCCTCGATCAGCGAGCCCTCGTAGCCGCTGAACTGCGCGTGGTCGGAGGGCGAGAGGTAGAGCGTGTACTCATTTGGCACGTAGACGCGCGAGACGGAGACCGTTCGGTGGTCGTCCATCTCCTTCGCGAGCTTGCGTGCGAGCTCGACCGGCTGGACGTGCGTGCGGAAGGCGCGACCGAACACACCCTCGAACAGGGCTTCGATCTTCTGCTCGATGCCGCGGAGAAGTGTCATTTCGAGAGGCTCGGAGCCTCCCGAGTCTAACCGGAGCCCCTGCTTGCCTCCGGGCGGAGCGGGCGCGCGAGCGAGGACCTGAGGCGCGCTTCGACGCCCTGCAGCACTCGCCCGGTGTCCATTCGGGTCGGGCGGGCCAGGAGGAGGCACGTGGCCCAGACCCCCACCAGCACGGGAACGGCGCTCACATGGGGGAATGGCGGCACGGCGACGGCGAGGATTGCTGCCCCCCAGGCGGCACTGCCCCACGGTCCGAGCGTCCGTGCGCGCGGCAGGAGCGCGGCGGCGGCGGCGAGGCCGAGGGCGAGGACAGCGATCGCCGGCCGGGCGGCGAGCGCGGCGACCAGCGCACGAGCGGCCTCGACCGGTCGACCGAGACCGGCGAGTGGAAGGTGCGCCGGGGCCGTCTCGTCGGTGAAGGGGATGCGGTCGCCCCGCACGACGGCGACGAGTAGGGAGAGCAGCAGTGCCGTTCCCGCCGTGAGCGCCCGTCTGACCGGCGAGCGCAGGCTCGCGACCGCGAGCGGGAGGAGGACGAGCCCTGCGAGCGGCGCGAGCAGTGGCCCTGCCGCGACGAGCAGACCGCCTCGCGGCTCACGCCAGAAGCCGATCAGCCAGAGGACGGCGAGGCCAGCGTAGAGAAGCGCGAAGCCGAGCGAGTGGTTCCCGATCGGAAAGACGGGCACCGTGAGCGTGAGCGCGAGTCCCGCGCGCGGATGGAGCAGCGTGGCGAGCCCCGCGAGTGCCGCGAGAACGAAGGGGGCGCCTCCGGGGTAGAAGGGCAGGATCGTCGCGCACCAGGCGGCCGTGACCGTGGCGAGCGCGGCCGGAAGCGCTCGCGGGGCGAGCAAGGGCAGCGGCGAGCGCGGCCGCTCCCGGCGGGGCTTTCGCTCGCGGCGCGCCCCGATCCGGCGGAGAGCTGCCGCGAGGCCGGCGGCCGAGGGCCGTCCGGCCGGATCCCGGGCGAGCGCCCGATCCACGGCGTCGAGCAGGGGCCTCGGCAGGTCGGGCCGCAACCGTGCGAGCGGGGCCGCGCCCGCCTCGATCGCCTTCGCGCTCTCGAGGAGTGACGGCTTCCAGAACGGGTGGCCGCCAGCGAGCGCCTCCCAGAGCAGAACGCCGACCGCCCAGACGTCGCTCGCCGGGGTCGCCGGCCGGCCGGCGAGCCGCTCGGGCGGGATGTAGGCGAGCGTGCCGGGCACGTCCCCGACCGCGGTCGGCCCCTCCGCCTCCTCCATCCGGGCGAGCCCGAAATCGAGCAGGCGCACCGAGATCTCGTCGCCGTCGGCCAGGAGGATGTTGGACGGCTTCACGTCGCGGTGGACGATCCCCCGGCCGTGCGCGTGGGCGAGCCCATCGAGCACCTGCGCCGCGGCTTCCACCGCCCCGGGGTCGTCCAGCTCGCCCGCGCGGAGCGCCTCGCGGAGCGTGCGTCCGGGGACGTACTCGTAGGCGAGGTAGACGTGGCCCGCGTCGTGACCGACGTCGTGCACGCGAAGGCAGCGTTCGTGCCGGAGCCGTCCGGCCGCCTCGGCCTCCCGCTCGGCGCGCAGGGCGGCCTTGCCCTCGCGGGCGATGATCTTGAGCGCGACCTCGCCCCCGCCGCTCTCGTCGCGGGCGAGCCAGACCGACCCCGACCCGCCGCTTCCGAGCGGGCGCAGCGGCCGGTAGCGGCCGAGCACGAGTCCCTGGTCGGCGAGGCTTGCCGCAGCGTGCGCCATGGTGGCCACCGTTGGCCGACGGCGTCGAGAATCCTGCCTCGTGGTCGGGTGGTCTTCCTGGCGGAGCCGGGCTTGCCCGGCGCAGCCACCACGCGGCTCCGGCGCGTCTGCTTCTGAAGGAGGGGGCCCGTGGGGGAACCCAGGGGTTCCCCCACGGCGTGGCAGCCGGGCTGCGGGATAGAGTGCGGGTGGGGTTGCGACCCCGAAACGCCATGGCCGAGCGCGGCGCGGATATCGACTTCGACTTCTTCGACGAGCCCGAGACCGAGGAGGAAGCGCCACGCCAACTTCGCTCGACAGGTCGCGGCCCCCGCCGGCCCGTCCGGCCGCCGGCCGGCTTCACTCCGCTGGTTCGGCTCGTCGGGCTCATCGCCTTCGCAATCCTGATCGTGGTTCTGCTCGTCTTCTGGGTCGGGAGCTGCCGCAGTGAGAGCAAGCGCACCGCCTACGAGGAGTACATGGCGGGGGTGCGCGAGCTTGCGCGCGATTCCGAAGAGGTGGGCACGCGGCTGAACACGACCCTCACCACCCCCGGTATCCGGCTGGCCGCTCTGCGCGAGCAGCTGAATGCGCTCGCCCAGCGCCAGCAGCAGGGCGTCGGCCAGGCACGCGAGCTCGATCCTCCCGCTCCCTTGCGCGACGAGCACGAGAACCTCGTCCAGGCGCTCGAGTTCCGCGTCGGAGGTCTCAAGCGCCTCGGCGCCGCGTTCGCGCAGACTGCGAGCGTGCAGGGGGCGGCGTCGGCCGGAGAGCTGCTCTCGACGCAGGTGCAGCGCCTGGTAGCGAGCGACGTGATCTGGGACGACGCCTTCCGAGCCCCCGCGATGGGCGAGCTGCGCAAACAGGAGATCGGAGGCGTCGACGTGCCTGACTCGACCTTCCTGAAAAACCCGGTCTTCGCTACGGAGGCCGGGATGACGCGGGTCGTCCAGCGCATCCGTGGAGCCTCGACGGGCGGAACCACGGGCGGTCGGCACGGGAACGCACTCCTTTCGGTCCGGGCGCTGCCCGACGGGGACCAGCTCCAGGTGGGAGCCGACAACACCGTGGTCGCGACCGCGGGTCTGGCGTTCGAGGTCACGGTCGAGAATCAGGGTGACTCCCAGGAGGTGCGCGTGCCCGTCATCCTCGAGGTGGAGCAGACACCGCGGCCCCTGCGACGGACGGAGACGATCCAGCTCATCGACGAAGGCGAGCAGGCGAAGGTCGTCTTCGAGGATCTGGGGCAGGTCGTCCAGTTCGCACAGGAGACCACGGTGCGCGTCCAGGTGGTGAGGGTGAAGGGCGAGCAGAAGATCGACAACAACTCGGCGTCCTACTCCGTCATCTTCACACTCGTTCCGTGAGCGCCGGCGCAGCCGTTGCGATCGCACTGTCGGCGGGTGCGGTCGCGCTGGCAGCCGTAGCGCTCGCAGCGGCAGCGTGGAGCCAGCTCCGGCGCGTGCGGACGGCGCAGGCCGTGCTCCTCGGCGGCGGCAAGGCTGATCTGGTCGATTTTGCGGTGTCGCTCCAGGGGCGGATCGACGACCTGCACCGCGCGGTCGACGAGGTGGCCGCGGGGCTCGCGCGGGTCGACCGGCGGGTAGACGGGGCGCTCGCGCGGACGTCAATCGTCCGGTACGACGCCTTCGAAGGGACGGGGCAGCAGTCCGCCTCGATCGCGCTTCTCGACGCGGGTCGTTCGGGGGTCGTGCTGACGGCGATCCAGAGCCGTGACTATGCGCGGATCTACATGAAGGAACTGGACGGCGGCAGGGCGCCGGTGGCCCTGTCCCCGGAGGAGCAGCAGGCGGTCGAGCGCGCGATGAGCGGATAACGGCCAGGGAGCACTGCTTCGGTAGTTTTCCCCTGGAGTGCAACAGGTTCTCGTCCTGAATGCGAGCTACGAGCCGCTGAACGTCTGCACCGTTCGGCGCGCCCACGTGCTCGTGTTCAAGGGCAAGGCCGAGGTGGTCGAACAACTCGAGCGACCGCTGCGCTCCGCTGCGGACACGTACTCGTGGCCGCATGTGATCCGGCTCGTGACGTACGTGCGCGTGCCGCGGGCGGTGCAGCGCAAGATCTCGCGCCGCGCGCTCTTCGCCCGCGACGGCTGGCGCTGCGTCTACTGCGGCAGCGCGCACGGCCGGCTCACGCTCGACCACGTCGTGCCGCGCAGCCGCGGTGGGGACTCCGTGTGGGAGAACGTGGTGACCTCGTGCGCGCCCTGCAACCTCCGGAAGGGGAACCGCCTGCTCGAGGAGACGGCGATGACGCTCATCACACCGCCGCGCCCGCCCGCGCCCGTGCTCTTCATCCATCTGGCGGCAGCGAAGATCCCGGCGCGCTGGGAGCCGTATCTCAACCAGTTCGGCGGCGCCACCGCCTCGGCTGCCTGAGCGCGACGGACGGCTCATCGATTCGCGATCTGCCCCTTGACGCGGCTTCTCATGCCCGCTCCGAAATGCGGACAGCGGTGAGCGGCAGGTCGAGCGCAGCCGCCCAGGCCTCCCACTCCGACGGGGTTCGCTCTCGAAATCTTTCTTCGAGCGGTGCGCCGGCTTCGTCGTCGAGGCCGAGCTCGGCTACGAGCCGCGCTCGGAAGTGCGGCTCGAGCGCCGCGACCGCCACCCAGCCGCCCTTCGCTTCGTAGAACCGGTAGACGGAACTTCCGCCCCCGAGCGGCCCCTCGGGGGTCGTCAGCCCGAAGCGCAACGGTGCCGCGTAGTAGTCGGCCGCGTCGGCGAGGGCAACCTCGGCGGAGCGAGTCGAGTCTCCGCGGTCCCGCCCGTGGAGCAACGCCAGTGCCGCTGTCACCGCGCGCTCCGCGCCCCCGAGGTCGGCGAGCAGGGTCAGGGGTAGCCGGGGCGGCGTTGCGAGGCCGGCATGTGCGACGTAGGTCAGGTCATGGCCCGCCACATCCTGTCGCGGAGCCCCATGGCCGACGATCGCCACCTGGAGCAGGCGGGGGAAGCGGGCCTCGAGCTCGGACCGCGCGAGCCCCAGGCGCGCGAGGGCGGAGGGGCGGCTCGAGGTGAGCATCAGGTCGCTGTCTGCGAGGAGGCGCTCGAGGCCCTGACGGCCGGTCCTTTCCTTGAGGTCGAGCCGGACGACCGTCTGCCCGTGCGTCAGTCGCGCGTGCCAGGCGGGGCTCACGAGCTCGAGCGGGTCTCCGGCGGGCGGTTCGACCTTCGTCACGGTGGCGCCGAGCTCGGCGAGCCGCCAGGCCGCCACCGGGGCGGGGACGTTGACTCCGAGGTTGACGACCGAGGCGTCCGCCAGGGGCTGCCAGGCCGGCTCGTCAACCATCTCGATCCAGCCTATGTGCACGAACGGGTGACGCGGTCTCGACCGGCGGCGTATACGAGCAGAACGTCGACCCGAAAGGACAGAAGATGAAAGCCCTTCGTATCGCCCTGCTTGCAGTTGTCGCAGCACTTGCGGCCGGCTTCGTTGCCTTCGGCCTCCCCGAGGACGCAAGGGGCGTCCCTTCGGAGCTCGGGGACGGCATCACCGTGACCGGAACCGGAGCGGTCTCGAGCGTCCCGGACCGCGCCGATCTCAGCTTCGGCGTCGTCACGGAGGCCAAGACCGCGCGCGGCGCTCTCGCGGCCAACTCGGCGGCGATCGCGAAAGTGATCGCGGCGCTGAAGAGCGCCGGCGTCGCCGCGACCGACATCCAGACGGAATCGCTCTCGCTCGGGCAGCGCTACGGCAACGACGGCGAGACGCTCGTCGGCTACACGGCGCAGAACTCGGTGCGCGCGAAGTTGCGCGACCTCAACCGCGCGGGTGCCGTGATCGACGAGGCCGTCGAGGCCGGGGCGGATCAGGTGTACGGACCGACGCTCTCGCGCGGCGATCGGAGCGAGCTCTACCGGACCGCGCTCAGAGGCGCGCTCGCCGAGGCGAAGTCCAAGGCGCAGGCGATCGCGAACGCAGCCGGAGTCAGCCTCGGGCGCGTCACGACCGTCACGGAGGCGAGCTACTCGCCGCCGCCGCTCGAGCTGTCGAAGGGCAGCGACAGCGTGTCGGCGCGCCCGGTCGGCGCAGCACCGGCCGTCCCGATCGAGCCCGGAACCGATCGCATCGAAGCGCAGGTGAGCGTTACGTACGCCGTGCAGTAGAGGCGCGGGAGAACAACCCGCCCGAGTCACTCGAGTCCTGAAACCGCGCTGCTCCACGCGCCGAGGCTGCTCTATTCGTGCACGCGTGCGATGAGCAGCATCTCCGCGAACGCTCGCCACGCGTGCGCATCGAGTCGGTCGAACTCCGGGCGATTGGCCAGGCCCGCGCTCAGCGCGTCCAGGAATCCCTCCAGGTCCGGATGCTCCCAGTCGCCTCCGCCCCACGCGAGTTCTTCCGCCGGAGCGCCAACTCGCGGCTCAAGTCGGCGCCAAGCTCATCGAGAAAGACGACGAATTCCCAACGCGATCGAGTGCGTTCGGCGAGATCGTCGAGATCGGGCATGCCGCGAACGATATGACAGGCAGGATGGCTTTCGGCTGCTGCTCGCGGGACAAGGACAGCTTCTCCTGGAGCCGAGCCGCTAGTACAGAACCAGACGATCACGGTGCACCGCCTCGAGGCCGCGCGGGCGCAGACGCAGCTCTCGCGCGCTCGCGCCCGCGAGCCCCTTGGCGAACGGGACGCCGTCCGGCCCGACCAGCTCGACCGCGACCCCCGGCTCGAACTCGCCCTCGCAAGCGCTGACTCCGACCGCGAGCAGGCTCGCCCCTCCCCCGGCAACGGCGGTACGCGCCCCCTCGTCGACGTGCAGGCGGCCCCCGGTCGGCTTGCCGAAACGAAGCCAGAGCTTGAAGGCCGACGCGCGCCGCTCGCCGGCGTCGAAGCGCGTCCCACGCGGCTCTCCCGCGAGCAGGGCGGGGAGTACCGACTCGCCCGCACCGCCGGCGATCACCGTCGGGATCCCGGCCGCGGCAGCCATCTCGGCCGCCAGCACCTTGCTCCGCATGCCCCCCCGGCCACCTGGGCCTGCCTCGCCGAGCTCGGCACCGGGAACGGCAGCGCCGCGGGAGATCAGCTCGGCACCCGGTGTCCCCGGGGCTCGGGTGTAGACGCCCTCCACCTCCGTCAGCAGCACGAGGAGCCGCGCCTGGACGAGCAGCGCGACCTGGGCGGCGAGCGCGTCGTTGTCGCCGAAGGTGATCTCGTCGGTGGCGGTCGCATCGTTCTCGTTCACGATCGGAACCGCCCCGAGCGTGAGGAGGGCGCGCAGCGCGTTCCGCGCGTTGACGTAGCTCGCGCGCTCGGCGACGTCACCCGCCGTGAGGAGGATCTGCGCCGCGCGCAGGCCTTCCGCGGCGAGCGCCGCGTCCCACGCCCCCTGCAGCCGGGCCTGGCCGAGCGCGGAGGCCGCCTGGAGCTTCGGCACGCTGCGCGGCCGGCGCTCGAGCCCGAGGCGTGGGAGCCCGAGCGCGATTGCTCCCGACGAGACGATGCACACGGGGTCGCCGCCGCGCACGAGCTCCGCGACCTCGCGTGCTCGGCTCCGGAGGAGCGAGCGGCGCAACCGCCCACCGGGGGCGACGACGAGGCTCGTCCCGAGCTTGACGACGACCGGCCGCCGCATCAGCGCCCCCTATCGATGCTGCGTGCCGTCGCCGATCACGCGGTACTGCCGGAGCCAGAGATCCCGGTAGGTCACCGGTCCGCGCGGCCCGGGCACCCAGTCGACATTGATGCCCGTCTCGGGCGCCCCCGTCAGCTCGAAGCCGTCGGCGAAGCGCGTCGTCGCGTGCCAGAGGCCGACCGTCCCGCGGTAGCGGTCGAGGAAGTGCTCGGCTGCGGCCGAGTCCTCGGTCACGATCCCCGCCGTCAGGCCCGAGGTCTGCTCGTTCGCGATCGAGACCGCGTCCTCGAGCCCGTCGACGACGTCGACCGTGACGGTGCTCACGCGCTCGGGATCGCTGGCCCACTCGTGTCCGACGGGTGCGTCGAGGGGCATGAGGTCGGCGTGTCGACAGGCCCGCTCGGTCCCGCGCACGTCCAGCTCGCGCTCGCGAAAGACCGCGAGGAGTCCGGGCAGCATCCCGACCGCCGCCCTGTCCACGAGTGCGAGGTTGAGCCGGTTGCAGACGCCGAGGCGGTCGAGGCTTTCCTCCGCGAGCGCCACCGCCCGCTCGGCCTTCGCCCCTTCGTGGACGTAGAGGACGCCTCCACCCTCCGCGTGCGCGAGCGTCCTGACCCCGCTCTCGGCCGCAAGCCGGGCGAGGTCCTTCGTCGTCTCGCCGCTGCCGCGCAGGATCACGAGCGAGATGCGCTCCGGCAGCGAGACGAGGACGCGCGCGCCCTCGCGATCGGCGGTGCGCACGAGGCCGATCGCTCCCGGGGGCAGGCCGGCATCGGCGAGCGCGGGTCGCAGCACGCGGTCGACCAGGCAGGTGACCGTGCGGAGCGCCGCCCCGCCCGTCCGAAGTACTCCGGTGTTCAGGCTCTTCAGCAGCTGCGCGGCGACGTCGAGGGCGACGTTCGGCCGCGCCTCGAAGTTGGCCCCTACCGTGCCGATCGGGATCCGCCGCTCCTGGACGAGCAGGCCGTTGGGCTGCCGCCACACCCGCACCACACGCTCGAGCGGCGGCAGCGACGCCATCGCCTCGGCCTGGGCGGCCAGGGCCTCGATCCGCCCCTCGTCGAGCCGCAAGCGGTCGAGCGTTCCCTCGTCGAGCCGGCCGCTCGCCGCCTCGACGTCCTCCCGGCTCGCAGCCGCGATCTCCGACACCCGTTCCCGCACGAGCGCTCCGACGCGCCCGAGCGCCTCGGCGACGCCTTCGTCGGTCAGCAGAGGTGCCGCGCGGTTCGCCTCCTCGGCCTCTCGCAGAATCCCCTCGTGAATGGACATGGGGAGATCTTGCATCCCGGAGACACCTCGCGTACCCTTCGGCACTCACATGGCTGCTGCCGCGACGACCAAGCTTTTCCTCCTTCTCGTCGCCGCGCGCGCCATTGCGTGCTAGCCGGCGCTCCTCCCCCCGCCCACGCCGGCTAGGTCATACGCACAGAGGGCGGGGGATTCTCTCCACCCACGCAGCGACCGAAAGGACCACGGCTTCCGTGCATCGTGCACCGTTGAACGCAACCGCAGAGCGCGACGCCTGCGGCATCGGCTTCGTCGCCGATTCTCGCGGCCGTCCGTCGCGCGGGATCGCCGACGCGGTGCTCGAGGGGCTTTCTTGTGTCGCTCACCGCGGCGCGGTCGCCGCCGACGGGAAGACGGGAGACGGTGCCGGCGTGCTCTTCCCGATTCCGGCGGCGCTCGTGCCGGAACCTTCCTGCGGCCTCGCGATGGTCTTCGAACGCGACGAGCGGGCTCGAGCCGCGCTCGAGGCCGCGTGCGAGGTCGAAGGGATCGGCGTCGGTTCCTGGAGAGAGGTTCCGGTGGACGAGACCGCGCTCGGCGAGGGCGCGCGCGCCTCGGCTCCCCTGATCCGGCAGCTCGTGTTGATGCCGCCGCCCGGCGTCACCTCCGACGAGGCGGAGCTGCGCGCCCTGCGCGCCCGCAAGCGGGCCGAGCGCCACGGAGGCGCCTATGTCGTCTCACTCTCCTTCCGCACCGTCACCTACAAGGCGCTCTGCGCCGCCGACCAGCTCGCCGCCTTCTACCCCGACCTCGCCGAACGGGCGCTCGCCGTTCCCTTCGGCATCTTCCACCAGCGCTTCTCCACGAACACAGCGCCCTCCTGGGAGCGCGCGCAGCCCTTCCGCCTGCTCTGCCACAACGGCGAGATCAACGCGATCGAGGGCAACGCGAACTG
>Ga0136615_10000217_pt1 | contig 25597 bp, 24 predicted proteins | sample AntDrymUQ2882206_2_FD_106647 | JGI IMG/M metagenome (GOLD analysis project Ga0136615, IMG submission 106647) | Polar desert sand microbial communities from Dry Valleys, Antarctica - metaG UQ288 (22.06) | ecosystem: Environmental > Terrestrial > Soil > Desert | place: Antarctica: Dry Valley... | reverse complement strand
CGCGGCCGCGCCCGCGTCACCGTCTACCGCCGCCCGCTGGAGGCGCGGGCGCTGGCGCGCCTCGAGCTGGTCGAGCTCGTCCGCGTGGCGGTGGGCCGGGAGGTCGCGGTCGCCCTCGGCCTCGACATCGACCTCGAGGACGATTGGGACGAGGACTAGCTGGTCGTAGGTCTGTCAAGTTGTGGATGTGGGCGCGTGCGGCAGTGTCCCGGGGTGGCGCCCCCGGGTTGACGGGCGTGGATGGGGCGGCTCGGCTGGCGTCGGTGGCCGGTGTCGAGATGGCCCACGCTGACGTATGCGACCTTCCCTCGGGTGGGGTGGGGTCAGCTGGTCTCGTCCGGGCTCGGGAACGACGGAACGCCGGGCACCAAGCTAGTCACGGCGTGGCCCGACGGGTCGGGATCGCCATAGCGGCAGCGGTGTTGTTCCGGCCTTCCTGGCCGTCAGCGTCGCACGGCCGGCCGCGGTTGTGAACAGGTGTGTTCAGCTCCAGCGGGTGGGGTCGTAGGCGGTCTGGTCGCGGACGAGGGCGTAGGCGATGCGGTTGGCGCGGTGCGCCATGGCGGTGGCGATGATCCCGCCGGGCTTGCCGCGCTCGCGCAACGCGATCGCGTGGGCTTTGGCGGCGTGGTCTTGGCGCCACAGCCCGATGCCGAGGTCGAGCAGCGCGGCGCAGCTCGACGGGGCTTCGCGGCTGATGCCGCCGTCGCGGCGGCGGCCGGCGGACTCATACACGGTGGGGGTGAGCCCGGCGGCGCGGTACAGCTGCTTCGCCGACGGCCAGCGGCCCAGCGGGCCGACGGCGGCGCCGTATGCGGCGGCGCGGACGGCGCCCACCCGGGCACGGTGGTCAGGATCGCGTAGTCGGTGTGCGGCATCAGCGTCGCGAGGCGGGCATCGACGTCGCCGACTTGGCCGTCGAGGTCGTCCAGCAGCGCCAGATCGGCGGCCAGGACCTGTCGGGCCACCGCCGCCTCGGCGGTCGGTAGCGCCTGCCGGGCGGCCTGGACGAGCCGCTCGGCGAGGGCGACGTTCACGCGGACGCCGCGGCGGGCGGCGTAGGCCCGGAAGCGGGTGACGCCGAGCGTCGCGAGCCGGGCCGGGTCCGGGAAGTCGGTCGACCGGCCTGGGCGAGCCGCGGCCATAGCGTCGGAGGCCGAGCCGCCGTCGGTCAGGCGAGGCGGTTGAGCTGTTCGAGGTCTTCCTCGGTCAGGTGCAGGTCGGCCGCGGCCACGTTCTGTTCGAGATGGGCCAGTGACCGGAGATCGGTCCAGCAGCCAGGCCCATCTGTCTCTCCTCCTTGACGCCCGCCATCAAGTACTTGACGAGTTACGTCAAGGAGGGCGCCGCTGGCTAGGGCGCCTCGCTCTCCTCGTCCCCGGGCTGGCCCAGCGGCTCGGTCGAAAGGGCTGGGTCGCGACGCACCGGCGGGCGGGTCGGGGCACCGGTGTAGCGCGTGGCGGGCACGCCGACGCTGGTCCAGGACCGCAGGGCGCCGGCGTCGCGGCTGGAGCGCAGCTCCGCCACGATCGGGCCGTCCGCCGAGACGGTCACGGAGATGTGCGGCGCATCGTCAGCGACCTCGGCGAGGTCGACCGACACCCGCTGGTTCACCCCCACCTCGATGGCGCTCCAGTCCGCCGGCGTGCCCGGCCCGGCGGACATCCGCGCGGTGACCGGCGTGGGACCGGGGTTGTAGATGTCGACGAAGGAGGCACGGCCGTCCGTGCCGCCGCCCGCCAGCGCCCAGGACTCCGCCGGCGCGGCGCCGAGCGAGGCGGCGACGCCGCGGCGGTCATCCTCGGTCACCAGTGCGGTGGTCCGCGTGGCGACCACGCCGATGTCGTTCACCGCCAGCACCTCGACGCCGAACGTCGGCTCCGAGCTGGAGCCGGCGAGCGGGACCCGATAGGTGCCGCCCGCGGGGACGGAGACCTCGTCCAGCAGCTGGGACTCCTCCAGCGGCTCGCTGACCTGGATCTCAACGGCTGCCTCCCGCTCGCCCGGGTTCATGATCGACAGCCACGACGAGGACCGGTCGTCAGCCTGGGCGAAGCCGAACGCCCACGCCTCGGCGGGCTCCTCGGCGGCGGGCACCAGCGCGCGCCCGGTGGGCCCCGTCTGGCCGGCGGCGGGCTCGTAGCGGACCTCACCCTGGACGACCAGGCGCCCGCTGCGGACCTCGACGACCACGCCGAGGTCGGCGACCTCCGGCTGCTGCAGATCCGTGGCGATGTCGATGCGCCGGCTGGTGCCCGCGGGCACCAGCTCGGACTCGGTGGACACCAGCGTGGTCGGGCCTTCGGGGGTGGTGAAGGTGATCCGCGCGACCGCGTCGACGGCGAACGGGTTGAACAGGTGCAGCGTCGAGCGCGACCCGTTCGCGGTGTCCAGGCCGGACAGGTACCAGACGGGCGAGGGGCCGGCGGCGCAGGGGGCGGCGAGCGCCGCCTCGCCTTCAGTGCGCCACGTCACGATGCTCGGGCCGCCGCTCCAGCGCACCGATACGGGTTGCTGGGCCTCGGCCGCCTCCAGGACCACGTCGCGCTGGGAACCGGCCGGGACGGTGGTCAGGGTGTCGTCGCCGACCACGCCCTCGGAGGTGTGGCGCACCACGGCCACGGAGGACTCCTGCGTCCCCGTCGCGGCGATCGACACCACGGCGGACTGTCCGGGCTCGGCGGTGACCGGGCAGTACCAGATGCCGGCGGCGGCCGGGTCCTGCTCGACCTCCGCGGCGGCGGACGACGCCGGGGGCACGGTGACGGCCTCGGCCACGATGGCGGCGACCAGCAGCAGGCCGAGCAGCGGCGCCAGCCACCGCAGCGGGCTGCGGCGCCGCGGGGCGGGACGGGGCGTGACGAGCTCCACCGGGGTGGGCGGCAGCGTCACGTCATCGTTATTGCCAAGACCTCCCAAGTCACTAGAACCTTCACCCTGGGTCATCGGGTGCGCTCAGGGATCGGCAGGGGTGCGGGCAGCAGCTCCGGGTTGGTCTCGTCGAACGCGGGCAGGTGGCGGGTGGTGAGGCCACCGCGCGTGCGCACGGTACGCGACCGGCCGAAGCGCTGGAACAGACCGCCGCCGCCGACAGCGCCGCCGGGCGGGCGCAGCGCGACGCTGAGCACGGCGAGCAGGATGAACAGCTGCGCGAGCACCCCGAGCAGGTGGCCCGAGCTCGTGGCGGACAGCTCGAGGTCCTCCGCGCCGGGCGGGACCACGAAGGCGTTCACACCCAGCCCGGCCCCTGGTGAGTCGTCCGGCGGCACGCGCCGCTCCAGCTCCACCCCGCCCGCGGTCGCCCTCCAGCGCGACGACGGCGCCTCGCTCAGCACCAGCAGCCCGCCCTCGACCGGTGCGGCGTCCCCGCGGTAGAGCTCCGCGCGCAAGCGCGTCAGGCCCACCTCCTCGACGCCGACGACCTCGCCGGTCCCGCCGGCGGCCAGCAGCTGCTCGCCTGTCTCCGGCGGGAGCACGACGGCGCGCGGCAGCCATGTGGTCACCCGGTAGGCGCGGCCGTCGTCGAACGGCAGCGGCGACAGCGCCGGCTGGCGTTCCAGGGCCGCGACCAGCTCGGGGCCGGCCCCCTCGCCGAGTATGACGTAGCGCACGCCAAGGGTGCCCAGGGTGTTGGCCGCCGACGGTCGGCTGCCGCCGACCGCCGCCTCGACCGCGGACCCCAGCGAGGACAGGAACGCCGAACTCGGCGTCGTGCCGAAGCGGTCCATGCGCACGCCGGTGGCGCTGGTCGCCTCGTAGGTGACCGACCCGTCCGCCGCGGCGTTCAGCAGCAGCACTCGGTAGGGCCCCACGGCCGGCTCGTCGGCGGTCGCGAAGGCCGGGAGCAGGGCGGCCTCGCGCTGCAGGCCTTCGTAGGGTCCGGCGCCGAGGCGCACCATGGCGATCACGAGACCGGCGCCGAGCAGCGCGACGCTGCCCACCACGGCGAACTGGCGCAGGCCGGGCTTGGACTGGCGCAGGCCGCGAGGCAGCCAGCGGCCCGTCACGACCCCCATGCCAGCCAACGCGAGCGCCGCCGGCAGCAGCAGGGCGGGGGTCCACAGGCCGGGGGCGCCGAAGCGGTCCAGCGTCCAGGCCGCCAGCGCGCTGGTGGCGAAGACTGCCACGAGCCCGCCGACGAGGACCTGGCGGCCCCGCAGCCCCAGCAGCAGGGCCGGCACGACCACGGCGACCGCGGTGGAGCCGACCACAAGCCCGCCGGCGCCGGACAGGCCCGGCAGGACCTCGGGCACCACCGCGAGCGCGCGCCACAGCCGCAGGGGCCCGGCCTCGGGCATGGCCGCCACGGGCCAGTCCTCGCGGAACAGGCCAAGCAGCCAAGGTGCGAGCAGCGCGAGGGTGGAGACGGCGACAAAGGCGGTCCGCAGCCGCCCGTCACCGCGCACCGCCGACATCACGATCGTGACGAGCAGCAGGGCCGCCGCCAGGGTCCACAGACGCGGCGCGACCGCGACGCAGACGGCCAGGCCCACCGCCAGCAGGGCCGCGGCGCGCCAGGCGGAGGCGGATATGGCCCTCTGGATGGAGGCGCGGTCCGTGCCGGAACCCGACCACAGCTCGGCCGGGACGACCACGCGAACGGCCAGCAGGACCAGCGCGGGCAGCAGCGCGGCGACCACGAGCGTGCCGAACAGCCCGGCGCTCAGCGCGCCGAGCAGCACGGGCGACAGGACGTAGAGCGTGGCGCCCAGTGCACGCGGGCCGGGCCGCGAGGTCGCCAGGCGGCCGGCCCGCAGGGCCGAGACCCAGGCCAGCGGCAGCAGGCCGAGCACGATCAGGCGCTGGGCCAGCCATGCCGACCCCAGGCCCACGAACGACAGCACGCCGAGCAGGGCCTGCACAGGCGACGAGGCGGCGGAGGAGCCGTAGGGCTCGCCGCTCCACGGGCTGACGAACGACCTCAAGAAGGCCAGGGGCGAGGAGGGCCACGGAAGCACCTCGCCGCCGACGAGCTGGCCGGACCCCAGCAGGGGCACCAGGCCGATCAGGTAGACCAGGCCGAGTACGCTGCCGACCCACGCTGCGGGGTGCTCGCGCAGGCTGCGGGCCAGGCGATTGCCCTCCTCCCGCGGCGCCGGCGGCAGCTCATCCGGCTCGGGCAGGAACGCCCGCGTGCTGCCGCCGGCGACCCAGTCGGCCGCCGCTTCCAGGTAGGTGCGGGCGCGGGGCAGGCCCGGTGCGAACAGCCAGTTCAGCTCCGCGTCGCTCATGGTGCGCCCGCGCTGCACCCGGCGACGGCGCTGCAGCGTGTTCGGCAGCTGGATGACGTTCCAGGCGTAGGCCCGCAGCACGGCCACGGCGTCGCCGACCCGGCGGGTGACCAGGAACCCCAGGGTCTTCACCAGCGCCAGCAGGGCGACGACGGGCAGCACCCACACGAGTCGCTTCAACTCGTAGTTCGTCATGAGTGTGGCGAGGGTGTGGCGCTCGGCCAGCTCGCGCGGGACACGGCCCAGGCCCAGCCGGCGCATACGCCGCGACGCGGCGGCGATGTGATAGCCGACCGCGCTGGGCACGACCTCCACGCGGTGGCCGTACATCCACGCCCGCCAGCACAGGTCGAGGTCGTCGCGGAAGGCGGGGTAGCGGTTGTCGAACCCGCCGATGGCGCGCAGCGTCTCCGCGCGCAGCAGCATCCCCGCGGTGGAGACGTAAAGCACCTCACGCTGGCGGTCGTGCTGGCCCTGGTCCAGCTCCCCCGGGTCCACCGGCGTCTCGGAGCGCCCGAAGCGGTCGATCGTGGAGCCGACCTCCTGCAGCACCGGGTCCGCGGACCACTCGCGCAGCTTCGGCCCGACGATGGACAGGTCGGGATCCTTGCGGAAGGCCTCGAGCAGGCGTGGGATCGCGTCCGGGGCGAGGACGAGGTCGTCGTGCAGGAGCAGGACGAAGTCGGTCTCGCGCAGTTCGGTGCGCTTCAACGCGGCCTGGACCGCCCGCCCGAAGCCCACGTTGCGGCGGAAGTGGACTGTGCGCTCGTCGGGAACCCGGGAACGGATGATCTCGCCGCTGTCGTCGGTGGAGCCGTTGTCCACCACCACGAGCTCGAGCTCCGCGTAGCGCTGGGCGGCGAAGGCGTCGAGCACCTCGGCGAGCCACTCGGCGGCGTTGTTGACGATCAGGACGCCGTAGACACGCGGGACCGGCGCCGTCCCGGGGTCGGGATCCGTCGCGGGGCGAATCTCGGGAAGGGTCGAGTCAGGTGTCGTCATCAGATGGGAACGGCAGCCCCGCGACGGTGTGGCGCCTGGCGCTGCGCCGGGTCAGGATGCCCCACGAACGCGTGCCTCGCCACCTGGGTGGCGGAAAAGGGCCCCCTATGAGGCTAGTACTCCGGCCGCCGGAGGCGGTCGTCCAGTCGTTCGGTCGGCGGCGCAGCCGCAGCCCGAAGTACTCCCCCTACGACGCGATGCGCTTCATACGGCGGCGCTCCCGCTCCGAGAGGCCGCCCCAGATGCCGAAGCGCTCGTCGTTGTCCAACGCGTAGTCGAGGCAGTGCTCGCGCACGTCGCACTGCAGGCAGATGCGCTTGGCCTCCCGGGTCGATCCGCCCTTCTCTGGAAAGAAGGTGTCGGGATCGGCCTGCAGGCACTTCGCGTCTTCGCCCCAGGGCAGCTTCTCGATCTGCACGGGCAGACCCTCCTGCAAAGAGTTCCGGTGGCTCCACCGAAGGAATTACGTCGGTGACATTCTGCTTGCCACCTCTGCCCACGTCAAGTCCGGTTTGTGCGACTTAGAGTGGTTCAGGTGGCTAGAGTGCGGCAGTGTTACTCATGTGGTGACGCGGCGCCACCACGTGCGCACCCAGTGCAAGTAATCGAAGGGCTGGAACCACCGCTCGACCACCTCGGCGGGGTCCACCGTCGCCCGCTGCTGGACCAGCCGCCGCTTGCGCAGCGTCCCCGGGACGAGCCGCAGCGTGCCGAACGAGCCGACGAACGCGCGTGGCGCCGTGAGCGCCAGCTCGCCGGCCTTGAGCGAGGTGGTGAGGGCCACGCCGGGCAGCGCGCGCGCCAGCGCGGCGGGCGCGTCGTTCTTCAGCACCACCAGGAAGCGGTTGGTGAAGTTGAGCCGCTCCACGATCTCGCTGCGCCGCGGGCCCGCGCCGCCGCGCTCGTGCCAGGCGCACGCGCCGGGCTCGTACCACGCCGACCAGCCGCGCAGGGCCAGCCGCCAGTCCAGGTCGACATCTTCCCAGAAGGCGAACAGGTCGGTGTCGAAGACCTCGCCCTCGCAGGCCACGTCGTCGAGTGCCGCCACCCGGTACAGCGCGAGCGCGCCGGAGACCCCGAACACCGGCCCTGCGGCGTGCTGACCGCGGTCGATCTGGCCCTCGCCGCGGTTGCGGAACAGCCGGGTGCGAAAGGCCACGTGCCCGGTGGTGTCGAGCACGCGCTGCGGTCCGGCCAGCGTGGCCAGCGCCGCCGCGCCCAGCTCGTGCCCCGCCGCCGCCGGCGGCGTGCGCCACAGCCGCCCCTGCACCGCGGCGCGACCCGGGTCGGCGACCAGGGTGCGCACGGCGCTGGCGAGGTAGCCGGGCTCGCAGGTGGCGTCGGGGTTGCAAACCAGGAAGGCCTCCGAGCCCGACGCCCGCGCCAGCGCCACGCCCTGGTTGGCGGCGCCGGCGAACCCGAGGTTGGCGGCGTTGGCCACGAGCCGGACGTCGGGGAAGCGCCGGCGCACCAGCTCCGCGCTGCCGTCAGCGCTGGCATTGTCGACCACCACGACGTCGAGGTCGGGATGGGTCTGCCCGGCCAGCCCGGCCAGCGCGCCTGGCAGGTGTGCCGCTGTGTTCCAGTTGACGATGCAGGCGGTGACCTTCACGCCGGGCGCACCGGGTCCCGCAGCTGCATGGGCGGCAGGCCGGGCTCGGAGCCGGACGGGTCGAGCAGCTCTGCTCGCGGCACGCCTGGCTCGTAGCCGGGCGAGGGGCGCTCCTCGCGCAGCGGGTGCTCGCGCGGTCCGCCGCGCTCCTCCGGCGGCGCGTGCAGCTCAGGCGGCCACCAGCCGTCTGGATTCGTGATGCCGATGCTGGCGTCGAGGCGGGCGACACCGAACTCGTGGACCGGGCTGTCGACCCGGAACTCCAGCGCGCCCAGCCAGCGGTCGTGGATCGCGTTCGTCGACGCGTTGGCGACCAGAAGGTCCACCAGGTACTCACCCGACAGGATCGCGAGGTCGAGGGTGAAGGTGACGGTCGCGACCGCGCCCGGCCTCGGCGGGGCCAGGTAGATGCCCCGCCACGAGGTGCGCGTCTCATACACCGCGAGCTGCATGTCCGGCCGCCGGACCACGATGCCCACCGTCAGCCCGCCGGCGGGCAGGAGGCGCTCATCGGCGGTGCTGAACGAGACGGCGAGCTGGGCGCTGGCCCCTGAGGCGATCGGCTCGCCGGTGGCGGGCCGCCGGCCGTCCACCAGGAGCCGCGCGTCCACCACGGTCGCGCCGCGATCGCCGGTGCGGGTGGGCGTGGGTTCCTCGACCGGCTCCGACGCATCGGGCTGCCCGCCGGACACGAGGTAGGTGTAGTAGGCGATCGACTCGTCGGTCGGCCCGTCGGCCACGATGGCGCCGTGGTCGAGCACCACGGTGCGCTCGCACAGGGCGCGCACCGCGTTCAGGTCGTGGCTGACCAGCACCACGGTCTTGCCGGCCTGGCCGAAGGAGCGCATGCGGGCCAGCGACTGCTCCTGGAAGTTCGCGTCGCCCACCGAGAGGACCTCGTCGACCAGCAGCACGTCGGGCTGCACGTGGACGGCGATCGCGAAGCCGAGCCGCACGTACATGCCCGAGGAGTAGTTGCGCACGGGGTTGTCGATGAAGTCGCGCACCCCGGCGAAGTCGACGATGGAGTCGAAGGCGGCGTCGATCTCGCGGCGGCGCAGGCCGAGGATCGAGCCGTTCAGGTAGACGTTCTCGCGGCCAGACAGGTCGGGCTGGAAGCCGGCGCCGAGCTCGAGCAGCGTGGCGATGCGCCCGTCCACGCTGACACTGCCCTCGTCGGCGGGCAGGATCCCCGCGATGCACTTCAGCAGCGTCGACTTGCCCGACCCGTTGTGCCCGATCAGCGCGACCGACTCGCCATGGCGGACCTGCAGCGACACCCCCTTCAGCGCCTCGAAGGTCGTGTACTCCGCGCGCCTGAACTGCGACAGCCGCTCCTTGAGGGTGGGCGGGCGGTCGCTGGACACACGGAAGCGCTCGGTGAGGTCGGCGACCACGATGGAGAACGGCGAGGTGGCGGCGGGTCCCGCCACCGCGGGGGCGTCATGGGCTCGCAACCGCCGGCCCGTCCCCTCGCCGGCAGCCCTGGGGTCCTGCGCGGTCGCGCCCACCCGTCACACCTCCTTCGCGAACGACACGGCCAGCCGGTTGAACAGCACGTACCCGATGCCGAGGGTGGCCACGGCCCAGCCCGCGCACACCAGCCAGGTCTGCGCGTCGGGCCACAGCGGCGGCGGGTTCACGCCGCTGGGCACCGGCGTCCCGTACAGCGCGGCGTGGAACAACTCCACGAACCAGGTCATCGGGTTCGCCAGCACGACCGGCAGGTAGCGCTGTGCCACCGGGTCGTCCAGCAGGAACGGCGGGTAGATGACGGGGGTGAGGTAGAACCAGGCGAGGAAGATGACCTGCGTCAGCTCCTGCAGGTCGCGGAAGCCCACGTTCGCCGCGGCGAAGATCATCGACATCCCGGTGGTGAACATCACCAGCAGCACGAACCCGCCGAGCAGGGCCGGGATGGTCTCGGGGTGGAACCCGCGAAACCACAGGAACAGCGGCGAGGTGGCCAGCAGCGCGAGCGCGAAGTGCACCGCCTGGCTCAGCACCAGCGACACCGGCAGAACCTCCCGGCGGAACCACACCTTGCGGATCAGCGCACCGTTGCCCACGATGGCGCCGACCGAGCTGTTCACGGAGTTGGAGAAGAACTGCCAGACGAGGTAGCCCGAGAGGAAGAAGGTCGCGAAGTTGCCGTCCCCGAGCGGCACGCGGATGAAGGTCGCGAAGACCACCGTGAACACCGCGGTGATGAGCAGCGGGGTGACGAGCGACCAGAGGAAGCCGAGCGCGGAGCCCTTGTAGCGGACCTTGAGCTCCTTGGCCACGAGGTTGCGCAGGAGCTCGCGCGAATTCCACAGGTCGCCCAGCGATGCGGTGCCGACGGCCATGCGCCGACTCTACCGACCGCGGCCCGCATACCCGACCCGGCTGCACTGAGCAGGAGTGCACCGTCCGCCGCTTGGGACATCGGCGTTCAGACCGGGACAATGAGGCGCGGCAGGCCCTTCGTGGCGCGTACTCCATCGTCTGCAGCGTGCCGCCTGGCGCCCGAGATGGCGATGGAGGTGAGCATCTTCGGGATCGTACCCAGGGGCCACGGAGCGCCTGGACTGGGTGTCACCCGCTGTCGCCTCCTCGCCGTCGATCGGGTCGGTCGGCCTTCAGCGTGCGGGCGGGTCCGGAGCGCGCCGTGGTCTGGAACGTGCGTCGGTAGGCGTGCGGCGAGACCCCGAGCGCGCTTCTGAGGTGTTGGCGCAGCGAGTCGGCGGTGCCGAAGCCGGCCTGGTGGGCGACGTGCTCGATGGGCAGGTCGGTGGCTTCCAGCAGGTGGCGCGCGCGTTCCACGCGCTGGCTGGTGAGCCATTGGCCGGGGCTGAGGCCGACTTCGTCGCGGAAGCGTCGTGTGAAGGTCCTCCTGCTCATGTGCGCGTGGGCGGCCAGGTCGGCCAATGTGAGAGGCCGCTCGAGCCGTTCCAATGCCCAGGCGCGGATGGGTGCGGTGGTGGCCGTCGACGGTTCCGGGACCGGGCGGTGGATGTACTGCGCCTGGCCGCCGTCGCGCCACGGGGGGACGACGCACGTCCGGGCCACCCCGTTCGCCACCTCGCTGCCGTGGTCGCGGCGCACGATGTGGAGGCACAGGTCAACCCCGGCGGCGACGCCTGCCGAGGTGAGGACGTCGCCGTCGTCGACGAACAACACATCCGAGTCGACCTTCAGCCGGGGGAACAGCCGCTGCAGCTGGTCCGCTTCGCGCCAGTGGGTGGTGACTGGGCGGTCATCGAGCAAGCCCGCCGCAGCCAGGACGAAGGCGCCGGTGCAGATCGCCACCATGCGAGCGCCCGGCCGTACGACGGCGAGGGCGTGCGCCAGCGGCGCGGACAGCTGGCCGCCCTCGCGCAGCGCGCTCAGGGCGTGGGATGGCGGGATCACCACGGTGTCCGCCGAGGCCAACGCTCGTGCGTCGTGCTCGACGGCGATGGCGAAGTCGGCGTCGGTGCGTACGGGACGGCCGTCGACGCTGCAGGTGATCACCGTGTAGAGGTGTCCGCCGGCCGCAGCGCGGGCCCCGCCGAAGATGCGCGCCGGGATTCCCAGCTCGAAGGGGACGACGCCGTCCAGGGCCAGTACGACTACACGATGCATGGCCCGATTATCGCACATGTTGGCCGCCGGGCCACTTCCTGTTGGCCGATTGCTCCAGCAACCTGGTGAGCGCGCCTGCCGCACCGGCAGGTGTCGATGAATGGCTGCAGCGCAAGGAGAGCACCGTGCCGAGCAGCACAGCAACACCCGCCGCAGGTTCCCGCATGCGCGGGATCAGCCAGGACGCCGCAGGCGGACCGGAGGTGCTGAAGGTGGTCGAGGCCGACCGCCCGGTCCCGGGGATGAACGAGGTCTTGGTGCGGGTGCACGCGGCCGGCGTCAACCCGACGGACTGGAAGACGCGGGCGCGCGGGCGGTTCGGCTCTGGTGCGACGCCGCCGTTCATCCTGGGCTACGACGTCTCCGGCGTCGTCGAGGCCGTCGGCGCCGGGGTGATGCTGTTCGCACCCGGCGATGAGGTGTTCGGCATGCCGCGGTTCCCCTACCCGGCGGGCGCCTATGCCGAGTACATGACCGCGCCGGCCCGCCACGTCGCCCCCAAGCCGGCCGGCCTGGACCACGTGCACGCCGCCGCGTTGCCGCTGGCCGCGCTGACCGCCTGGCAGGCCGTGGTCGACATCGCAGACGTGCGGCCCGGCCAGCGTGTGCTCGTCCACGCCGCCGCCGGGGGCGTCGGTCACCTGGCGGTGCAGATCGCCAAGGCCCGTGGCGCCCACGTCGTCGGCACCGCCCGCAAGGCGAAACACGACTTCCTGCGTGGCCTCGGCGCCGATGAGCTGATCGACTACACCCAGGAGGACTTCGCCGAGACGGTGCAGGACATCGACGTCGTCATCGAGACCATCGGCGGCGGCTACTGGCCACGCTCCCTGCAGACCATGCGCCCGGGCGGCGTCATGGTGTCGCTGCTCCCCCTAGATGATCGCTTCCCGACCGCGCAGGCCCGCGGCGCTGGCATCCGGGCCGGGTTCATGCTCGTGGAACCCGACCAGGCCGGCCTGCGGGCGATCTCTGCGCTGGTGGAGACCGGACGGCTGCGCGTCGAGCTCGACACCGTCGTGCCCCTGGAGCTGGCGGGCAAGGCACACGAACTCGGCGAGGCCGGCCGTACCACCGGCAAGCTCGTGCTGTTCATCACCGAATGACCGGCCGTTCTCAGCCACCACCGCGGAATGAACGCGCGCCGAGCGCGGTTCGTCTTGACCCTTGCACACCCGTCGTCCAACGCCGCAGCCACAGAGATCGGGAACCGATATGAGCACCGCAACGCAGACCACCCGCGAGACCGTGGACGCCTTCTTCACCCGCTTCGGCGGCGGCGACCTCCCCGGCCTGCTCGACCTCTTCGCGGACAACGTCGACTTCCGCATCACCGGCGCCGCGAACGTCCCGTGGACCGGCGTCCGCTCCTCCAAGGAGGAGGTCGCTGAGGTCTTCGGCCTCTTCGGCAAGGAACTCACGCCGGCCGAGGAGTTCACCATCAGCACCATCGTCTCCGAGGGAGACAGCGCCGTGACCCTCGGCCGCAGCAGATTCAGCGTGGTCTCCACCGGCAAGCAGTTCACCAATGACTTCGCCCTGCACTTCACGGTTGCCGAGGGCAAGATCACCGGCTACCACATGTACGAAGACAGCCACGCGGTCAGCGAAGCCTTCACCCGCTGAGTCGCGCCACGACCTCCACCGGCGGCGGGGCCGAACCGGGCTCAGTCGATCGCTCCGCGCGGCGCCACCCACTCGTGGGGCTGGCCGGTGAGCGCAGCGATGATCTCGAAGTCCCCGTCGTAGTGGAGCAGGTTGGCCCCGTGCAGTCGGCGGCCGCGGCGATGATGAGGTCCGGGACCTTCCGTCCCCGCAGGCCGCGGGCCGCCAGCTCGCGCTGCACGGCCTTCGCGCGCTCCACAACCTCAGCGGACACGCGCAGTTCCGTGAAGGCGTCGAGCGTGTCACGGATCTAGTCCCACTCCCCGAGGTTGCGCGCCGAGTGGCCCAGCTCCAGATCGGTGATGGTGCAGCGGGCCGGCTGCTCACCGGGGATGGCCGCCACGCGCCGGCGGACCTCGTCGTCGCCGAGCCGCGTCAGCACACTGGTCTCGACGACCTGCGTGGCGGTCACCAGGCCTCCTCGCGGTCCTCCAGGACACCCTGGCGGCCGAGGTCGGCGAAGTGGTCCAGTGCGACAGCCACCCGCTCCCGGCGCTGCAGGACGACCTCGGCGAGCGCGCCCCGCGAGCCGCCCGCACGTCTGACTACATCGGGGTCAGCCCTCGCCACCCCGACCTGGCTGCCCGCGGCTAGCCGAGCAGCGCGAGCAGACGCCTCTGATGCCCTCAAGGCGGTGGTAGTCGAAGGTGTTCAGACCCTCGTCCCGTGATGTCCTCTCCAGGTGGCGTTCAGCGCAACGCAGCGCGTTCGCCGTCCGCCTCGCGTCCCTCGTGCTGGCGTGCACCTCGGCCTCGACGGCGAACGCCCGGGCTCGCACGGCCTCACTGCTGCCGCCCAGCGCAGCGCGGACCGCCTGGTGGGTGCGACCTTCGGTCTCGGCGAAGCTGCGCCCGGAGTGCAGCGTGACCATGCTCCAGCTCGTGAGCGTGGCCGCCTTCGTTCGCCCATCCCGGACCTCGTCGGCCGCTCGGAGTGCGTCGGCGAACAGCGCTGCCGCAGCCTCGTCGTCCCGGAGCTCGAACGACAGGCGTGCCGCGAAGGCCATGCTCCGAGCGGCCACCTCGCAGAGCCGTTCCCGTGCCTTAGATGGCGGGGAGGCTCCAAGCAGCCGTTCTATGACCTCGATGGCCGGAGCCACTGCGAGGCGTAGCCGCAGGAAGGGCGGGTCGGGCACCGTCTGCCACCGGAGGGCTGTCACCGACGCATCGAGATCGTCGAGTACGTGTGCGTCCAGCCGCTCCGGGTTGTCCAGGGCGGCAGCCAGCCGTGCCTGCAGTGGAAACGCGAGCATCGCTGGCAAGGCGACGTCGCCACGCGCGAGACTGGCCATCACCAGACGCCGGACCAGTAATTGCCCTCGCCGGAAACGCCGAACGCCTCCAGCGCCGCAAGCAGACGCTGAAAGTCCGAAAACGGACCTACTGACCCCCGACCGTCTTGCTGTGAGTAGACGTGGCCGAGAAGGAGCTGGTAGCGCTCATGCGGCCTATGCGGGTATCGGCCGCTCTCCCACCGCGCGATGGTTCTCGCGATGCTATCCACAGAAGCGCTGGCGACGCGCTCGATCTGGAGCCGCTGGGCGTGCTGCCCCAGTTCGCGCGCTTCGTCCTTCCAGGACCAGCCCCTCGCCCTGCGCAGCTCCTTGAGCAGGACTGCGCCGTCCGCGGCTTGGGCCATGGTTGTCAGATCGGGACGATGAGACGCGGCAGGCCCTTCACGGCCGCGTACTCCATGGTCTGCAGCGTGCCGCCAGCGGCGCCGGTCGCGAGCGGGAATGCGATGAGCATCTCACTATTGTCCACCATGTAGCGGTTCCGAGAATGGTAGGCCGCGATCGAGGGAAAGTCGTGGCGCTCTAGCTCCACGACAACGTCGAGCCTTCCGACGGCCATGGCCGCATGGACGGCATCACGCGCGGGCTCGGGCTGCCCGGCCACCGTCGCGGGCACGACGACTGTGAGCGTCGCTCGGGTCTCCGCGGCCAGCCATCGCAGTGCCAGCGTGTCGATACCCGGAGCACCACCGAGGTAGAAGCGCACGGCCTGGCCCGGCTTCGCATACGGCGCCACCAGGTCTGCAAAGACCTGGAAGTAGTCCGTATCCGCTCGATGACCGGTGGACCTGGTGCCCGAGATCGCGATCGAGGTGAGCATTTTCGGGATCGTACCCAGGGCACACAGCGCTGTGGAGGGGTGTCACCTGCTGTCATCTCCTCACTAGCAACCCGTTGCGTTCCGATTGGCCGGTCCGGACGGTGCGGCGGCGAAAGGCTACAGAGCATGCATATCGACTGGGACCACGATGATCGGCCGACGTGGGAGGTGACAGTCGACTTCTTCGCGGACTGTGCCTGGGATCATCTGGATCGCGTGCGACTGGCGGATGAGATCGAGGGGACCGGACTCGCCCGGCGGGCTGCGGTGTCGACTACTGCGATGCCGCTCGGCCTCACCGCGCGTTTGCGGGTCAAGGCTGAGAACCCTGGGCGGGCGGCGACGGCGGGGGTCACCGCGACCGAGATCGCGGCGGCCCGACTTGGCATCCCCTTGAAGGCGGTGACCTGCCGGTCCGCCGTGGCGCAGCCGATCGTTCCGGCGAGGTCTGATGGGCGGTCCACCGCGCACCAGCGCCAGATTTGACTGACGAACGATCCACCCGGGATCCTTCTTTATGGCGCGGTCCTCGAAGCATGTCGCCGGCATCGGCCACCACCAACCTGAGACCTCTCCATGACGAAACGACTGGCGGACATCGACGACGACCTCGAGCGCCGGGTCCGTGGGCTGCTCGGCACCGCCACGCTGAAGGACACCGTGAACGGCGCAATCGCCGAGGTCATCCTGCGGCGCCGGGAACGGGTCACCCTGGCACTGGCCTACTTCGGCGATCTCAGCCTTCAGGGAGTCCTGAAGGACCGCAAGGAGGCATGGTGAGCGCCGCGCGGGGTCATCGAGGCCCGCGGGGCAGGCGGTCAGCCGGTGAGGAGTTGGCGGAGGCGATCGGTGACGGGCGCGGGAACGTGCCAGGCGGGGCGCAGCTCGCCGCTGACGGCTGAGGAGTAGGACAGGGAGGCGAGGTAGGACTCGACGGCGCCGGAGGCCTGGTCCCCGACGAGCAGCTCGGGGGCGCGGCGGCGGGCGCTCTCGGGTACGCGGGCCAGGGCGGCGGCCCAGCCGTCCTCGGTGAAGCCCGGCGCGATGACGAAGGCGTCGCCCGGTGACGCGGACGTGCGGCCCCACAGCTCCCGCGCGACCGCGACGGAGGTGGCCGTGCGCTCCGGTCCAGCCACCCGCTGCGCGCCCGCCGCGCCGACCACCGCGTCGGACAGCGCCCCCGGCCCGCCCAGCGCGATCCGCCGCGGCGGCGCGACGCGCGCGAGGAACGCTGCCACGTTCGGGTCGAGCGACTCGCGGCCGGTGAGCAGGAGGGGGATGCCGGCGGACGCCGCGTAGGCGCCGCCGCTGATGGCGTCGGCCCAGTCGTCGGAGCGGGCGAGCAGCACCTCGTCCGGCGCGCCCCGGCGGGCGACGACCTCCTCGGCCACGCGCAGGGAGGTCTCCACCCGCGTGTCGCCCGCCAGGCGCCGGACCTGGTACCCGTCCCGTCCCAGCTCGGCCGAGGTGGCGTCGCTGAGCGCGCTGGCGCCGCCGAGCAGGTAGACGATGCCGCCCTCCGGCAGGACGCGGTCGATCTCGACCCGGCTGCGGGGGTGCAGGACCGGGTCCGGCTCACCCGGTCGGGGGCCTGGCGTGTAGAGGATGGGTGCGTCCGCACCGGCCAGCGCGGAGCCGCCGAGCGCGTCGGCGAACACCTCGCTTCGGGCCAGCACGACCCACGGCGCGCTGTCCGGGGCGAACTCCTGGCGGCTGACCTCGGCGGCCTCCTCCAGGGCGCCGACCGGCGGTGGCGTGGTGAGGCTGGCGAAGTTGACGGTGATCCACAGCTTGCCGGCACCGCCGCGGACCGCGCCGACGCCAACGTGGTCGTAGTCGCCGAGGATGTTGTCCTTGTGGCCCTGCGAGTTCATGAAGGACGTGTGCAGCGTGGAGACCAAACCGCTGACCTGGGCGTTCGCGTCCTGGGCGAAGCCGACGTTCTCGCCGACGCGCCGCCAGTCGCCGCTGATCTGGAACGCGTAGTCGGGGTTGTGGGCCAGCCGATCGTCGGCGGCCATCCGCTCACTCCAGCGCCGGGCGACGCCGGTGAGCTGCACCTCGACGGTGAGGGGAGCCAGACCGGCCTCGGTCCGCGCCCGGTTCAGCTCGCCGACGAGGGACTCCTCGGCCTCGGCCTGGGTGTGGACATCGGACGCGAGAGCGATGGTGGACAGCCCGGTGAGGATGCCCACCGTGACGATCGAGACCAGCGTCATCCGCCCTACACAGCGCAGTTGCCCATTTGTCGCCATGCTTCTGGCATCGCCCGATCGGGGGGCAGCTTGAGCACCTCGCCGGGGATCGTGCCAGATGTACTATTTCTGGCTATGCGTCACCCCTCCCATCAGGCCATGCGGGCGTCCGCGGCCACCGGCCTCGCCTTGCTGTTCGGCGGCTGCGCCCTCGCGGACGGCTCGGTCGCGCAGGGCAGCTCCACCGAGGTGCTCGCCCTCGCACCCGGCGATGGCGTCGCCCAGACCTTCCGCCCGCGCAGCCCGCGGGTTGCGGGCGTCGACCTGCTGACCGCGACCTACGGCGCGCCGGCCAGCGGCACGCTGAGCGTGCGGCTGGAGGACGCGGCGTCGGGTGCGCTGCTCGCCGAGGCCGGAGTCGACGGCGCGAACCTGCACGACAACGGCTGGTCCTCCGCGCGTTTCGCCGCGCCGGTCACGGTGCCCGAGGTCACGCTCGTCGAGCTGTCGTGGACGGGCGGGGGAGACGTCGGGGTGTACGCGAACGTCCCGCCCCCGGAGCCGTCCGCCCTGCTGAACGACCCCTACCCGGGCGGCGAGCTGGTGCGCGGCGACGCCCCAGCGCCCGGCGACCTCGCCTTCCGCGCCGTCGGCACGGGCGGCGCCCAGGCGGTGCGTGCGGTGGCCGCTCGCACGGCGGCGCTGCTGGCGGGGACGCCGCGCTTCACCCTCGGCTGGCTTCTCCTGCTCGGCGCGGCCGCGGCGCTGGCGGTGCGGGGGCTAGGCCGTCCGCGCCGCCGGGCTCGCGACCACGACCTCGCGGCCGCCGCCGTCACGGAGACCGCCGTCACGGACGATCTCGGCGACGGCGGGCCAGGCGAGCAGTGCCATGAGGGCGACGGAGGCGGTGCGCAGCACCCCGGCGAGCTGGGCGGCGAGGTCGCGCGAGGTGAGCGTGAGCTCGTAGAGGGGCGCCGCCAGGGTCACGTCGGCGGGTAGGAGCGGCGAGAAGACCCCGACGGTGGGGCCGCCGAGGACGTCGGCGAGGGCGAGCACCACCACGACCTGGGCCACATGGAGCCAGCCCATCCCCCGCCATCGCGGACGACGGGCCAGCGCCAGCGCGACGAACGGCGTCAGCCAGGCCAGGTAGTGGGCGGAGAAGGTGGCGAGGCCGAACATCGCGGCATGCAGCGCGAACAGCCACACCCACAGTTCGCCCGGGCCGACCGGTCCGCCGCCCCACCACCCGAACGACCTGGCGGCGAGCGCGCCGTAGAGCGCGAAGACCGCGAGGAAGAACAGCGAGACCTGCCCGATCGCGTCCACCGGCAGGGTGTAGGCGAAGAACGTGGCGCCGGTGTGGGCGTCACGCAGGGTGGCGAGCTCGCCCACCGTGCCCGCCAGCAGGCGGTTGCTCACCATCACCGCGGCGAACGGGGCCAGCGCGACGCCCGCCCAGGCAGCCTGGCGCTGCGGGCCGCGAGCGGCGATCAGGGCGAACAGCGGGACGCACAGCAGCGGGTAGCCCCGCATCGTGATCCCCACGCCGAGGGCCAGCGCGCCCAGCCACGGCCGGTCGCGCTCCACGGCCAACAGCGCCAGCACCACGCACAGGACGGGGAACGCCTCGTAGCGGCCGAACAGGAAGCTTGCGTAGATGCCGATCGGCGACAGCATCCAGAAGGCCCACGCGCGCCGGGCGAGGGCCGGCCGCGCGGCGCTGACGAGCAGCACGAGCACGGCGCCGGCCGCGAGGTCCGCGGCGAGGTACGGCAGCTTCAGGACGAACAGGGTCTGAAACACGCCGGGCGCGGACTGGAACTCGCGCAGGACCTGGGGCGAGAGCCCGAAGGAGTCCGACCACCACCAGGGGTCGGTCCAGATCGCGTCCGGAGGCGGCAGCAGAGGGCCCAGGACGCGCAGGGCCGCGGCGTGCACGTAGTGCGCCCCCATGTTCACCAGGTAGCTGTCGAACACGCGGCCGTCGTGGGCGATCAGGTGGGCGCGCCAGTAGACCGCGAGCATGTCGGTGGTGACCGCGAACGGCATGACCGCGAGCCGGATCAGCAGACCCACGCCCAGCCAGCCGGCGAAGCGGCGGCGCTCCGTGGGGACGGCAAGGGTCGTGGGCCAGGCCACCGGCTCAGCGACCGGTCCGGGCGCGGACCACGTTGCGCGCGTGGCGCAGGGCCTGGCGCGGACCCACCGCGCGGGAGTACTCGAGGAAGCGCCGCGCGTAGTAGGTGGCGGGCCGGTTGACCACCAGGTTCTCGGCCTTCACGTACTCCAGGGGCCGGCCCTGGCGGTCCGCGGCGCGCTGCGGCCTGCGGGCGAACTCCACGATCGGCGCCAGCGCCTTGTCCCAGGTCATCTGTGGCGCGAGCTCCTCCACGTTCGCACGGCAGGTGGCATAGAGATCGCGGTCGTTACGGAGCCGTCGTATCGCGGCCGCCAGCGCATCCGCGTCCTCGGCGGGCACGGTGAGGCCCAGCCCGTTGCTGATCACCAACCGCGACAGTGAGTCGCCCTCGGTGGCCACGATCGGCAGGCTCGCCCACAGGTAGTCCAGGATGCGCGTCCGGTAGCTGAACGCGGTCTCGACGTGCTCGAAGTGCGTGGACACCCCGAGGTCGGCCTCCAGCAGGTAGTCCGCGCGCTTGTCGTAGTCGACCCAGCCCGGGTTGAAGAACACGTGCTTGTCGAGCAGCCCGAGCTCCTCGGCCAGGTGGTAGGCCGCCGCGGCCATGCGCATCTGCGGCACGTCCGGGTTCGGGTGGGCCGAGCCCAGGAAGAACAGCTTCACGTCGGGCTGCCCGGCCGCGACCTGGCCGACCGCGCGGATCAGGGTCAGCGGGTCGAACCAGTTGTAGATGCCCCCGCCCCACAGCAGCAGGAAGTCGTCGGACTCGATCCCCGGGACGACACCCTTCACCACCTGGTTGCGCTTCACCGGCGGGGTGCTCGGCAGGCCGAAGGGGGCAACGTCGAGCAGGGCCCTGAGGGACGCGTCCTGGTCGTAGGTGGCGGGGTTCACCCGGCCGATCGCGGTCATCTGGCCCAGCCAGAAGTCGCGCTGCTTGTCCGAGGCGCAGACGAAGAAGTCGCCGCGCTCCAGCTGCTCGTTCAGCACGCGGGTGTCCGACTTCGCGGTGGCGAAGCGCTCGATCGGCGCCTCCTCGCGGCGCAGCTCCAGGCCCTCGAGGTGGAACGGGTCGTAGATGTCGACGAGCACCGGCACGTCGGAGGCGGCGATCTGCGGGTAGAAGTACATGATGAAGCCCTGGAAGATCACGAGGTCGGTCTCGGCGAGCAGGGCGTCCATGCGCTCGCTGTTGACCTGGACCACGTCGAAGTCGTCGGACTTCAGCTCCGAGGCCGTGGTGGTGCCCAGCGTCACGCGGTGCTCGGTGGACAGCAGCGTCGCCATCTCCCAGCAGCGGATCGCCGGGCCCGCCATCTTCGCGCCCAGACGGTCCGCGGTGACGATGAGCACGTGGCGGCGCGACTTCAGGTGCTCGCGCAGGTTCCACGCGCTCAGCACGAGCTCGAAGGCGCGCAGGAAGTCGTCGTCGGGCACGTTGGGCAGCAGCGCCTGCTCGAACAGCGGCGCGATCTGGGCGTCGGGCGCCTTGCGCTGGGACTGGATCGCGTAGCGCTTCGAGCCCAGCGTGTCCAGGGCGAGGCCCCAGTCCCGTAGTGCCGCCAGGTGCGCGCCGGTGAGCGCGGAGACCCTGACGTCGTCGATGGGGCTCTGGTCGTCGCGGATGCGGTAGTCGGGCAGCCGCGTGCCGGCGTCGGCCAGCCCGCGCAGCAGCGCGAGGACGAGCGTCCCGGGCAGGGTCCGGGCCAGCATCTCGTCGCCGTAGTTCTTGAACACCGTGGACAGCGCGTTGCGCTCCAGCAGGTAGCGCTCGCGCGGGTAGCCGAACTTCTCGATGGTGCCGTGGTGGCGGTGGTAGACGATCGAGGCAGGGACGTAGCGGACCTCGTGGCCCAGCACCCACAGCCGCCAGCCGAAGTCGACGTCCTCGAAGAAGGCCTGGAAGGACGCGTCGAAGCCGCCGACCTCGGCGAACACCGAGCGCCGCACCACCATCGCGCCGCCGGAGGCGAACAGCGTGGGGCGGTTCTTGTCGTCGGACGGGTCGTCGGGCTCGCCGTTGCCCTTCATGAAGCCGTGGCCGTAGAAGGCCATCTGGCCGCCGGCGTAGTTCAGCGTGTTGCCGTCGTCGCTGAGGATCTTGGAGGCGACGCAGGCGACGCGGTCCTCGAGGTCGAGCACCTGGATGGCGGTCTTGATCCATCCGCGATCGGCAAAGGCGTCGTTGTTCAGCAGCGCGAGGTACTCGCCGGTCGCCAGCTCCGCGCCCTGGTTGACCGCGGGCGAGAACACCGTGTTGTGGTCGTTCACGACCACACGGACCTCGGGGAACGTCCGCTTGACAAAGGCCACGGACCCATCCGAGGAGGCGTTGTCGATGAACACGACCTCGATGCGGTCCGCCGGGTAGTCCAGCGCGCGCAGCGAACTGAGACAGCGCTCGAGGTAGTCCTCGGCGTTGTAGTTGATGACGATGATGCTGACCGTCGGCCAGATCCGGCCAGGCAGCCGTGCCCTGGGCGGGGTGTCGGGCGCGTCCCGCACGCGTGTCTCCTCGGATCATGACCTGGCAGTCCGCCAGACCGGCGCAGAGCGTCTAGAGCGGAGGGTCTACCACAGCCTCGCGGACGCCCCGGCCGTCGCTGCATCCCCGCCGCAGTTCCCATACGACCCTATGATCCTTTTTGTGAGCCCTTATCTGTCCGCTGTGGTGCCGGTCCTCGACGAGGAGGAGAGCCTGCCCGCCTTTCATGGCGAACTCATGGCCGCGCTCGCGGCGCTGGCGCTGCCCTGCGAGATCGTGTACGTGGACGACGGCTCCAGCGACGCGTCCGGAGAGCTGCTGGAGAAGTTCGCACTGGCCGGTGGCTCGCCGGACGTCACCGTTCGCGTGGTGGTGCTGCGACGCAACTTCGGCAAGTCGGGCGCGCTCGCGGCGGGATTCGCGCACGCCCGCGGGCAGTGGCTGGTGACGCTCGACGCCGACGGCCAGGACATCCCCGCGCAGCTGCCCAAGCTCCTGGCCGCCGCCCAGCAGGGCGGTTACGACCTGGTCGGCGGGTGGCGCCGGCGCCGCGACGACCGCCTGGTCAAGCGCACCACCTCGCGCTGGTACAACGCCGCCACCCGCACGCTCACGGGGCTGCCGCTGCGCGATTTCAACACCGGCTTCAAACTGCTGTCGGCCGAGGTCGCCCACGAGCTGCCCCTCTACGGCGAGTTCCACCGCTTCGTGCCGGTGCTCGCCCACGACCTCGGCTTCCGCGTGGCCGAGGTCGAGGTGACGCACCGCGCGCGCACGGCCGGGCGCTCGAAGTACCTGTCGGTGCTGCGCTTCCCCAAGACGCTGCTGGACCTGTCCACCGTGCTATTCCTCACGCGCTTCGCCGACCGCCCGCTGTACCTGTTCGGCGGCGCCGGCGCGGGGCTCGCCGCGGCGGGCTTCGGGGTGCTCGCCTGGCTGTCGCTGCAGAAGCTGGTGTTGGGGGCTGGCATCGGCCAGCGCCCGCTGCTGCTGCTCGGCGTGCTCGCCCTGCTGGTGGGCGCGCAGCTGGTGGGCATCGGCTTCCTCGGCGACGTCCTGCGCCACTCGGCCGGCCGCGACCGCCTGCCGTACCGGGTCCGCAGCGTGGTGGACCCGGCGCCCGTCGACGCACGCGTCGTGCCCGACCGCCGCGCGAGCACGGACCGCCGCGCTGGCGCCCCGTGAAGGTCCTCGCCCTCTCCCACGTCTTCCCCCGCGGCCCCGCCGACGCCGCCGCGCCGTTCCTGCTCGGCTGGGCGCAGGCACTGACCGGCGCGGGCGCGCAGGCGGTGGTCGTGGCGCCGCACGACGCCGGGCTGCCGCTGCGCCACCGGGTCGGCGAGATCGCGGTGCGGCGTGTGCGCTACGGGCCGGACCGTGCGGAGCGGCTCGCCTACCGTGGCGAGATGCACGAGCTGGTGCGGTCCGGGACCGGGCCGGCGCTGCTGGCGAACCTCGTGCGCGCGCTCGCCGCGGGCCTGCGCGCGCAGGTGCGGGCCGGGCGGCCCGACGTCGTGCACGCGCACTGGTGGCTGCCCGGCGCGGTCGTCGCGCGGCTCGCCCGGCCGGGGGTACCGGTGGTCGTCACACTGCACGGCACCGACATCGCGCTGCTCGAGTCCCGCCCGGCCCTCGCCGGCCTCGCCCGCTGGGCCCTCGGCGCTGCCGACCGCATCGAGGCCGTGTCCACCGACCTCGCCGAGCGCCTGGAACGCGCCACCGGCCTCCACGCCGACGCCATCGCCCCGATGCCCCTGCCCCCTGCGCTCCTCGCCGGTCCAACGGCGCGGGGCGACACACCCGGGGCCGGCACGCTCCATGTCCTGGCCTCAGGCAGGTTGGTACCCGAGAAGGGCTTCGCCGACCTCGTCGAGGCCGTCGGCCTGCTCGACCGCCCGGCGCGGCTGACCATCCTCGGCGACGGTGGTCAGCGCGACGCCCTCGCCGCCCGCGCCCGCACCCTCGACGTCGACCTCGACCTGCCCGGGCAGGTGACGCCCGCCGAGGTCGCGGCGGCCTGCCGGCGCGCTGACGTCCTGGCCCACCCCTCCCACCGCGAGGGCCTTGGCATGGTCGTCGCCGAGGCGCTGGCCGCCGGCCTCCCGGTGGTGGCGACGGACTCCGGCGGCGTGCGCGACCTGCTGCCCGCCGCCGACCTCGTGCCCACCCGCAACCCCGCCGCCCTGGCCGCCGCCCTCAGCGCGGTCGCCGCCGACCCCATCGCCGCCCGCCGCACCGCCACCACCCGCGCCGAGGCCGTCCGCACCCACCTCTCCCCCACCGCCGTCGCCCACCGAGCGTTGTCCGGTTACCGGTCGGTGGTGTAGACCTCAGGTCATGGTCCGCATCTCGATCGCGCTGACGCACGCAGAAGCGCCGGCTGGACAGGGAGTCGGCGGCGGCCGGCCTGTCCAGGTCCGAGCTGATCCGTCGCCTCCTCGACGAGCACCCGCCGAAGCGGGAGTACAGCCGGGAGGAGCTCCTCGCCGCCCTCGACGCTGGCTTTGGCGCCTGGAAGGACCGGGACTTCGACGGCAAGGAGTACGTGGAGCGAATGCGCAGCGGCCGTCGGCTGCGCGAGCTCTACGGTTGACTACCGCTCATCGACGCCCGATCACGTGACCGGAGCCGGGCGAGCGGCCCCGCCGAGTCCACAAGCTGGCCGCGACCGATGAAGCGCCGGAGCAGAGTGAGGCCCGCCTCGTGCACCTCCGCGCCCGCATGGCTCGCGCAGGCGTCGGTCAGCACCCATGGGGTGTAGCCCAGCTCGAAGGCGTCCACCGCCGACTTGAGCACGCAGCCGTCGGTCGCGACGCCGCAGAACACGAGGTCGCGCCACCCCCCCTCCCGCACCACCTCGATCCCCGTGGGCGTGAACAGGGTGTAGTAAGGCTTGTCGATCACGCCCACCGCGCCCTCGACATACGGACGGAGTTCGCCGGTGATGTCCGTGTCCGGCGGCCCTTGCAGGCGTGACCAGTGGATCAACCGCTCGAAGGGGCTTCCGGGTGCGTTGAGGAAGCGCGTGAAGATGGACCTCGCCGCCCAGGTGGCGCCACGCGGCCACGACGCCGACGACGCGCGGCACGACGTGCCGGCGGCGCTCGTTGAGGAAGCCGTTCTGGCATGTCGACCACCACGAGAAGAGTCGTCTCGGGCGTCATGGCGTGGCCAGGGCCCGCGGCTGGCTCAGCAGGTCAGCGGCGCGCGCCAGCACCACCGGCAAGCGGCTCGCGGTGAGGACCGCGTCGCGCATGAGGCGGTGCTGCATGGCCTCGCGCGCGCCGCCGACCACCAGCCTTGAGTGGCAGGCTCGAAGGAAGCGCTCCCCGTACTCCAGGTCGACCGCCGCGGGAAGGCCCTGCTCGGCCTGGTGGATCACGTGGTTGCCGTAGCACCACAGAGCCTGGACCAGGAGTTCGAATCGGACGAGCTCGTCCTCGGTGAGCGCGCGGCGCGGCGCGGTCGGCAGGTACGCCCTTCCGCCCCAGCTGGCGCAGCCGATGGACACCCCTTGCAGGCCGAAGCTTTCGATCTCCGGGTG
>Ga0136615_10000216_pt1 | contig 25608 bp, 25 predicted proteins | sample AntDrymUQ2882206_2_FD_106647 | JGI IMG/M metagenome (GOLD analysis project Ga0136615, IMG submission 106647) | Polar desert sand microbial communities from Dry Valleys, Antarctica - metaG UQ288 (22.06) | ecosystem: Environmental > Terrestrial > Soil > Desert | place: Antarctica: Dry Valley... | reverse complement strand
GGTCTACCACGTGATCGCCGAGGCGCAGCGGCTCGGCGGCATCTGCGCGTTCATCGACGCCGAGCACGCCATGGACCCCGCCTACGCCGGGCGGATCGGGGTCGACGTGGACGAGCTGCTCGTCTCCCAGCCCGACCACGGTGAGCAGGCGCTCGAGATCGCCGACCTCCTGATCCGCTCCGGCGCGATCGACATCGTGGCGATCGACTCGGTCGCCGCGCTCACCCCCAAGACGGAGCTCGAGGGGCAGATGGGCGATCAGACCGTCGGCCTCCAGGCGCGGATGATGAGCCAGGCGATGCGCAAGCTGGCCGGGAACCTCAACCGCGCGAACACGCTTTGCGTGTTCACGAACCAGATTCGCGAGAAGGTTGGGGTTATGTTCGGCTGCTTTCATTACGACGCTCGCGTCGTCCTGGCAGACGGCAGCACCGAGAAGATCGGCAAGATCGTCAACCAACGGATGCCGGTCGAGGTCATGTCGATGGACCCGGAAACGGGCTCGATCTCGCCGAAGCAGATCGTCGACTACTACAACAACGGCGAGACCGATGAGTGGCTGCAGTTCGAGGTCGCCGCAGGTGGAGGTTCAGGTCGACGCAAGTTCGCCTGCACTCCCAACCATCTGATCTTTACGCCCGACGGAGAGAAGCACGCGGCCGAGATCAATGAGGGCGACGAGGTGCTGGCGGCGGTCAAGCAGTACGACCTGCGAGAGGATCAGCTCAAGCTGATGCTCGGCAGCATCCTCGGCGACGGCTCGTTCCGCTTCGCTTCAGAGCACAACGCCAGCTTCCGCGTCGGCCACGGGACCGATCAGCGGGAGTACTGCGACTGGAAGCACGAGATGCTGGCCCCATTCGCAAACAAGGTCGGCGCGACTGGCAACGGCTTCGGCTTCGACACGATCCCGATGCACCAGCTCGCCTGGCTTCACGAAGCCGTCTACGCGGATGACGGAAGCCGCGTAGTCACCGACGAGCTAATCGAGCAACTCGACGAGCGTGCGATTGCGGCCTGGTACTGCGATGACGGCTCGTTCTCCGGTCACTACAAGCGCTGGGGGCACGGCAAGGCGGTCATCTACAACAAGTCCCTCACCGACGCCGACAAGGAGCGCCTCGCGACTCGTTGCGAGCAACTGGGAATGGGACGTCCGACCGTCACCTACCGCGAGCTGCTCTTCAGCGGCGAGCGCACCCGCCGGTTCCAGGAGCGGGTTGCTCCCTACGTGCATCCCTCGCTGGAGCACAAGCTTCACCCCGACTTCCGGGGCCGGTTCAGGTGGGATCCCGATACGAGCGACGCCCATCTGAACGGCACGCGACTCGCGTCCAGGACACGCTTGGGAGCGGCGTCGATGAAGGTCGTCAGGAAGTATCGAAAGCCGCCGACGCCGAGGAAGCGTGATCGCTTCGACCTTCAGATCGAGGGCAACCACACCTACCTCGTGGACCACGTTGTCGTCCACAACTCGCCGGAGACCCAGCCCGGTGGGCGGGCACTCAAGTTCTACGCGTCTCAGCGCCTGGATATCCGCCGCATCGAGACGCTCAAGGACGGTACCGAGGCGGTCGGCAACCGCGTGCGGGTGAAGGTCGTCAAGAACAAGGTCGCGGCCCCGTTCCGCCAGGCCGAGTTCGACATCGAGTACGGGCAGGGCATCTCCGCCGAGGGCTGCCTGCTCGACCTGGCGCTCGAGCACAACCTCGTCCAGAAGTCGGGCTCCTTCTTCTCGTTCGGCGACGAGCGCATCGGCCAGGGGCGCAACAACGCCAAGGCATTTCTGCGCGAGAACCCCGCGGCCGCGCGGTCGATGGAGGAGAAGATCTATGCGGCGCTCGGGATCGAGCGGCGCCCCGACGCTTCGTTCGAGAGCATCGAGGGCGGCGGCGATGCTGCTGAGCCGAGCGGCGAGTCCCCAGCCGTCCCGAGCGGCGAGCCCCCAGCCGTCCCGAGCGGCGAGCCCCCAGCCGCGCCCGAACCCGAGGAGCGCGCGGCGTAGGACACGCGTTCCCGGTTGCGCGCCGGCGAGCGCCCGGCTAGGCTTCCAGGTGAGCGGCCGCGTCGGCCGCCGCAAGGCTTTACACCAGCAAATGACCGTTTTCCAACCGGATTAGCTGTCAAGGACCGGCGGAACCCGAGCACCACCACAGAGCACGACGAAAGGAGAGGGAGCACACGCCTCTAGCGGCGCCCTGAGGAGCGCACAGCGCCTCGCCAAGCCACGGCGAGGGCGCCGCCCTGGTCCCTTGCGATAGCCGACACGCACCGCTCGTCAGACAGCGATGACGAGCTCCGGCGCGCGGCGCCGGGATAGGAGAGGCGAGATGGAGATCGTGCTGGCGGCTGTCGTCGCCGCGGTGGTCGCGGTTGCCGTGGTGCTCATCACGCAGCGCTCGCGGGCACCGGGCGAGCGCGGCGCCGACGATGTGGCGCGCTCGGGCGCCGGCACTGCGGGTGAGCCCAGACCGCAGTCGGACGCGGCATCGCAGGACGGTCGCGCCGCGGCCGATCCTTTGCCGGCAGCGGTCGCGGTGGAGGGGGGAGATCAGGCTCTTCAGCAGCTCGCCGCGCCCGCTCGCACCGAGGAGGCGCCCGCTCGACCCGCCGCGGCGCGGACGCCCGCCGGGGCCGCTGCGGCGAAGCCGGTCGCCGCGGACAGGCCGACCGCGCACGCCCCGCCCGAGCCGAGCAGCGGCCTGGAGCTCGAGCTCCGCGAGCGGCGCGGCGAGGTCGCCCGCATCGAGGAGCGACTTCTGACCAGGGAGCGCAGCTTGGACGGGAGGCTCTCCGAGCTCGAGCGCAGGGAGCAGTCGCTCGAGGACCGCCGGCGCAACATCGACCACGGTGCCGAGGAGCTGAAGAGCGCCAAGCGCGACCACGTGCGCGAGCTCGAGCGGATCGCCTCGCTGAGCGCGGGCCAGGCCAAGCAGATCCTCCTACGCGAGATGGAGGGCGACCTGCGGCACGAGCGCGCGCGGCTCATTCGCCAGGCGGAGGAGGAGGCCAAGCGCGACTCCGACCGGCGCGCGCGCAGCATCCTGGCCGCCTGCATGCAGCGGCTCGCGAGCGGTCACGCGGCCGAGACCACGGTCTCGGTCGTGCCGCTCGAGTCGGACGAGCTCAAGGGGCGGGTGATCGGTCGCGAGGGGCGCAACATCCGCGCGCTCGAGACCCTCACGGGAATCGACTTCATCATCGACGACACACCGGGCGTGGTCGCCCTCTCCGGCTTCGACGGCGTGCGTCGCGAGATCGCCCGCCTCACGCTTGAGAGGCTGCTCCAGGACGGCCGCATCCACCCGGCCCGCATCGAGGAGGCCTACCACCACTCGCGTTCGGAGATCGAGAACCGCATCACCGAGGTCGGCGAGCAGGCCGTCTTCGAGGCCGGGATTGGGACGCTTCACCCCGAGCTGACCAAGCTGCTCGGGCGCCTTCACTACCGCACCAGCTACGGCCAGAACGTGCTCGCGCACTCGCTCGAATGCGCGCACCTCGCCGCGATGATCGGCGACGAGCTCGGCGCGAGCGCGAAGACCGCACGCCGAGCCGCGCTGCTCCATGACATCGGAAAGGCCGTCACGCACGAGATCGAGGGCCCGCACGCGCTGGTCGGCGGCCAGCTCGCACGCCGCCACGACGAGTCGGAGGCCGTGGCGCACGCGATGGAGGCCCATCACAACGAGGTGGAGATTCAGACGATCGAGGCGGTGATCGTGCAGATCGTCGACTCCCTGTCCGGCGCCCGCCCGGGCGCCCGCGGCGAGTCGCTCGAGCGGTACACGAAGCGGCTAACCGACCTCGAGCACGTGGCCGGACGCCACGCCGGAGTCGACCGCGTCTACGCCATGCAGGCCGGGCGCGAGGTGCGCGTGATCGTGAAGCCGCAGGACGTGGACGACGACACCGCGGCCATCCTCTCGCAGGAGATCGCGCGCGACGTGGAGCGCGAGCTCGAGTACCCGGGCCAGATCAAGGTCACCGTCATCCGCGAGAGCCGCTCGGTCGGCTTCGCGCGGTAGCGGGACGCCCCGGGGCGCGACGGTATCTTTGCCGCGATGAGGACCTACCACCTCACGACGTTCGGCTGCCAGATGAACGAGCACGACTCCGAGCGCATGAAGGGCATGCTCGAGTCGCTCGGGCTCAGCGAGGCAGCCGAGCGCTCGGACGCGGACGTGATCCTGTTCAACACCTGCTCGATCCGGGAGTCCGCCGACAACCGCTTTCTCGGCCACCTCGGCGAGGCGAAGCGCCTCAAGGCCGAGGACCCGGCGCGGGTGGTGGGAGTCGGCGGCTGCTGGTCGCAGTCGCTCAAGGAACGCGTTTTCGAGCGGTTCCCGTTCGTGGACGTGGCGTTCGGCCCCGGCCAGATCCCGAAGCTCGCGGAGTTCCTGACCTCGGAGAGCCTCACGGCGCAGGGCTACTTCGAGTTCGAGGGCTTCTCCGGCCACCTGCCGATGAAGCGCGAGCGCGAGTTTCAGGGCTGGGTGCAGATCTCGATTGGGTGCAATTGCGTGTGCGCCTACTGCATCGTCCCCTCGACGCGTGGCCGCGAGGTGAGCCGGCCACCGGACGACGTCGTGGCCGAGGTGGAGCGCCTCGCGGCCGACGGCGTGCGCGAGGTCACGTTGCTGGGCCAGAACGTCAACTCCTACGGGCGCGACCTGCGCGGTGACGAGCGCGCCAGCTTCGCCGAGCTGCTCGCAATGGTGGACGCGATCGACGGCATCGACCGCCTCCGCTACACGAGCCCGCACCCGAAGGACATGCGCGAGGACGTGATTCGCGCGCACGCCGAGCTGCCGGCGCTCTGCGAGCACATCCACCTGCCGCTCCAGTCGGGGTCGAGCCGAATCCTCAAGGCGATGCGGCGGACTTATGACCGCGGGCGCTACCTCGACCGCGTGGCGATGATCTGTGAGCACGTGCCGGACTGCGCGCTGACGACGGACGTGATCGTCGGCTTCCCGGGCGAGACCGAGGACGACTTCGAGCAGACGCTCGAAGTGGTCGAGCAAGTCGGGTACGACTCGGCCTTCACGTTCATCTTCTCGCCGCGGCGGGGCACCGCCGCGGCGGACCTCTCTGACCAGGTCCCGCACGCCGTCAAGCGTGAGCGCATGGAGCGCCTGGTGGAACTCGTCCAGCGTCGGGCGACCGAACGCTCGCAGCGCTTCGTCGGGCGGACCATGGAGGTCCTGGTCGAGGGCCCCTCGCGCACCGATCCCTCACGGCTGCGCGGCCGCACGCGCCACAACAAGACCGTCAACTTCACCGGCGCCGCGCGGGCGGGAGAGCTGGCCGACGTGGGGATCACCTCGGCGACGAGCACGACGCTCGCCGGCGAGGAGGCGCTCATCTCGCGCGTGGCCTGAGCCGGCGGGGAGGCCGCGGCGGTCGCATGGTCGGCGGGACAGATGCAGCGGTGGTCGCGATCTTCGGCCCGACCGGGGTCGGCAAGACCGCGGTGGCGATCGAGCTCGCCGAGCTGCTGCGCGCGCGCGGGGAGCGGCCCGTCGCCGTCTCCGCCGATGCGCTCCAGGTCTACGCCGGGCTCGAGAGCCTGACCGGCGCCCCGAGGGCACCCGAGCGCGAGCGGCTGGAGCATCGGCTGGTCGGCGTGGTGCCGGTGACCGACTCCTTCTCCGTCGGCGCGTTCATGCCCCTCGCGCACGCCGAGATCGACGTGGCGCTCGCGGACGGACGTCGCCCGATCGTGGTCGGCGGCACCGGCCTCTACCTACGCGCGGCTCTCACGGACCTCGCGCTGGAGCCCCCGCCGGCGCCCGGCGTGCGCGAGCGACTGGAGGCGCGGCTCGCGACCGATGGCCTCGGCGCGCTGCACGCCGAGCTCGCGCGGCGCTCGCCGCGGCGAGCGGATCAGATCGCGCCCACGGACGGAAAGCGGGTCGTGCGGGCGCTCGAGCTGCTCGAGGGCGGCGGGGGAGAGGGGGGGTCCGGGGAGCGCTCGGAGCTATGGAGCGGCGAGACGCGCCACCCGACGCGGCTGGCGGGCCTCGTGATGGAGCGGGCGGCTTTGTACGGGGCGATCAACGCCCGAGTGGACGCGATCGTGGCGGGCGGAGCCGCCGACGAGGTCCGCCGCGCCGAGGCGCTCGGCGCGTCGGGCACCGCCCGCCAGGCGCTGGGCTATGCCGAGCTCCTCGCCGGCGACGTCGAGGCGATGAAGCGGCGCACGCGCAACTACGCCAAGCGACAGCTCACCTGGATGCGCAAGATGGGCGGGCTCCAGGCAATCGACGTGACGGGCCGGCGGCCCGCCGAGGTGGCACGCGAGATCGCGACTCAAGCTTCCTCGCTTGACGACTTCGCGCGACCCTCCGGCCTCGCCCGCGCCAACCCCACGAGCTAGTTTCCCGCCATGCGATTCGAGAAGTGGCAGGCGCTGGGCAACGACTATGTCATCGTCGAGGCGGCGGAGCTCCCCTTCGATTTGAGCCCGGCACGCGTCAGGCGTCTGTGCGCGCCGCACACGGGCGTCGGGTCGGACGGGGTCCTCGTGCTCTCGCGGCCACTCGGCCGGGAGCTCGTCGCGGCGCTTCGCATCTTCAACCCGGATGGCTCGGAGGCCGAGGTGTCGGGCAACGGGGCCCGGCAGGCTGTGCTCTATCTGCGCCGGCGCGGCTGGACGCAGGAGGACGAGTTCGAGATCGAGACCGCCGCCGGGCGGCTGCGGCCGCGCATCACCGGGGAGAGCACCTGCACGGTCGCCATGGGAAGGGCTCGCCTCGCGTCGCCCGACTTCCCCTCGGGTGCCGACGACGGCAAGGGGGAGCTGACCGCCTACGATCGCGCGTTCGAGTTCCAGCACGTACAGGTCGGCAACCCGCAGTGCGCGATCGAGGTCGCGGACGGCCTCGAGGATCTCGATCTCCCGCGCTACGGCACCCCGATCGAGCGCCACGAGCTGTTTCCGAACCGCTCGAACGTCTCCTTCTGGCGTCGCGACACCGACGCGGAGGTCACGGCGCGGATCTTCGAGCGGGGAGTGGGAGAGACGCAGTCCTCGGGCACCGGTGCCAGCGGCGCGGCGATCGCGGCTGTACTGCGCGGTGCGCGCAGCCCGGTCACGGTTCACCTCGAAGGCGGCGACCTCGAGGTGGCGGTGGCGGACGACCTCGACGTGAGCCTCACCGGCTGGGCCGTGCCGGTCTTCAGCGGCGAGCTCGCACCCGAGCTCGTCGCCGAGCTACGCGACCAGGGAGGAGCCGGATGAGACACTCGCAGCGCCTCGAGCGGATCCCGCCGTACCTCTTCGCCGAGCTCGAGCGAAAGATCGCCGAGAAGACCGCGCAGGGGGTCGACGTCATCAGCCTCGGGATCGGCGACCCGGACACTCCGACGCCGCAGGTGGTGATCGACGTGCTGGCCAAGGCCGCGAGCGATCCGGCCACCCACAGGTACCCGTCGAACCGCGGCCGGCCCGACTTCCGCGAGGCGGTGCGCGCCTTCTACGCGCGCCGTTTCGGAGTCGAGCTGGACCCCGAGCGCGAGGTCGTGCCCGCGCTTGGGGCGAAGGAGTGCGTCTTCAACCTCAACCTGGCCTTCCTCGACCCCGGCGACGCGGCGCTGGCCGCGGACCCCGGGTACCCCGTGTACACGGGCGGCCCGCTGCTGGCCGGCGCCGAGGCGGTCCTGCTGCCGCTGGTGCCCGAGCGCGGCTTCGCGCCCGACCTCGACGCGGTGGCGGACGGCGACCGCGAGCGCGCCCGGCTGCTGTACCTGAACTACCCGAACAACCCGACGGGGGCGGTCGTCCCGGACGGCCTCTTCGAGCGCGCCGTGGAGTTCGCGCGCCGGCACGAAGTGCTGGTCGTCCACGACGCGTCCTACACGGAGACGACCTTCGACGGGTACGTCGCGCCGAGCTTCCTCGCCACGCCCGGCGCCAAGGAGGTCGGCGTCGAGGTCCTCTCGCTCTCGAAGGGCTACAACATGACCGGCTGGCGCACCGCGGCGATCGTCGGCAACGCCGAGGCTGTCGAGGCCTACTGGCGGCTCAAGACCAACATCGACTCGGGGATGTTCGAGGCGGTGCAGCTCGCCGCGGCGGCGGCACTGGACCACGGCGACGAGGACGCGCGGAGGATGAGCGCGGTCTATGAGCGCCGGCGCGACCTGGTCTGCGGCGCGCTGCGCGAGGTGGGGGTGGAGGTGACGCCGCCGAGGGGCACGATCTACGTCTGGGCGCCCGTGCCCGCCGGCCACACGTCCGCCTCGTACTGCGAGCACGTGCTGGAGGAGTCGGGGGTCGTGCTGTCGCCCGGCAGTGCCTACGGGCCCAACGGCGAGGGCTTTTTCCGGATCTCGCTGACGATCGCCGACGAGCGGTTGGTCGAGGCAGTCGAGCGGCTGCGATCGAGCCTCGGGGGCTAGTCCCTCGTCGTCGCGGCGAACTTTGGCGATCTGCGCACGAGGGGGGTGTGCTTAACGGGGCAGAGCTCGTCCCGCCTTCGCTCGGCGCGGCTCCTAGACTTGACCGGGATGCAGCGAGGTCGCGACGGACGCGCGGATGAGAGCCGCTACGGCGAGGGGGTTCGCAACCCCCGCGCGCGCCAGCGTGCGCTGTGCGTGGCCGCGACCCCCGGCGAGGCGGACTTCGCGGAGCTGCGCGAGTTGCTGCGGACCGCCGGCGTCGCCGTGGCCGGCGAGCTCTCACAGCGCCGTCCACGGCCGGATCCCGACCGCTACATCGGGCGCGGCAAGCTCGACGAGCTGAAGGAGGCGGTGAAGGCCTCCGGCGCCAACCTGATCGCCTGCGACGACGAGCTGCTGCCGCGCCAGGAGCGCAACCTCGAGCAGGAGGTCGGCGTGCCGGTGATCGACCGCACCGCCGTCATCCTCGACATCTTCGCCGACCATGCCAACAGCGCCGAGGGCAAGCTCCAGGTCGAGCTCGCCCAGCTCGAGTACAACCTCGCGCGCATGCGCGGGCTGTGGACGCACCTCGAGCGGCTCGGCGCCGGCCGGGGCGAGGGCGGGATCGGCACGCGCGGTCCGGGCGAGACGCAGATCGAGACCGACCGTCGGCTCGCCCGTGACCGCATCGCGCAGCTCAAGCGCCGGCTTGAGCGCACGAGCGCCAATCGGCGCGTGATGCGTCGCGAGCGCGAGCGCGCGAGCCTCCCGACGGTCGCGCTCGCCGGCTACACGAACGCCGGCAAGTCAACGCTGCTCGGCGCGCTGACGGGCGCCGACGCCGACGTGGCGGATCGCTTGTTCCACACGCTGGACCCAGCCACGCGGTCGTTCGAGATCGCCGGCCGGACCTATCTCGCTACCGACACCGTCGGCTTCATCCGCAAGCTTCCCCACCAGCTCGTCGAAGCGTTCGCCGCCACCCTCGAGGAGGCGATGGAGGCCGACCTGATCGTCCACGTGGCGGACGCCGCGGTCGAGGAAGACGAGCTCGCCGCGATGCTCGCGGCGGTGGACGAGGTTCTCACCGAGGTCGGCGCGGCGGAGCGGCCACGCCTCCTCGCGCTCAACAAGGTCGACCGCCTGAGCGCGGAGCGCCGCGCCGAGCTCGCTCACCGCCACCCGCGCGCCGTGCAGGTATCGGCCGCGTCGGGGGAAGGTCTGGACGAGCTGCGCGAGCAGATCGAGGCACGCTTCCTGCGGGCGCTGCGGCCGATGGACCTGCTCGTGCCCTACGAGGAGGGCGGGCGCCTCTCCGAGCTCCACGACGTGGCCGGCGAGCTCGAGCGCGAGGACACCCCAGAAGGGGTACGCGTTCGGGCGCGGGTGCCGGCGGGCGTCGCGCCTCGCTTCGAGCGCTTCGCCCGCAACGGCGCCGACGCCGGTTGACGCTCGCCTTCTCCCGTCTCAGCGAGTCCGCTCGCCCGCCGTCGCGGGCGCACGAGGACGACGCCGGCTACGACCTCCACGCCGCCGAGGATGTAACGCTCGTGCCAGGGGCGCGCGCATCGGTGGGGACGGGCATCGCGGTGGCGATCCCGCCGGGCCACGCCGGCCTCGTGCTCGCACGGTCCGGTCTGGCGGCTCGCCACGGGATCGCGCTCGTAAACGCGCCCGGGTTGATCGACGCCGGATACCGCGGCGAGCTGCGCGTGCTGCTGCTCAATACCGATCGCTCGGAGCCGTTCGCGATCGCGGCCGGGGATCGGATCGCGCAGCTGATGGTCGTACGCGTGGAGGTGCCCGAGCTGCGCGAGGAGCCGTCGCTCGAGGCCACGAGCCGGGGGGGCGGCGGCTTCGGGTCCACCGGGCGGTAGGCGGTTCGGCCCGGCTACGGCGTGGGCCGCCCTACACGCCCGCTGCCCGCCGCGCGCTCGCGTGCGCGGCGTCCTCCATCGCGTCGTCGAGCGGCTCGAGCTCGACGCCGAGCGCGAGCTCGATCAGGCTGTCCGCCAGCCAGACGTTCTTTGGTAGCAGCGGTCCGTGCAGGTAGGTGCCGATCACGTTGCGCCGGCGGACGCCCTCCGTGCCGTCGCCGCCGTTGTTGCCGTGGCCGCGGATCACGCGCCCGAGCGGCTCGGCGCCGGCGCCGAGGAAGGTGCGCCCGCCGTGGTTCTCAAAGCCCGCGATCAGCCGCGGGCCGGTCCCGAGGTCGGCCTCGATGGCGCAGTTGCCGATCAGGCGCTCGCCCTCGCCGCGGACCGTCTCCAGCTCGACGAGCCCGACCCCGGGGATCTCCTGGTCGCCGAGGCGATAGCTCGCGCCCAACAGCTGGTAGCCGCCGCAGACGGCGAGCACCACCGCGTCGCGCTCGGCCGCGGCGTGGAGCGGGGCGCGCTTGCACTCGACCATGTCGCGCGCGACCGCGACCTGATCGCGGTCCTGCCCGCCGCCCATGTAGAGCAGGTCGTGCGCCGCCGGGTCGAACGACTCGCCAAGCGAGGACGCGGCGAGCTCGAAGCCGAGGCCGCGCCACTCGCACCGCGCGCGCAGCACCGACAGGTTCCCGCGATCGGCGTAGATGTTCATCAGCTCCGGGTAGAGGGCGAGCACCCGCAGGGCGGGGGAGGGGGTCACTCCGCCTCCAACACGAGGATCTCGCTCCCGACGTAGGCGTCGGTCGCCGGGACTCGGCGGCGATCGAGCTCGCGGAACCCGGTCTCGCTCGCCAGCTTCGCCAGGCCATCGGCGTCCACGACGTCCAGGTGGAGCGTGACCGCGGACGCGCGCAGCTCGCCGGTCGGCGACACGGACTCCCGGATGCGGTCGATGGCGATCGCGCCGTGCTCGTGGCGCAGCGCCACGGGGCGGCTCGAATAGATCCATCCGCCGAGCTCGCGCACGTCGGGGAGCGGAGGCAGGACGGCGCCGGCGTCCAGACCCTCGAGCGGGTCGGCAAGCGCGATCGTGAGCAGCCCTCCGATATCGAGGTGTCGCCGCGCGGCGGCGAGCATCGAGCGCCGGCCCGCCACCCCTCCCAGCAGCTGGACGACCTGCATCGGCGCCACGATCAGCACGAAGCGGCGCTCGAGCGCGAACGTTCGCGCGTCGCCGCAGTGAACGTGCACGCGAAGCCCGCGCCGGCGGGCGCGCGCGCCGAGCTCGGCGGCCAGCGCCGGCTCTGAGTCCAGAGCGCTCACCTCTTGCCCGCGCTCGGCGAGATTGAGGGCGACGCGTCCCGTGCCCGCGCCGATCTCGAGCAGGGCCCCGGCGGCCCCCGCGGCCAGCTCGCGCCACAGCGCGAGGTCCGCGGCGTAGCCGGCGCACTCGACGTCGTGCCACGCCACGGCCTCGTCGATCGCCGGCGCCGTGAGTGGCGGCGCCTTCGCCTGACGTGGGCTCACGCCGACCATCGCGGCGCCGCGCCGCGGTCGGACAGCAGGTCGCGCAGCTCCAGCAGGGCCGTGTAGGTCGGAAGCACGAACAGCCGGCGCCCGTCCGCAGCCGCCACGGCCGCGTCGAGTGAGCGCCCGAGGTCGCGATCCACGCTGAGCTGCGCGTCGATGCCCGCGTACTTCAACCGCAGGGCCATCTCCTCGGCCCGCGTGCCCGAGCACGTCACCCGCCGCGCGTGCCCGGCGAGTACCTCGAAGTCCGCGTCCCAGACCCACGACACGTCGCGTCCGTCGGCGATCCCGTCGTTGAGGGCCATCCACAGGTCCAGTGGACCGTCCTCCAGCCGCAGGGTGCGGAGCACCTCGTTCGCGCCCGCGGGGTTCTTGACGAGCAGGATCGCCACCTCGGACCCGGCCAGCCGGAGTCGCTCCACCCGTCCGAATACCGCCGCCATGCCCTCGAGTCCGGCCTTCACGTCCTCGATCCCCGCGCCCAGCTCAAGCGCCGCGGCGGTCGCCCCCAGCGCGTTGTAGACGTTGTAGAGGCCGGGCAGCGGGAGCGCGACCTCGAGCCGGCCGCGCGGCGTCCGGACGAGCACGTCGGAGCCGTCCATCCCGCGCAGCTGGACGCGCTCGGCGGCCACGGCCGGGCGGGGACGGGTCCGGCCGCAGCGTGGGCACGCGTAGCGGCCGAGATGCCCGAGGTAGACGGCCTCGTAGCCGTAGTTGGCGCCGCAGTTGCGGCAGCGCTTGGAGTCCGCCGCGTGCTGGAGCTCGGGCAGCCGCTGCTCGTCGTCCTCGAGCCCGAAGTAGGTGACGCCGGCCCGCTCCCGGCCCAGGTCGGCGACCAGCGGATCGTCGGCGTTCAGCACGAACCGCGAGCGCCCGTCGCGCTCGGCGACCAGCTCGGCCCAGCCGTCGGCCACCTCGTCGAGCTCGCCGTAGCGGTCGAGCTGATCGCGAAAGAGGTTCGAGAGCAGGAAAAGCCGCGCGTCGAGAGCGCGCGCCACCGGGGCGAGCCATGCCTCGTCGACCTCGAAAAGGCCGATCTCGCTCGTCGCGCGCCCGGCGTCGAGCAGCGCGGTGGCCACTCCCCAGTGCATGTTCGATCCGGCCCGGTTGTGCACCACCCGCTCGCCCGCTCGCTCGAGGACGCCCGCGAGCATCCCCGCCGTGGTCGTCTTCCCGTTGGTCGCCGACACCACCGCGGCCCCGTCCTCCAGGCGCCGTCCGAGGCGCTCGAGGGCGCGCGGCTCGAGGCGCAGAAGCATCCGGCCCGGCGCCGTGGTGCCCCCGCTTCGCCCGAGTCCCAGGGCGAGGCGACGGGCGACGCGGGCGAGCGCGACCTTCGCCCGAAACCTCACGGCTCCGATGCGGCGGCGCCGGCCTCCGCGATCGGAACGGCCGGCGGCGGGCACATCACGCGCAGCGAGCGGCGCGCCACGGTCACGAGCGCCGGGAGCTCGGCGATCGGGTCGCCGTCGGCGTAGACCGTGAACGACCGGTCGGCCGCGACCTCGACCCGCTCCCCGCGCAGGAAGCGCGCGGCTGGGTCCTCGACGTGGGTGCCCCGGAAGACCTTCGGGATGTCGCGCAGGAACCTGAGCTTCGACTTCTCGCCCACGAGCAGCACGTCGAGGCGGCCGTCGTCGAGCTGGGCGTGCGGCACCACGAACATCCCGCCTCCGTAGGCCTTCGAGTTCGCGACCGCGACCGAGTAGCCGGTCGCGTCGTGGCGCTCGCCGTCCACCGTGACCTCGAAGCGCGCGTGGCGCCAGCCGGCGAGCGCCCTCAGCGCCGCGTAGAGGTAGACGAGGTTGCCGCGCACGAGCTTCGCCTCGTTCGCGATCCGGTTGGCGTCGGAGTCGAAGCCGAGGCTCGCGATCCCCACGAACGCGGAGCCGTTGACCTCGCCGACGTCGAGCAGGCGCTCCTCGCCCTCGACCGCCAGGCGCACGGCGGCGCGCGGCTCGCGCGGGATGCGCAGAACGCGTGCGAAGTCGTTGCCGCGGCCGGCCGGCACGATCGTGAGCGCGGCGGTGGCCCCGCGCATGGCCCCGGCGACCGGACCCACCAGCCCGTCGCCGCCGATCGCCACCACGCCCTCGCCCGCCGCCGCCGCGCGGCCGGCCTCGATGCGCGCCTCGGCGAGCGTCGAGGCTGTCACCACCCGGCGCTCGACCCCGAGCGCGTCGAGCTCTGAGAGCACCTCCGGCAGGATCCGCTCCGCCCGCCCCCCGCCGGCGGCCGGGTTGGGGAGGAGCGCCAGCCGCGGCGTCACCCCTCGCGGGCCACGCCGGCGAGCCGCGCCGCGCGCTCGGCGGCGAACGTCCCGCGCGCCTCGCCGCGCAGCTCGGCGCCCTCCTCGTACCTCTCGATCCTCGCCCGCGCCACCACGTCGTCGCCCACGAGCCGCTCGGCGCGCGGCTCCTCGAGGTCCCGGGGGTCGAGCGTCAGGAGGACGTCCTGCCCCACCGAGTGCCAGGTCTCACCGGTCAGCTTCTCGGAGGCAACGAGCAGCTGCCCGGGACGCGCCAGCCAGTGGAGCTCGAAGATCCCGAGCTGGTAGGCGTAGAGGCGCTCACCCTCTGAGACCAGCACGTTGAGTCCCGAGAACTCCGACCGGTCGATTACCTGGGTCACGGCGTGGCGCAGCGAGCTCGGGATGTCGGTCGGGTCGACGTCGCGCATCAGGAGGTTGAAGAAGTGCTCTGAGTCCGTGTCGCCGGCGGGCACCCGGACGCCCTCCTCCAGCAGACGGGGGAAGTGGAGGATCGTGCCGTTGTGGCACAGCGAGTGGTTTCCGAAGCAGAAGGGGTGCGTGTTGGCCATCGTCAGCCCGCCCATCGTCGCGCGCCGCACGTGCACGTTGAAGATCCGTCCCTCCAGGTCGGTGGCGCGCTGGAACTCGCCGTCCATGTAGGCGGCCTCCGGGAAGCGCACGCAGCGAGGCGCGCAGTCCACGTCCGGGTAGACGGCCATGCCCCAGCCGGAGTCGTGGTCCTCGGACTGGCGGATCATCGGGTTCTCCGCGTGGAGCAGCTCGTGCCGGATCGAGACCGGCTCGGCGGCTACGCAGCCGAATATCCGGCACATGGGGGCGAGATTCCTCGGCTCACGGCGTAGACAGTCTAGGAGGCTGTCTCGATAGCGAGCCGGGAGGCGAGAGTGACGCAGCCGCAGAGGATCTGGTGGGCGAGACCGCGCAAGCTGTGCGGGCTCGAGCGCCCGGGGGGAGGGGCGAGGACTCACCGCTCCTCCCGACGCGACGAGGAGATCGCCTACCTGAGCCGCCGCGGCGTGCGGCTGGTCGTGTCGACGATGCGCACGCGCCACACCCTCGCCGACTACGACGCCGCGGGGCTAGCCTGGCACCACGTGCCCGTCGCGTCCTGTGAGGAGGGCGCGGAGGCGCTCGACGAGCTGGTTGCGCTACTGCGAGCCGAGCTGCGGGCGCCGGGCGCGATCGCGGTGCACGGCGATCTTAGGACCGACTTCGCGGCCGCCGTCTGCGCCGCCCACCTCCACGACGTTCGCGGCGTGCCTCCAGCCGAGGGCCTGCGCGCGGCCGCTCGGGCGGGTCTCGACGTCAGCGTCGACGCCACGGCACTGCTCGGCGTGCCCTACGAGGAGCTCCAGCCGCGCGCGGCGATCGCCGCCGCCACGGCCTCCGGGCGGTCGGTCACGACGTAGGCGTCCACGATCGCGCCCTCGGCGTTGATCGTGATCGCCAGCCCGCTGTCGGTGCGGCGTACCTTCGAGATCGGGGCCACCGGCCGGCCGGACCCCATGCGTGGCTTCACCTTTCCGGTCGCGACCCGGTGGACGCCCTCGAGCTCGGCGAGCCCGTCGAGCAGCCTCCGGTAGCTCTTGCGCGAGGAGTGCTTGTGATGGGTCTTGCGGGGCATGGGAAGCGACCGAGCCCTCAGCCGCGCCCGTCGACCAGGGCGCTCAGGCTCGGCGAGACGATCGTCGGCGCCGGGTCCTCGGCGGCCGCCGCCTCCTCCGCGCTCGTCGCACCGGTCAGCACCAGCGCCGCGTCGAGGCGGAGGCGCGCCGCCGCCGCCACGTCGGCATCCAGGCGGTCGCCGACCACCAGCGTGCGGCCCGGCCCGAGCCGGTCGATCGCGGTCTCGAACAGTTGTGGCTCCGGCTTGCCGACGATCGTCGCCCGCCGCCCCGATGCACATTCCACGGCAGCGAGGATCGCGCCCGTGCCGGGCCACAGCCCGTGCTCGGTCGGATAGGTGGAGTCGCGGCCGGCCGCGACGAAGTCGGCCCCCGCGCGCACCGCCAGCGACGCCTGCTTGAGGTCGTCGTAGACGAGGTCCTCGGTGCCCGCGACCACTACGACCTCCGCCCGCGACGCCAGCTCGGTGTCGTTCAAAAGCTGGAGTCCGGCGTCGCCGACGTGCTTTCGCATCGCCTCCGTGCCGATCACGAAGGCGGTCCGGCCGGGTCGTGTCTCGGCCAGGAGGTGCTGGGTGGCGGCCCCGACCGTCACGACGTCGGTCAGCGAGGCCCTGATGCCCATCCGCCACAGCCTGCGCACGTAGTCCTCGCCCGAGTGGCGGGGATCATTGGTGACGAACGACACCCCCTTACCGGCGGCGCGTAGCTCGTCGATCGCCTCCACGGCGCCGGGAGTCGGCTCGACGCCGACGTAGACGCAGCCGTCGAGGTCCAGGATGAGGTTGTCGTAGCCGGCCAGGCGGGGGGAGAGGGCCACGACGAGCCATCGTACGCGCGCGCCGCCCGACCGCCTCGTGGCGCGGCTAACCTCGGTACATGGTCTTCGACGTATCCGAGCAGGGGTTCCAGAGCCGGGTCCTGGAGCGATCGCACCAGGTCCCGGTGATCGTCGACTTCTGGGCGACCTGGTGCGGGCCCTGCCGCGCGCTGACTCCGGCCCTCGAGAAGGCCGCCGAGACGCGTGACGGGAAGGTGGACCTGGCGAAGGTCGACGTCGACCAAAATCAGGCACTCGCGGCCTCGTTCGGCATCCAGGGCATTCCCGCCGTGAAGGCGTTTCGCGACGGACGCGTGGCCGACGAGTTCACCGGTGCCCTTCCGCCGGCCGAGGTGGAGGCGTTCTTCGACCGCTTCGTCCCGTCCGAGGCGGACGGGCTCGCGCAGGCCGGCGACGAGGCGTCGCTACGGCGGGCTCTCGAGGTCGATCCCCGTCACACCGACGCGGGCCGCGCGCTCGGGCGGATGCTGGTGCGCCGCGGAGACCTGAGCGCGGCGCAGGCCGTGCTCGCCCCGTTCGAGCACGACTACGTGGCCGCGGGGCTCGAGGCGCGGGCGCAACTCGCCTCCGCCAACGGCGGCCCCGAGGAGGACGCGGGCACTCAGGGCGATGTGTTGCGACGCGCGTTCGCGGCCTGGGACGCGGCTGACGAGGCCGCCGCGCTCGAGGCGCTCCAGGAGGCGATCGCCGGGTCGTCGCCGGCCGACCGCGACCTCCTGCGCCGAGTGATGGTCGCGATCTTCACGGAGCTCGGGCCCGACCATCAGCTGGCGCGCGAGCACCGCCGCCGGCTCGCGGCCGCGCTGAGCTAGCTCGGTCCCGCGCGGGCAGCCTGGGCGCGGCTCTGCCGCCTGCGCCCGATGAGGGTCAGTGCCCCGAGGACCAGGATCACGATCAGCATGCCGAGCAGTACGCCGCCGATGAGGCCGATACCGCCCAGCGGCAGGAAGATCAGCTCGGCCAGTCCGTAGCCCACCGATACGAGTAGCACGAGCAGGAGCAGCAGCAGGATGATGCCGCGCACGCGCGGCACGAGGCCGGCGCCGGCCGGCGGGATCAGCAGGCCGGTGACCCGCAGCAGGAAGAGCTGTCGCGCGGAGGGTGGCTCCTGGCCGAGCTTCTGGACCGCCTCCTTGAGCTCGTCCGGTCTACGCTCGGCGAGCGCGAGCGAGGCCCTCATCATCTGGCGCAGAGCGGGCCGCTCGCGCGGGTGGCTACCCGCCAGCGCCTCGTTGAAGAACTTGCGCGCGGCCCTCGGGTCGTAGCGCTCGGCCGCGCGGGCGCCGAGCAGCGCGCGGGCGGCGGCGCGGTGCTTGGTCTCGGAGAGAAGCTGCTCGTCGGAGCGCCTCTCGAGCTGCTGCATCGCGCCCAGGCTGCCCATCTGCTGGACCATCTTGGTCTGGCGCTGCTTGGCCACGGATCGAGTCTCGCAGAGGAGTGCCGGAGCTACGCGCCAGGCGGGCGCTCGGCTGTGTCCTCGTCCTCGGGCGATTGCCCGACGGGCCGCGGCTCCGGGAAGGGCGCCGCGTCAGGCGACGGCTCGGTGGATGCCTCCGCGCCAGGCGCCGGCTCCATGGGCGGATCCGCGTCAGGCGACGGCTCGAGGGAGTGCTCCGCATCGCGGTCCGGCCGCTCGGCGGGGCCCATTTCGCCGACGACGTCGTCCCGCGCGAGCGACTGCGTCTGCTCGACCTCGCTCGGCATGGAGCCGGGCGCCCCCGCCTCGTCCTCGCCGCGTCCGCCCGGCGGAGGAATCCGATCGATCGCGTCGTCGGCGAGCCCGAGCACGTCGTCGGCGAGCTGGCGGATGTCGTCGATCAGCCGCTGGCGCTCCTGCCAGATCGACTGAACATCGGCCTCGAGCCGGCGAACGTGGTCCTCGGCTTCACGACGGGTCAGGTCCGCCTCACGCTCGGCGCTGTCGAGCCGCCCCTCCGCCTGGGAGCGCGACCGCGAGGCGATCTCCTCGGCCGCCTCGTGCGCGCGCTTTAGGATCGAGCTCGTCTGCTCGCCGACGTCGTCAAGTGCCCGCTCGACGACCGTCTCAGGTAGCTGCGTGGCCTCGAGCTCGGCGACGAGCTGCGCAACCTCGCCCACGTAGGCGTCCACCGCGGCGCGGTCATAGCCGCGCAGCGCCACCGGAAAGTCGGTCCGGCGCACGCGGTCGACAGCCCCGACGGCGCTGCGTGAGCGGCGAGTGCCCGGGCGGGAGGCGGCCGACGATGGGCGGGCGGGCGGCTGCGGCGGCAGCCGGCGCGACGGCGCGGAAGCGGGCGTATTCGGTGCGTCCGCGGGGCGGGAGGGAGGGCCCGGCCCGGCGGGGTCGTCCGGCTGCGCCTGACGCCGCGATGGGTCCATCGGCCGCACCGGGCCCACGCCTTCGGACTCACCGTCGCTGAGCCGCTGCTCGGGCGCGGTGAAGTGGGGTTCGTCAATCCGTTCGTCGTGGGTCATGCCCTCAGTATGTACGAGCGCAACCGCCAGCGGAGTTCTCCGAGGCCCGTGCGCCGTGGAGGACCCCACAACAGATCCGTGCCAGGCTCGGCGGCCTCCGGCCCTAGCCGTGGTCGGGAGCGGCCGCGGCCGGAGGAGTGCGGCGGTCGGCGGGCCGTAGCGCCATCAGGACGCTGACGACGACGATCCACACGAGGGCCGCCAGCAGGGCGAAGAACCCGATTGGGGTGAGTCCGAGGATCGCGATCACGATCGCGACCGCGCCGAGCCAGGTCGGAAATGCGGCTCCCCGGATCATCGCTATCCCGGCGCCGATGAGGAGCGCCTCGGTTCCCGCCGCGGTGGGGAAGAAGAGGTTGGAGTTGAGGGCGCTGATCGCCTGCGCCGCGGAGGGGTCCAGGGTGCCCGCCGCATCCGCCAAGGTGAAGGTCAACCCAGCGAACAGGAGGAGGCCGAGCGCAAGGATGAGCCCACCCGCGAAGGCCGTCGCCGATGCGGCGCCTCCGACACCCTCCTCACGACGCAGCCGCCCGCGAAGCACGGACACGAAGAAGATCAGGAAGAGGGCGCCGTAGGCAGCCAGGATCGACGACGTGGTCTGAGCGCTCTCGTCCTCCAGGTAGAAGGAGACGACCGCATCGGCCGTCTCGTCGGCGCCGGGCGTCTCACCGCCCACGATGGCCGACACCACGAGCAGCGCGACGGCGGCCAGTCCGGTCAGCGAAGCGAGTTGGGCCGAGCGTTCCCTCATCGCCGTGCCTCCTTGATCGAGTTTCCTCAGCGCTCGCGCACGCGATCCAAAACCGTCGGGCCCGCCGCAAGCGAGACCACAATAACCTGGAGCCGCGTGCGTCGCCAGTGACGCTCCGGGGCGCCCCGACGGATCGAGAACCAGCCACGGAGGAGGAACCTGCTCGGGCGGCCCTCGGTTACGAACCGAGCATGCGCGCGACCCAGTCGCGCGTGAGGGCCGAGCCCTCGAAGTGCCCCGACGCCGCGAGGACGCGAAGCCGCGCCCGCGTGAAGCGGTCGACCAGGCGCCGGGACAACCGCGGCAGCGCCGCGTAGGCCACCGTGCCGCGTCGCGTGGTGGCGAGATCGCGCACCGGGGCATCCAGCGAGGCGCGCGCGATCGCGCGGGCGGCATCCTCGAGGCGCTCGGCCGGTATCGCTCCCTCGAGCGCGACCCCCTCAGCCGCGGAGCGCTCGTGAATCGGGGTGCGGATGTAGCCGGGGTAGACCGTCGTGACGGTCACCCGGTCGCCATGCTCGAGGCGCAGGGCGTCGGAGTAGGCAACCAGACCTCGCTTGCTGATGCAGTAGGCGGTCGCGAAGGGGATCGTGAAGACGGCGAGGCCGGAGGCGACGTTGATCACGCGCCCGCCGGACTCGCGCAGCGCCGGCAGCGCGGCGGCGGTGACGCGCCAGGCGCCGAGCAGGTTCACGTCGAGCACAGCCAGCGCGTCCTCGTCGGGTGCCCGGCCGGCGCTCTGCGGGTAGCCGACACGCACGCGCGCGCTCACGCGGTGGCGCCGGCCGGCCGAGGGTCCCTTCGGGCGGGCATGCGCCGCATACTGGCGGCCGCGAGCCCACGGCGGCCGCCGCGCCCGCGTGGGAACAGCCGCCGCGCCTTGACGCTGCCTACGAGGCCGCGGCCGTGGCGCCCTCGTCGTGCACCTGGTGCTCGCCCTCGGCGAACTCCTCGACGATCTTCGCGCAAAACGCCGGCAGCCGGCGTGCGTCTCAGGCGGCCTCGCGCAGGGAGCGCAGCTCCTCATCGCCGGCCAGGCGCTCGAGAGCGCGTTGCTCCAGCTGGCGCACGCGCTCGCCCGAGATCCCGAGCCTGCGGCCGGCCTCCGAGAGGGCGGCGGGCTGCTCACCGCCGAGGCCGAAGCGAAGGCGCACGACCTTGCGCTCGTCGGCCGGCAACCTCACCAGGGCATCCTCGATCCCGCGCTCCTCGACCGTCTCGAGCATCTCGCTCTCAGGGCTCGGGCCCTCGCCCGCGATCAGATCGCCGAGAGCGCCAGAGCCGTCGGAGTCGCCAACCGGCTTGTCGAGGCTCGCGGGAGCCTTATCGACCGACCTGATCAGCTCGACCTCCTCGGCGGACAGCTCGACGGCCGCGGCGATTTCGTCGAGACTCGGATCGCGCCCCAGCCTGGCGGCGAGCTCGCGCTCGGTGCGGGCGATCTTGCGCGACCTCGAGTCGATGTGGACCGGAAGCCGGACGGTGCGACCCGAGTTCGCGAGCCCGCGCTGGAGCGCCTGGCGAATCCACAGCGTCCCGTACGTCGAGAACTTGTAGCCCTTGCGCCAGTCGAACTTCTCGACCGCGCGGATCAGCCCGAGCACGCCCTCCTGGACGAGGTCGGTCAGCGGAAGCCCGTAGCCCTGGTACTTGCGGGCAAGCGAGATCACCAGGCGGAGGTTCGAGTTGATGAGCCGCTCCTTGGCGGCGAGATCGCCCCGCTCGATGGCCTGGGCGAGCTCGATCTCCTCCGCCGCGGTGAGCAGCGGGTATCGCCTCGCGTTCGCCATGAACAGCTCGAGGGAGTCGGTCGTTGCGTCGGGCGCCTGAGCCACGCCCCGGGTGCTGGCGGTCATGCTGAGTTCCTTCTTTCGATGCCCCCGGTGGGGCTGATGGGTGGTACGTAGCCGGCCGTTCGCCGGGTCATTCGCCTCCGCCGCTGCCGTCTCCGGAGGGCGCACGCCGCTCGCAGAGCCGCTGTGGAAAGCGGGCGTCGACGATCAGACCGTCGAAGGCACCTGCCACCGCCAAAGGCTTACCGAACGTTAGCAAATGCCCCGGCGGGCCCCTCCGGTGGCGCGTCAGGGACGCAGCACGACCTTGATCGCCCGGTCCTCCTTCTTTTGGAAGATCTCGTACCCGTGCGGCGCCTGCTCGAGCGGGAGGCGGTGGGTGGCGAGGTCCTCGACTCCCAACGGGTCCGAGTCGTCGGTCACGAGCGGCATGACGTCGTCGATCCAGCGCTTGACGTGGGCCTGGCCCATCTTCACCTGGATCCCCTTGTCGAACATCTGGAGCATCGGCAGTGGGTCCGCCATCCCGCCGTAGACGCCACTCAGCGAGATCGTTCCGCCGCGGGCGACCACCTCGACGCACTGGGTCAGGACCGCGAGTCTGTCGACGCCGGCCTTCTGCATCATCGGCTGCGCGACCGCATCCGGGAGCAGGCCCGTCATCGCCTGCGCGAGCCCGGCGACCGGCGAGCCGTGCGCCTCCATGCCCACGGCGTCGATCACCGAGTCCGGTCCGCGCCCGTCGGTCAGCGCGCGAAGAGTCGCGGGGAGGTCGTCGTGCTCGTTCAGGTCCACGACCTCGATGCCGTGCCGGCGGGCCAGCTCGAGCCGCTCCAAAACCAGGTCCACGGCGATCACCCGTGCGCCCCGGTGAAGGGCGATCCGAGAGCACATCTGGCCGATCGGGCCGAGGCCGAAGACCACGACGCTGCCGCCGTCGGGAATGTCCGCGTACTCGACGGCCTGCCACGAAGTTGGGACGACGTCGGAGAGGTACAGGAAGCGCTCGTCGGGGGGGCCTTCGGGCACCTTGATCGGCCCGAACTGCGCCTGGGGCACCCGCAGCAGCTCGGCCTGGCCGCCCGGGACCTGCCCGTAGAGCTTGGTGTAGCCGAACAGCGCGGCGCCCATGCCCTGGTCGCGGACCTGGGTCGTCTCGCACTGGGCGAACAGCTGGCGATCGCACATCCAGCAGTGGCCGCAGGCGATGTTGAACGGCACCACGATCCGGTCGCCGGGCTTGATGTGGCTCACCTCGGAGCCCACCTCCTCGACGATCCCCATCGGCTCGTGGCCGAGGATGTCGCCCTCGTCGATGAACGGGCCGAGCACCTCGTAGAGGTGGAGGTCCGAGCCGCAGATCGCCGTGGAGGTGATGCGCACGATCGCGTCGGTCGGTTGCTCGATGCTCGGGTCCGGGAAGGTGTCCACCCGTACGTCCCGCTTGCCGTGCCACGCGACTGCCTTCATCCGTCCTCACCTCCCGGGTCGCCGCTCGCGCAGGAACCGCTCGAATGCCCGATCCCGGCGCACTACCCCGATGCCGCGTCCCTAACCGCGCTCGTGCGCGCTGATGGCGTCGGCGCGGGGACCGGCGGCGTCTCGCCCCCTTCGATCGGGCAGAATCACGGCCGGGATGCCAGCATTCAGGGGTCAGCGGTGAGCCAAGCGGAGAGGGTCCAGCCGGTGAGTGCGCCCGCGGCGACTCCGGGGACAGCCGACGACTCCGAGCTCCTGGGGCGCCTCGCCGCCGGGGAGCAGGACGAGCCGCTGCGCACCCTGTACCGCCGCTACGGCGGTCGCATTTACGGGCTCGGCCTGCAGCTGCTCGGCGATCGCGGGATGGCCGAGGAGCTAGTCCAGGAGACCTTCCTGCGGCTCTGGCGGTCGGCCCGTCGCTTCGATGCCGGCCGGGGGTCGGCTCGGACGTTCATCTTCACTCTCGCGCGTCGCGCGGCGATCGACATGCGCCGCCGGGCGGCGGCGCGTCCTCAGGAGCGGCCGCGGGACTTCGGGTCCGACGAGTCGGCAGAGCTCGCCGTCGACGATGCGCGCTTTGACCAGGTGGTGCTCTCGCTGGACGTGCGCGACGCGATCGACCTCTTGTCGGAGAAGCACCGCGAGGTTCTCGAGCTCCACTACCGGCGCGACCTGACCCAGCAGCAGATCGCGGAGCGCCTCGAGTGCCCCGTCGGGACCGTCAAGACGCGCACCTACTACGCGCTGCGAGCGCTCAAGCTGGAGCTCGAGGAGCGTGGGATCGATGGCTGATCGTCGGAGCGCCCATCCCGAGCTCGCGGCCTACCTGCTCGACGCCCTCGAGGCGGATGAGCGCTCGGAGTTCGAGCGCCACCTGACGGACTGCCACAGCTGCCGGCAGGAGCTCCGCGAGCTCGAAGGCGCGGCGGAGCTGCTCGGCCGCGCGCCGCCGCCGTACGGGGCGCCCACCGGCCTGGAGGATCGCGTGGTCGCCGCCGTGAAGGAGGCCGCGGCGGCGGAGGAGGCCGCGGCGGCGGCGGGCGAGCCGGCGGTCGACGGGCGACCGGCTCGTTACCTCCGGCGCGAGCGCGCGCGAGGGATCCTCGGTGGATGGGCGCCGCGCCTGGCGCTCGCCGGCGCGGCGGCCGCCGTCCTGGCCGCGGCTTTCCTGGTCGGCGACCTACTTGGCGACGAGGACCTCCCCGGGACCCCGGAGCTCGAGGCGACGCTCGAGGCACCGTCCGGCGATGCCGGCCAGGCGACGGCCAGCGTGCGCGAGACCGGACTGGGGCGCGTCATCCTGTTCGAGTCGGGCGACCTGCCGATCCTCCCGGAGGGGGAGCTCTACGAGCTCTGGTTCGTCGGTCCCGGCGACACGGTGGAGGACCCCAACCGCATCTCCGCCGGCACCTTCCATCCGGATGAGCGGGGCAACTCCGACGTGCGACTCCACGCGGCGGTCGATCCCGCGCAGTTCCCGGAGCTGAGCGTCACCGCGGAGCCGGGCGACGGCAACCCCGAGCGGACCGGACCGGAGGTGCTGCGCTCGGCGCCCGGGGAGTGACCGCTGGCCGCACCGGCCCTCGCTCGGAGAGAGTCCCGCGCCTACACGTGTCCGCCGCGCGCCATGAAGCGACGGACGAGGAGCCGAAGCCGAGCGCGCTCGGTCTCGGTCAGGTTGGCGGTCCGTCCGCGCGACCTCGCCACGAGACGCCCGAGCTCGCGTCGATCATCGGGCGGGAGGGCGTCCCAACGGACCTTCGCCGCCCGCACGATGCGCTCGGCGATCCACAGCCACGGCGCCGCCCGTAGTCGGCCGAGTCTGCCGATTGGCGGCCGCACCGCTAGAGCCGGGGGCGGTCGCTCGCCGACAATCCCACCGGCCTCCGGCGGCGCCTGGCGACCGAGGCAGCCATCTACTGGTCGCCCGGGAGCTGTTGCTGAGCCTCGTCCTGGAGCTGCTCGGGGATCTGGTTCTCGATCTCGTCGGGAAGGCCCTCGAGGTCAAGGCTCGAGAGGAGCGCGATCCCGGCGACGACCAGCAGGCCGACCAGCACGGAGAGGATCGTGGCGATCAGCCCGGTTATGAAACCGGCCCGGGCGCGGCCGTGGCCGCGCGGGTCCGCGGCTCCCGACGCCGAGCGGCGGCGGGCGATGCTGCCCATGATCATGGCGGCGATCCCCAGCGGCAGCGCCAGGAAGAACAACCCGCCGAAGGTGAAGATCACCGCCACCAGCGCGATGACCCCGATGACCACGGCCGCGGTCGCGAGGCCCGTTCCCTGCCGGTGGCCCTGAGGAGCTGCGCCGTGTTGCGGCGGGGAGCCCTCGCGGCGCTCGACGTCTGTGGCGTCACGTTGGTAGGCCATCTGTTGGTTCGTCTCCGTTCTCGAGGGTGTCAGCTCCAGGACAGGCGGTCCTGGCGACTTGTTTCAAGGCATTTGCCCGTTCCCGACCACATAAACGCCCCTCTATCGACCGCGGTTTACATAAGCGCGGTTATCGAGCGTTGGATCGGGGGCGGGAGCCGAGATCGTCAGGCCCCATGCTTCTCGCCCAGGCGACGCAGCCAGTAGCGCGGCCAGTCCTCGCCGTAGG
>Ga0136615_10000215_pt1 | contig 25687 bp, 23 predicted proteins | sample AntDrymUQ2882206_2_FD_106647 | JGI IMG/M metagenome (GOLD analysis project Ga0136615, IMG submission 106647) | Polar desert sand microbial communities from Dry Valleys, Antarctica - metaG UQ288 (22.06) | ecosystem: Environmental > Terrestrial > Soil > Desert | place: Antarctica: Dry Valley... | reverse complement strand
CGCGCCCCGCCCGGGCGAGCTTGGCGAGATCCACCGGGCCAAGCCCCCGGTCAGCGGTCAGCGCTGCGCCACCTGCGTTGGCCGTGCGGAACAGCCGCAGCGGATTGAGCAGGGTGCTTGGCTGCGCGACCTGTTTGGCTAGCTCCTTGATGAAGCGCTGCTGACGCGCGATCCGCCCCAGGTCGTTGTCGACCTTGCGCACCCGGACAAAGCCCAATGCTTGGCGCCCGTTGAGGGCAACACATCCGGCCGGTAGGTCGATGTGGGCGTCACGGTCTGACATCGGCTCGTCGAGGAAGACGTTGACGCCACCGACCGCGTTGACGATCTGGGCGAACCCGAGGAAGTCGACCTCCAGATAGTGCGACACGGGAATGCCCGACAGCTCGGTCACGGTGTCGACCAGGCAGGACGGTCCGCCAAGCGCGTAGGCGACGTTGATCCTGCCCTGGCTGCCGTCGCAGCGGGTCACGAACAGGTCGCGGGGGAACGACAGCATGGCGGCGCTGTCGCCCTTGATCTGCAGCAGCAGGATGGTGTCGGTGCGAAGGCCGTCGGCCGAACCCGTGCCCAGCCGCCGCCGTTGCGCCTCGTTGAGCTGCTCGCGGCTGTCGGACCCGACCACGAGCACGTTCATCCGGTCGCCCGCGTCGCTCAGGCCCTTCACGTTGACCCGCGACATCCGCACTGCCGCCGTCGCCGCGGCGGCCACGCCCATCAGCACCACGACGAGGAGCACGACGAGCAGAACCAGCAGCAGCCGGCTGCCGAGACTCCTGCGGCGCCCTCGCGTCGCAGGCGAGAACCCGTGCTCGTCGCGGCCCGGAGGCGCGCTGGCGCCGGCAGCCCTGGCCCCGGCACTTGCGGGGCGCCCCCCGGCAGGCCGAGCCTCGGGGGGCCGGCCGCCGGCGCGTTGGTCGCCGCTCACGCCGCTGCGGCGCTCACCGACTCCAGCCGACTTGTCGCCGCCGCCGCCGCCGCCGCCCCGCTGCGGCGGCCCGAAGCCCTCGTCCAGATCCGACACGACGCCTTCCTTACCGATGGTGTCGGCATCACGGTGCCACAGCCGGGGCCGCGCGCACGTGAACCGTTGGACGGGCGTGAGGATCGCCGCTGAACGAACGACGAGCCGCCGCTCAGGCGGGCGGCTCGCCCCAACCACCGCCGCCCGGGGTCTCGACGCGGACCCGATCGCCGCGACGCAGCGGCCAGGTGCCCTTGGACCCCAGCGCCTCCCAGTCGGCGTCGTCGGGGTGAATCAGCCAGTTGCGCCCAGGCTGGCCATCGCGGCCGCCGGCGAGGCCCCAGGGCCCGCGCAGACGGCGCTCGCTCTGCAGCGTCAGCGTCGCATCGGCCAGCGCTTCGATCTCGCGGACGACACCCTCGCCGCCGGGGTGGCGCCCCGTCCCCGCAGAGCCGTCCCGGAGCTCGGCGCGCCAGACCCGCAGCGGATAGGCCAGCTCCAGAGCCTCGGCGGGTGTGTTACGGGTGTTGGTCATCCCGGTGTGGACCCCGGACATCCCCGGCCGGGACGGCGTGCCGCCCTCGCCGCCCGCGATCGTCTCGTAGTAGCTGAACGCGGCGTCGCCCCCGCTGCCGATCAGCACGTTGTTCATGGTGCCCTGGCTGGCGGCGGGCACGCGGTCGGGCACGGCCTGCGCGAAGGCCGCCAGCAGCACGTCGACGATGCGTTGGCTGGTCTCGACGTTGCCCGCCGCGACCGGAGCTGGTGCGACGGCGTGCACGACGCTGCCGGCCGGGGCAGAGACGGCGCAGGCGCGGTAGCAGCCTGCGTTGGGAGGCGCCGAGGGGTCGGTGAGCATGCGGAACACGAACCAGGTGCTGGAGATCGTGACCGCCAGCACCGCATTGAGGTTGACGGGGATCTGCGGGTCGCTGCCGTCGAAGTCCACGCGCACGCACTCGCCGTCGATGGTCACCGCGGCACGGATCGAAACCCCGTCGCCGACCTCCAACGCGTCTTCGGCGCGCCAGGTGCCGTCGGGCATCTTGGCCACCGCCGCGCGCACCCGCCGGTCACTGTAGTCGCAGACCGCGGTCATGGCCCCGAACAGATCGTCCGCGCCGCCGCGCGCAGCAAGCTCACGCAGCCGCCGGGCGCCCACGTGGTTGGCGGCGAACTGGGCTCGCAGGTCACCGCGGCGTTCGCCTGGCGTGCGGGAGTTGGCGGCGACCAGCGCCAGCACGTCCTCGCGCACGCCGTCGGCATCGGCCACGAGGGTCGGCGGGATGCGCAGCCCCTCCATGGCGATGTCGGTGGCCGTAGCTGGCATCGAACCCGGCGCCGCTCCACCAACGTCGGCGTGATGCGCCCGGTTCGCGACGTAGCCCAGCAGGCGCCCGGCGTCGTCGCCGACCGCCGCCACCAGGGTGAGGTCCGGCAGATGCGTCCCGCCGGCGTACGGATCGTTGACCAGCACCTGCGTCCCCGGCGGCATCCGGCCATCCGAAGCATCGAGGGCCGCCTCGACGCTGGCGGGCATCGAGCCCAGGTGCACCGGAATGTGCTCGGCCTGGGCGACCATCTGGCCGTCGGGATCGAAGACCGCCGCCGAGCAGTCAGCACGCTCCTTGATGTTGGGCGAGTACGCAGCCCGCCGCAACGCCACCCCCATCTCCTCGGCGACGCCCCCCAGCGCGTGGCGGGCGACCTCCAACGCCACGGGGTCCAGGCTCACCGCGGACCGCCCCGCAATACGAGGTTGCCGGCCGGGTCGACCTCGGCGACGTCGTCGGGTCCCAGCAACACTGTGCTGTCGGGCTGTTCCACCAGCGCGGGACCGGCCAGGCGGTCACCGGGTGACAGGGCGGCGCGGTCGACGACGCGGGCGTCGACCTGCTCGCCGCCGACCCCGATGCGGCGGCGGCGCTCCGGCTGCGCCTCGCCGTGGTCCCAGTCGCCTGGAGCTTCTGGCAGGACCGGTTCTCCCTCGACGACGACCCGCAATGTCACCACCTCGACCGTCTCATTCGGCATGGCGTAGCCGTAGGCCTCGCGGTGGGCGTCGTCGAGCAGCGCGGCGATGTCCGTGCCGGGAACAAGGTCCAAACGCAGCTCGTGGGACTGGCCGAGGTAGCGGCAGTCCACCAGCCGCCGCGTCCGTCCGCGCACGTGGGTCTTGGCCTCTTGCGCCAGCTCGTCGTAGATCGGGTCGAGGTCGGGTGGCCGGCCGCCGCGGGTCCATCGCGCCATGACCGTGCGCGAGGCCTCGTGGCGCGGCGGAGCCAGCAGTAGTCCCAGCGCGGACAGGACACCCGGCGCCGGCGGCACCACCGCGGCCGCGCACCCCAGTTCACGGGCGAGGGCCGCTGCGTGCAAGGGCCCTGCACCGCCGTAGGCCACCAGCACCAGCCCGGCCGGGTCGATCCCCCGTTCGGTGCTCACCTTGCGCAGAGCACGAGCCATGGTAGCCCGCACCACGGTGAGCACCCCCTCGGCGGCGGTCAGCGCGTCGTCGAACCCCTCCAAGGTCTCCAGCGACGCCATCGCGGCGCCGCAGTCGAGGGTGACCGCTGCGCCGCTGCCCAACGCCCGGCCGTCGCCGAGATGGCCGAGCGCCGCGTGCGCGTCGGTGACGGTGGGTTCGGTGCCACCCTGGCCGTAGCAGGCGGGGCCCGGACTAGCCCCGGCCGAGCGCGGCCCCACCCGCAGCGCACCGCCGGGATCCACCCAGGCCAGCGAGCCGCCACCCGCGCCGACGGTATGCACCGCGACCGCGGGTGTGCGGAACGGCAGGCCGGCGATGCTGGCGTCGACGGCGATCTCGGGCCGGCCGTGGCGCACCAGGCAGGCATCGGTCGAGGTGCCCCCCATGTCGAAGGCGACGGCGTCGTGGTAACCCGCCGAGGCGGCGACCGCTGCCGCGGCCACCACGCCCGCGGCCGGGCCTGACAACAGGGTGTGGACGGGGGACTCGGCGACAGTGGCGAGGTCGGCCACCCCGCCACCGGACGTCATGACCGTCACCTCGGTGCCCGGCAGACGGTCACGCAGTCCTGACAGGTACCGGCGCATCACCGGTGCCACGGCGGCGTTAAGCACGCAGGTGGAGGCTCGCTCGTACTCCCGCAGCTCCGGCAGCAGGGCGCTGGAACGGGTGATCGGCACGTCGAGGCGCTGCGCCAGCGCCGCGCTCAGCCGCTGTTCGTGCTCTGGCCCGGCGTAGGCGAACAGCAGGCTCAGCGCCACCGCCTCGGGCTGCAAGGCGGCCACCGCCGTCGCCACCCGGTCCACCTCGTCGTCGCTCAGCGCCACCACGGCGCTGCCGTCGGCGGCGGTGCGCTCCACGACGGTCACCACGTGATCACGGTCGACCAGTGGTGCGGGCCGGACCACCGCCAGGTCGTACAACGACGGCCGGTCCTGGCGGGCGATCGTCAGCACGTCGCGGAACCCGTCAGTGGTGACCAGGACCGTCGTGGCGACATTGCGTTCCAGGACGGCGTTGGTCGCGGTGGTGGTGCCGTGGGCGACCGTGGCCACCTCGCCGTCGGTGGCCTCCCGCAGACCATGAGCCAGTCCCTTCCCCTGGTCATGCGGCGTGGTGGGAACCTTCACCGCCCGCAGGCGCCCGCGGCCAGTGACCACCACATCGGTGAAGGTGCCACCGACGTCGACGCCGGCGGCCACAGGATCGGAGCTGGGCATGGCCGCGAGCCTAGCGACCGGGCTGGTTCCGCCACCGGCGCCTGCGGGTATACCCACAACGAAGCAGCAGGGAGGATCAACCCGGGGAGAGGTTCTCAATGCAGTTCGATGTGGGTCTCGGCGCAGCTGCCTTGGTGACCGGGTTTCCACTGCTGCTGCTGGGCTTCATCTGGTTCATGGGACGGCTCGAAGCGTGGATGCTGATGCCCGACGAACGCGCCGCGGCCATCGCGGAGTTGCTTGAGCGGGTGGACGAGGCCGATGACCTGGAGCGGGCGGTCACCTCGATGATGTCGGGCGTCCCGCCCGCGAACATCGTGCGCCGCCGCAGGCGGGATGCGTTGCGGTCGATCCGCAGCCGGCGCAGCGCCAGCGCCACCGCCGACTGACTCCAGCCGCAGCACCGCAGGCCGCACCTACACTCGGCGTTCCCTCGACAGGAGTGCCGACGTTGCCCATGCTGGCGGAGCTGGCCTGGCCGATCCTCGAGCGCATCCGCTTGGTCGGCGACCTGGCCATCTCGCCCCACGGCATCTCGATCGCCGCCGGCGTGCTGATCGGCGCGCAGCTGATGTTGCACCGGGCGCTGCGGCGCGGAGTCGCCCGCCGCCCGGTGACCGACGTCGAGGGCATCGTGCAGTCGCTGGTCAGCCGCACGATCGTCGGTGGGATCCTTGGAGCGCGGTTCTTCTTCGTCGTCACCCACCTGGAGCTCTTCGGTGACCCGTTGAGCTGGCTGCGGGTGTGGGAAGGTGGGTTGAGCCTGCTGGGTGGCATCACCGGCGCGGTGCTGGCCAACGTGCCGTTCGCGCTGCGACGGCACCTGTCGATCCCGCTGCTGCTGGACTCCGTGGCCCCCGGCCTGGCCTTGGGCATCTTCATCGGTCGGATCGGCGACCTGGTCATCGGCGAGCACCTCGGCGGGCCGACCAGCTTTGTGCTGGGGTGGCGCTGCACCGGGGCGTTCGGCGATCCGGTCGCGCCGTATCCCTTCCCGGGGGTGGGACCTACGACCGTGCAAGGCTGCTACGACGTTGCCCTTCATCAGACGGCGCTGTACGACTTCCTGGCGGGCGGTGTCGTCCTGGCGATCCTGGTGCTGCTGGAGCGCCGCCCACGTTTCGACGGGTTCTTCTTGGTGACCTTCACGGTCCTCTATGGCGGCGGGCGCTTCCTCAGTGACTTCGCGCGGGCCGCGGACAAAGACCTGCTGGGGCCGCTGACCGGCAGCCAGGTGGGGGCGCTGTGCGCCATCGTCGCGACCCTGGCCTGGGTCGCCATCCGGCGTCCGGACCGTCGGCGGCCGTACGCCTGGCTCCCGCCGGATTTTCGGCATCCGTGGGATTGTGCACAGCCCGCAGCGGAGACAGGCGACATCCAGGCGTAGGCTGTTCGGCCGGGATGTCCGGAGGTATCGTGGCGCGAATGGACCGGGCTGACGGGCACCGCTACTTCGAGGGGCTGGCCGTCGCCCACGTGCTCGGTGGTTTGGACGATTCCGAGGGGCGGGTCTTCCGCGCTCACCTGCTGGAGTGCGCCGACTGCCGCGCGAGGGTCGGTGAGCTGCGAGCTATCGCCCACGACCTGGCCGACGTGGAGCGCGACGAGCACCGGGTCCGCGCGGCCCAGGTCATCGAGACCAAGCGCCGGGAGTCCGACGATGCCGAGGACGATCTCGAGGAGGCGCCGACGCCCACTCGTGCGTCGCGCTTCACGGTTCTCGGCGGACTGCTGTTCCTGGTCGGGTTGTCGTTGTGGAACTTCACGTTGCACGGTGAGATGACGCAGCTGGAAGCTGACAACCGCAACCTGGTCAATGCCGGGGTCCTACGCGAGACCGGGACCGAATGGCGCAGCGCGATCTCCGACGGCGATGTGCAAGGCGTGGTCAAGGAGGACGGCGAGGACTTCGTCGTCGCCGTCGATGGCCTTGACCCTGCGCAGCGTTACGGGCTCTACGTCAAAGACGACAGTGGCACCATCGCTCATCGCTTCTACTTTGGCCCGTCCGAGGAAGGGCGGCTGTACCGGCTGTTCCCGTTGCCCGAAAACGCCGATCGGCTGTTGATCAGCGATCCCGAGGACACCGGCGACACCCCGGCCGAGCCGGATAGCGAGCCCAGCGGTGACACCGTGTTCGAAGCTCGCCGGCCCTGACCTCCAGCAGGCGGTCGCTGGCCGCCCGGGGCGCCAGCGGCTATCCTGCGGCCCCCGGCGGTGCCTTGCCGCCATCCAGGGGCTCGTAGCTCAGTGGGAGAGCGCTCGCTTCACACGCGAGAGGTCACAGGTTCAAAACCTGTCGGGCCCACCGAACCGACCAGGGTGCGAACCGTGTCCTCTCCACGGGCGAATGGCACCCGGAACGTGGGGAAGATGAGCCGTCCCGGGTTTCATGCAGTGCTCGTTCCTTGGCCTTCGGGCCGGGAGAAGGAGACTGCGTCATGGCCAGGCCGAGGAAGTACTCAGATGAGCTTCGCCGTCGAGCGATCGACGAGGTGCTCGAGCGGGACCGCAAGATTCCCGAGGTCGCGAGGGAGCTTGGGATCGGGTCGCCCGACTCACCACATTGGGCTTGGGGCAGGTCGCCGGTCTCGAAGGCGAGCAGCAGGCCAGAGCCTTCACTCAACCCAGGACGGTTCACCCTGGGGTAAGGAGCACGTTCGCGGCGTTGGTCGGTGAGGATGTCAAAACGCTCGTAGCCCGACCGGAAGATCATCGCCCCCGCACGCCGGGCATGACTGGCGCGGCGGCGACACCTCCCGACCGGCCGCCGCATAGCGCTCGACCGACCACGGGCAGGGCCATACCGTGGCCAGGGTGCATCGACACCGCCTTGGACCCGCCTCTCCAGTGCCGGACTCGCAGTGGGTGGGTCCATCGCTTTCAACGACCCGCGCATCCTCTCAGCCCGCGACCACGACTCCATCCCCATCAACACTGCCGCTCCGCGGCGTCCCTGATCAGTCATGCCCGTAACACTCGTGGCGCGAGGGCGACGCCGCCAGTCCTGCTGCACTGCCGGGACTACAGGCAGGCGGAGCGGCGGGCCCGCACAACCGCCCAGCTGGTCTTGAACCGAACACGCCGGATGCCTAGCCCAGTAGATCAGCGACGGGGCGGAGCCTGGGGACTGCGAGATCGAGGTGGGATCCCACGACCACTGAGCCGCTCGGCGCGTGCAGGTCGCCGAGCAGATTGGTTCGGACGCTCAAACGCGGACACACACGCCCTCACGCCACGCTCTTGACATCGACGCGGGCGCGCTGCCTGCCATCGACCGACGAGACGAGGAGAGACGAGCCATGCCACTCATCAACGTGAAGCTGATCGAGGACGTGTTTTCCGCCGACCAGAAGCTCCAGGTCATCGAGGGGCTCACCGAAGCGATGGTCGCCATCGAAGGCGAGGCCATGCGCCAGGTGACCTGGGTGGTGATCGAGGAGGTCGCGAGCGGCGACTGGGCGATCGGCGGTCAGCCGCTGACGACCAAAGCCGTCAGGGAGCTCGCGGCCGGCGTGCCGGCCGGCTGATCGAAGGGTCGGACCGGGAGGCGCATGCCTCCCGGTCCGACGGCACCCGGCGACCGGTATGACCTGCCAGCGGAGGACGCCGAGATGTCCGACAGGATCGACCAGCGCTCCAGAGCAGCCATGGCCGCCCACGTCGGACGGACGAGCGTGGCCGGACTCGTATGCTTGCTTGTCGTTGCGACCGTCGCCTGGACGGTGATGGTGGCGCAAGCGCGTGGGCTGGGGCGGCGGCCGGGACGATGGGACTCGGTGACGCGGCGTCCACGGGGATGTGGGCGCCGATGATCCTGCCGTCGGCCGTACCTTTCACGCCGGTGTACGCCCGCATCGTCGGACGACCGCGGCCGTTGCGGTTGACCGCCTTCGTCGCCGGTTACCTCGCGGTGTGGACCGCGTCGGCGCTGCCCGCCTACGGGCTTCGGCGCACCGAGCTGCCAGGAGCTGACTCCGCCATGACGCGGCGTGACAGACCCGTCTGCCGACCGCCGGCTTGACGACCACTGACCCGGGAGGGATGACCATGACGACGCACCGAGGGGTGGACGGCCGGCAGGACGCGCAGGGCTGGCGCGTCGTGGACGAGGGCTGGGGGCGGCGGGCCGTGGACTTCGCGACGCTCAGCGAGCCAGGGAACTGCCGCGAGTACGTGGCGCTGCACCAGCGGTTGGGCGTCGGCGCCGGAGACCGCCTGCTGGACGTGGCGTGCGGGGCGGGGCTGGCCGTTGAGCTGGCTGGTGCCCGGGGCGCGACGTGCGCCGGCATCGACGCCTCACCACGGCTGCTGGAAGTGGCGCGGGACCGCAACCCTCAGGCGGACCTGCGCGTGGGCGACATGCACGCCCTTCCATGGGGCGACGCGACGTTCGACGTCGTCACCAGCTTCCGCGGCATCTGGGGGACAACGCCGGATGCCGTCGCGGAGGTCTGTCGCGTGCTCGCCCCCGGCGGACGGGTGGGGATCACGGTCTGGGGTCACATCAAGCGGTCACCTGGGGCGTGGGCCCTGGCGCCCTTCACGCTGGCCAGCCCACCGAAGGTGGAAAACCAGGCGGCCATGGTCGCTTTGGGTCGGCCCGGAGCCGGCGAGGGCCTCCTGGCTCGCTCGGGCTTCGTGGACATCGAGCGGATCGACATCCCCTTCGTCTGGGAGTTCGCGGACCCCGCCGCCTACGCACGCGCACTGGCGTCGACCGGGCCGGCGTACGAGGCGCTGCAGGCGGTCGGGGAGGAAGCCTTCATGCAGTCGGCAACCGACCTGGCGCGCGAGCGCGTGCGTGCGGGGCTCCCGCTTCGCGCGCTCATCGCCGTGGTCGGCTACGTCGCCCGGAAGCCTGCCGACCGCCTCGGCACCGACCGTGCTGATGTCGGCGAGGGACGGTGGTCAGACGCCGGCTTCCTCGACGACCCGGAGCCATCCGCCGACGTGCAGCGCCTGTACCACGACGACGTCGACCTAGTCGGCTACGTCATGAACGCGTCCAGGCTGTGGGCTCACCAGCCCGCCACACAAGGTGGGCTGTTCGACTTGCTGGGGCAGGCGGCCCGCGCCGGTTCGCTCACCTTTCGCCAGCGGGGCATCCTGGTCGCCGCCAGCGCGTCGGCGCTGGGCGACTCGTACTGCTCGCTGGCGTGGGGCAAGAAGCTGGCGGGCGAAGCGGGCGCGGACGTGGCCGCCGGTGTCCTGCGGGGCGATGATGACCGGCTGGACCCCTCGGAGCGGGTGCTAGCCGAGTGGGCTCGCCAGATCACCCGCGACCCCAACGCGACCGACGCCGGCGACGTCCAGGCGCTACGCGATGCCGGTTACGACGACGTGCAGATCTTCGCGATCACCGTGTTCATCGCCCTCCGCATCGCCTTCTCCACCGTCAACGACGCGCTGGGCGCGCGACCCGACCGCGCGCTGGGCGAGATCGCGCCCGCGTCTGTCCACGACGCCGTCACGTTCGGGCGACCGGTCGGCGTCGGCGACGGGTAGGCCGGCACCCATCGGCACCGACCTCACCCGGATCGGTCACCCGCGCGGTTCGGGAGCTCCTGCTTCATCCTGCCAGTTGCTGGTCCAGACCAGGGGTGCGCAGGAAACCACGCAGCTGGGCGCGCCCACAGAGCCTGGCTATCTCCGCGGACCACCGTGCGCCGCGCTCGTCGGTGGCCACGGCCGCGACCTGCACACCGGCCGTGAGCGCGTAGGCGTGGACCCACAGGTACCACGGGGAACGTCGCAGGCTCTCCTGCACCCACTCGAGGGCGCCACGGGTGTCGTCTGCCGCCAACCGCGCGAGCGCGATCCCTCGGGCGTTCATGGCGATCCAGCAGTGATCCTCTAGCGTCCGGCTCAACGCGTACGCCCGCTCGAAGCGATCACCGGCCGCATCGAAGTCGCCACGGGTGAGTTCGACCTCGGCCCGCAGCGCCTCGACCCACGGGGAGAACGCGGTCCAACGCTCCCGGGCGACGAGGTCGGCGGCGCGGTCCAGACGCTGCGACGCCTCCCGCAGCTCACCGCGCAGCAGGTGGACGCGGCCCATCATCGACAGCGACCAGGCGCATTGGCGGGCAGCGTCGTGGGCTTCGGCCAGCTCGACCGAGGCCGCGCAGACCTCTATCGCGCTCTGGTAGCTGGCCTCGTCGGAGCGGTTCATGCCCCGCACCCCGAGGATCCGCGCCCGTTCCACCGGATCGTCGGCGAGCCCCTCCGCACGGTCGAGCCACGCGTCCGCCCGCTCACGGCGTCCCATCTGCACGTGCAGGAACCCCAGCTCGCGGGCAGCCCGCGCGGCTCGATCGCGGTCACCGGTGGCCTCGGCGCACAGGTGCGCTTCCTGGAGGCAACGAGTGCTGGCGACGCTGCGGTCACCTGCGTTGTGGACCAGCGATCCGCCGAGCTCCAGCAGCACCTCGGCTCGCAGGGCCTCGCGGTCATCGCCATCCGAGACCAGCGTCCGTGCTTCGCGGAGCTTGCTCAGCCCGTAGGGCACTGCTCCGGCCGATATCGCTGCGCGTCCCGCGTCGAGCGCGGCTCGGATCTCGTTCGGTCTGGATACAGACCGTGCGGGCCCGACCTCAACCTCCAGCGGTGCCCCGATCGTCTCGGGCAGCGCCACCCCCAGCTGCTCGCGGTACAGCTGCGCGCACCGCGCCACGTGGGACCGGGCCGCGGCCTCGTCGCCGTCGGCGACCAGCGAGCGGACCAGCAGCGCGTGATGGTCGGCGTTCAGGTCGTCGAGGCGTATCGCTCGGACCGCGAGCTCCGCGGCCCTGCGGTGCTCGCCGAGGACGGACTGTCCGACCGCGAGCTCTGTGAGCAGCGTCTCGGTGGCCGCGCGCAGGTGGTGCCGCTCGAGGTCGAGCCACGCCGCGTAGGCAGGCGCCCCGTCGAAGGACAGCCCCTCGAGGAGCTCACCGCCCAAACCGGCGAGCTGCTCGACGTCGGGCCACGCCCGCGAGATCACCAGCTCGACGTCGACCTCGTCTCCCTCGTCGAGACGGAGCTCGACCGGGTCCCCGGCGACGCTGTCAGCGCCCCCCAACGCTCGTCGAAGGTCGGCGAGGTTCCACCGCAGCGTCCGAAGCGGGTCCAGTGCCTCGACAAACAACAGGTCCGTGAGGCGTCGTCGGGAACACGGCCCGTCCGCGAGCGCGAGGTAGGCGAGCACGCCCCAGGTCTTGCGGCCGCGCGGACGATCGACCGGAGCGTCGTCACGCGTGATCACCGGTGCGCCGAGCAAGCGGATCGTCCGACTCACCGACCCTCACCCACCTTCCCCTCCCGCACATCCTGCCACCGTCTGTTGTTCCCGCGTCCTCGACACACGGACCCCGGTCGGCGTGGGAACGGCACCAGCACCACGTTGATCGGGAGCAAGGCGATGTCGACTGGCCAGTGCTCCTCGGCGGTCCGCCACCAGTAGCCGTGCCACAGCGTGTCACCCGCGTGCAGGATGCGCTTGCCATACGCGGACACGACCAGGAAACTCGTCCCACGCCACCTTGCGCTTCGCCGCAGGCCCTGACGGTGCCAGGCAGGTACGAGAGATCAGGTGTCCTGGCTAGCACGGCTCGGTTGCCCTCGACGCGGAATACGACGTGATCGCCTTCCATGATCCCGAGCGCTTCACGAACGACCTTGGGAACTGTGACCTGCCCCCTTCGACGTGACCTTCGCAGCAGCGTCCATCTCCCGCGCCGGACCAGACCGCCGCGGCGTTCGCGTGCCCACCTGGCTCATCCGATGATCGCCACGGCCTGCAGCACCTGGTCGGCGAGTGCCGCGTCCCCGGTGAGCGTCGCCCTTTCGCGCGCCGCGTCGGCGTCGATGCCGTTGGTGAAGCGCCGCCAGGCGGTGTCCTGGTCGAGCACGACGGTGGCGGCCGGCGGACTTGGCGGATGCTCGTGCAGCACCCAGGCGGCCTGCTCGCGGACTGCGTACCACTGGCCGCCCGCGGGACCGGTGACGTGCAGCAGCACCGCAGAGCCCGCCACCGCGTCCGCGTCGCGCAGCGCGCGTGGCAGTGCGCGGGCGAAGGTGGCCAGCACCGGGTGCAGCAGGTGCGGCTCGACCGGGCCGGTCCGCCCAACGGCCTCACGAATCTGCTGCTGGTGGACCCAGCGCTCGGTGAACTCCCGGGCGACGTCCAGCCAGTTCGGCGCCGGCGCCTCACCCGCCCAGGACACCCGCTCGCCTGGCTCAAAGGGGTCCAGCCCGGCCAGGTAAGCGTGCAGGGCGGGTCCGGTGGCGGCCAGGAGGTCGACAAGCACCGGGGTGCTGAGCCACCGCAGCTCGCGGACCCTGCGGGCATTGAGCGCATCGAGGAATTTCACCAGCGACGCGAAGTCCGTGGGGGACGGGAGCGGCACGGTGCCGGGGGGCGCAGCGAAGCCGTCTCGACCGCGTGCCAGCTTGCCGAGGTCCCCGGCCAGCAGGTGGAGCGCGACGTCCTTCACGGACCAACCCGCGCAGACCGTCGACGCCGACCACTCCGCCGGTGACAGCGAGCGCAGCATGCCCAGCAGCGCGACACGCTCGTCAGGAAACCGGTCGGCCACCAGTACCGGCGCGGCGCGATCGGGCAGGATCATCAACCGGAGTAGTAGGTCATCCGCTCTGGACCCATTGCTCGACCCAATGGCGCTAGCCGACCGTGGCAGTCGTGAGGCCGAGCGACGCAGCGGCGCCCAGCAGGGCGCGGTCCCCGGCCACGACGACAAGGTCGCGGTCACTCGCCCGATCAGCGGCCGCCAAGTGGACAGCGTCGTAGCCACGCAACCCATGGACCTCGGCGAGCTCACCGGCGCGCCGTGCGAGTTCGTCGTCGATTTCCACGACATGCACCTGCGGGTAGCGATCCTCCAGAGTGCCAACCGCCGCGCGAAGTTGTGGGGCGGTGAGCCTTCCGATCCGATGGGCTTGAGCCATGGCGGCGCGTGCCTCGGGATACAGCAGGCGAACACTCAAGATCCGGATCGCTTCGTCCCACAGCTGACGCGCAGCGTCCGAGCCCGCTTCGTCGATGAGCAGCGGCACGATTGCTGAGGTATCGAAGTAGGCGTTCACCGCCGCTGGTCGGCTACCAGGTCCGAGACAGTGCCGGGTGTCGTGATCGGGCGGCTCGACGGTTGCTTCGGTTGCCGGGCCGGGGTCACGAGGCCTTGAGCGATCAGGCGGTCGATTGTCCGCTCGCCGCTCATCGGCAGGACGCGAGCGATCGCTCTGCCCCGGTCGGTGACGACGACCTCATCGCCGGCTTGGACGCGGTCGAGGTAGCGGCTCAAGTTGTTGCGTAGCTCGCGCACGCCTACTTCCACCACTGCCTCCTCGCCGGGCTGATGACGCCACTTTACCAGCGCCGTGGTAGCCACCTTTTGCGACCGGTGCGCGAACGCTGAGCGAGCGTTGTATCGGTAGGGTGCCTGCCACGGTGGAGGCCTGCACAGGAGGCGGCATGGCAACCGTGCTCGACCGGCGCACCACGTCACGAGGCGAGGTGGTCCTGCGCCGGGACGGGGCCGCGCTGGAGGTCATCGCCAACGGCATGTTCCTGATGTCAACCGCCGGCGGGGGAGTCTCGGAACGCCTGCTGGTGCGAGAGGCGCTGCGAGGGCCGCCCGCTGGAGTGCACCTGCTGCTCGGCGGTCTTGGTGTCGGGTTTTCCCTGGTCGAGGCCCTGCGCCATCCCTGCGTCCGGCGCGTCACCGTCGTCGAGGTCGAGGAGGCGGTGATCGCCTGGCACTGGACCTATCTGCGGGAGATGACCGCGGCGGCTATGCAGGATTCCCGGGTCGAGGTGGTGCACGCCGACCTCCTGGACTGGCTGGACGGCGCACGCGAGACGGTCGACGCGGCCTGCCTGGACATCGACAACGGCCCCGATTGGACGGTCGTGCCGGGCAACGCGCGGCTGTACTCCGATGCCGGCCTGGAGGCGCTGTCAGCGGTGCTCGCGCCCCACGGCGCGCTGTCGGTCTGGAGTGCCGCCGCCGCCGAGGCCTTCGAGCGGCGCCTGCGCCGCCACTTCGGCGTCGTGGAGGTGCACACCGTGGCGGTGAAGCGTGGCCATCCCGACCACGTCTACGTGGCGCGTCACCCGAAGGGGGCAGAGCACTAGTCCATTCGGGTCATCCACAGAACGGACTATCCAGGGATGGCCAACAACGACCGATCCTTGTACTTGTATGCATTCTGCTGGGGGGACGATGACGGCCATCGGCGCCGTGGGCGACGGGCTTGCCCGCGTGCCGACATCGTTGCCGTACCTGCGGGCATTACGGTCGCGGATCGAAGCGGTGCTGGCCTCGCCGGCGGGGATCACACCGGTGTTCCAGCCCATCGTGATGCTGGCCACCGGCAGGATCGTCGGCTACGAGGCGCTCGCGCGCTTTCCACAGCTGCCGTTGCAGGCACCGGACGTGTGGTTCGCCCAGGCGCATGCCTGCGGCCTCGGGGAGCCGTTGGAGGCCAAGGCCGTCAAGGCCGCGCTGGCGGTACCCCGCCCGCCCGGCACCTACGTGTCGGTCAACCTCAGCCCGTCGGCCGTGACGTCACTGGAGGTGCTCGAGGCGCTGCCCACCGACCTGCGGGGCGTCGTGGTGGAGATCACCGAGCAGCAGGCGGTCACCGATGAGCGGTCGTTGGAGGCGGCGCTGGTGGCCCTTCGCGGGGCAGGAGCGCGCATCGCCATCGACGACACCGGTTCCGGTTATGCGGGTCTGCAGCGCATGATGCGCACCCGCTCGGACTTTCTGAAGATTGACCGCGCCTTGATCGAGGGAGTGCACCGCGACCCGGTCAAGGTCGCACTGATCGAGTCGTTGGTCCGCTTCGCCCGACGCACCGGCACGGGCGTTTGCGCCGAAGGGGTCGAAACCCTCGATGAGCTGACGATGCTGGCCGATCTCGACGTCGCCTACGCGCAGGGGTATGCACTGGCTCGGCCGGAGGCGCCGTGGGTGAAGATTCAGCCCTCGGCCGCGGCAGCCTGTGTTGGCGCCACCTCGGCGGCCATGCAGTTCCGCCGCGAGCGGCGCGCGCCCATCGAAGATGCCGACCAGCACCTCGAAGACCTCGCCGGCATACTGCCCGACATCACCTCGTTGGACGATCTGGCTCCGCTGGTGGACGACTTGGCCGCCATGCTCGGCGCGGACCACGTGCTGCTGTCGTCCTTCGACGAGCAGGCCGACACGCTGGACTCCATCGAGGTGGCGGCATGGCGTTGCACGGGCGAGCGCTTCCGGCTGGCCGACTACCCGGCGACGGCCGGGGCCTTCAAGCGCCGCGAGGTCCTGCAGGTGTTGTCCGATGACTCGGGCGCCGACGCAGCCGAGACCGCCCTGCTGCGCGCCATGGGCTATCGCTCCGTGCTCTTGGTGCCCATGCACGCTCGGGGCCACCCCGTGGGCCTGATGGAGTTCTACAGCCGCACCCGCCGGCTGTGGACCCGTGCAGAGCTGCACCGCGCACGGATCGTGGCGGGGCAGGTCAGCCTGGTGATCGCCGGGCTGGACCTTCGCGCCTAGCCGGTCTGGCTGCCTCGGCACGACGGCGCAGGTCGGCGACGCCTTCGGCATAGCTGGGGTAGCGCCACAGCGCGCTGCCGGAAACGAACACGTCAGCGCCGGCGGCGGCCGCGCCGGCGATGGTGTCGGGTCCAATGCCGCCGTCGACCTCCAACTCGATGTCGTGGCCGCTGGCCTCGATCATCGCGCGAGCCGCGGCGATCTTGGGTTCCATCGAAGGCAGGTACGCCTGGCCGCCGAAGCCAGGGTTCACAGTCATGATCAGCAACAGATCGACCTGATCGAGCACGTGCTCGACGGCGCCGAGCCCGCTGGCGGGGGACAGCGCAACGCCGGCGCGCACCCCCAGCTCGCGGATGGCGCCGTAGGTGCGGTGCGGCTGCTGGAGTGCCTCGGGGTGGACGATGACCAGCTCGCAGCCGGCCTCGACGTAGGCGGACAGCATGTGCTCGGGTCGCTCACACATCAGGTGCGCCTCGAAGCCGCAGGTGGCGTGCGGCCGGCAGGCGGCGACGACGTCGGCTCCAAAGGTCAGGTTGGGCACGAAGCGCCCGTCCATCACGTCCCACTGGATGCGATCGACGCCGGCGGCGTCAAGCGCGGCGCAATCCTCCCCCAGGCGGGCGAGGTCGGCGGGCAGCACCGATGGGACGATCTTGGCGGCCATGCGGGTCTCGAAGCGCGAGGCGACGGGGACAGCCGCGAGCCTAGAGCCGCGGCGCGGGCGGCGCCCAGCCAGGCGGTGGCGCACCCGAGCCGCTGTGCGGCTGCAGCCCAGGTTCACGGGGGACCTGCCCGCACGGCAGCCCCAGCGCGAACGATGCGCCACCGCCCTCGCGTTCGTCGACCCACAGGTGGCCGGCCTGCGTGTGCAGCAACTGCTCGGCGATGTACAGACCCAGGCCGCTGCCGGGCACGTTCTCAGCGGCGTCGCCGCGCACGCCACGGCGGAAGATCGAGGTGCGCTGCCGCGGGTCGACGCCGGGTCCACGGTCCTCCACCCGTACCACCACGCGGTCGCCGTCAGCGTCCGCGCGCACCGTCACGGCAGAACCCGGCGCGTAGCGGCGGGCGTTGTCCAGCAGCGTCCGCACGATCTGCTGGGTGGAGTCGGCGCGACCGAGCACCGTCAGTGCAGCCGGGATGGCCGCGACCACCTCCGAGCCGCGGGCCCGCTCGGTCGCCAGCAGCGGCTCGAGCACCGCGGCCAGATCGAACTCGGCAATCATCGGATCGTCGGCTTGGTTGGCCACCAGGCGCTGCAGCCGGCGAATCTCGGTACTGACGCCGGCGGACAACGCACGCTGGGTGGGCGCGTCCAGGCGCTCGCGGTAGCGCTCCAGCGTCAGCGTCGCCCCTTCGATGGCGGCCAGCGCGGAGCGCGCCTCGTGCGCGCGCTCCTCGGCGGCGGCCGCGTCCATGCGCAAGCGCTCTTTGGTGGTGGCCGCCCGGTATTCAGAGCGGGCCAGCGAGCGACCGGCATCGCGGTAGGTTCCCAGCACCTCGCGAGTGGCATCGGACAACGCCATGGTGAGTCCCAGCAGCCGGATCAGCTCACGTCCCAGCAGTCCACCGACGACGGGACCCGGCGCGGCGACCCGCGTCACCTCCCCCAGAGTCAGGGCAATGAGCAGCAGTCCGCAGCCGGTGAACAGCCACCGCTGCCGGCGTCGCGCGATCCAGAGGAAGGTCCCAGCTCCGATCAGCCACAGCAGTGGCGTCAGGCCGATGGTGCTGGTGAAGGCAGACGGGCGGACTGCCACGCCTCCGATGAGGTGTGGGGCGCTGCCGGCTGCGACTACTTGAGGACTGCCGTCCAGGAGCACGGAGACTTCCGGCAGGAACCCCATGACCGCCGCCACCAGCGCAACCGCACCGGCGGCGGTACCCGCCAACCCCAAGGGCTTGAGGCTGCTGTCGACCGGCGGCGCGATGGCGGCTGCGGCCAGGAGCCCCGCGGTCACCAGAAGGCTGGCGGGCCGCAACCAGCCAGCCAGGACGATGACGACGTCGTTGCCGTCCGCCACCACGGGCAGCATCTCGACCAATCCCAGTCGCACGATGCCGAACACCAGCAGGGCCGCTGCGATCCACAGGGCGGCGGCGTCACCGGTCAGCCGCCAGCGCGCCAGTCCCATCGCGCTGACGGCAAGCGCGAGCACCAGCGACGCCATCTGCAGCAGGCTGGTCACCAGCACCGCGTCGGCCTCTCGCGCCGCCGGCAAGGGCAGCACGACGATCATCAGCAGCGCGGCCGCGATCATTGAAGCGACTCCAGCGCCGACATGGCGGCGCCACGTCAAGCGGACCGCCGCAGCGATCCGCCGCCGATCCTCCCCCCGGTAAGGGAAGGCCGCAGGCCCCCCCGACTTCGTCCCCCCCATTGCTTCACAGTGTACGAAGTCCCCGATCCACGGCGTAAGGCACAAAGGGACTAAATCGCGGTAGTCCCAACGAACGATGCGCCCGTCCCGGCGCTCATGGAGCGCAGCGGTCGGGGAGCCCGATTCGTCACCGCAGTCGCTCCACCACCATCGCCATCCCCATCCCGCCGCCGACGCACATCGTCTCCAGCCCGATGGTCTCGTCGGCGCTGACCAAGCCGTTGAGCAGGGTGTTCATGATCCTCGCGCCGGTCATTCCGAACGGATGCCCGACCGCGATGGAGCCCCCATTGACGTTGAGCTTGTCAGCGTCGACGCCGAGCTCCCGGGCAGAGGGGATCACCTGGGCCGCGAAGGCCTCGTTGATCTCCACCAGGTCAACATCGCCGATGGTCATCTGCGCTCTGGCCAGCGCCTGCCGGCTGGCTTGCACCGGCCCCAGCCCCATGATCTCTGGGTGCAGCGCGCTGACGCCCGTGGACACGATGCGCGCCAGCGGTGTGATCCCCAGCTCGCGGGCACGCGTGTCGCTGGTGACCACCACCGCCGCGGCGCCGTCGTTCAAGGGGCAGGCGTTGCCGGCCGTGACCCGCCCGTCGGGGCGGAACACCGGCTTGAGCCCGGCGAGCTTGTCCATGGACGTGTCAGGGCGGGGGCCGTCGTCCCTGCTCACCACGGTGCCGTCGGGCAGCGTGACCGGGGTGATCTCCCGCTCGAAGAAGCCGTTGGCCTGGGAGGCCACCGCTCGGGTCTGGGATCGCAGGGCGAACGCGTCCATCTCCTCACGGGTCACGCCTTCGGTCTGTGCCACGTTCTCGGCGGTCTGGCCCATGGCGATGTACATGTCCGGCAGGCCGTCGGGCACAGCCCAGGTCTGCGCACCGCCCTCGGCCCGCTGTGCCGTGCGAGCACCGGCCTCGGCGAACCGGGGGTTCATGGTGTCCGGCAGGCTGTCGGAATTGCCATTGACGAAGCGACTGACCATCTCGACCCCTGCGGCGACGAAGATGTCGCCCTCGCCGGCCTTGATGGCGTGCGCGGCCATGCGGATCGTCTGCAACGACGAGGCGCAGTAGCGGGTGACGGTGGTGCCGGGGACGTCGGGCAATCCGGCGAGCACGCTGACGACCCGGCCCATGTTGAAGCCCTGTTCGCCGCCCGGCAGGCCGCAACCGAGCAGCACGTCCTCGACGTCGCTGGGGTCCACCTGGGGGACCTTGGCCAGCGCCGCTCGCACCATCTCAGCGGCCAGGTCGTCGGCGCGGACCTGGGTCAGGAAACCCTTGAAGGCGCGGCCGATGGGGCTTCGCGTGGCGGCGACGATGACGGGCTCGGGCATCTGCAGACTCCTCGCGGGCGGACCAACGACGATATCTCGCCGACCTCCCACGAGTAGGCTTGACCTCCATGGGGGAGTTGCGGGTGTTGACAGCGCGGCCGTCCGTGCAGGCGCAGCTCATCAAGGGGGCGCTGGAGGCCGAGGGCATCGCGGTCCGCCTCGACCGGGACGCACTGGGATCGGTGTACGGGCTGGACAGCGGCAACTTCGCCACCAAGGTCCTCGTGCCAGCGGGCGACGTCGAGCGGGCCCGCCAGTTCCTGGCTGAGCTGGAGTCAACCGACCGCTGATCGCGGCGGGCGGGTTGAGCCGGGGACGACGACGGCCGGTTCGCTGGGAGGCTCGGTATCCTGCGGCACGACGAGCACAGCCCGGTCATCGGAGCAGCAGCGTGGCAGCACAGATCACGGTCAAGGGCCCCGACGGCTCGAGCGCGGTCGCCGACGTGGGCGTCACCGCGCAGCAGGCGCTGCAGGCGCTGGGGGCGATCCGAGGGCAGGTGCTGGCCGCGCGCGTCGACGGCGACGTCCGCGACCTGAGCGAAACCGTCGCCGACGGCTCCAGCGTCGAGCCGGTGGCGGCCGACTCAGACGAGGGCCGGACGGTGCTGCGCCACTCGGTGGCCCACATCCTCGCCCAGGCCGTGACCGACCTGTTTCCGGACGCCAAGTTCGCCATCGGCCCGCCGATCGCCGACGGCTTCTACTACGACTTCGATGTCGCGGAGCCGTTCACGCCCGACGACCTGGAGCGGATCAGCGACCGGATGCACGAGATCATCCGCGAGGCGCAGCCGTTCACCCGCCGGGAGCTGTCGCGCGACGAGGCGTTGGAGCTGTTCGCCGACCAGCCGTACAAGCTCGAGATCATCCGAGGTGTCGCCGCCCACCCCGACGAGGCGATCTCGCAGGGCGCCGCTGGTCCGGTCATCTCGATCTATGCCAACGGCCGGCCCGATGGGTCCGCCTGGCCCGACCTGTGCCGAGGCCCGCACATCCCGACCACGAAGTGGGTGCCGAGCTTCGCCCTGCAGCGGGTGGCCGGTGCCTACTGGCGCGGCGACGAGCGCAACCGCCAGCTGCAACGCATCTACGGCACGGCGTGGGAGTCGCGCAAGGCGCTGGCCGCCCATCTTGAGCGCCTAGAGCAAGCACGCCAGCGCGACCACCGCAAGCTCGGCCGCGAGCTGGAGCTGCTGAGCTCGCCCGAAGAGCTGGGCCAGGGGCTGTTCCTGTTCCATCCCAACGGCGCCTGGACCCGCATGCAGATGGAGGACTACTCACGCAGCGAGCACCTGCGGCGCGGTTACCAGCCGGTCTATACGCCGCACATCGGGCGCTCGCTGCTGTGGGAGACCTCCGGCCACCTGGACTTCTACGCCGAAGGCATGTACCCGCCGATGGAGCTGGACGCCAGCGAATCCAAGCCGGGCGACCGCTACTACCCGAAGCCGATGAACTGCCCGTTCCACGTGCTGGTCTACCGGTCGCGTACCCGCTCCTACCGCGAGCTGCCGCTGCGCCTGACCGAGCTGGGGACGGTCTACCGCTACGAACGCTCCGGCACCGTGCAGGGGATGCTGCGCGCCCGAGGGTTCACCCAGGACGACTCGCACATCTTCTGCACCCCCGAGCAGGTCGTCGACGAGGTCAACGACGTCATCGACTTCACCCTGGACCTGTACCGCGACTTCGGCTTCACGCAGGGACCTTCGCGGGTTGCGCTGTCCACCCGTCCGGAGAAGGCCACCACCGTCGGCAGTGACGAGGGCTGGCAGCGGGCCGAGGGCGCGCTTCGCGAGGCGCTCGACCGCTCAGGACTCGACTGGGTGGTCGACGAGGGCGAGGGTGCCTTCTACGGTCCCAAGATCGACTTTCAGATCACCGACGCCATCGGCCGCGCCTGGCAGCTGACCACGATTCAGGTGGACTTCAACCTGCCGGAGCGCTTCGACCTGGCCTACGCGGGTGACGACGGCGCCGAGCACCGACCGATCATGATCCACCGAGCGCTGTTCGGCTCGGTGGAACGGTTCTTCGCGATCCTGGTGGAGCACTACGCGGGGGCGTTTCCCACCTGGCTGGCTCCGGTGCAAGCGGTGGTCGTCCCCATCGCCGACCGCCACGGCGATTACGGCCGCTCGGTCGTCGAGCGGTTGCGTCACCGCGGCCTGCGCGTCGACCTCGACGACTCGCCGGACACGATGGGCGCCAAGATCCGCCACCACCAGCTGGCCAAGGTGCCCTACCAGCTGATCGTCGGTGACAGTGAGGTCGCGGCCGGCACGGTCGCCGTGCGCCCCCGGCGCGGAAACCAGCGCAAGGACGTCGCGGTGGCCGACTTCGTCGAGGAGCTTGCTGCGGAGGTGGCGCAGCGCAGGGCGCCCGAGCCGCGGGACTCGTCTGCGGCCTGATGGACGGCGAGCGTCTGGATTCGCTGCAGCGGCTGTGGACGCCGTGGCGGATGAGCTACATCAAGCGCGACGCGGGCGTCGACCCCCGCGACGTCCGTGGCTGCCCGTTCTGTGACCTGCCGGATCGGGGGCGCGAGGCCGACCCGGAGTCGCTGATCCTGCACCGCGGCGATCACGCCTACGCGATCCTCAACGCCTACCCCTACAACCCTGGGCACCTGATGGCCGTGCCGTACCGCCACGTCGCCGGCCTCGACGAGCTGGAGCCGGCCGAGCTGTCCGAGCTGGCCCAGCTATGCCAGCGCGCCGTGCGTGCCCTCAAGGTCTGCAGCGGTCCGGACGCGTTCAACCTCGGGATGAACCTGGGCGCCGTGGCCGGTGCAGGCATCGCCGAGCACCTGCACCAGCACGTGGTGCCTCGCTGGTCCGGCGACACCAACTTCATGCCGGTGGTGAGCCAGACCCGGGTGCTGCCCCAGCTGCTGGAGGAGACCTACGCCCGGCTCGCCCCAGCCTTTGCCGAGGTCTGAGCGCTGTCCGGTGCGCTACCGCCTACGGCGACGTGAGCGCTAGCTCGTGGCCATCAATGCCTATGCGCGGGCGGTGACCGACCGCCTAGTGGTGCCGATCGCCCGGGGGCTGGTGCGCATCGGCGTCACCCCCAACTGGCTGACCTTCTTCGGGCTGGTGACCACGCTGCTCGGCGTGGTCGCGGTCCTGCGCTACGGGCGTGTTGGCGCCTTTGTCCTGGCGTTGGGTACCGCCACGGACGCCTTCGACGGCAGCGTCGCCCGGCTGCGCAGCAGCGCCAGCCGCTTCGGCGCCTTCTACGACAGCGTCACCGACCGGGTCAGCGACGCGGCGATCCTGGGTGCCGCCGTGTGGTTGGTGCGCGACGACCCGGTGCTGTTCGGCGTGGCCATGGTGGCGTTGGCCGGTGCGCAGTTGACCTCTTACGTCCGTGCGAAGGCGGAGTCGTTGGGCTGGACGGCCACCGTTGGGGTCATCGAACGCCCCGAGCGCATGGCGATCATCGTGCTCGGCATCGGCTTCGACCTGCTGGCACCGGCCTTGTGGCTGCTGGCGATCGGTTCGCTGGTGACCGTGGCCCAGCGTCTGCGCGCGGTGCTGTCGCAGGCCGAGTCCACATGACGACCTACCGAGGGTCTGGCCATCCCGGGGCTACGGTCGACCGCAACCCTGGCGCTGCGCAGCGACTGCCGCCGGACCCTCGACCGGAGGGCCGCCGCCTGCGGCGGATCGCGATTGTGTGGACCGCGCTGTGGGAGGTCGCGCGCAGGGTGCCCGAGCCTCTGGCCTACGCCAGTGCCGACCTGGCCGCGCGAGTACAGCACCGCCTCGCCTCTGCCACCCGCGCGCGGGTCCGCGCCAACTTCGCTCGAGTGGTGGCGGCCGAGTCCCTGGACGCCACCGTCAAGGACGCCTTCCGCTCCTACGCCCGCTACTGGGTCGAGGCGTTCCGCGCCGCTGACATCAGTCCCGCCGACATCGACCGGCGCACGACGACGGCGGGGTTCGAGCACCTCGATGCCGCCCTCGAGCAGGGGCGGGGAGTGGTGGTCCTGCTGGCGCATCACGGATCCTGGGACAGCGCCGCCCGCTGGGCGGAAAATCACGGCTACCATCTCGCCGTGGTCGCCGAGGTGCTGCGACCCCGCTCGGTCTTCAAGCGGTTCGTTGCCCTGCGAGAAGCGATCGGGTTGGAGGTTGTGCCGCTGGCCAAGGGCGCGCAGCTGACCGGTCGCCTGGCCGAGGTGGCCGCCGCCAACCACCTCGTCGGCCTGCTGACCGACCGTGACCTGTCCGGGCGCGCTCCGGTCACCGACTTCTTCGGCGAGCCGGCGCGCATCCCGGTCGGCGCGGCGGTGCTCAGCCGGCGCACGGGCGCGCCGATCGTGCCCATCACGATGCTGCAGCGCCCCGGCCGGCGCTGGCATCTGCAGGTGCTGCCGATCGTTGAGGTGGCCGACGTGCCATTGGCGGCCGCCGCGGGCCGCATCGCCGCTGCGCTGGAAGCGTTGATTCTGCTCGAACCGGCGCAGTGGCACGCGTTCCAGCCAGTGTGGGCCGCCGACCTGCACGCGCCGCGCCGCGACGGAGGGCACGCATCTGCCGCTGCACCGGCGGCCGACGAGAAGCTGCCTTCGTGAAGATCGCACTGGTCTGCCCCTATGACTGGGTCAAGCCGGGCGGGGTGAAGGCCCACGTCAGCGCGCTCGCCACGTTCCTCGACGCTGACCATGAGGTTCGGATCCTCGCGCCGGCGTCAGGGCCGCTGCCACGCACTAGGGCTGACCAGCTGGTCGAGGTGATCGGCCGCCCCTTTCCGGTGCACTACAACCGGTCTGTCGCCCCCGTCGCCCTGTCCCCCCTGGTGGTCCGGCGCGTGGGACGAACCCTGCACGACTTCGCCCCGCACGTGACCCATGTCCACGAACCGCTGTCGCCGATGATCTCGGCGGCTGCTTCGGCGCTCGGCCCGCATCCCGTCATCGGCACATTTCATGCCTGGTCGTCATCGGATCGGCTGTACCGGCTGGCGGCGCCGATCGCACGGCGGATCGTCCGCCGCCTGGATGCCCGCGTCGCGGTCTCCCCCGCGGCCCAACAGTTCGCCGCTGCGGCGCTCGACCTGCCGCTGGGGTCAGTCCGCGTCGTGCCCAACGGCGTCGACGCCAGCGCCTTCGCCACGGCCTCGCCGATCCCGGAGCTGGTTGACCCACAGCGGCCGCTGCTGCTGTTCGTGGGTCGCCTGGAGGCGCGCAAGGGCCTGGACGTGCTGGTCCGCGCCTTTCTGCGGCTGCGGACCTCGTGGCCGCGGGTGCGTCTGTGCGTGGTGGGCGAAGGCCCGCAACGGCAGCGCTGCCAGCAGATGGTGCCGCCTTCCATTCGCCCGGACGTGCTGTTCGTCGGTGCGGTCGACGAAGCGCAGAAACCGCGCTACCACGCCTCGGCCGACGTGTACGTGGCGCCCAACACCGGCGGTGAGTCGTTCGGCATCGTGCTGCTGGAGGCGATGGCGGCGGGGTTGCCCATCGTCGCCACGGACATCGCCGGGTTCCGCACGGTGATGAAGGACGGTCGCCAAGGTCGGATGGTGCCGGCCGGCAACGCCTTCACCATGGCTGACGCCATCGGCACGCTGCTGGCCAACCGCAACCTTTCGCGAGCGATGGCCGCCGAAGGTCGGCGCACCGTCGCCGACTTCACGTGGCCGGTGATCGGGCGCAGGATCGAGGATCTCTACCGCAAGGTACGGGCCGCCTCCTGAGCCGCGGTCTCGCATCCGTCCGGTCGCGGTGGTGGGTCGGT
>Ga0136615_10000214_pt1 | contig 25709 bp, 22 predicted proteins | sample AntDrymUQ2882206_2_FD_106647 | JGI IMG/M metagenome (GOLD analysis project Ga0136615, IMG submission 106647) | Polar desert sand microbial communities from Dry Valleys, Antarctica - metaG UQ288 (22.06) | ecosystem: Environmental > Terrestrial > Soil > Desert | place: Antarctica: Dry Valley... | reverse complement strand
AGGAATTCCGCATCCAGCAGCCGGGTAGTGGTCTGCTTTCCCTGACCCGACAATCCGAGCAGGCCTTCGCCGACCCCACTGCTGGACAGCGACACGGTGACCTCCGAGCCTCCGGTCAGGGTCTTGGCCGCATCGGCCAACGTTCGAGCCGGCACCAGAATCGCGGCGCTGGCGCCGGGCGTGCTCGGCGTCCAGCTGAATTCCCGCAGCGCCAGCCGGAACCGGTCGGTGGCCACCAGGGTGATCGTGTCGGCCTCGATCTCGACTCGTACGCCGGTCAGCATCGGCAGGGTGTCGTCCCGGCCGGCGGCGATGGCCACCTGGCCGACGGCTTCGGCGAAGACCGACGCCTGCACGGTTCCCGCCGTCGAGGGCATCGTGGGCAGCGCGGGATAGTCCTCAACCGGCAGGGTCGGCAGGCTGAACCGCGCGTTGCCACAGTTGATCGACAGCCGGGGCCCATCGACAGCCACGTCCACCGGGTGCGGCGGCAACGCCTTGGTGATGTCGGCCAGCAGCCGACCCGAGACCAGCGTCCGCCCGGCACTGGCGGCATGCACCGGCAACTCGGCCTGGGTGGAGACCTCGTAGTCGAACCCGGACACCGCCAGGGTGTCGCCCTCGACGTTCAGGACCAGTCCCGCCAGTACCGGGACCGGCGGGCGAGCCGGCAGGCTGCGGGCCGTCCAGGCCACCGCTTCGGCCAGTGCATCTCGCTCCACCCGGAACTTCATCTTGTCCCCATCCTCAACTTGCTCGCATCGTGGTTGTGGTGCATGTCTTCTCGATAGCAATAACTCGTCATCGTCATCACGGGTGTGGATGCTGTGGATAGCACGCCGTCGTACCTGCTCGGCAGGCACACCTTGCACGTGCCGCAACTGTGTACCGGCCTGAGCGTGAAGAGTGAACAACTGGGGGCATCTGTGTTTCGTCCGGGTTACCGTACGACCGGAATAGGAGGTATCCACCGTTGTCCACACCTCTGTCCCCACGCTGTGCACGCCTGGCAGATCGGGGTTCTCGGACCGTCCTCTGTGGATTGACAGCCGTGCCGAATCCGGCTGGGGCGATGCGGCGCGATGGTTGCATATGAGGGCCCGGCGCTACTGCCGGGCACGGGCCTTGATCCGGCTGGTCAACTCGGTGACCTGCGTGAAGATCTGCAGTCGCTCGGCCATCAGCGCACTGATCTTCCGCACGGCGTGCATCACCGTCGTGTGGTCCTTGCCGCCGAAGATCTGCCCGATCCGGGGCAGTGACAACTCGGTCAGCTCGCGGCAGAGATACATCGCAATCTGCCGGGCGGTGACCAGGACACGGCTGCGGCTGTGTCCTTTGAGGTCATCCACTGTGACGCTGTAGTACTCCGCGGTGACCGACATGATGATCGTGGCGGTGATCTTCGGGCCCTCGGTGTCCGGCAGCAGATCGCGCAGCACCTCCTCGGCCAGGCCGACCGAGACGTCGGTCCGGTTGAGGCTGGCGTAGGCGTTGACCCGGATCAGTGCTCCCTCGAGCTCGCGGATGTTGGTCTGGATCTTCGAGGCGATGTACTCCAGCACGTCCGGGGCTACCTCGGGCAACACGTCCCCGGCGACCTTCTTGCGCAGGATCGCGATCCGCGTCTCGAGGTCGGGAGCCTGTACGTCGGTGATCAGTCCCCACTCGAACCGGGTCCGCAGCCGGTCCTCGAGCGTGGTCAGCTGCTTGGGCGGGCGGTCGGAGGAGATCACGATCTGCTTGTTCGCGTTGTGCAGGGTGTTGAACGTGTGGAAGAACTCCTCCTGCGTCCGCTCGGCACGTTCGAGGAACTGGACGTCGTCGACGAGCAGCAGGTCCACGTCGCGGTACCGGCGCCGAAAGTCCTCGGCCTTGCCGGCGTGCACGAGGTTGATGAAGTCGTTGGTGAACTCCTCGGTGGTGAAGTAGTTCACCCGGCGATGCGGGAACACGGTCTCGCTGTAGTGCCCGATCGCGTGCAGCAGGTGCGTCTTGCCCAGCCCGGACTCGCCGTAGATGAACATCGGGTTGTACGCGCGCACCTCGGCCACTGCGAAGGCTGCGGCGTGGGCGAAGCGATTGCTGTTGCCGATCACGAAACTGTCGAAGGTGTACTTGGGATTCAGCCGGGCCGGCGGATGTGGTCGAGCCCGGACCCGGTCCATCGGCGTCACCCTGCCGCGGTGATCGTCGGCGGCTCCCTCGGAGTTCCTCTCCGCCGGGCCCGCCTCGTGCCGACGTGAATGCTCCCTCAACGAGCGGACGTTCAGCGGAGCCGTCCGGTCGAGGTCCGCGGAGCTGGGGTCGCGGTCGTCGTGGAGATCGTCGAGTCCGTTGTCGATGCGCCCAGGACCAGTGCTGCGTTGCATGTGTGGGCTTACCGGAACGCTGGGATCGTCGTCGGCCAGTTCGTAGTCGTCGCCCTCGCTGTCGTCCCCGTCGTCATCGTCGGAGTTGTAGACGTCGGAGCTCCCGGGCACCGGGCTCGGCGGTGCCACCGGCGCCTCGACGGTGACCGCGATCCGCACGATCCGGCCGAGCTGGATACACAACTGCTCGGTCAGTAGCGGCCGAAGCCGGGACTCCAAGAAGTTCTGGGTGAACTCGTTGGGTGCTGCGATGAGCACGGTGTCTTCGACCAGGCCAACGGGACGGGTCAGCCCGAGCAAGGCCATCTGGTGGGGCGCCACGTCGCTGCGAGCCAGCCCGGTGAGCACTCGGTCCCATGCGGTGGAAAGGTCCGAAGGCTCTGACACCTACGTCTGGCCCCCTCGGCGATCCTGATGCCCGGTCGGGCGTTGCCCGCAGTACGTTTTCCCGCCCGCGACCGTGCCGTTGGCCAAGTCCACACACTTATACACAGGCTGTGCATCAAGCCGAACGCCGAGTCACCACCTCGACCCGGAGGCGGCATCCTTGCCGTCGGCGCGGTAGCCGGGGAAGCCTACCGGGGCGAGCGAAAGGGGAACGTAACAGGCACGGCGTGGCGCCGACAACCGACGGTTCGGTCGGGTTAACCTGCGAGGTTTCGGCGCCTTGATCGACCGTGTTCGCGACCGCCGCGTACGGTGCAGAGGCTCCAGTCCGGGCAGCCGACTGCCTGCACGTATGCTGTATCTCTGTCGGACCGTTCCGGCCTCCCGCATGTCCTTACCGGCATCGCCGATCCGCGATGCCTCCTCACCCGCCAGGAGTATCGACCGTGAGCAAGCGCACCTATCAACCGAACAACCGCCGGCGTGCCCGCACGCACGGTTTCCGGTTGCGGATGCGGACCCGTGCCGGTCGCACCATCCTGGCCGCCCGCCGCCGCAAGGGCCGCGGCAAGCTCGCTGCCTGACCCGGCCCCCCATCAACCGGCCCACCCACCCAGCGTCAATGTTGCCCGCGTCGGTTCGATTGCGCCGCCGCGTCGTGTTCGACGCGGTTGTCCGGCGTGGACAACGCTGCGGGCACGGACCCCTTGCCGTACACGTTCAGGTTGGTATGCCTTGCACCTCGGTCGGCTTCATCGTGAGCCGTGCAGTGGGGAACTCGGTCACCCGGCACCGAGTCACCCGCCAACTGCGGCACCTGATGCGCGAGCGTTATCGGAGCCTGCCGGCCGGCACCGGTGTCGTCGTTCGGGCGTTACCAGCGGCCGGCGGCCGTAGCAGCGCCGATCTGGGCAATTCCCTCGATCGGGCCCTGGAGCGGGCCCTGGTTCGGGGCCGGGCCGGTAGCACCAGCCGTACCGCAAGCTCGGCACCGGCCTCATCATGAATGCGGACTCGACGCTGGGCGGACCGGGCGACTCCGGTGCAGGACACCCCGGACCCGGGCTGGTCGGGCGCGGTCTGCTCGCGATGGTGCGGTGGTATCGCGATGCGGTCAGCCCGGCGCTGCCGCCGCGGTGCCGCTTCTACCCGACCTGCAGTTCGTACGCGGTGACCGCGCTGGAGCGGTACGGGCCGGCGCGCGGGGGCTGGCTCGCCCTGCGCCGGCTCGTTCGTTGCGGACCGTGGAATCCCGGCGGCGTGGATCACGTACCCGGCAATGACATCGAGTCAGGCAATTACTTAGCGTCAGGCAAAGACGTTGGGCCGCAACGGCGGTCAGTAAGTCAGGAGACGGCTGTTGTTTGAATGGCTCTATACCGCGATCTCGTGGGTGCTCAAGATGTGGCACTCGCTGTTCTCGACGTTCCTTGATCCGGCCGCCGGTCTGACCTGGGCGCTGTCGATCGTCTTCCTGGTCATCACCGTACGGATCCTGTTGTTCCGCTTGTTCGTCAAGCAGGTCCGCTCGCAGCGCGCCATGCAGGAGCTGCAGCCCGAGATCGCCAAGCTCAAGAAGCAGTACGGCAGCGACCGTCAGGGCATGGCCCAGGCGATGTCGGCCCTGCAGAAGGAGCGCGGGGTCAACCCGTTGGCCGGCTGCCTGCCGATCCTGCCGCAGATCCCGGTGTTCATCGGACTGCTGCACGTGTTGCGCCGACTGCGGCCGGGGGCGCAGGGCCTGTACGGCTGGGACGCGACGCTTACCGACCAGGCCGCCAGCGCGCAGGTCTTCGGGGCGCCCATCTCCTCGGCGTTCATCATGCCGGGGGGTGTCAAGACCGACTCGATCCTGGATCTGCCCGGGGTGGAGCTGAGCACCATCCGGATCGTGACCACGATCCTGATCGTGGTGATGTGCCTGACCACCTTCTTCACCCAGAAGCAGATCATGTCCCGATCCGGCCCGGTCGAGGGTCAAGCGGCGCTGATCCAGAAGCTGCTGCTCTACGGAATGCCGATCGGACTGTTCGTCTCCAGCTTCTTCTTCCCGCTCGGCGTGCTCATGTACTGGTTCGTCAACAACCTGTGGACGCTGGGCCAGCAGTTCTACATTCTCAGAAAGCTGCCGCCGCCTGGCTCGGCCGGCGCGCTGGCCAAGGCCGAGGCCGAGCGGCCCAAGATCGACCCGCGGGAGTTGGCGCCCAAGCCCGGCGCCAAGCCGGTGCGCGGTCCGAAGGGCCGTACTCCCATCGTCAACGCCGCGACCGCTGCCAATCTCGACGCCACGGACGACATCGAGTCCGACGGGATCGGGTCCGCCAACGGCGCCGATAGCGGGACCGCTGCCAAGCGGTCCGGCGCGGCCAAGTCGAACCGGCCGCTGGCCAAGCCGTTGGGCAAGCAGTCCAAGACGGCCAAACCGCTGGCCAAGCCGTTGGGTAAGTCCTCCTCGAATGCCGCCAAGGGGTCCGGCAGGACAACCGGCGCCGGCGCAGGGTCTGAGTCCGCCAACAGGACTGCGCGCCGCGCCGCTCCCGACGCGACGCCTCAGGACAAGTCCCAAGTAGGCGGCAACGGAAAAGCCCCGCGGGACAACGCGCAAGCGGCCGGCAACGGAAAGGCTGTGCCGGATAAGGCGCAAGCGGCCGGCAATGGCGAGGCCGTGTCGGCCAAGCCCAAGGCGCAGACTGGTACGGGCATCCACCCGCGCAATCACCCTGCGCCCAACAAGAATCGGCGAAAGAAGCGATAGAGCCGGCGCAGCGCGGGTGGGCGGGTCACCGCGACCGCGTCGCCACGGGCCAGGTCCGCGCGACCGGCCCATCCAGTCCATGAGAACCGCTGAGCTAGGAGACCTTCACCGTGTCAGAGTCGAGCACCGAACCAACCGCGGACAGCCGGGACCGACAGCAACCGCCGCAGCGGACCGAGGACCGGGAGTTGACGGTTTCGGTCGAGCCGCAGTCCTCCGACGGGGACGTCGCCGCACCGGACGCCGGTAGGGCGCTCCTCCCATCGGGTCCGGCCGATAGCGGCAGCGGGGATACCGTCGAGTCCGGGTCGGACCAGTCGGTAGATCCTGAGCGCGGGTCAGCGCCAGCCGACCTGGGTGAGGGCGCATCGCGGCAGGCGGACGAGGAGCTGGATTCCTCCGAGCTGGGCTTGTCGAAGCCAACGGAGCAGGGCGAGGCTGACGAGGCTCCGATCACCGGCGAGGCGCTGCTGGTCCAGGAAGGCGAGATCGCCGGTGACTACCTCGAGCAACTGCTCGATATCCTCGACTACGACGGTGACATCGACCTGGACGTCGAGGGAAGTCGAGCCGTCGTGGCCATCGTCGGTGCCAATGATCTCGACCCGCTGGTCGGGCCGCGTGGCGTGACCCTGGACGCGCTGCAGGAGCTCACCCGGTTGACCGTCGCCCAGCAGACCGGCGTACGTACCCGGCTGATGCTCGACGTCGGCGGCTACCGAGCCGGGCGGCGCACCGAACTCAGCGAACTCGCCGCCACCACCGTGACGCGGGTGATCGACAGCGGCGAGACCGCCCGGATGAGCCCGATGAACGCCTTCGAGCGCAAGGTCGTGCACGATGTGGTGACCGCGACCGACGGCGTACGCAGCGAGTCCGAAGGCGAGGATCCGGACCGTCGCGTGGTCATCCTGCCCGATCGGTGACCCCGCCAACTTCGGCCGCAACCGTCTTCGGTGATCGACTGCCGCTGGCCGAGCGATTCGCGAACTGGCTGACCGGCCCTGGCATCACCCGCGGTCTGCTGGGTCCGCGTGAGGCTGAGCTGATCTGGGAGCGGCATCTGCTCAACGGTGTGGACATCGCACCCTTGATCCCGTCCGGATCGGTCGTCGTGGACCTGGGCTCCGGGGCCGGCCTCCCCGGGCTGCCACTTCTGCTGGCCCGCCCGGATCTGAACCTGGTCCTCGTGGAGCCCAAGCAGCGGCGGGTGGACTTCCTCGAGGAGGTCTGCGCTGACCTCGCCCTTCCGGCCCGAGTTGTCCGGGCTCGGGCAACGGCTACCGGCTTGATCCTGCTGCCGGAGGGTGCCGAGGAAAGTGAGCTGCCGGCTGCCGATGTCGTGACCGCCCGCGCCGTGGCGCCGCTCGCCGAGCTGGGAAGGTGGGCGGCTGCGTTGCTACGCCCGGGAGGACGCTTGCTGGCGGTCAAAGGCGCCTCGGCCGGCGACGAACTCGACCGGGACCGCGGGGTACTGGAGGGCCTGGGGTTCCAGCCCCCCGAGGTGCTGCACTTCGTTGCGGCTGGGGAGCGAGCGGGCACCGCGTCGCAGTTGACGACTACGGTGATCGCGGTGACGTGGGGCGATGTTTCACGTGAAACATGACCTGCGTTCAAGAGACCATGTTTCACGTGAAACACAGGCGGTGATGTGATGAGCAGCGAGGACACCGCGTCCGCCTCCGGCGTCTCCTCCCCCAGCATCGTGTCCAGTGAGATCTGGGACCGACTGGCCGAAGTGCCCAGGCTTGATGACGAAAATCCCGCACCGGCCACCCCGATCGCCGTCGAGGCCGAGCGCGCTTCGCGGGTGCTGCACGCTCGGGACCAGGATCCGTTCGCGCTGCCGGCCCGTCCCCGGGTGATCACCGTGTCCAACCAGAAGGGCGGGGTCGGGAAGACCACGACGACGGTGAACGTGGCCGTTGCCCTTGCCCTGCACGGTGCCCGGGTCCTGGTGATCGACTCCGATCCACAGGGCAACGCCAGCACGGGACTCGGCATCGAGCATGCAGTGGGCACGCCGTCGATCTACGACGTACTCATCGGCGAGAGTTCGCTGGCCGAGGTCGTTGCCGAGCACGCGACCGTTTCGGGCCTGCGGTGTGCTCCGGCGACAATCGACCTCGCGGGCGCGGAAATCGAGCTGGTCTCGCTGGTGGCCCGAGAGACCCGGTTGCGCAAGGCCATTGCGGCCTACCTCAGCGAGGTGTCAGCCGATCCTCTGCACTACATCCTGATCGACTGCCCGCCGTCGCTGGGTCTGCTCACCGTGAACGCCCTGGTGGCTGCCGATGAGGTGCTGATTCCCATCCAGTGCGAGTACTACGCCCTCGAGGGGCTCGGCCAACTGTTGTCCAGCATCGAGATGATCCGGGCGCACCTCAATGAGGGGCTGGCCATCTCCACGATCCTGTTGACGATGTACGACGCTCGTACCCGGCTGTCTGATCAGGTGGCCGACGAAGTGCGCCGGCATTTCGGCCCACTGGTCCTGGACTCGGTCGTACCGCGAAGTGTCCGGGTCTCCGAAGCTCCTGGGTACGGCCAGTCGGTGCTGACCTACGATCCGGGATCCCGCGGTGCGATCAGCTACCTCGAAGCCGCCCGCGAGATCGCCGAGCGCGGCTCTGCCGCTGCGCATTCCGCCCAATCGGAACCGCCCGCAGATCCGGTCGAAGAAGAGAGTGCCGAGCAGGGAGGAAATCCATGACCAAGCGAGGCGGGCTCGGCCGTGGGCTGGCGGCACTCATCCCCACCTCGGGGGCTGCTCCGGCACCGGTAGTTCCCCCGGCAGCCTCTCCCACCGTGGACGACACGGTTGCAGCCGGCCCCGAGCTCCCCCCCACCGACGCGGACGTCGAGGCCAGGGTCGAGGCCGTAGAGCCGGTGCCCGGGCTGGCCCTGCGTGAGATCCCGCTCGGGGAGATCGAGGCCAATCCCCAGCAGCCGCGACAGGCCTTCGACGAGGAGGCGCTGGCCGAACTCGCACATTCCATCCGCGAGTTCGGCCTACTGCAACCGGTCGTCGTACGACCGCTGCCCGGCGGCGCGTACCAGCTGGTCATGGGTGAGCGGCGACTACGCGCCGCATCCCTTGCCGGACTGGAATCGGTCACCGCGATCGTTCGGGACACCGCCGACGATGCGCTGCTGCGCGACGCTCTGCTGGAAAACATCCATCGGGTGCAACTCAACCCACTGGAAGAGGCAGCGGCCTACGACCAACTACTGGTCGAGTTCGGTGTCACGCACGAGGAGCTCGGCAGCCGGCTCGGTCGGAGTCGCTCGCAGATCACCAACACGATCCGGCTGCTGCGGCTTCCGGTTGCGGTGCAGCGCCGGGTGGCTGCCGGGGTCCTAACTGCTGGGCATGCCCGGGCGTTGCTCGGACTGGAGGAAGGCGGCTCGCAGGAGGCATTGGCCGCCCGGATCGTGGCCGAGGGATTGTCGGTCCGGGCAACCGAGGAACTGGTTGCCACCACTTCGGCCACGCCCAGCCGGACTCGCGCGCAGCGAACCGGTCGGATCTCCGCCCCGGGTGCCGACGACCTGGCCGAGCGGCTGTCCGATGCCTACGACACCAAGGTTCGGGTGGAGATCGGTCGTCGCAAGGGCCGGATCGTGGTCGAATTCGGCTCGATCCAGGATCTGGAGCGCATCGTCGCGCTCATGCGGCCCGCCTCCAGTGACCGCAATCTCCCGCTGAGCCCCTGAAAGGGGCGGTTGGGTAGCGAACCGGCGTTCTGGGTCCCTCAAAAGGGCGGTTGGGTAGCGAACCGGCGTTCTGAGCCCAGTGCTAGCTCTTGCGCGGATTGGTTGCGGCAAAGGCTTCGGCCGGGAACGCCCCGGCAGCTTGGACGCGACGGGTAAGCCCGAGTCCGAGTTCGGTGAGCCGGGCGAGATCTGCCTCGCCCAAGGACTCGTAGGGCCCTCCGGCCATCTCGTCGGTCCGATCTTCGATGTCTGCCCGCAACTGTGTGCCGGCTTCGGTCAGCCCGCCCCGCTCGTCGAGCAGTCCACGTTCCTGTAGGCCGGCAATCCCAGCGGCCCACAACTCGGTGGACCAGCCGCGGCTAGCCTGGGCGAATTCCTGGGTGAATCCTTTGCCGGTGCTCTGGTGGGTGATCAGCGCGTCGAGCCCGGACAGCTTTGCCGCCAGCAGCGCAGCCAGGTGGCCATCGCCGCGGTACTCGCGAAGCAGGGTGATCGAGTGCCACAGCGAGGTCAGCGGTTCGGTTGGATGGTCGAGCCCGGCGTGCGCGGCGTAGAGCGGGCGGCCCTGCGGCGAGCACACCTGCGCCGCCCGCTTGGCCAAGGCCACAGCCGCTTCGACATCTGCTGAGTCAGCGACCTCGTCCCCCAGCAGACGCCGTAACACCTTGCCCGCCAACCGGAATCGCGCTTCGATTACCGCGGCGGGGTTGGCCAGCGTCCACGCCCGCGGGATGTGCCTGGCTACCAGGTCTGGGTTGAAGTTGTAGAACGTCGCTGTGACAACTCCTGCGCTGACCGCGCCCATCGGGGCCGCCCGGCTGGCGAAGTAGGTCATCCGGCCAGGCCGCAGGCCGATCTCGGTGAAGGCCTCGTCGGCCTCCGGAGCGAAGTAGATCAGCGAGTGCAGCGGGTCGAGGACCGCATGGCAGCGGCGCGGAGAAGCAGCAGAAGACATGTCCTCACCGTAGGCCGCTGGCCGCCATCGTCGCGCGGGCCACCGCAGGCGGGGCGGACGTTCGGCCGGCTCGCTACCTAACCGGCTCTTTCGGGGCAGTCACAGCGGGGTCTGTGGAGCCAACCGGGCTACGGGCGAGGAGCAGGGTCGCGGCGGTGACGGACAGGACGACCACCGCGGCCGCCCCCAGCCATCGGTAGTCTACGACATCGACCAGCGCCGCCCCGACGGCGATCGAGGCCAATTGCGGCAAGGACAACGCCATGTTGGCCGCTGCGGCGCTACGCCCTTGCAGCCGAGGCGGAGTCGCGCGTTGCCGCGTGGTTGCCATGGCCACGACAAGCCACGGGATAGCAGCACCAGCACAGAAGATCCCGATCACGACGAGGGTGGTACTCGTGGTGAGTACGGTCGTCGAACCGGCGGCGAACAGGGCAAGCGCGATCCCGACGGTACGGACCGCACCGACACGACGCAGCAGCCGGACCGCCGTGATCCCGCCGAGGATGCTGCCCCCGCCCTGGACGCTCATCAGAACTCCGAAGAACGCGGGATCCTTGCCCAGTCCCTCGTCCACGACGGCGAAGATCACCGAGTCGAAGAAGCCGACGACGCCGAAGGAGACCGCACAGGCGACGACGATCCGCCAGAGAATCGGCACCGATCGGATGTGCCGGAAGCCGGCCATGACGTCGACGAGAAACGCGCCCCGAGCCGAAGGCTCGACCGCCGACTCGGTGAGCCGCACCGTGCATAGCGCCACCACGGCGAGGACGAAGGTCGCCGAGGCCAGCACCGCCAACGCAGGCCCGCCCCAAACGGCGTACAGCCCGGCGCCGAGCAGCGGGCTGATCAACCGCAGCCCCTGATCGATCGTGGTCAGGGTCGCGTTGGCGCTGTCGAGTTGATCGTCGGGCAGCAGGTCCTTCAGTACGCCGGACTGCGCCGCGCCGGTGAGGATGCCGACCAGCCCGTACCCGACCGCGACGACGTAGAGCAGCCAGAGTTGTCCGACATCGTCGACCAGCAACAGCACCAGTACCCCGACGGCCGCGAGGGCGTTGACAACGATCAGCAGTGGGCGCCGTCGTACCCGATCAACAAGATGACCGAGCAACGGAGAGAACAGGATTGGCAGTCCGAGAGCGAGGAAGACGAGGCCGGCCGCGCCATTGCTGCCGGTCAGATCCTTGGCCCAGATGGCCAGGGTCAGGAACAGCGCGCTGTCGCCGAGGCTGCTGACGGTCCAACCGACGAGGAGCCGGCGAAAGGCCGGATTGCCGTACGGCGAAGAGGTCACGATGCCAGCTCCGTCGAGCCGAGATCCGAGCCGGCTTCGGGAGGCGCAGATCTAGGTGGTGGGTCGAGATCGGTGATCAGGCTGGTCGCCAGGAACATCCGCACGGCGCGCGCGCCCGCCGGACGCAGACTCGGGTCCTCTGCGCGTTCGATGAAGCGCATCGAGAGCCGGCCTAGCTCGTCGCCGAGTTCTCGTGCCTCTTCGGGCCGCAGGAACATCGTGGCGCCGGCCAGTGTCGTTGTCCTTGCCCATGTGGGATCTGGATCCGGGCCGCGGCGGTTGGCGTCCCGTAACCGGGTGAACTCCCAGTTGAGCAACATCTCGTCGAAGGCCGTGGCCGCGGCTGCGGCTTCCGGATCGCCGGGGTCCGCGTCGAATATCTGGGACACGCTGGTCAGTCGCCATGGGCGCTCACGACCGCTGCCGCCGGCGCGCTCGATGAAGCCATACTTCGCCAGGTTCCGGAGGTGGAACGAGCAGTTGGAGGCGCTCTCACCGACGATCTCCGCACAGCGCGTGGCGGTCGCCGTCCCCTCCGAGGCCAGGACTTCCAGCAGTCGGATCCGTACGGGGTGGGCAAGCGCCCGCATTGCCTGTGGGTCCCTGATCTCTGACATGACCTGGAGAGTACAAAGTGAAATGGTTCTTTCGCAACAACACTTTCATAATGCTCGTGAGTGACCGGTCAGCCCGGCGGCGGCGCGGGGAGGGAGATGTTGCGGCCACCACCACCACCGGCCCCCAACCGAGGCTCGTAGGGCACGGCGGCCGGTCCCTGCCGGAAGCGGGAGGCCAGGTCCACTGTCGGATCGCAGGCCTGCATGATCGCGAGGCACGGTGCGACAAAGGCGCAGTCCGGGCAGTGTTCGGGTGCCGGAGTCGGATACAGCGCCAGGTGCGGGGCCAGCATCTCCAGCACCTCCACGCCGATCTGCTGACTGGCCGCATCGATCTCCGCGCGGTCACGCCGAATCCTGGTCCGGCGCACCGGTCCCGAGATCTCCTGCGCCACTCGCTCGCCGGTCGCCGGCCGACTGTGCAGCCGCTCCGGACGTTCGGCCTGCGGCAGTCCCCGCCCGCCGCCGCTGGGCTCGTTCTGCGAGTAGCCACCGCGGCCGTCACGACCGGTCCGGGTTTCGCTCGGCGCCGGTCCCAGATTCTCCAGCGCAGCGCAGCGCAGCTCGTTGTAGATGGTCCCCGCGACGTCCATCCCGAGATAGGTCTGCTCCCAGGCCCAGCAGGCCGCGATCGAGGCCTCGTCCAGCAACAGGTTCTCGACGTCGCGCCATTCCGGCCCGACGGAATGCAGCACCACCCAGTACTCGTCGGCGGCGTCGGCGGCCACCATCGCCACCCGCTCGGTGTAGAGCACCCGCTGCCCGTCGGCGGACAGCAAACCGCGGCCGGGCTCCCTGATGTCGGGGACCAGGACCTCTACGTCGGTTTCGATCTTCAGCGGGCCGAAGTCGTCGATGCTCGGCGCCCAGTCGAAGTACCGCTCCAACAACTCGGTTCCGAGATCGAGTGCCTCCATCCGCATTGCCGAGGGCGGAGCCGCCGCGATCGAGCGCATGAAAGCCTTGCGGACCAGCGGCAGCACAATGGCGCTCTGCCAGTCCCACATACCGGGGTAGTAGTACACCGCCAGCGCGTCACGGATCGCCTGGTTCAGGTCGATCGGCGCCGGGTCGAGGGTCTGCAGGCGCTGCCGGTGGATCGAGCCGAAGTCCCACTGCCGGCGACACCGCTTGAATGTCGCCCGCTCCTGCGCCGAGACTCGATAGTCCACGATCGCCTGTTCAGTGCAGCTGTGGCCAAGGCTGATCCAACGGCCACCGGCACCGGTCGTCGCCTCCGGCCATCGACTCCATCTCAGCCAGCATGTCCGCGCAGAACGCCTCGCTGCCTACCGGGTCGTCCTGCGGCCAGGAGCCGGAGAAATACATCCACACGTCGGCGCCGGCAGTGGAGGCGGGAGGTTGCGTGCCCGGAGTCACCAGAGCCCAGGAGTACTGCGTGCCGCGCCGCTCGACATAGACGATGTCATCCGCGTTGAGCGGAGCCTCCGCGAGCGAGGCGAAAAGCTGCGACCGATCCATCGGTTTCACCCCGGGCGCCAGGCTACTCCCCGCTCGGCCCACCCTGGCTGTACGCGACTCTCGCCGCGGACCTAGCCTCAGGTGGGTGACCCTTTCTGGTGGTTTGCGTCAAAACCGCCAGGAGTGGCGCCCGCTCGCGCACGAGCGATTGCGCTGGTGACGCCGGTCGACGCCCTGATCCTGATTCTCGGGGGAATCCTGGCCGGGATCGCCGGAGTGGGAGCCGGGATAGCGTCCCTGGTCTCCTATCCGGTGCTGCTCGCCGCCGGGCTCCCGCCGCTGATCGCCAACGTCACGAACTCCGTCGCGCTGACCCTCAGCACCGCAGGAGCACTGGCCGGCTCCCGGCCGGAACTGCGCGGACAGGGCGTACGGATCCGTCGGTACGCGCTGCTGTCGGCAGCCGGCGGGGTGGCTGGCGCGGCGCTGTTGCTGACCACCCCGGAGGCCCTTTTCGGCTACGTCGTGCCGTGGCTGATCGCGGCGGCTTCTGTCGCCCTGCTCGTACGTCCCTGGCTGCAGCAGCTGCATGCGCAACGATTGCACGCCGGCCATCCGATGGTGAGTGCCGGAATCGTCCTGATCGGGGGCTACAGCGGTTACTTCGGAGCCGCGGCAGGCGTTCTGGCACTGGCGCTGCTCGGCGCGGTCATCCCGGATTCGATGCCCCGGCTCAATGCGCTGAAGAACATGGTGGTGGGAAGCTCGAACCTGTTGGCTGCCATCGGATTCGCCGTGTTCGGACCGGTGGACTGGCGGTTCGTACTGCCGCTGGCCGTCGGTTGCTTTCTGGGTGGCCTGGTCGCGCCCTGGATCGTCCGCCGGATCTCGGACACCCCGCTACGGATCGGCATCGGCCTGATCGGCGTGGGGCTGGCCGTGAAGCTCGGCCTGGACGCCTACCGCTAGCCGGCTGCCCCGAGGGTGATCGCGTTGCCGACCTCGGGCCGACTCGATGGGATCAGCGTTTGGCACTCCACGGCACGCCGCGCCCGCCCGAAGAGGTATCCCTGCCCCACGCGGAACCCGAGCCGGGAGAGACGCTGCAGTTGGTCGTGGGTCTCCACGCCTTCGGCGACGGCCTGGATCGACAGGCCGCGGGCAAGGTGCACGATCGCGGCCGGAATCGCTTCTGCGGCCGGTGATCGCCCGAGCTCGGCGGTGAACGAGCGATCCAGCTTGATCAGATCCACCGGAAAGCGACCGAGATAGCTCAGCGACGACCAGCCGGTGCCGAAGTCATCGAGGGCGATCCGCACACCGGCGGCACGTAGTCGCTGCAACCGTTCGCCCACCTGCGCATCCTTGATCAGCACCTGCTCGGTCACCTCGAGAATCAGCCGATCGGGCGGCACGTTCGCGCCGCGCAGCGCCTCGAGCACCTCATCCTCGATACCCGGTTGCTGCAGGGTCCGCCCGGAGAGGTTGACCGAGAGTTCGAGGTCCTCGCAACTGGAATCGCGGCGCCACGCCGCGAGCTGGGTCACCGCCGCGCAGAGCACCGCCCGGTCGATGGCTGAGACCAACCCGGTCTCCTCCGCCCGGGTCAGCCATTCGCCGGGACCGACCGCCGGATGTCCGGGGCGGCACCAGCGAGCCAGCGCCTCGAAGCCCAGCAGCCGGCCGCTGCCCAGGTCGACGACGGGCTGGAACCACGGTTCGATCTCCCCCTCGGCGAGCGCTCTGACCAGACCGCTGCGCAGGTCGAGCTGCTCGAGCAGGACCGCCGACATTCCCGATTGATAACGCGCCCACCCACCGCCTCGGCGTTTGGCGGTGTACATCGCCACGTCGGCCTCGCGCAGCATGTCTCCGGACGAGTAGGTCAACCCAGCGGCGGTCGTCACGCCGATGCTGACCTCGGGACGCAACTCATGACCGTGCAGCAGCAGCGGCGGCCTGAGCGTGAGCAGCAACTGTTGCGCCGCCACCTCTGGGTCGCCATGGATCAGCACGGCAAACTCGTCACCGCCGAAGCGGGCGATCAAGTGATCAGCGGGCAGTGCCGATCGCAGTCGATCCGCGACTTCGACGAGAACCAGGTCCCCGGCGTCATGGCCCAGCGTGTCGTTCACCGTCTTGAAGTCGTTGAGATCGAGAAAGGCGATCGACGGACGCGATCCACCGGCGTTCCAGGCAGCGAGTTCGGAGTCCAAGGTGTCGACGAAGCGGTCCCGGCTGGCCAAGCCGGTCAACGTGTCGTGGTCCACCTGGCGCCGAAGGTCCTGGGTTGCGCGCTCCCGGGCCAGCAGGGCAGTCTCCAGCGCGTCGGTGCGGTCGCTGAGCAACTCCGACCGATGTTCGGCGAGGGTGAGCAGCCCGCGGCCGCGAGCCACGACCAGGGCCAACAGAGCCGCGGTGGCCGCGGCGGCGAACAGTCCGTCGCTGATTCCGCCCAGCGGCGGACCGAAGAGCAACTGGTAGAGCATCAGCGCGGGGGCGAACAGAGCCGGCACGAGCAGGGCCTGCAGCCGTCGCCGGCCGCCCGGCCCGGCCGCGCGGGTACGAAGCTGAGTGAGCCGAATCATCGAGGGGTGCAGGGCCGCCAGTCCGACCATCAGGTTGAGCAACAGCCAGCCGGCATCGGTGAATTCGCCCGTCACGTACATGTTCTGCGCCTCGCGGACGTTGAAGGCCAGGTCCACCGCCACCAGGGATACGACTCCGGCGGTGAGCAGGAGGTAGGCCGGGTACACCGACAGCCGTCCGGCCAGCATCCGCAACACCATCAGGAGCAGGCCGAGGTCGAGCAACGGGTAGACCATCCCGGCGATGGAGGACAGGGCGCTGACCCCATCGGCGACGATGTACGGCTGAAACAGTGGCTCCCAGAGCACCACGGCCGCGCCGGTGGTCCAGATCGACGCGTCGACCCACGCCGCCCGGTCGGGGTGGCCGGTCGAGCTGAGGAACCGTCCGATCGCGACGTAGACCAGCGGGTAGAACAGCAGATAGGCCACATCGGCCAAGGATGGGAACGGTTTAGCGGCTCCGACGGTGTGATCGAGCACGATGGACGTGGCATCGCCGAGAAAGAAGCAGCCGAACCCGGCCATCAGCAGCAGCCACGGGGAACGATCGGCGGGCTGGTACCTGCGTACACCCCACCAGAGCGCGACAAGCACCGAAGCCGACGACAGCAGGTAGATGGCGTCCTTGCCGGTGGCCGCGACGAAGGGATATATCGCGAGGCCAGCGACGGCCACGGCGAGATAGATCCATCGAATCCTGCGCATGCGAAGCTCCAGTCCGGCGCTTCCGATGGAGCTCCGCTCAGCCACAAGGGTCGCACATGCGACTACTTATGGTGATCGCACACGCACTTTACGCCATCCGGGTGGCTAGGCCCGTGCTGGGACGCCCGTGCGGGGCAGCGCCCGCGGCGCGAAGCAGGTCGGCCAGCACCGTGCCGAGGTCCAGTCCGGCAGCAGCCACCGACATCGGCAGCATGGAGGTGTCGGTCATTCCTGGCGAGACGTTGACCTCGAGGAAGTAGATCTCCCCGTCCGGGCTGATGATCGCGTCGCTACGCGACAGCCCGGACAGGGCCAGCGTGCGATGTACGGTCAGCGCGACTTCGGCGGCCATGGCCGCGGTGCCGTCATCGAGGCGGGCCGGGGTGAAGTACTCGGTCATTCCCGGCGTGTAGCGGGCCGCGTAGTCGAAGACGCCGGACTGCGGAACGATCTCCACTGCCGGCAAGGCGATCGGCCCGTCCGCGCGGTCGATCACCGAGATCGCGACCTCGGTCCCGCTGATGAACTGCTCGATCAGCACCGTGTCCGCGTAGGCGAAGGCACCGATCATGGCCTCCGGAAGCTCTTGCACAGTACTGACTTTGATCGTTCCCAGTGCCGACCCGCCCTGGGCCGGCTTGAGCATCAGGGGCAGGCCGAGTCGGGACAGGATGAGGTCAAGCACGGCGCCGGCGCCCAACTCGCGATAGGTGGAATGCGGCAAGGCAACCCATTCCGGGGTGCGGATACCGGCGCCCGTGGCCCGGGCCTTGGCGCCGGGCTTGTCCCAGGCCAGCCGACTGGCCGTGGAACTGCTTCCGACGTACGGGATTCCGGCCAGTTCCAGGACGGAGCGCAGTGAACCGTCCTCGCCAGATGCCCCGTGCAGCGCGATGAACAGCGCGTCGCACGGGTGGGTAGCGAGCGCGGGCAGTAACCCGGCGTCGGTATCGAGGACTTCGACATCGAGACCGGCGTTGCGCAATGCCGCGCTGATCCGGCGCCCGCTTCGCATCGACACGTCGCGTTCGAAGGTGAGCCCGCCGGCGAGCACGACCACCCGCAGCGCGTCGGGGGTCAGGGCTGCGGCAGCAGCGGGGTCGCTCATGGCGCATCGGCGGCTGGAGAGCTGCCGCCGGTCGCGGAGCGGCTCGCCGCCGTACCCGGGTCGGGTGACAGGTCGCCGGCCCGTACGGTCACCGGCGCAGCGCCGTGCAACGACGCCGGATCGATGCCGCCGAAGGTCTCCCGCAACTCGATCTCGGACTCGATGACACCGGCCAGACGCCGGACGCCCTCGCGGATCCGGTCCGGCTCGGGGTAGCAGTAGGACAACCGGAGGAAGCGTTGCCCCGACCCGTCGGCATAGAAGCCGACACCGGGAACGTAGGCGACCCGAGCACTGATCGCCCGGGGCTGCATCACTTTGGCGTCCAGGCCTTCTGGCAACTGCAGCCAGACATAGAAGCCGCCGTCGGGCTTGGTCCAGCTCACGCCGTCGGGCATCAGCGCGGCCAGGGAGTCCAGAGTCGCGTCCCGTCGTTCCCGGTAGAGCTCGCAGAACACCTTGATCTGCTGCTGCCATGGCTGGGTGTCCAGGTACCTCGCCACCGCGTACTGGGTCAGCGAGGGCGGACACAGGATCTGGGCCTCACTGGCCAGCACCAACTTCTCCCGGACGGCGACCGGCGCGTACACCCAGCCGACCCGCAAACCAGGGGAGAAGGTCTTGGAGAACGAGCCGAGATAGATAACCCGATCCGCAGCTCGAGAGCGCATGGCAGGCAACGGGTCCCGGTCAAAGCCGAGCAGTCCGTACGGATTGTCCTCCACGATCAGAAGGTCGAACTCGTCAGCCAGAGCGAGAATCTCCTCGCGCCGTTGCACCGGCAACGTGACGCCAGCCGGGTTGTGGAAGTTCGGCACGGTATAGAGGAACTTCGCCCGGAGGCCCTGCGCCCGCAACGTCAGCAGAGCTTCGCGCAGCGCCTCGGGGATCAGCCCGTCGGCGTCCATGTCGACATGTCGCACCTCGGCCTGCGCTGCCTGGAAGACGCCCAGAGCGCCGACGTAGGACGGAGCCTCGGCCAGCACGATGTCTCCGGGATCGCAGAAGACCCGGGCGACCAGATCCAAACCCTGCTGCGAACCGACCGTCACCACCACGTTGTCCGGCGATGCGTCGATGTCCCCGCCCACGCCGATGCCCTCCAGGGCCATCACGTCGCAGATCCGCTCTCGCAGCCGCGGGTCGCCCTGTCCGGATCCGTACTGCAACGTGGTGGCGCCGTGACCGCTGACCAGATCGCCGATCATCGAGCCGACCGCGTCCAGCGGGAGCGCGGTGACCGCCGGCATCCCGCCGGCCAGGGAGACAACCTCCGGCCGGCTCACGACGGCGAACAGAGCTCGGATCTCCGATGCGGTCATGCCGTGGGTACGGGCGGCATAGCGGTCGGAGTAGGGATCAAGCCTGGTGCCGGACACCCAGGCGAGTGTAGCGACACCTCGACTCCCGCACGTTATGCGCATAACGTGCGGGATTCCGGGCCGGATTCGGGACGTTATGCGCATAACGTGCGGGATTCCGGGCCGGATTCGGGACGTTATGCGCATAACGTGCGGGGATGGAGATCAGGCCGTGCTCGGCCGAGGACCTCGCTGGGCTACAGGCGCGCTGGCCGATTCCGGGAAGCGACATCCACGCTGCGCATTTTGCGGCTCAGCAAACCGGGTCGGCTACCTATCTCGTGGCCTGGCGCGGTGGGCTCCCGGTTGGGTCGGGCATGGTCCAGTGGGGCGGCTGCGTAGGCCCGCACGCGCGGTCAGCGCATCCGGGCTGCATCGAGTTCAATCATCTGCAGGTCCGACCCGAAGAGCGCGGGAGCGGGGTCGGCTCGGCGCTGATCGCTGCGGCCGAAGACCTGATCCGATGGCGCGGCCATCCGGAGGTCGGCATCGGCGTAGCTGCCGACAACCCAGCTGCCGCTGCGCTCTACCGCCGGCTCGGGTACGAATTGACCGGCGTACGGGACACGATCGCCTACACCTGGTTCGACGGAGACGGCGCAGCGCACGACGAAATCGAACACGACGAACTGCTGGTCAAGGCACTGCGTGACCAGCGCCGAACGTCACCGACCTCGGGGCCGCAAGTCGGCTGAGGACCAGCGCCGCGGTGGCCAGTACGGTGCTGAAGCCGATCAGAAACAGCGCCGGGCCGGGCGATACCACCGCTGATCCAGCAACTCCGCCGGAGACGATGGTCGGTAATCCGATGAATGTCTGCAGCGCACTGACCCCGATCAAGAAGCCCGCACCAGCTGTGAAGAGCAACTGGCGATGCAGCCAGCCCTCGCCTCGGCCGCGGGCCCGCACAACGGCGACAGCTGCCCAGAGCGCGAGAGCCGCTGCGGCGGTGAATGGGACGCCGTAGATCCACTGGGCCTGCGCAGCTGACTCGCCGGCGATTCCGGTGCTCGACGTGGTCCAGATACCGATCCGGGTGACGAAACTGTCGTTGGTGAAGAGGTACAACGGAAAGAACCAGGCGAGAATCGTGCTGAGGACGGCAGCGATGAGCAGCGAACCAGCTTGCAGGTCGGCTCGTGCCCGCTCCGCTCCCGGGCGCTGCTCGTCGAGGCGGTTGAGCAGCTCGGCTACCTCGTCGTCATCCAGATCGTTGACGTCGACGGCGTCGAGATCCACCCGGTCGAGTCGCTCATCTGCGTCGTCCTGCTCGTCGTCCGCGTCCGCATCGTCGTCCGCGTCCGCGTCGTCGTCCGCGTCCGCGTCCGCGTCCGCGTCGTCGTCCGCGTCGTCGTCCGCATCGTCGTCCGCATCGTCGTCCGCATCGTCCGCGTCGTCTTGCTCGACGTAAGCGGGGGCTGCCTCGCGATCGTCGCTTGTCATCTCGCCGAGATTACGCGGGGAGTCATCGGCAAACCCCGGGGTTCTCGAGAAAGTGTTCGGTCAACTGACGATGATCAGCTCGACGAGGCCAGGCGGGTCATCCCCTCCGGCAGCGGCTGGGCATGCGCCACGATCAGGCGCTGGGTCGCTCGGGACAGCGCGACGTAGAGATCGTGCTCGCCACGGCGGCGTTCTGCCACGATCGCGGCGGGTTCCACCACGATCACCGCGTCGAACTCCAGGCCCTTCGTCGTACGAGCGGTCAGCACAACGGCCGGGGTGTCCAGGCTGGCCCGACCGGAGGTGGACGCCGCCGGTATCTCGCGCTGGACTGCGGCGGCTACGGCGGACAGGTGCACCGCCGGCACGATGATCCCGACGGTTCCGCCGGTCTCGCCGGCGCCGAATGCGGTTGCCTGTTCACCGGCCAACCGGGCGACCTCGCCGGCCAGCTGGTCGGCCGGGACTCGGACTGCGACCGGCTGCTCACCGGCGGAGCGGATCGCCTCCGGCGGCCGGGCCTGCGGGTCGGCACTGCGCAATACGTCCGCGGCCACCGCCATGATCTCGGTCGGGGTCCGGTAGTTGACCGTGAGTTCGACCCGGCTCCAGCGACTTCGTGCGTACGGGTCGAGAGCCTGCGCCCAGCTTCGCAGGCTCGACGGACCAGTGGCCTGAGCCAGATCGCCCACCACCGTCATCGACCGGCTCGGGCAGCGCCGGGTCAGCATCCGCCAGGCCATCGGGGACAGCTCCTGCGCCTCGTCGACGATGACGTGCCCATAGGCCCAGGCCCGGTCGGCACCGGCGCGTTCGGCCGTGGTCTGCCGGGTCGGCGTACCCCGGTAGCGCGCTGCCACCAACGACGCGTCGACCGGGACCATCAGGTCGAGTTCGGCGAGCACATCTGCGGCATAGCCCTCCTCGGCGGCTTCCTCTGCCTGCCGGGCCACCGCGGCCGGATCCGCCGGAGCGATCGAGCCGAGTCGCTCGGCCAACTCGTCCAGAAGCGGCATGTCGGCGGCCGTCCAGCCGTATCCGGCCGGCCGGGTCAGCAGCTGGCGGTCCGGGCCGGTCAACCGATCGGCAGCCCGGTCAAGAGCTTGCTGGTCGGCGAACAGAGACCGCAGCACCTCCTCGGGGTTGAGCACCGGCCAACACGCGTCCAGCGCCTCGATGACGGGCTCGTGCTCGCGCAGTTCGCTGATCAGGTCCTCGCGCGATCCGGCGTCGAGGACGTCCTGGTCCAGCGCGCGGGCGGTCTGTCTGGCAAGCCCGTTGAGCAGCTCACGCAGGAACACCGCTCGAGCTCGGTTGTGCGGCTGGCGCGACCGGCGGGCCTTTCCGCGGCAGCGCGCCACCTCGTTGCGATCGATCGCCAGAGTCGTTCTGCCGTACCGGATCTCAAAGGTCCCGTTCGGCAGCGATTGATGTAGCCGGACGGCGTGCTCCAGTACGTCGGCCATCCGCAGGTCGCCCTTGACCGTGGCCACGGCGTCGGACTCATCGGCCGTGACGCGCGCTCCCCGGTAGAGCCCGGAGATCGTCGACAGCAGGACGCCGGTCTCACCGAGGCTGGGTAGCACCCGCTCGATGTAGCGCAGGAACACATCGCCCGGCCCGACGACGAGGACACCTCTGGAGGCCAGCTGTCGGCGGTGCTCGTAGAGCAGGAACGCCGCCCGGTGCAGCGCCACCGCAGTCTTGCCGGTGCCGGGCCCGCCCTCGACGACGAGCACCCCGTCGAGTCCGGCCCGGATGACGGCGTCCTGCTCGGCCTGGATCGTGGCGACGATGTCTCTCATGTGGCCGGTTCGGCCCGCATTCAGGGCCGCGAGCAGGGCACCTTCGCCGGCCAGGTGCCGCTGGTCGTCCTCGCTGACGTTGTCCATGTCGAGCACGTCGTCCTCGATCCCGAGCACGACCCGCTGTCTGGTCCGGATGTGGCGGCGGCGTACGACACCCTGTGGTGCCCGGGGCGTTGCTGCATAGAAGGGTCGCGCCGCCGGAGCGCGCCAGTCGACCAGCAGCCGGTCGTAGGTGGGGCTGGCAACCCCGATCCGGCCGATGTAGAACTGCTCGTCGTCGGCCCGGTCGATCCGGCCGAAACACAGGCCTTCCTCGATTCCGTCGAGCTGTGCGACTCGGTCCTCCAGCATGCTGGCCCGGCTGTCCCGCTCGGAGCGGCCCTGATGGGTCAGCCCGGAGACCCGAGTCAGCCGTACGTCGGACAGGTCGGCGCGGGCGCGGGCGCGCAGTTCGTCGACTCGCCGGTACAGGTCGGTGATGTAGGTCTGCTCGGTCGCCATCTCGTCCCTCGTACGGCCGGCTGATGCCACCGGAGCGCCCGTCGGTGTCGATACGTCGTCGATGGTTGCGGCTCGCTTTCCTGGTCATCACGACGGTCACGGTCGCGCGGGGGTTCTCATCGTCGTACGAAGTGGGCGTCCTGTCACGTTGGGCGCGGCTGTCCGAAACGCCGTTATCGCGATAACGGCCCGATTGACGCTGCTGGAAGCGTCGTTATCGCGAAAACGGCGGGAATCGGCGGGCAGGGGCGGGCCGGATCAGCGGCGCAGGGGCTGCAGGTCCAGGGCCCCGGTCTTGTAGTCGTCGGCCTCGGGCAGGTAGAGCCGCTGGATTGCCGCGAGCACCGCCTGGGCGATGGTGCTGCGGAACCGGGCGTCGAGCAGCATCCGCCGGTCGACCGGGTGCGAGAGGTAGCCGCAGTCCAGTCGAATCGCCGGCATCCGGGTCAGCCGCAGAAGATCCCAGGACTTGGCGTGCGTGCCGCAATCCGGCAGCGCGGTCCGGGCGACCACCTCGCGACACAACATTCCGGCCAGGTTCTCGCCGACCGACGAACCAGGTCCGGATCCCGAACCGGTGCCGAAGTAGTAGGTCGCGACGCCGCGGGCATGGGGCGAGGGATGTGACTCGACGTGCAACGACAGCAGCAGGTCCGCGTCGGTGGAATTGGCCAGTGCAGCCCGCTCCATCATGGTCGGGCCGCCACGTCGGCCGCGGGTCAGATAGGCGGTCCCCCCTGCTGCGGCAAGCTGACCCTCGATCCGCGAGGCGATGTCCCAGGTCAGGTCAGCCTCGGTGGTTTCGCCGAGGACGTGTCCCTTGTCCGGACCGCCGTGTCCTGGATCGATGACGACCCGCTTGCCGAACAGGTGTGGGCCCGCGCTGACCAGGGCGGCCTCCTGGCGCAGCAGTTGGGGACGTCCCCCACTGACCACCCGGCTGAGTTGGTGCAGGGCACGGATGGTGGCCGGCCCGCAGGTGCCGTCGGCGATCAGCCCGTAGTCGGCCTGCAAGCCGCGCAGCGCTCGTTCGGTCTGTTCCCCGAAGATCGCGTCCGGCTTGCCGGCGTCATATCCGAGCCCGATCAGCCGCTCCTGAAGGGTCAGCACGTCGTCGCCGTGCATCACCCGGCTCAGCGAGTGCTGCAGCAGCCGGTCACCGAAGCGCCAGCGCGCGGCGGTCATCGCGTCGTAGGTCTCCCGCCCGACGATCCCGTCCACCGAGAGCCCGCGTACCTGCTGAAAATGTCGCACTGCCAGTTCGAGACTGGAGTCGTACTCAGCCGACTCGGTCTCCCGCGGGGCTTGCTGGCTCGGCTCTCCGAGCAGCCCCAACTGGACGAGGATGTCGCGGACGTCGGCCACACCTGCTCCGGTGTGTCCGCGGCGCAGCACCGGTTCGGTGCTGTCCTCCAAGGGTGAACTCACCGCGTCATTCTGGCACCTGGACGGCATTCGGTCATGGTCGGAAAAAAGTCACGACCGATCCGCCGTCCCCCCCGGCGTGGGAGGAGGTGATTGCCTACAGGTAGTCAGCGAGCTCGGCGAGAATGGCCGACTTGGGCTTGGCACCGATGATCGATTTCACCGGCTTGCCGTCGACATACACGGTCATCGTCGGAATGGACATCACGTTGTAGTCCCGCGCGGTCTGCGGGTTCTCGTCGATGTTCAGCTTGGCGATCGTCAGCTTCTCGCTGTGCGTGGCGGCGATCTCCTCCAGAACCGGGGCGATCATCTTGCATGGCGTGCACCACTCGGCCCAGAAGTCGACCAGGACCGGTTTGCTGGAGCCCAACACGTCGGCGTTGAAGCTGGCGTCGGTGACGATCTTGGTGTTGCCGGTCTTCGTGTTGCTCTCCATGGGATCTCCTCTAGTCGGTGCGGAAAGTCGTACGTCCGTGCGGTTGCGCGGTAGTGCGTACGGATCAGGGGTGTGCGGCTTCGATCGGGATGTCGGCCAGCCAGCGTTCGGCGTCGATCGCCGCGGCGCAGCCGGTGCCGGCCGCGGTGATGGCCTGACGATAGGTGTGGTCTACGACATCGCCGCAGGCGAACACACCGTCGATGTTGGTCTTGGTGGTGGGATGTTCCACGATCACGTAGCCGGCGTCGTCGAGCTTGAGCTGCCCGGCGAACAGTTCGCTGCGCGGGTCGTGTCCGATCGCGACGAACAGGCCGGTGACATCGAGCCGCTCCTTCGCGCCGCTGTCCAGAGTGGTCAATTCGACGCCGTCGACCTTGTCCTGCCCGTGGACCTCGCTCACCGTCGTACCGAGCTTCCACTTGATCTTCTCGTTGTCCCGGGCCCGGTCCTGCATGATCTTGCTGGCCCGCAACTCCTCGCGGCGGTGCACGATCGTCACGGACTTGGCAAAGCGGGTCAGGAAGGTGGCTTCCTCCATCGCGGAGTCGCCACCACCGACGACGGCAATGTCCTGATCCCGGAAGAAGAACCCGTCGCAGGTAGCACACGCCGAGACGCCGCGGCCTAGCAGCCGGGACTCGTTGGAAAGCCCAAGGTAGCGGTACTTCGATCCGGTGGCCACGATCACGGTCTTGGCGAGGTAGGTGTCCTCGCCGACCTTGACCACCTTGGGGTTGGCGGCGAGGTCGACCTCGGTCACGTCGGTGGGTATGAGCTCGGCACCGAAGCGTTCGGCCTGT
>Ga0136615_10000213_pt1 | contig 25728 bp, 27 predicted proteins | sample AntDrymUQ2882206_2_FD_106647 | JGI IMG/M metagenome (GOLD analysis project Ga0136615, IMG submission 106647) | Polar desert sand microbial communities from Dry Valleys, Antarctica - metaG UQ288 (22.06) | ecosystem: Environmental > Terrestrial > Soil > Desert | place: Antarctica: Dry Valley... | reverse complement strand
GCTCGAGCGGATCGAGGAGGCGACGCGCGCGCTGGCGCTGCGTCTCGGGGTGGTCGGCATGATCAACATTCAGCTCGCCGTCCACGGCGACGAGGACCTGTACGTGATCGAGGCCAATCCGCGGGCCTCGCGGACAGTGCCCTTCGTCTCGAAGGCGGTCGGCGTGCCGCTCGCGAAGCTCGCGTGCCGGCTCATGCTCGGCGAGCGCATGGGCGACCTCGACCTTCCCGCGCGAGCCTCGACGCCGAGGCACGTCTCGGTCAAGGAGGCGGTCCTGCCCTTCGAGCGCTTCCCCCAGGCCGACACCGTGCTCGGCCCCGAGATGAAGTCGACGGGCGAGGTAATGGGGATCGCCGACGACTATCCGGCCGCCTTCGGCAAGGCCCAGGCCGCGGCGGGAGCGGAGCTGCCGGCGGCGGGCGCGGTCTTCATCACGGTCACCGACCGCGACAAGCCCTCGGCCACCCAGCTCGCGGCCGCCCTCGGCGATCTCGGCTTTCGCATCTTCGCCACCGCGGGCACCGCCCAGGCCATCCGCGGCGTCGGCGTGCCCGTCGAGCGGGTCGCGAAGATCCAGGACGGCTCCCCGAACGTCGTCGACCTGATCGAGTCGGGCGAGGTAGACCTGGTGATCAATACCCCCACGGGCTCGGGGGCGCGCGTCGACGGCTACGAGATCCGCCGCGCGGCGACCGCGCGCGGGGTCCCGTGCATCACCACGATGACCGGGGCGAGCGCCGCCCAGCGGGCGATCGTAGCCATGCGCCGCCGGGAATCGGAGCCGAGGTCGCTGCAGGAGCTCCATGCCGTACACGACGGCTTCGCCCCGGCGGCCGCCGGGGCCTCCGTCCCCACCCCGAGCGCCACCGCCCAGCGATGAGCGTCGAGCCCGAGGTGCTTGCGAGCGACGAGCGGCGAACCCGCGCTCCGTTCGGACGCCGCCTCGCCCGCGTCGCGGGCGTCGAGGACCATGGCGCCTACCGTCTCCTCTGGGTCGCCGACGCCGGCGGTCCCCCCGACCCCTGCCCCGGCCAGTTCTACATGCTCGCCGCGGCCTCGGGTTGGGGTGGGGGAGACGACGGGCGGCCCTACCTTCCGCGCGCCTTCTCCCACGCCCGCCTCGTGCCCGACCGGGTCGAAGCTCATCGCCTCGGCTTCCTACTCGAGGTCGTCGGGCCCGGAACGGACCGACTCGCCGCCCTCGAGATCGGGGAGGAGCTCTGGCTATCCGGTCCGTTCGGGGCCGGCTTTCGACCACCCGACCCCGCCCCGGACGCGGGTCGAGCCGTGCTCGTCGGCGGTGGAATCGGCATTGCGCCGATCCTGGCCCTCGCCGACGAGCTCGGCCGCGACGCCACGGTCCTGCTCGGCTTTCGGTCCGCCCGTCACGCCGCCGCGGCGCGGCTCTTCGAGGCCGAGCCTCGCGTGGCCACCGACGACGGGTCGGTCGGGCGCCACGCGCTTGTCCTCGACCTCCTGCACGACGAGCTCGACCGCGACGCTCGCGCGGCCGTCTGCGCTTGCGGGCCGCCGCCCATGCTCGAGGCCGTGCGAGCCCTCTGCGCCGCCCGTGGTGTCGAGGCCCAGCTCGCGCTCGAGTCGGGCATGGCCTGCGGCTACGGCGCCTGCTTTGGCTGCGTGGTCCCGACCCGCGACGGCTTCCTGCGCCTGTGCCTGGACGGACCCGTGCTCGACGCCGCCCGACTCGAGACCGCGCTCTTCGAGGGGGCGGGGCACTGACGCCCGGGGGGGACTCATCCCTCGGCGGCGCTCCGGAGAGCGCCACCCGGAACGGCAGGCTGCCCGCAGGCCTCCCGCCGGTCGACCTCTGCGGCGTCCGCCTGGCCGGGCCCGTCCTCAACGGCTCCGGCACATTCGACGCGATCGCCGCCTGGCGTACGTTCGGCGACGAGCTCGTCGAGCGGTTTCCCTTCCACGCGTTCGTCTCGAAGACCATCACCCTCGCTCCCCGCGCCGGCAATCCCCCGCCGCGTCTTTGGGAGACCGCGGCCGGCCTGCTCAACTCGATCGGGCTCCCCAACAAGGGCCTCGATGGCTTCCTGGCCGAGGACCTGCCGATCCTCGCACGCCTCCCGGTCCCGCTCGTCGTCTCGGTGATGGGCTTCGACCGCGCAGAGCTCGCCGAGCTCGTCGCCCGGGTGGGCACGCGGCCCGAGGTCGCGCTCGTCGAGCTCAACTTCTCCTGCCCGAACGTGAAGACCGGGCTCGAGATGGGCGCCGACCCGAGCGAGGCGGCCCGCGCCGTCGAGCACGTCCGCTCCCTCAGCGACGCTCGGCTCGTCGTCAAGCTGAGCGCTACCGCCGCCGAGCCCGTGGCGGTGGCGGCCGCGGCGGAGGGTGCCGGGGCCGACGCGGTCTCGCTCATCAACACCCTCAGGGGCGCGGCCCTCGACCCGCGCACGCGCCGCCCCTGGCTTGGCGGCGGCACGGGCGGCCTCTCGGGACCCGCCGTCCGTTCGGTGGCGCTCGGCCAGGTGGCCGCCGTCGCCCGGGGGGTGGGCGTGCCCGTGATCGGCATGGGCGGGGTCGCGAGCGGCGCCAACGCCGCCGACCTGCTCGCCGCCGGCGCGACCGCGGTGGCCGTCGGTACCGAGAGCTTTCGCGACCCACGGGCCGGTGACCGAATCTCCGAAGAGCTCGGCGCACTCCTCGCTCACAGCGACCTTTCGAGCCGGCCCGATCCGGGCGCAGCGGCAGCCGTTAACGCGAATTACCTGCAAACTGGCCGTAAACCGTAAACCCATACTCGAAGGGTGCAGGCTTAGGTTGAGGTAGAGGCTTTTTTCGCCCGGAAGGCTCCGCCGACGCCTTGGGCGGCCTCGATCTCTGTAGAATCGCCGCGCATGTCGCCGGCTGCTCCCTCCTCGCCCACGACCACCTCCGGACGGTCAGGCGCGCCGCCGGAGCGATCGTTCGCGCAGCAGATGGACGCGCTGCAGCGGGCCAACGAGATCCGCAGCGCGCGGGCACAGCTCAAGCGCGAGCTCAAGGCCGGCCGCGTCCACATCCACGGCGTCCTGCTCGATCCGCCGGAGTACCTTCAGAACGCCAAGGTCTCGGAGCTGCTGCTCTCCGTGCCCAAGTATGGGCGCGTGAAGGTCAACCGCCTGCTCACCCAGTGCCGGATCTCGCCGAGCAAGACGCTGGGTGGCCTCTCCGAGCGCCAGCGTCACGAGCTCGTCGGCAACCTCCGGCGATAGGCGCACGACCTGCTCACGTGCTGGTCGTCACCGGCCCGTCGGGCGTGGGGAAGGGTACGCTGATCCGCGCTCTGCGCGAACACTTTGCCGGGCTCGAGCTGTCGATCTCGGCCACGACGCGATCTGCGCGCCCGGGCGAGGTCGACGGGCGCGACTACTGGTTCCTCTCGCCCGAGGAGTTCGAGCGGCAGGCCGCCGCCGACGCGTTCCTGGAGCACGCGACCTACGCCGGCAACCGCTACGGGACACCGCGCTCGGAGATCGAGCGCACGGCTCCTCGGTCCGGGAGCGAGGACTCCACCGAGGAGGTCGCCGGGCTCGTGCTCGAGATCGAGGTCGAAGGTGCGCGGCAGGTGCGTAGAGCTCTCCCCGAGGCGATCCAGGTGTTCGTCGCGCCGCCGTCGCTCGAGGCTCTGCGCACCCGGCTCGTCGGCCGCGGCAGCGACTCCCACCCGCAGATCGAGGACCGGCTCGAGGTCGCTCGGCAAGAGCTGGGCGCCCGGGAGGAATTCGAGCACGTGATCGTCAACGACCGCCTCGAGCGGGCCGCCGAGGAGCTGGCCGAGCTCGTCGCTAGAGTCTGGGATTCGCCCGCGAAAGGAACCTGACGTGATCAAGCCCCGCCTCGACACGATCGTCGCCGAGAACCGCGCCGACTCTCATTACGCCGCCGTGATCATCGCCGCCAAGCGGGCACGCCAGATCAACTCCTACTATCAGAGCCTCGGCGAGGGGGCCTTCGAGGAGCATGTCCCTCCCATGGTCGAGACGACGTCGAAGAACTACCTGAAGATCGCCCTCGACGAGATCGTGGCCGACAAGCTGCGGTACCGGTACGGCCGTTAGACGGAGAGCCGCGGTGGCCCTGGACGCAATGCCGCTAGGTAAGCACGCCCGGACGCACGTCCCTCCCGGGATCGCGTCTTAGGCGAGCGCGGCCGGGCAGGCCCGCGTGGCGCGCATACTCCTCGGCGTCTGCGGCGGTATCGCCGCCTACAAGGCCGTCGAGCTGACTCGCCTCGCGATCGCCGCGGGGCACTCGGTGCGGGTCGTCCAGACCGAGGCCGCCGAGCGCTTCGTCGGCCGGGCGACCTTCGAGGGCATCACCGGGGCGCCCGCGCTCGTCTCCGAGTGGGAGCGCGACCCCGCTCGCGGGGCGTACCCGGGCGACCCTTCCCCCGACCACGCACCGATCTCCCACCTAGACCTCGTCGGCCGCGCCGACATCCTCGCGATCGCGCCGGCCTCGGCGAACACGCTCGCCAAGCTCGCCGCCGGGATCGCCGACAGCCTGCTGACGAGCGCGGCGCTGGCCTTGCGCGCGCCACTGTTGCTCGCCCCGGCGATGAATGACCGCATGTGGGAGCACCCCGCCACCCGGGCGAACGTGAGGATCCTCAGCGACCGCGGCGCCACCGTCCTCGAGCCCGAGACCGGTGCGCTCGCGTCGCGCGGAGAGTGGGGAGCGGGCCGCCTTCCCGACCCGCCCGCGGTGCTCGCGGCGATCGAGTCGACGCTCGCGCCATCTGGGTCCCGCTACGCCCCGCGCTCGCTCGACGGGCTGCGGGTGCTCGTGACCGCCGGAGGCACACGGGAGCCGATCGATGCAGTGCGCTTCGTGGGCAACCGGTCCTCGGGGCGGATGGGCTTCGCCGTCGCCGAGGAGGCGGCTCGCCGAGGGGCTGACACGAGCGTCGTCGCCGCCAACGTCGACCTCGCTCGGGCCGGAGGGATCCGGTACCGCGACGTGGTCACGGCGAGCGAGCTCGCCGAGGCGACCCGCTCAGAGCTCGCGGAGGCGGACGTTCTGATCATGGCCGCGGCTGTGGCCGACTTCCGGCCCGCGGCCGCCGAGGGCGCGAAGGTCGAAAAGGCGGGGCGCAGTGGCCTCACCATCGAGCTCGAGCCGACCGAAGACGTGCTGTCGGCGGTGGCGCGGGACCGGCGGAGGGACCAGACCGTCGTGGGCTTCGCCGCCGAGCACGGAGCGGGAGCGCTCGCGCGCGCGCGCGCGAAGCTCGAGCGAAAGCATCTCGACGCCATCGTCCTGAACGACGTCTCGGGCGAGGGGATCGGCTTCGAGGCCACAGACAACGCGGTGACGATCCTCACCGCCGAGGGGGAACGAGACGTTCCACGAGCCTCGAAGACGGAGGTGGCGCGAGAGATCCTCGACGCCGTCGAGTCGTTGCGGGCGGGGAGCAGTGCTGTCCGAACCGCCGCGGCTGGGTCGGGAGCGCCGGGAGCGCGATGAGCCGCGACGAGCCGAGCGGCGGCGACGATCCCGGCACCGAGGTCTACGACCTGTTCCGCCGCGGGAGCGCCCTGCTCGAGGCGCGCGACTACGAGGCCGCGGCCGTCCCGCTCGAGCGCGCGCGCCGCCTCGAGCCCGACAAGGCCTCGATCCGCGAGGCCCTGGGGCGGGCCTATTTCCACGCAGGCCGCTACGCCGCCGCCCGCGACGAGTTCGCGGCCGTGGTCGAAGGGTCGCCGGTGAACGACTTCGCCCACTTCTGCCTCGGTCGCTCGCTCGAGAAGACCGGTCACCGCCTCGAGGCGCGTCGTCATCTGACCCTGGCCGCCGGGCTGAGGCCCGACCGTGCCGACTACCGCGTCTACCTCAATCGCCTGCGGGCGGCCTAGCCGCCCGCGACATCCACGTGTGCTCGGCCGACGCCGGGTCGCTCACCGCCGCCACGTACTCGCGCGCCCTCGCCGCCGCCTGGACCACGAGCCCGAGCAGACGATCGACACCCCGCTCGTCGAGACCGAGGACCGGAACGTCGGCGTGGACCCAGACGTCGCCCGCCCGCGCCGAGCCGAAGCGCACCAGCCGCGTCTGACGGTTCCAGTGCAGGAGGAGCCGGGGGTCGATGGTGGGATCGGCCGGCAGCGCGAAGGCCTGGACGCGCAAGAGCTCGTCGGCGATTCGCACGCCGACGTCGAGCGCCCCATCGATATGGTCTCCCTCGATCCTCAACCCCCACTCGGCGTGAGCCAGCCGGCGTGCTGCGCCGGGAAGCCCTGCCAGGTAGGCGTCGACCACATCGACTGCGGACATGGCGGGGGACCGTACTGCCACGCGGCCTTGCGCCCGAGCGGCTCGTGCGCGCCCTGATCCAGCGGGTCTCCCGGGCTTCGGTGACCGTGGAGGGCGAGACGATCGCCGCGATCGGGCCCGGCCTGCTCGTTCTCCTCGGCGTCGGGCGCGAGGACACGGAGACCATCGCCGACCGCCTCGCGCACAAGGTGCTCGCCCTCCGGATCTTCGACGACGAGGCCGTTCGCATGAACCGCTCGGTGGCCGACACGGGCGGGGAGATCCTGTGCGTCAGCCAGTTCACGCTGCTCGCCGACGCTCGCCGAGGTAACCGCCCGAGCTTCGCCGAAGCCGCGGTGGCGGAGCTCGCCGAGCCGCTGTATGAGCGCGTGCGGAACGCGCTCGGGGCCCAGGGAGGCCGCTTCGGGGCGCACATGGCGGTCGAGCTTGTAAACGACGGTCCAGTCACCCTGCTCGTCTATGTGACTGGCACCACCGGGCTATAATCGGGTCCAGCTTGGACTTTCGTCTGCGGCGCACGCCGCCGCATCTGGAGGTGGGCTTAGCAGCCCGCCTTTTTTTCGCCCCGAACCGCCTCAGACCACCGATTTGCAGTCAACCCAGACCGACATCGAGACCCGCCTCGCCGCCGTCGAGCCCGACGTGGAGGTGCTCCTTTGCGAGCGGATCGCCGCCGAGAAGATGCGCCTCGTGATCGATCACCCCGACGGTGTCAGCCTCGCCCTGTGCGAGCGGGTGACCGGCCATCTGGGCGAGCTTCTGCGCGACGTCGGCCTCGAGGTCTCCTCGCCCGGGCCCGAGCGGCCGCTCACCAAGCCCGACCACTTCCGGCGCTACGTCGGTCGCCGGGCGCGGGTGCGCACGCGCGAGCCGCGCGAGGGACACAAGAGCTTCACCGGTGAGCTCGTCGACGCCTCGGACGTAGCCGTGACCGTCGCCGCCGACGGCGGGGTCGTGTCGATCCCCTACGGCGACATCAACCGCGGCAACCTGGTCTAGAAGGTGCGCGCGAGACCGTGACCGTGCCACACCCGGCAGCCAAGCGAAGGGAGGGCTGAGCCGATGTCAAAGGAGATCGTCGAGGCCGTACACGGGCTCGAGCGCGAGAAGGGCATCTCGGCGGAGCGGCTGATGACCGCCGTCGAGGACGCGCTCCTGTCTGCCTACAAGAAGACGCCCGACGCCGCCAGGTACGCGCGCGTGGACCTCGACCACGAGACCGCGGACTTCCGCGTCTGGGAGCTCATGGTCCCGCCCGACCTCGAGGAGGAGCTGCTCGCCGAGGTCGAGATCGAGGAGCCGACGATCGACCCCGAGACCGGGGAGATGAGCGAGCCCGGCGAGCCCGAGATCGCTCCCGAGGTGCTCGCCGCGCACTCCGATCAGATCGACGAACGCGACGTGACCCCCAGCGGATTCGGGCGCATCGCCGCCCAGACGGCGAAGCAGGTCATCTTCCAGCGCATCCGCGAGGCCGAGCGCGACATGATGTTCGACGAGTACCAGGACCGCGTCGGCGAGCTGATCACGGGCATCGTCCAGCAGTCCGACAAGCGTTACACGCTCGTGCAGCTGCGCGAGCGGGTCGAGGCCCTGCTGCCCAAGTCCGAGCAGGTCGAGGGCGAGCGCTACGACCACGGCGCGCGCATCAAGGCCGTGATCACCGACGTCTCGGCCGACGCCAAGGGCCCGAGCATCATCGTCTCCAGGCGCTCGCCGGAGCTCATCCGCGAGCTGTTCGAGCTCGAGGTGCCCGAGGTCGCCGACGGCCTCGTCGAGATCCAGAACGTCGCCCGCGAGCCCGGTTACCGCTCGAAGATCGCCGTCGTGTCGCACGCCAACGGGGTCGATCCGGTCGGCGCCTGCGTCGGGCCGCGCGGCTCGCGCGTGCGCATGGTCGTGTCCGAGCTGCGCGGCGAGAAGATCGACATCATCCCCTTCAACGACGAGCCCGCCCGCTTCGTGGCCAAGGCGCTCTCGCCGGCGCGCGTGCGCGAGGTGCTGGTCGACGACGAAGCGCGCCAGGCGACGGTCATCGTCCCCGACGACCAGCTCTCGCTCGCGATCGGCCGGGAGGGCCAGAACGCCCGCCTCGCCGCCCGCCTCACGGGCTGGCGCGTCGACATCCGCTCGGAGACGGAGTTCGCCGCGGAGGAAGCGTCGATGACCTACGAGGACGAGGAGTCAAGCGGCCGCTGCGCGGCGATCATGACGACCGGCAAGCATTGCCCGAACGCCTCGCTGCCGGGCTCGCGCTACTGCGGCCTGCCCGCCCATCAAGCCCTCGAGGGCACCGGCACCGACGAGGTGGCTGCGGTGGCGGACGAGGGCGCCGAGGTCGGGGAGCCCGACGAGGCCGAGGCCGCGGACCGCGACCCTGCCCTCCAGGACGCCGGCCTGGCGGAGGACCGGACCCCATAGCGGCTCCGCAGCGGCTCTGCCTCGGCTGCCGGTGCTCGCTCCCCAAGAGCGAGCTGTTGCGGCTCGTGGCCGGCGACGGCGACGGCGAGATCGCAGTCGACCCGGCGGCGCGCCGGCCGGGTCGCGGCGCCTACCTCTGCCGGCGTCCTGAGTGCCTAGGCGAGGCGGTTCGCCGCCGCGCCTTTGCGCGAGCGCTGCGTGCGCCCGTAAATATTCCTGAGAAGACCCTAGACTGGATAGGCCAATGGCAAAGAAGCGCGTACACGAGATAGCAAAGGAGAGGGGGATCCCCTCCAAGGAGGTCATCGCCCGGCTTCAGGCGGCCGGCTTCGACGTCAAGGCCGCAGCCTCGAGCGTCGATGAGCGCGACATCGCCGCGGCCTTCTCGGACGGTACGCGCGAGCAGCAGGCCGCGCCGCAGGCCACCGCCACGCCCGCGGCCCCCGAGGCCGGCGGCGACGGACAGAGGTCTGCGGCCGGCGACGACGGTCAGAGCTCTGCGGCCGAACCAGCCTCGAACGGCGGGCCGGGGGGGCAGCGGGCCTCGCGCCCGGGCCGCAGCGGACGGCTCGGCGAGCAGGCGCCCGGCGGCCGCCGCCGGCGCGTCGTGATCGACTCCCAGGCCTCCCGCCCGCGCGGAGCCAGCCCGCCGCCTCCGCAGCGCCCGCCCCGCGGTCGCGGCCGTCGTCGGCGCACGCCCTGGGTCGAGCCCGACCTCACCCAAGACGCCAACGCGGTCGTCGAGGAGGCTCCGCCCAGCCAGGTCAACTCGGGCGCGACCGTGCGCGAGGTGGCCGAGTCGCTGGGTCTGCCAGCTCCCGAGGTCATCAAGAAGCTGATGCAACTCGGCGAGATGGCGACGCTCACCCAGACCCTCACCGACGAGGCGATCGGGGTGCTCGCCGACGAGCTCGACAAGAAGGTCGAGATCGTCCACGCCGCCGACGAGGTCGAAACCGAGCCCGTCGTCGAGGATGCCGAAGGCACGCTCGCCGAGCGTCCGCCGGTGGTGGCGGTCATGGGCCACGTCGACCACGGCAAGACCTCGCTCCTCGACGCCATCCGAGAGACCGCGGTCGCCGCGGGCGAGGCCGGGGGGATCACCCAGCACATCGGCGGCTACCAGGTCCGCCACGACGACCGCGCGATCACCTTCCTGGACACCCCCGGCCACCAGGCCTTCACGGCCATGCGCGCCCGCGGCGCCCAGGTCACCGACATCGCGGTGATCGTGGTCGCCGCCGACGACGGCGTGATGCCCCAGACGCGCGAGGCGATCGACCATGCGCGCGCGGCCGAGGTGCCGATGATGATCGCCGTCAACAAGATCGACAAGGAGAGCGCGGACCCGAACCGGGTGCGCGGCGAGCTCGCCCAGCAGGGCCTCAGCCCGGCCGATTGGGGCGGCGACACCGAGTTCGTCGACGTCTCCGCCCGGACCGGCGATGGGCTCGGCGACCTGCTCGAGACCGTCGTCACCCTCTCAGACCTCCAGGAGCTGCGGGCCAACCCCGACGCCGAGGCCTCCGGCACGGTGATCGAGTCGCGCCTGGATCCAGGTCGCGGCCCGGTCGTCTCCCTGCTCGTCCAGCGCGGCACCCTGCGGGTCGCCGACGCGCTCGTCTCCGGGGCGCACTGGGGCCGTGTGCGTGCCATGCACGACTTCCGCGGCCAGCGGGTAGAGCAGGTCGTGCCCGGCGAGCCGGTCGAGATCCTCGGCTTCGACGGCGTCCCCGAGGCCGGCGAGACCGTGCGCGTGGTCGAGAACGAGCGCCGCGCCCGCCAACTCGCGGGCGAGCGGGCGACGCGCCTCAAGACCGAGGCCATCGCTCGTCGCCAGGGCGTCCGTGTGTCGCTCGAGGACGTCTTCGCCCGCGCTCAGCGCGGTGAGATGAGGGACCTGAACCTGGTCGTCAAGGCCGACGTCGCGGGCTCGCTCGAGGCCCTGCTCGACGAGATCGCCCGGCTGCCCCAGGACCAGGTCGCGGTCAACGCGATTCACGACGGAGTGGGAGGCATCAACGAGTCCGACGTGATGCTCGCCTCGGCCTCCGACGCGGTCGTGGTCGGCTTCAACGTGCGCCCGGTCGGGGATGTCGCCCGCATCGCCGATCGCGAGGGCATCGAGATCCGCACCTACACGGTCATCTACCAGGCGATCGAGGAGCTGCGCCAGGCCATGGAGGGTCTGCTCGAGCCCGAGCAGGTCGAGCGCACGGTCGGTCAGGCCGAGGTCCGCGCGACCTTCCGCGCCTCACGCGTCGGTACGATCGCCGGCTGCTACATCCGCTCGGGCTCGCTGCGGCGGGGGATCGCGGTGCGCGTCGTGCGCGACGGCACGATCGTCTACGAGGGTCGGATCGGCTCGCTGCGCCGCTTCCAGGAGGACGTGCGCGAGGTCGAGGCGGGGTACGAGTGCGGGGTGGTCATCGACGGGTTCGGGGACGTGAAGGAAGAGGACGTGTTCGAGGCGTATGAGACGGAGTCAGTCGAGCGGCTGTTGTGAGGGGCGGGTCGGTCCTCCTCGACTCGGGTACGCTCGCTTCGCTCGCTCAGAGAGCCCCTCGCTGAGGAGGACCGACCCGCCCCGCCAGCGGCTCGCTGCTCCTCACCCCGCTCGTGAGTAGAGGGAAGGCATGAGCTTCCTGTGTCTCATCGAGATCGAGCTCCATTTCCCGGAGGGCGGGAGCCTAAAGGGCAAGCGCAAGGAGCTGGTGTCGCTCAAGGAGCAGTTGCGGCGGCGCTTCGGGGCGTCGGTGGCGGAGACCGATCACCACGAGCTGTGGCAGCGCGCCACGCTCACGGCGGCCCTCGTGGCCCGCGAGGCCAGGGCGGTCGAGGACGCCGCGGCGGCGGTCGAGCGCCACGTCCTCGCGCGCTTCGGCGACGGCGTACGCTGCGAGCGGGCGATCCGCTCGGCGCAGGAGGTGCTCGACCCGTGAGGCGCTCGGCTCGGGTCCGTCGCGCAGGGCTGCCAGCCCCCGCCCACTGCCCGGCTCATGCCCAGGACGACCACTAAGATGCCCGGCGCGCGCATGCGGAGGGTCAACGAGGCCGTCCGCGAGGTCGTCTCGGCGCACATCGCCGGCGACCTGAAGGACCCGCGCATCGGCTTCGTGACCGTTACCTCCGTCGACACCAGCCCCGATCTGAGCCACGCGCACGTCTACGTGAGCGTCCTCGGCGACGAGTACGAGCGCGAGCGGACGCTCGAGGGCCTTCACTCCTCCCGCGGCTACCTGCAGGCCATGCTCAACGACGAGCTCCACCTCAAGCGCACGCCGACGCTCGCCTTCGTCTACGACGCCTCGGTCGAGCAGGGCATGCGGCTCTCGCAGCTGATCGACGAGGCGGCACCGCCGGAGGACGACCGCGGGTGAGCGTCATCACCGAGCTCGATCAGGTCGCCGACGAGCTGCGAGACGCCGGCAAGCTCCTGCTGACGACGCACGAGAACCCCGACGGCGACGCGCTCGGCTCACTGCTCGGCATGTATCTCCTGCTCTCCCAGCTCGACAAGGACGCGGCGATGTTCCTGGGTGCCGACGAGTTCCCACTCCCGCACGAGTACCGCTCTCTGCCGCTCGACGGGGTGATGAACGAGCCCCCCGACGACCTCCAGGAGCGGCTGGTCGTCTTCCTCGACTGCGGCAACATCGACCGCATGCCGGTCGACTTCCTGCGGACCGACGGCATCCGGATCGTCAACATCGACCATCACCACGACAACACCCGCTTCGGGGAGGTCAACCTGGTCGACCCCTCGGCGTCGTGCACCGCGGAGCTCGTCTGGCGCCTCGCCCACGAGCTCGGCGCCGAGATCACCCAGCCGATGGCCGAGGCGCTGTACGTGGGCCTCGTGACCGATACCGGTCGCTTCATGTACCGCAACACCGGGGCCGATGCCCACCTGATGGCCGCCGAGCTGATCGAGGCCGGCGCCTCGCCGAACGAGGTCAACCGCCGGGTCTTCGAGAGCCTGCCCTTCCGCCGCCTCGAGTTGCTCGCGCGCGCTCTCGCGCGCGTCGATCGCCTCGACGGAGGAGCCGTGACGGCCACCCACCTGACCCGCGAGGACTTCATCGAAACCGGCTCTGACGAGCACGACTCCGAGGGCATCGTCGATCACCTGCGCTCCGTCGAGGGCACGGTCGTCGCGGTGCTCGTGCGCGAGCTGCTGGCCGAGGATCGCGCCGGGCTGCGCAAGGTCAGCCTGCGCTCGGTGGACGGCCGCGTCGACGTCTCCCGGATCGCCCGTGGCCTCGGGGGCGGGGGTCATTTCCAGGCCGCCGGCTTCACGACCGGACTGCCGCTGCCCGAGCTCCTCGAGCGGTTGCGCGTCGAGGTCGGCGAGCAGCTCTAATCCGCCGCCGCCGATGCTCGGCCCCCGATCGGCGATGGTCCCCGCGGGGGTGATCCTCTACCCGAAACCGCCGGGGCTGACTTCGCACGACGTCGTCGCCCGCGTGCGGCGCGGCCTGCGCGAGGCGAGCGCCGGCGAGCGCGTCAAGGTCGGGCACGCGGGCACCCTCGACCCCTTCGCCACCGGGCTGCTGCTCGTCCTGGTGGGGCGGGCCACGCGCGCGCAGCGGTTCTTGATGGCGCTGCCCAAGCGCTACCGAGTCGTCGCTCGCCTCGGTTGGCGCTCCGACACCGGCGACCGCGACGGGCGCGTCGAGCACACCGGTCGTATCCCCGACCGGGTCGAGCTGCCGACCGGCGACATCCTCCAGCGCCCGCCGGCGTACTCGGCGGTGCACGTCGGGGGGGAGCGCGCCTACGCGCGCGCCCGTCGCGGAGAGGCGGTCGAGCCGCCGCCGCGCCCGGTGAGGGTCTACGGCTGGTCGCTGCTTCGCCGCGAGGGCAACCGAGTCGAGCTCGATGTCGAGTGCTCGGCGGGGACCTACGTTCGCACGCTCGTCTCAGACCTCGGCGACGCCTACTGCGAGGAGCTCGAGCGCACCGCGATCGGGCCCTTCGACCTCGATGATGCCGACCCCGAGCGGGTAGTGCCGCTGGCCCGGGCCCTCGCCTTCTTGCCCGAGAGGGTGCTCGAGCCCGGGGACGCCGAGCGAGCCGGCCACGGGGTCGCGGTCGGTGGCGGCGACCGCGACGGCCCCGCACCGCCGCCGGAGCACGTACGCCTGACCCACGACGGGACCCTGGTGGCGATCGCCGAGCCGCGCGGCGACGAGCTCAAGCCGGTCGTGGTGTTCGCCTCGTGAAGGTCACCCCACTCGCCGAGGCGGGGGCACGCCCACGCCGCGTCGCCGTCGGCACCTTCGACGGCGTGCACCTGGGCCACCGCGAGGTGATCCGGGGATCCGACACCGTGCTGACCTTCGATCCGCACCCGCTCCAGGTCATCCACCCCGAGGCGGTGCCGAAGCTGCTCGACTCGTTCGCGATCAAGCGCGACCTGATCGCCTCGCTCGGAGTCGACGAGCAGGTGGTCCTGCCTTTCGACCGAGAGTTCGCCGCTCAGAGCCACGACCGCTTCGTCGACGCCGTGCTCGTCGAGCGGCTCGGAGCCACGCACGTGTCGGTGGGGGAGAACTTCCGCTTCGGCCGGGCCGCTCGAGGCGACGCCGAGTACCTGCGGTCGCGGCCCGAGTTCGAGACGCGCGTCGTGCCGATCGTCGAGGTCGAGGGCGAGACCGTATCCTCGAGCCACATCCGCGGCCTGGTGGCCGCGGGCGACGTCGCCGCCGCGGCTCGCTTCCTCGGTGCGCCCTTCACGCTCGAGGGAGAGGTCGTCGCGGGCGACCGACGGGGCCGCGAGCTCGGCATGCCGACCGCGAACCTCGTCCCCGACGACCGCCTCGCCTATCCTGGCCACGGCGTCTACGCGGCGACCGTCGATGGACGCCCCGCGGCGGTCAACGTGGGAGTGCGACCGACGTTCGAGAGCGGCCGCGGGGTCCTGATCGAGGCCCACCTGATCGACTTCGACGACGATCTGTACGGGCGGACGATCCGCATCGCCTTCCTCGCGCGACTGCGAGGAGAGCGGCGGTTCGAGTCGGTCGAGGCGCTCGTCGACCAGATGCACGCCGACGTGGCGGACGCCCGGAGGATCCTCTCCGCCGCTGCTAGCGTGTCGCGGCCGTGAGCCTGACCGTGGAGAGAAAGCGCGAGATCGTCGAGCGCTTTGGCAAGACCGGCGAGGACACGGGCTCGACCGAGGTCCAGGTCGCCCTGCTCACCGAGCGGATCAACGGCCTCACCGAGCACCTCCGCGAGCACCGCAAGGATCATCACTCGCGCCGTGGCCTGCTCATGCTCGTCGGTCAGCGGCGGCGCCTGCTCAACTACCTGCGCCGCTCGGACCTCGATCGCTACCGCACGCTGATCGGCGAGCTCGGCCTGCGACGATGATCGAGCCGGGCACGCGGGCGCCCGAGTTCGCGCTGGCCGACCAGGACGGCAACGAGGTAACCCTCGCGTCGCTGCGCGGTGAGACGCTCGTGCTCGTCTTCTACCCGCTCGACTTCTCGCCGGTCTGCACCGACCAGCTCAACGTCTACCAGGAGATCCTGCCCGAGCTCGAGCGCGCGAGGGCTCGCCTGTACGGGGTCTCGGTCGACTCGGCCTTCGCCCACAAGGCGTTCCAGCGCGAGCTCGGGATCTCGATTCCGCTGCTCGCCGACTTCCATCCCAAGGGCGACGTCGCCCGGCGCTTCGGCGTCTTCAACGCGGAGCGCGGGGTATCGCGACGGGCGCTCGTGATGATCGACCCCGAGGGGATCGTGCGCTGGTCGCACATCTCACCGAGCCCGCTCCAGATCCCCGGGGCGAACCTGATCTTCGACGCGCTCGAGCAGGCCGCGGCCGCCTGAGGCTCCGGTGTCTGCCGGCCGAGCCGCTGCGATGGCCGACCTCCGCAGTGCTCCGCCACCTGCGATCGGGGAGCTAGACCACGTTCGCGGCCCGCCGGGCGGTCCGCTGGTGATCGAGTACGCCGATTACGAATGCCCCTACTGCGCGCAGACCGACCTCCTGCTGATCGAGCTTTCGGCGCGGCGCGTGTTCCGTCACTTCCCCGTTCCGTCGAAGCATCCGCGGGCGCGCGTGCTCGCCGCTGCCGCCGAGGCCGCGGCGCTCCAGGGCCGCTTCTGGGAGATGCACGACGCCCTCTTCGCCGACCAGGGCCGCATCGACGACCCGCACCTGTGGGAGCGGGCCCGCCGGCTGACCCTCGACCTCGGCCGCTTCGAGCGCGATCGCCGCTCGGAGAGGGTGGCCGAGCGGGTGGCGGGCGACTTTCGCTCGGGCTTGCGAGCAGGGGTAGTGACCACTCCGACGCTGTTCGTCGAGGGTGCGCTCCATGCCGGCGTCCCGGGTCCCGAGCTGCTCGAGCGCCTGACCGGGGGCGCCGCCTCCGCGAGGCCCTGACCGCGCCCGGCGGTCCACCTGGCCGTTGCTAGCATCGCTGCCGACTTCATCTCGAAGAATCAACACGGAAAGGCCGCCAACCGGAGGCGGCGCGAAAGGAACGCATGACAGACGAAGCACGCCCTCAGGGGCACCGCGTCTCGGTAGAGATCGGCGGTACCGAGATCACGCTCGAGACCGGTCGGCTCGCCAAGCAGGCGAGCGGATCCGTGGTCGTCCGTGCCGGCGACACGATGGTTCTGGGAACCGCGACGGCCGGCAACCTGCGCGACGTCGACTTTCTGCCGCTCACCGTGGACGTCGAGGAGCGCATGTACGCCGCGGGCAAGATCCCCGGCTCGTTCTTCCGCCGCGAAGGCCGCGCCGGAGAGCGGGGCACGCTCACCGCGCGCATGATCGACCGCCCGCTGCGCCCGCTCTTTCCCAAGGGCTGGCGGCGCGAGACCCAGCTCGTCTCGATGCCGATCTCGGTCGACCAGGTGAACTCCTACGACGTGCTCGCGATGAACGGTGCGAGCGCGGCGCTCATGGTCTCCGACATCCCGTTCCCGGTGCCCGTCGGCGCCGTGCGGATCGGCAAGGACGAGGAGGGCAGCTTCGTCGTCAACCCCGATGAGGAGACGCTGCTCGACCCCGACCTCGATCTCGTGGTCTCAGGCACCGAGGAGGCCATCCTCATGGTCGAGGCGGGCGCCAAGGAGATCTCCGAGGCGGAGGTCCTCGACGCGCTCGACATCGCCCACGGCGAGATCAAGAAGCTCTGCCAGGCCCAGCGCGAGCTGGCCGACAAGGCCGGCAAGCCCAAGGCCGAGGTCGAGGTCCCGAAGGTCGACGAGACGCTGCTGGCGGAGATCCGCGAGCGCTTCGGCTCGGCGCTCGAGGCCGCGACCCGGGTCGAGGACAAGCTCGAGCGCGAGGAGGCGACCAAGCAGGTCGAGGTCGACGTGCACGCCGCCTTGTCGGGCGAGCTGCCGCCCGAGGCCCCCGACGTGGCCGAGGACCCGAATCGCCGCCAGGCCGTCCAGCTCGCCTTCGACCGGCTCGAGAAGGAGACCGTCCGCCAGCGCATCGCCGTGGAGAAGAAGCGGCCCGACGGGCGCGGCGCCGACGAGATCCGTCCGATCTGGATCGACGTCGGTGTCTCGCCGCGCGCGCACGGGTCCGCGATCTTCACCCGCGGCCAGACCCAGGCGCTGTCGGTGGCCGCGCTGGGGACGACGCGGGAGGAGCTGCGCGTCGACGACCTCGGCGTCCGTGGCGAGAAGCGCTATTTCCACCACTACAACTTCCCGCCGTTCTCGGTCGGGGAGGCGGGCTTCATGCGCGGCCCCAAGCGCCGCGACATCGGCCACGGCGCGCTGGCCGAGCGGGCGCTCGTGCCGGTCGTGCCCTCGCAGGAGGAGTTCCCCTACACCCTGCGCGTGGTCTCCGACATCCTCGAGTCGAACGGCTCGTCGTCGATGGCCTCGGTGTGCGGGTCGAGCCTCGCGCTGATGGACGCGGGCGTTCCGATCAAGCGACCTGTGGCCGGCATCGCCATGGGACTGATCAAGGAGGGCGACGACTACATCGTCCTGTCCGACATCGCCGGCGTCGAGGACCACCTCGGCGACATGGACTTCAAGGTCGCCGGCACCGAGCGGGGGATCACCGCGCTCCAGATGGACATCAAGATCGCGGGCGTGACCTTCGAGATCCTGCGCGACGCGCTCGAGCAGGCGCTCGCGGGGCGGCGCCACATCCTGGGGGCAATGGCCGAGGCGATCGGCGAGCCGCGGGCCGAGCTCTCGGAGTACGCGCCGCGCATCAGCTCGATCGAGATCGACCCGTCGAAGATCGGCATGGTCATCGGCAAGGGCGGGGAGACCATCCGCGCGCTGTCGGAAGAGTTCGAGTCCCAGATCGACGTCAACGACGAGGGCGTCGTGCTAGTCTACGCCCAGACGGGCGCGAAGGGCGACGCGCTCGTCGACCGCATCCGACAGATGACCAAGGAGGTCGAGGTCGGCGACGAGTTCACCGGCAAGGTCGTCAAGACGACGACCTTCGGCGCCTTCGTCGAGCTCGCCAAGGGCACCGACGGGCTGCTGCACATCTCGAACGTATCGCCCGGGCGGCGCGCCGAGTCGGTCGAGGAGGTCCTGAGCCGCGGTGACGAGCTCGCCGTTCGCGTGGTCGAGGTCGACCGCGAGCGCGGGCGGATCGGGCTGCGACTCGCCGACGATCCGGACATCGCCGGCAAGTCGGCCGCCGAGCTCGCGGGCGTCGGGACCGGCGACGGCGGCGGGGGCGGGCGTCCCCGCGGGGGCGGTGGCCGCGGCGACAGCGGTGGCCGGGGCGGCCGCGGAGGCCGCGGCGACGGCGGTGGTCGCGGCAACGGCGGTGGCGAGCACCGTCGCGACCGCCGGGATTGACCGCTGACGCCACAGGTCAGGCGGTGACCACGAACGGCCACCGCCTGACCGAGCTCGACTCCGGTGTGCGGGTGGTCACCGAGGCCATGCCATCGGTGCGCTCGATCGCGCTCGGCCTGTGGGTCGGCGTCGGGTCGCGCGACGAGAGCGACGAGCAACAGGGGATCTCCCACTTCATCGAGCACCTGCTGTTCAAGGGCACCCGTCGTTTCGGCTCGACCGAGATCGACGAGATCTTCGACGCCATGGGGGCCGAGATCAACGCGGGGACGAGCAAGGAGACGACCTCCCTGCACGCGCGCTTCCTCGATCGCCACCTCGCGCGTGCGCTCGAGGTCATGAGCGACATGGCGCTGCGCCCGGCGTGGGCCGAGGTCGACTCGGAGCGCCAGGTCGTGATCGAGGAGATCGCCATGTACGAGGACGAGCCCTCGGACAAGGTCCACGACGTGCTCGCGACGGCCGTCTTCGGCGACCACCCTCTCGGGCGGCCGATCATCGGCACGCCGGAGGTCGTCGGCTCGGTGTCGACGCAGGACCTGGCGGCCTACCACGAGCGCCGCTACCGGCCGCAGCGGCTGGTTGTGGCCGCGGCGGGCAACCTCGACCACGAGCGGGTCGTCTCGCTCGTCGAGCGGGCGCTCGCAGACGGCGGCGGGCCGGGTCCCGGGCCGGCGACCGCGCCGGACGCGGCGCCGGCGGCGCGCCTGCCGACCCTGCGCTTCCACCGCAAGGAGACCGAGCAGGTCCATCTCTGTCTCGGGGCGACGGGGCTCGCGCGCGACGACGAGCGCCGGTTTGCCCTACGAGTGCTCGACACCATCTTCGGCGGCTCGTCCTCCTCACGCCTGTTCCGCGAGGTGCGCGAGCGCCGCGGCCTCGCCTATAGCGTCTTCTCCTACTTCGGACAGTTCGTCGACACCGGCGAGGTCGCCCTCTACGTCGGCACCCGCCCCGACCGCGTCGGCGAGGCGCTCGAGGTCGTCGCCGCCGAGCTGGATCGCCTTCAAGTCGAACCCGTGGCCGCCGAGGAGCTCGAGCGCGGCAGGGAGAACGTAAAGGGGCGCACCGCGCTGGCGCTCGAGTCGACCCAGGCCCGCATGCACCGGCTCGGGAGCTCCGTCCTGACCGGCGTGCCGGTTCTGAGCCCGGACGAGATCATGGCGCGGATCGACGCGGTCACCGCCGACGACCTGACCTCCCTCGCGCGCGAGCTGTACGCCCCCGAGCGGCTCTCGGCCGCGGCGGTGGGCACCGACGAGGACGCGTTCCGCAGGGCGCTCGAGCCTCTCAGCCCCACGCTCGCCGCCGCGTGAGCGTCATCAACGTCGCCGTCTCGGGCGCCGCCGGGCGCATGGGGGAGACGGTGTGTCGAGCGGTCGAGGGGGCCGAGGACATGGAGCTCGTGGGGCGCGCCGACCCCGAGCTTGGGGTCGCGCTCGACGACGTGCTCGGTGACGCCGACGTGGTCGTCGACTTCACGGTGCCCGACTCGGCCCTGCGCAATGCGCGCCACTGCCTGGAGGCCGGCGTCCACTGCGTCATGGGCACGACCGGGGCCGACTTCTCAGAGCTCGAGGGGGTGGGGGAGGCCAACCTGTTCGCGGCGCCCAACTTCGCCATCGGGGCGGTGCTGCTCATGGAGGCCGCCAAGCTGATCGCTCCGCACATGCCCGAGTGCGAGATCGTCGAGCTCCACCACGACCGCAAGCTCGACAAGCCGTCGGGGACGGCGCTGCGGACCGCGGAGCTCGTGCGCGAGGCCGGCGGCAACGTCCACGAGCCGATCCACTCGGTGCGCCTGCCGGGGCTCGTCGCCCACCAGGAGACCGTCTTCGGGGGACCCGGCCAGACGCTCAGCCTGCGCCACGACTCGCTCGCGCGCGAGTCGTTCATGCCCGGGGTGCTGCTCGCGGTGCGGCGGGTGGCCGAGCTCGACCACTCCCCCACGGTCGGGCTCGAGAAGCTGCTCTAGACCGCTCCCGCGTCAGTCGGGCCGGCTTGCCCACGCAGCGCCCGCGGGATGACGAAGCGAATCCCCGAGCGCTCGTCGTCGATCGAGCACGTCTTGTTGTCGATCAGGCCCAGGCGGCGCGCGGGCGCGACGAGCTGCATCTGGTTCACGTAGCCGTCGTGGCCTCGCTTCCAGGTGACGAGCCACAGGTAGCCGGCGTCGCGCAGGCGGGGGCGGTATGCCACCATCGCCTCCTCAGCCTCCTCGACCGACTCGACGAGTGCGATCGCGGCGTCGAGCTCGCCGGAGCGGACGAAGCCCCGGCCGAGCGCGTCGCGCAGGTCGCGGCGCAGGTCGGCGCCGAGGTCGCCGGCGACCTCTACCCGCTGACCGGCTTCGATGCCGAGCTTCTGGACGGCGCTGCGGTGACTGTAGTCGGTGGTCTGAGCCATGGCTCTCAGCAGGTGATTTTACCCACCGCGGGGCCTCGGTCCGCCGGGCGGGGCGGACGATTGCGCGCGGCGCGGATCGTCCCGCCTCGGCGGCTGAGATAATCGGGGCATGCGCATCGGCGGCGTCATCACCGCGATGGTCACCCCCTTCGATGAACGCGGGCGGCTCGCCGAGGACGAGGCCGTCCGCCTGATGCACCATCTGATCGAGCGCGGCTCCGACGGGTTCGTGCTCGCCGGCACCACCGGCGAGGCCTCGACGCTGGACGACGAGGAGAAGCTGCGGATATGGGCGCTCGCGGTGGAGGAGTGCCGCGGCAGCGCGATGGTGATCGCGGGGACCGGGTCGAACGACACCGCTCACACGGTTCGTCTGACCGAGAGGGCGACCGAGACGGGCGTCGACGCCGTGCTCGTCGTCACCCCGTACTACAACAAGCCCAATCGCCGCGGGCTGATCGCGCACTTCCGGGCGGCCGCCGCGGCCACCGATCGCCCCGTGATCCTCTACAACATCCCCTCGCGCTCGGTCATCGACCTCCCCAACGACCTTCTGCGCGAGCTTGCCGAGATCCCCAACGTGCGGGCCGTCAAGCAGGCCCGCGCCGAGAACATCGAGCCGATCGAGGGGCTCGACCTGCTTGCCGGCAACGACGACCGCCTGGCCGACGTGCTCGACAGGGGGGGGACCGGAGGGATCCTCGTCGCCTCGCATCTCGTCGGCAGGGAGATGCGGCGGATGATCGACGAGCCCGAGAGCAGAGCCGAGATCGCAGAGGCAATCGCCGACGTGGTGCGTGCGTTGAACACCCTGGCGCCTGCCCCGGCGACCGTCAAGGCCGCCCTCAACCTGCTCGGCCACCCGGTCGGCGGGCCGCGCCTGCCGCTCGTGCCGGCCTCGGACGAGGAGATAGACGGCGTGCGCGAGGCGCTCGAGCAACACGGCCTGTTGAGCGCGGTTTGAGCTCCTGCGCGGCGTGCTTCGGTCGCAGAGAGCGGCGCCCATGAGCGACGCCCTGCGCGTCCTGCCCCTCGGCGGGCTCGGCGAGATCGGGAAGAACATGACCGTCGTCGAGTACGAGGGCCGCATCGTGGTCGTCGACACGGGCCTCATGTTCCCCGCGCCCGACCAGCTCGGCATCGATCTGGTGCTGCCCGACTTCTCCTACCTGCGCGAGCGGGCCGAGGACATCGAGGCGATCGTCCTCACCCACGGCCACGAGGACCATGTCGGCGCGCTGCCCTACGTCCTGCGGGAGATCGGCGACGACGCGATACCGGCGATCTACGGCGGCCCCCTGACCGTCGAGATGGTGCGCTCGAAGCTCGACGAGCACCGTTTGAGCGGCTCGGCGCTCGAGCCGCTCGTCCCCGGCCAGGACGTCGACGCCGGCCCGTTCTCGCTCGAGTTCGTGAAGATGGCGCACTCGATCCCCGACTCGTTCGCGGTTGCGCTGCGCTCGGAGCTCGGGACGGTCGTGATGACCGGCGACTACAAGTTCGACCAGACCCCGGTCGACGGCGAGCCCGCCGACGTGGCTCGGCTCGCCGAGCTCGGCCGTGAGGGCGTGCTGCTGCTGTGCGGGGACTCGACCAACGTCGACCGGCCGGGCTGGTCGCTCTCGGAGTCGGCCGTCGGTCCTCACCTCGAGCAGACCTTCGCCCGATGCCGGGGCCGGATCATCGTCACGTCGTTCGCCTCCAACATCCACCGCGTCCAGCAGGTGGTCGACGCCGCCGAGGCGCTCGGGCGCAAGGTGGCCCTCGTGGGGCGCTCCATGCGCAAGTACGTGAACATCGGGCGCCGGCTGGGCCACATCGAGGTCCCCGAGGGGATGCTCGTGGGCGTACGCGAGATCGAGGACTTCCCCGACCACAAGCTCGTCGTGATCTCGACGGGAAGCCAGGGCGAGCCGCTCTCGGCGCTGCGGCGCATGGCGCACTCGGATCACCCGAACGTCGAGCTGCGCGAGGGCGACACCGTGATCTTCTCGGCCACGCCGATCCCCGGCAACGAACGGGCCGTGAACGAGACCGTCGATCGCATCTACCAGCTCGGCGCCGACGTGATCACCCCGCGGGATGCTCCGATTCATGCCTCGGGCCACGGCTATGCCGAGGAGCTAAAGCTCATGCTCAACCTGCTCGAGCCGCGCTACGTCATGCCGGTGCACGGCGACCACCGAAGGCTGCGCATGCACGGCCAGCTCGCCGACGCGGTGGGGATCGAGCCCGAGCGCGTGTTCCGTCTCGCCAACGGGCGGCCGCTCGAGATCGACCGGCGCGGCGCGCGCGTCGGCAAGGCCGAGCAGGCCGGCCTCATATTCGTCGACGGCGTCGACGTCGGCTCGCTCGAGGACGTCGCCCTGCGCGACCGCCGCATGCTCTCGGCGGACGGCATCTTCATCGTCGTGGCCACGGTCTCGGGCGACGACGGCCGGTCGGTCTCCCCGCCCGAGGTGATCTTTCGCGGGGTCCCCTTCTTGGAGTCGATCGACGGCTTCGTCGACGAGGTGCGCGAGGCGGTCGACGCGTCGCTCGCCCGCGCGGCCGAGGAGGAGATCCGCGAGATCTCACTGCTCCAGGAGAGCCTGCACGACGACGTGGCACGCTTCGTCTACGACCGGCTCAAGCGCCGTCCGATGGTGTTGCCGGTGGTGGTCGAGGTCTAGATACCGTGGAGATAGCGATTGCGCTCTTCGAGCGCGTCACCGCGCTGGACGCGATCGGGCCCTACGAGGTCCTGCGCCGCTTGCCGCGTGTCGACGTACGCTTCGTCGCCGCGGAGGCGGGGCCCAAGCGCTGCGACTCGGCGCCCTCGCGCTCGTGGCCGACTGGACGCTCGCGGAGGTTCCGAATCCCGATGTCGTCGTCGTGCCCGGGGGTCCCGGGACGCGGGAGGGCGCAGGAGCCGAGCTTGTGGAGTGGATCCGGGCCGCGCACGCGTCTACCCGCTGGACGACCTCCGTCTGCACGGGCTCGCTCCTGCTCGGGGCCGCCGGTGTGCTCCAGGGTATGAGGGCGACCTCGCACTGGCTGCACGTCGAACGCCTGCGCGCGCTCGGCGCCGAGCCGACGAGCGAGCGAGTTGTGGAGGAGGGGAAGGTGCTCACCGCGGCGGGCGTCTCGTCGGGCATCGACATGGCGCTGCGCCTTGCCGCGCTCGAGGCGGGGGAGGAGGTCGCCCAGGCGATCCAGCTCGCGATCGAGTACGACCCCCAGCCTCCGTTCGACGCCGGATCGCCGGCGAGCGCACCCCGGCACGTCGTCGAGCTCGTGCGCGCGGCCGCGCGGGACGCGGCCTGACGCAGGGCGCCGTCGAGAGCAGGTACGCCGCTCCGCCGACGAGACCCAGCCCGCGGCGGCCAGCACGGGCGGCGTCGCCCGACCCGCGGCCTCAAGTCGCCGGCTCGGGCGCGCGCACCTCAGGCTCCGAGTCCGTCCCGAGCCCCAAGCCCGCGGGCAGCCGGACGCTGAAGCGAGCACCGCCTGCGGGAGCCACGCCGACCTCGACCGAGCCGCCGTGGCGCTCGGCGACCGCGCGGACGATCGCCAGACCGAGGCCCGTGCCGCCGCGCGCGCCGTTGTCGGAGTCGCCGCGCACGAAGCGCTCGAAGACGCGACCTCGCAGCTCGAACGGAACGCCGGGGCCGTCGTCGCAGACGTCGATGGTCGCCGCCCCGTCCTCGGTGCTCAGAGTCGCTTCCACGTGAGTGCCCGGCGGGGTGTGCACGATCGCGTTCTCGAGCAGGTTGCGCGTCAGGCGGTGAAGCTCGTCGCCCGAGCCGTCGACGAGCACCAGGGCGCTCGAGCCACGGGCCTCCGGCGTCGAGACCGACAGGTCGTGGTCGACGGCCAGCGGGGCGACCTCGCCACACGCCTCGCGGACCACCTGGCCGAGGTTGACGACCTCCCGCTCGAGCCGGTGGCCGGCGTCGGCCCGCGCCAGCAGCAGGAGGTCGGCGACGAGACCTCGCATCCGCCGCGACGAGCGCAGCGCGGAGGCGGCGAGCTCGCGGTCCTCTCCCTCGAGCGAAGCCTCGAGCAGCTCCAGGTTCGCGAGCACCGCGGTGAGCGGGGTGCGCAGCTCGTGAGAGGCGTCGGCCACGAACTCGCGCTGACGGCGCAGGGCCGACTCGGTCTCGCCCTGGGCCTGGTCGAGGGCGTGGAGCATCTCCTCGAGCGTTCGCGCGAGGTCGGCGACCTCGTCCTCGCTCGGGGGCTTGGGGAGCGAGACGGTGGGGTTTCGGGTCTGGGCGACGTGCTTGGCCGCCCGGGTGAGCCGGCCGACCGGCGCCATCGCGCGGCGTGCGACGGCGAGCCCCGCGAGCAGCGCGAGGCCCGTCCCGGCGAGTACGCCGAGGACCAGGAAGATCCGCAGCCGGTCGAGCGTGGCCCCGAGGCTGCGGCTCGCCTTGGCGTATTGAAGATAGGCCACCGGAACCAGCGACCCCGCGTACAGCGGCTCCGAGGCGACGCGGTAGGGACCGACCTCGCGGATGCCCTCGCCCGGCGGCCCGAGCGCCGGCCCGCCGGCCGAGGGGGCGACGATCTCACCCTCGGTGTCGATCACGCGCACCGCCCCGTCGCCCGAGGCGGCGACGTTGACGATCACCTGCACGAGGTCGTCCTGCTCGAGGATCACGCGACCCGAGGGGAACTCGCGCGCGACGCGGATGCGGTCCTTGAGGTCGGCGGCGCGGGCGCGCACGTCGTTGTCGAAGTCGTCGCGCAGGCGCTCGTCGGTGAACGCTCCCATGACCACCGCGAAGGTCGCGAGGATGACCAGGGTCAGGACGGCCGAGGTGAG
>Ga0136615_10000212_pt1 | contig 25740 bp, 18 predicted proteins | sample AntDrymUQ2882206_2_FD_106647 | JGI IMG/M metagenome (GOLD analysis project Ga0136615, IMG submission 106647) | Polar desert sand microbial communities from Dry Valleys, Antarctica - metaG UQ288 (22.06) | ecosystem: Environmental > Terrestrial > Soil > Desert | place: Antarctica: Dry Valley... | reverse complement strand
GTCGGTGAGGGCGCGGCGTTCGGCGGCTTCGCCGACCAGCACTGAGCCGTCGGCACCGAGGTAGAGCACCGACGCCACCGTCGCGCTGCGCGTGCCGAGAGTGACGACCTCAGGGTCCAGTTGCCCACGGTCCGACGACCGGCACACTGCGGCCGCTGTGTAGGTCGTGCCGAGGTCGATCCCGAGCTGGTAACTCATCGCCTTACCCCTAATCCTGCTGGTACACGGGACGACTCGTCCCTGCTGCCTGTCGGAGTATTCACGTCTACCGTTAGCGCTGACAGCCCCAAGCAGCATGCAGGGGAGCAATCCCCGGTTCGGGCGTATTCCGCAGAGGCACTCACGGGCGTCCCCAACATGTGCGGAGGTGCGATCCCCTAATCCCCTAACGCGCCACTGGGGCAATCCCGTAACGCCCGGCGCTGCGAACCCTGGCCCTTCCCCGATGCTGGTGCGGCCCGTCGAGTCGTAGCGTGCGGGCAAGCGCCGGACCATCCGGCATGCGTGGACGACAGTAGAAGGGGGTGAGCGCGGTGAGCGAGCTATCGGCGGAACCCGCTTCGCTCGTGGAACGGCTACACAGCTTCTTCCACGTCGAGATGCCGAACGACCCCGAGCTGGCGAGCCAGTACGACCTGGACCCGTCGGGCACGCTCGCCGAGCACTTCACCGACCTGGCGCCGGCGGACCTCGACGATGCGTTGCGCCTGGTCAGCGACAACACCACGGTGGCGTACTCCGACTTCGGTGGCGGCTCCCCGCCGCAGCTCGACGGCGAGAGCCCTTACGCCTATGCCTTCCGCACGAACGACGAGCCGGCAGGTGCCGGTGCCGAGATCGATCCCGGCCTGGACGGCCTCGACGGCTTGGACGGCCTGGACGGCCGCCTCGTCGACACCGGCCTGGCCGCCGGCTCTGGCCCCGACGTGGGAACTGCAGTGGAGGCCGGACCCGAGCTCGTGTCCGTCATCCCCTCCTACGCCGACGCCGATCCGACCTTCGGTGAGCCCACCACGACCGACGACCCAGACGACCCAAGCGACCCCACAGACGCGGTCGACCCGGGTGAGCTCCCGGACGACGTCAGCGGTTTCCACGAGCTCGCCCAGCCCGGGACGGAAACCGCCGACTCCGACGACGACGGGAGTTGGGCCGGCGATCTGCACGAGGACCCGGCCTTTGACGCCGGCGACGGCCAGCTGGACGCCGGCCTCGACGGCTGACCCAGCCCGTCCACACGATGGCCGGCGCGGCACAACATGTGCCCGCGCCGGCCATTTCGTGTACTCAGATCGGACGCCAGAAGGGTCTCCCCGTTTCGACGCTCGCGTGGCAGTATCCAGCCTGCACACGACAGCTTTACGGGATCAGACGCGCGGCAGCCCCTAAACCCCCCGGGCGAGGAAGTAAGGGCCCCCCAATCGGCGGTTCCGGAACTATGACCGATCCCCGATGGCACTCGGTCCGGTCAGCTTTAGCGTCGTTGTCAGCACCGGGGCAGAGCCGGTGGCAGACAACGAGAACCGAATGACCAACAGGAGATGAGTCAGATGACAAACACCGCCAGCATTCAGGCCCTGATCTCCGAGTGGGCCGACCAGCTCCAGGCGCTGCTTCAGGGTGACACCACCCCCGAGGAGTTCCACGACCAGACCGGTCTGGACTACCCGGAGATCTACGAGTGCTTGAACGAGTACGTGGCGAACGTGAACTACACGGCCGACACCTACAACCTCGGTGGCGACCAGGTCGTGCACCTGCCGGCCCCTCCGCCGGTACCGCCGGGCTCGCCGGCAGCTGTGTACGAGACGGTCGTGAACAACTACCAGCAGAACATCGTGAACGACTACTCGACCGAGGTTAACCAGATCTTCAACAACGACGGCGACGTCAACATCAACCAGGCCGTTGCGGGTGCCGGCGGGATCGCCAACACCGGCACGATCGACGACTCGGTGCTGGCTGCCGGCGGTGGAGACGTCACCTTCGGTGACAACACGGCCATCGGCAACGAGGGCACGACCACCCAGACCGGCGACGTCACCGCGTCCGACGGTTCCGCCGTCAACACCGGCCCCGGCGGCACCGCCGAGACCACCGGCAGCGGAAACGACTTCGGTTCCGGTGACGGCACCGTCAACGCTGTCAGCGACAGCACCGACGTGAACCAGTCCGATGTCGATGTCGACATCACCGGTACCGGTGGCGGCAACGCCGCTGGTGGAGCCGGTGGAGATGGTGGCGCCGGCGCTGGTGGCGCTGGTGGGGCCGCAACTGGCGGGGCCGACAGCGACGGTGTCGACGACTCTCCGGTCACCGTCGACGTCAAGCAGGACGTCGACGAGCCCGAGCCGCCTAAGCAGTTCGACGACATCGGCTGATCGGGAACGGCACGTTCTGGCTAGTCTGAGCAGGACCTGACGAGGCCGGCTTCGCACCACCGCTGCGACGGTGGTTGCGGAGCCGGCCCCTGTCGTATGTGGGCGTCTCCCTGTTGCCGCGGCCATGTCGGGTGGGCGCAGAATGGACGAAACCCGAGAGGAGGACTCGCCGTGGCGGTGCCGGCAGCCATCGAGCTGGTCGACCTGGCGATCAAGGCGACGACCGCCTACAAGCGTCCAGACCTCGGGTCCCGACTACAGCAGACGCGGAAACGGCTGGTCGACCCGAACGTTCGGGTCCTGGTCGTCGGCGAGTTCAAGCAGGGCAAGAGCCAGCTGGTCAATGCGCTGGTGAGCGCCCCGATCTGCCCGGTCGACGACGACATCGCGACGGCCGTCCCCACCCTCGTGCGGTACGCGGAGCAAGCAAAGGTCACCCTCGTCCGGGAGACCGACTCGGGCAGCGGTGAGCTGCAGCAGTCCGAGCGCATCGACGTCCCCATCGGAGAGCTGGCCCGCTACGTCTCCGAAGCCGGAAATCCGGGCAACACACAGCGGCTGACCTACGCCGAGGTCGGTATCCCGCGGGACCTGCTCAAGAGCGGCCTCGTACTCGTCGACACCCCCGGCGTCGGCGGGCTGGGCTCGGCACACGGCGCCGCGACGATGGCCGCGCTGACCGGGGCCGACTCCGTTCTGCTGGTGTCCGACGCCTCGCAGGAGTACACCAAGCCGGAGATGGACTTCCTTCACGCAGCCATGCAGCTGTGCCCGAACGTCGCGTGTGTGATCACCAAGACCGACCTGTACCCGCAGTGGCGCCGCATCGTCGAGCTCGACCGTGGCCACCTCGCCAACGTCAGCGTCTACGCCGACATGCTCCCGGTGTCCTCGATGCTGCGGCTGCACGCGTTGCGTACGCAGGACAAGGAGCTCAACAACGAGTCCGGCTTCCCGGACCTGATCGTCTTCCTGCGGGACAAGGTGCTCGCGCAGGCCGACGAGCTGGACCGGCGCTCGGCCAGCCAGGACGCGCTGTCGGTCTGCCAGCAGGTCACCACCACCATGCAGGCCCAGCTCAGCGCGAGAACCGACCCCGAGCAGACCGGGGCGTTGATCGCTCGGCTGGAGAAGGCCAAGGCCGCGGCGCAGGAGCTCAAGAGCCGAGCGTCCCGCTGGCAGATCACCTTGAACGACGGGGTCGCCGACCTGCAGTCCGACATCGACTACGACCTGCGCGACCGGTTGCGCCAGATCAGCCGCGAGTCCGAGGCCATGATTGACGAGGCGGACCCGGCCGAGGTCTGGGACGAGCTCGCCGGCTGGGTGCACCAACAGGTGGCGGGAGCCGCGTCGGCCAACTTCGTGTGGGCGACCCAGCGCACCCGCTACCTGTCCGAGCAGGTCGCGGAGCACTTCGCCATGGCTGGGGAGGTCGCGCTGCCGGAGATCCAGGCGGGAGCGACCAACTCGATGGCACCCAAGGTTGCCGGCCTGGCCCAGCCGGAGGCCGAGGCGTTCGGGTTCGGCGCCAAGGGCATGGCGAGCATGCGCGGTGGGTACATGGGCGCGTTGATGTTCGGCATGCTGACCAGCCTCGCCGGCATGGCGTTGATCAACCCGCTGTCCATCGGGGCCGGCGTGCTCATGGGCCGCAAGAGCCTCAAGGACGAGAAGAAGCGACTGCTGCAACGCCGGCAGTCCGAGACCAAGGTGGCCGTGCGCAAGCACATCGACGACGTCCAGTTCCAGGTCGGCAAGGACTCGCGCGACATGTTGCGGCTGATGCAGCGCACCCTGCGTGATCACTTCACGACGATCGCGGAGGAGATGCAGACCTCGATCAACGGCGCCGTGCAGTCGGCCCAGGCCGCGCTCAAGGAAAGCGAAGCAGAGCGCAACGCCTCGATCCAGAACCTCAAGGCCGAGCTGGAGCGGGTGGCCGGGCTGGCGCAGAAGGCTCGGGCGCTGGCCCCCGCCCAACGGGTCGGAGTCGGGGTGTGACTGCGCCCAGCCTCGGGGTCGCCGTGCGCGGCGTGCTCCGGCGCGCGATCGAGGTCTACCGGGACAGCCCGGAGGCCTCCCGCTGGCTGCAGCACCACGTGACCCGGTTCGACGAGCCGCTGCGGCTGGCGATCGCCGGGAAGGTGAAGGCGGGCAAGTCGACGTTGCTCAACGCGCTGGTCGGCGAGGAGATCGCCCCGACCGACGCAGGCGAGTGCACCCGGCTCGTCACCTGGTACTCCAACGGGCACCGCCCCGGCGTGACGCTCTTTCCGACGCAGGGCGCGCCCCGGCAGCTGCGGATCCACCGTGAGGGGCAGGGCGCTCTGCAGATCGATCTGGAGGGCACGCCGGTCGAGGCGGTGGATCGGCTGGTGGTCAGCTGGCCGTCGACCAGCCTGCGCGCCACCACGCTGATCGACACGCCCGGTATCGGTTCGCTGTCGTTGGAGACCTCCGAGCGCACGGCCATGTTCCTCACCCCGGAGGAGTCACCGACCGCCGCCGACGCGGTGCTTTACCTGATGCGCCACCTGCACGGCACCGACGTGCGGTTCCTCGAGTCGTTCCACGACCAGGGGGTGGCCAAGGCGGCCCCGGTGAACACGATCGCGGTGCTGTCGCGAGCGGACGAGATCGGCGTCGGCCGGCTGGACGCCCTCACCTCGGCCGGACGCATCGCGGACCGCTACCGCCGCGACGAGAAGCTCCGCGGGCTGGCGCAGACCGTGATTGCGGTCGCCGGGCTGCTCGCCCACACCGGGCGCACCCTGCGGCAGGACGAGTACAAGGCCCTGACCACGTTGAACGCGCTGCCCAAGGCCGAGCTCGAGGGGATGCTGCTCACCGCCGACCGGTTCGTCCGGCCGGACCAGCCGGTGGACCCGCCGACCGAGACCCGGCTGCGCCTGCTGGACCGCTTCGGGTTGTTCGGGGTGCGGCTGTCGATGCACCTGCTGCAGGAGGGCACCTCCGATCCTGCGGTGCTGGCGCAGCAGCTCGTCGAACGCAGCGGCCTGGACGAGCTTCGCAAGCTGCTCGCGGCCCAGTTCACCGAGCGCCGCGACCTGCTCAAGGCGCGGTCGGCGCTGCTCGCCGTGGAGCTGGTGCTGCGCCGCGAGCCTCGGCCGGCCGCCAGCCAGCTGGCGATGGAGGTGGAGCGGGTGCTCGCCGGCGCTCACGAGTTCGCCGAGCTGCGGCTGCTCACCGACCTCCGTACCCAGCACGTCAAGCTGCCCAAGGACGTCCAGGACGAGGCCGAACGGCTGCTCGGCGGTGACGGCGGCGCACCGGCCGCCCGGCTCGGGATGTCCGGGGAGACCGACCCGGCCCAGGTGCGCTCGGCCGCACTCGAGGCGCTGAGCCGCTGGCAGCGCAGGGCGGAGAGCCCGCTCTCGGGCCGCAACGTGGCCGACGCGGCGCGAGTGGTCGTCCGAAGCTGCGAAGGCATGCTGGCCGACCTGCCCCGCTAACCCCCTCCCCGCGAGTTGCGCGCTTTGCCCCGGCGAGTTGCGCGCTCTGCCCCGGCGAGTTGGGCCGTGCACACGAGAACGACGATCACGGACGTCGCAGGGGACGCAGCGCGCAACTCGCGTGTGTGGAGCGCGCAACTCGCGGGGTTAGGTGTCGGAGGGGCCGACGAGTGCGCGTAGGTGGGCGAACAGCTCGCCGCGGCTGCCCGAGCCCAACCGCTGGCGGATCCGCGCCATGTGGTGCTCCACCGTCTTGGCGGAGATGAACAGCTGCTCGCCGATCTGCTTGTACGTCAGCCCCGACAGCACGAGCTCGGCGACCTCACGCTCGCGGTCACTCAGCCGGTTGTCGGTGGCTTCGGCCTCTGGGGCGGTCGAGGCGGTCGCGCTCGCCGAGGTCGCCGGGTCTTTCGCGGTGCCCTGTTGCGGCACCGCGACGGTCACCCCTACCTGCAGCGAACGCGCACAGCTGAGCAGGGCGGTCATGTCCTTGCGTTCGGTGGTCCGGATCGCGGCCTGGCCTGCCAGCCGCCCGCCCTCCCACGTCAGGCCGACGGCGTGCAGCCCACGCGCACCCGCCTCCACCGCGGCCGCGTCGATGGTGCCGGCCAGGATGCGCAGCCACAGCTTCGCGGCGGTGGCCATTGACGCGGCGTAGCGGCTGGTCGTCGCCGCCTTCTCCAACGCGGCGGCGTGGTGCTCCGCGGCCGCATGCTGCTCCCCGGCGATGGCGGCCTGCATGCCCGACCAGTGCAGCGGCACGGCCCACAGCGGCGGGTCGCCCAGCTTGGCGAGCAGCGCCTGCGCCTCCTCCAGGTGCGGCTGCACCCAGCTCTGCTCGCGCAGCCGGGCGGCGCCGACCAACAGCTCGCCGAGCGGCTGCAGCACGTAGAGGTCAACGGGGTGGCGCACGATCGCCTCCCGCGCCCTCGCCCATGCGGCTATCAGGGCGGGCAGGTCGCTGGACCTGCGGGCGAGTGCGACCTCCAGTGCCGCGGCCACCAGCTCATCACGCGGTTCGAGCCGGTTACCGCCGGCCGGGGCGACCTCGGCCAACAGTGCCCGCGCCTGACCGGTGGCTCCGCGTTGCATCGCGATCCACGCCTGCAGCAGGCGGTGCCGCGCCGCGGCGGCCCGACCGCCGAGCTGGCCGGCAACGGCCCTCTCCAGCACGGACTGGGCGACGTCGAGCTCGCCGCAGTGCAGCGCGACCAGCGCCGCGAGCGCGGCGGGCGTGTCGGGCAGCAGCGAGGTGGAGCCGGACGGTTCCAGCAGCGCCGCGGCCCTGGTCAGCTGGGACAGCGCCGCCGCGGGGGAACCGGTGACGGTGGCGTACATGCCTTGAGCCATCAGCATCTCGGCGCCGGCCAGCAGCCGCGGTGGCCCACTGCCAGCGCCGGCGGGGGCTGGCTCCAGCAGCTTGCGGGCCGCAGCCAGCTCGCCGATGCCGATCAACGCAGGCACGGCCGCCTCGACGTCGGACTGCCCCGGTGCGATGCTGCCAAGCCAGCGGTAGAGCTCCGCGCTGCGCGCCAGCATCCCGCGTTGGGCCAGCACGGCCGCGGCGACCGCGACCGCGCGGGCCCGGTCGGCGTCGGACGTGGTCTGGGCGAGTGCCTGGTCGGCCAGTGCCAGCGCCGTGTCCAGGTCGGCCACCGAGGCGGCGGCCTGCGCGCGCCGGGCCGCGAGCGGGGCTGGTTCAGCCCCGGCCTGCACGGCGGCGGTGTAGAGCTCGCCGGCGATCTGCAGGCCGCCCTGTAGCGCCTCGTCACCCGCGGCCTCGAAGGCGGCGGCCGCCTGTGGGCCGCTGGCGCCGGTGCCGATCAGGCCGCTGGCTGCCGCGAGCACGCTGGCGCCGCGGTCGAGCTGCACCTGCGCGAGCCGCTGCTGCACCTCCAGGCGCCGCACGGGCGGCGTCTGCCGTAGCACCGCCTGGCGTACCAGCGGGATCAGCTCGCCGCCGGCGTCCAGCAGCCCGGCCGCCCCCGCAGCCTCGGCGAGCTCTCCGACACTAGCCGGCTCGATCTCCAGCGTGGGTCCGAGGACGGCGGGGTCCAGCGGCGCACCGGCGGCCAAGCCGAGCAGCAGCTCGCGGACGCCGTCGGGCAGGGCGTCCAGCTCGTAGCGCAGGTGCTCGAGCACGCTGGCCGGCGGCTCGATCGTGCCGGCGGCCGCCGCAAGCCGGGACGCCGCGGCCTCGCCGGGGCGGCCCTCGGCGGGCTCGATGCGGCCGGCGGCGTGCAAACCCGAGATCAGCCGGTCCACCATGCTGGGCTGGCCGCGGGTCTGCTCGACCACCAGGTCGACCAGATCGGGCGCCGGGCGGGTGCCCAGCAGCAGCGCCGCTCGCGCCGCCACACCGGCCCGGTCCAGCGGCCCGAGCACGAGCGGGGAGCGCTTCGCCCCCAGCAGCGCGCCGAGCGCGGACATCGCGGAGCTGCGCGGCGACGGCCGGTGCGACACCACGAGCTGGACCTTGCCGCCCGCGGCCACCGCCCGCAGGTGGCCCAGCTGCGCGTCGTCCAGCCGGTGCCCGTCGTCGATCAGGATCGCGGCGTCGGTACTGGCCTCGGGATTCTGGGGCAACTCGGCGGGCAGCTCGCCGCTGCCGCGCAGCACCTCGACACCGACGTGGGAGTACAGCTCGGCCAGCGCGTTGAGCAGGACGGTCTTGCCGCTGCCACCCGGTCCGACGATGTCCACACACCGCGCAGCGGCAGGATCGGCGGCCACCTCGCGGTACAGCCGCCTGGCCGCGGGAGCGCCGGCGAGCACGCGCTCCCGGTCGTCCGGCGGCCGGTCGGCATCCCCTCGCTGGGTGGTGGCACGCACCGGACCCCCTGAATGTGCTCCGATACTCGCGCGGTCGCCCGGCCTGCTCGGAACCAATCGCTGCGGGGCCTGACGATCGTCAAGCTCGCCGAGCGTACTGCGCGCGCGGCCGAACCCGCGATAGGACGACCATGGCTACCAGCCGCCAGCTCGCTCAGCCAGCCGCGGCCAGCAGTCGTTGCCACTGCTGCTCGTCCACCCGCGTCGGGGTGCGCACGAGCCGCCGCGCGCTGAGCAGCTCCGCGGCCTGCGCCACCTCCCCACGGTCGCCGGCCTGTACCGGGGTGGCGATCAGCGGCCAGGTGGCCCCGCCGACCATCCCGGTCTCCTCGTCCAGCTGGCGCTCGCGCTGGAAGCGGCGCACTCCGTCCGCGGTGCTCCGACCGAACTCGCCGTCCACCGGGACATCGGTGATGCCCGAGGCCCGCAGCAGCAGCTGGGCAGCGACCACCCGCTCGCCCCGGTCGGCCACCCGCAGCAGCGGCCAGGTCAGCGGGTTGGTCGGCGCGCGCAGCCCCAGCGCGCCGGCGACCTCCCGACGCAGCTGGGGGAGCATCGCGTACAGCCGGTCGCCGGGGCACGCGGTGTCGCGGAACTCGCGGTGGCCGCGCAGCTCGTTCGGCGAGATCTTGTACTGCGCGCAGGCGTACGCGCACAGCGACCGCAGCCGTTCCCACACCAGCCTCGGCGGGTTGACCGTGCTGTAGGTGCCCTCGTTCTCGATCCCGATGGCGATGTCGTTCTGGTTGGGGCAGTGCGCACCCTGGATCTGGTCCCGGCCACCGTTCAGCGCGTCCAGGCTGCGGTGCCGGCCTTCGAGCACGCCGCCGCCCCGGCTGATCGTGAAGTGCTGCCCGGAGTCGAGCCAGCCCCGGACGTTCATGTGGAAGTTCTGGATGCCTCGCGCCAGCCTGTCGGCGGCGTCGCGGGTGAGGTCGAGGCTGTTCGGGGTGGCGGTGTGGTGCACGAGGATCCGGACCGGCCTGCGCCCCAGCACGGTGACCGGCGAGCTAGGGGGGCGGGCTCCCCAGCCGGCACAATCGACGATCGGCGGCGGCGCGGCGGCCTGCGCGGCATCCGCCCCGAGCATCCCGGTGAGCAGGCCGGCGCCGGTCAGCGCGAGGCCGCCACCGAGCAGCTCGCGACGTGACAGGCCGCTCCCACGCACGCCTTCCCTCCCTCCGCCCCACCGAGCGGTGCCCCAGAAGTCACATTCGTCTCATCAGCACCATCCCTCACTACTGAAAGGTGCACAACCCGCAGCCCCAAAGGTGTGAGCCGACAGGTGCGGCGGGCGAGCTGGGTGGTGTTGCCCACCTTCGGCTTGCCCGGGGTTACTCGTCAGTAATAAGCTCTTGTTACCGGCGAGTAGAAGCGGTGGTGACGATCATGGGCCACTACAAGAGCAACCTGCGCGACCAGGAGTTCAACCTCTTCGAGGTGTTCCGGGTGCAGGACCGGCTCGGAACCGAGCCCTTCGACGGGGTGGACCTCGAGACCGCCCGACAGGTGCTCCAGGAGCTCGACGCGGTGGCCCGCGGGCCGGTCGCGGATTCCTTCGAAGACGGCGACCGCAACCCGGCCAGCTTCGACCCGGCTACCCACTGCGTGACGCTGCCGGCGTCGACCAAGAAGTCGTTCCAGACGCTGCTCGACGGTGACTGGTGGCGCCTCGGACTGCCCACCGAGCTGGGTGGTTACGGCATCCCGCCATCGGTGCAGTGGGCGTGCGCGGAGCAGATCCTCGGGGCCAACCCGCCGGTGTTCATGTACCTGAGCGGCCCGAGCACCGCGTCGGTGGTGCACCGCGAGGGCACCGAGCAGCAGCGGCACTGGGCCGAGCTGATGATCGAGCGCCGCTGGGCCTCGACCATGGTGCTCACCGAGGCCGACGCAGGCTCCGACGTCGGGGTGGGCCGGACCAAGGCGGTCCAGCAGCCCGACGGCGGCTGGCACCTCGACGGCGTCAAGCGCTTCATCACCTCGGGCGATCACGACCTGACCGCGAACATCATGCATCTGGTGCTGGCCCGTCCCGAGGGACCGGGCATCGACCCGAGGCCAGGTACCAAGGGCCTGAGCCTGTTCCTCGTGCCGAAGTTCCACTTCGACCCCGAGACCGGCGACATCGGCGAGCGCAACGGCGTCTACGCCACCAACATGGAACACAAGATGGGTCTGAAGGTCTCCGCGACCTGCGAGCTCACCTTGGGCCAGCATGGCCGGCCCGCCGTGGGCTACCTGCTCGGCGATCGGCACGACGGCATCGCGCAGATGTTCCAGGTGATCGAGTACGCCCGGATGCTGGTCGGCACGAAGGCCATCGGCACGCTGTCCACCGGCTACCTCAACGCGCTCGACTATGCCAAGCAGCGCGTGCAGGGCGCCGACCTGCCGCAGATGCTGGACAAGACCGCGCCACGGGTGACGATCACCCATCACCCCGACGTCCGGCGCATGCTGATGCTGCAGAAGTGCTACGCGGAGGGCCTGCGGGCGATCTACCTCTACGCCGCCACGTTCCAGGACGAGATCACCGCCGCCGAGGCCACCGGAGCGGACGCTGCGCTGGCCGAGCGGGTGAACGACCTGCTGCTGCCGATCGTCAAGGGCGTCGGCTCCGAGCGGGCCTACGAGATGCTGTCGCTGTCGCTGCAGACCCTCGGCGGCTCGGGCTACCTGCAGGACTACCCCATCGAGCAGTACATCCGCGACGCCAAGATCGACAGCCTGTACGAGGGCACCACCGCGATCCAGTCGATGGACTTCTTCTTCCGCAAGATCGTCCGCGACGGCGGCGGCGCGCTGGCCCACGTGACCGACGAGATCCAGCGGTTCCTCGGCGCCGAGTCCGGCAACGGGCGGCTCAAGCAGGAGCGGGTGCTGCTCGCGGCTGCGCTCGCCGACGTGCAGGCGATGAACACGGCCCTGGTCGGCTACCTCATGGGCGCGGCGGAGGACCCGGCGAGCGTCTACAAGGTCGGCCAGCACACGGTGCGGCTGCTGATGTCGGTCGGCGACCTGCTCATCGGGTGGCTGCTGCTGCGGCAGGCCGACGTCGCGCAGGTGGCGCTCGACGATGGCGAGCTGAAGGCGGTCGACCGGACGTTCTACCAGGGCAAGGTGGGTGCGGCACGGTTCTTCGCCATGTCCGTCCTGCCCGAGCTCACCGCGCGGCGCGCCATTGTGGAGCACGCCGACAACGCGCTGATGGAGCTGGACGAGGCGGCCTTCTAGTCCTGGAACTAGTCCTGGCTAACCCCCGCAGATCACCTTCGGCGAGGGCCGGTAGGTCACCGTGCGGGTGTTCGACTTCGTCGCGCCGGTGCTGATCTTCCGCATGGTCCTGGTGTCGCTGGTGGTGAAGCCGCCGGAGCCGTTGCTGGGCGAGCACGGCTGCCCGGCCGGGATCGTCACCTCGCCGGGGCTGGTCGGGTTGGTCCGTGGCCCCGTCGCGCTCGTGACGACGTAGCGCTTGACGCCGTAGATCCGCACCGTGATCGACGACGGCGTCCACACCGTCTGGATGAGCACGCCGGTGGGGTTGTCGTTGCGGAACTTCAGGTCGATCGAGCCCTCGAACACCGTCGCCTCACGCGCCGCCGGGTAGCGGCTGATGTAGAAGCTGTGCTCGGTGTGCGCGACGTCGGTCATGCCTGCGAAGTACGCGGCGTTGTAGGTCGTGGTGGCCAGCTGCGACACCCCGCCGCCGACCCCGCGCGCGGGATGGCCATCCTGGATGATCCCGGCCTCGACGTACCCGCTGCCGGCGTTGCGCGGCCCGGTCGTGCCGTTGAGGCTGAACGTCTCGCCCGGCTTGAGTATCGTGCCGTTGATGGCCTGCGCGCCCCGGCGGATGTTGAGGCCGGAGTCCGCCGCGAACCCGCTGGTGGTGAACTCACCGATCACGTCGGTGATCCCGAGCCGGTTGACGTCCTGGGTGGTCAGCTTCGCCGGCTGCGGGCCGTAGGTGGCGACCAGCCGCCGGTCGGTCGGCCGACGCAGCACGTCGACCAGCGGCTTCAGCGTGACCTCGTAGTCGATGCCGCGGCCGTCCACCGATGGTGTCACCACCGGCTTGCCGCCCTGCAGCGCCAGCGAGGCGTCCCGCACCGGTTGCTCGGTGGAGGCCAACTGCGCGTCGGCCGCGGCCTCGATCCGAGCGGCCTCGATGTCCGGCCGAAGGCCGCCTGAGCCGTCCGGTACGAAGTGCAGCGCGGAGGCGATCACCGTCGGCGCGATCGAGGCTTCCTTGCTCTTCTCGCCGGCGATCGTGAACGGGGCCGAGACGGCAGGCGTGGCCACCTGCTCGATCGCGAGCTTAACCGACTCGCTCGTGGTGGTCGGCTGGTCCTCCAGCATCGGCAGGATGACCGGAACGCCGCTGACCCACTCGCGCCGAAGCACGTCGGCCGCCGTCGCCTGGTCGAGGCGCAGACCGGCCTTCGGCTCCACCGGCAGCGGCTTGGTGCCCTGGAAGCGGACGTTGCCTTCGATGGGCGGCCGGTCGACCGTCGGCACGAGCTGGGTGATCGCGCCGGCGAGGGTGTTCGGGTCGCCGATGGTCGCGACGCCGACCCGACGGTCGCTGAACAACGTGATGAAACGCGTCCACGGGTTCAGCGGCTGAGCGTTGACGTTCTTCAGCGTCCGGTCCCAGTTGACCTGCAGGCCGGTCGTGCGGGGGTCGATGGTGGCCTGCACCTCGCCTGCGCGCACCGGGATCGGCTGCGTGGTGCGCGACTGGATCGTCGAGCGCAGCAGGATCTCGGTCTCGGCAGGGTTCATGCCGCCGACGTTCACCCCGGCGACCGTGACACCCCGCGGCACCGCGCCCTGGCTGAGCACTAGGTCGACGACGTAGAGCATCGCGAGCACTCCGAGCACGGCGGCCACGATCAGCGCCCGACGCTTGCGTCGCGGCGAACGGTCGGCCGGCGGCTCGTCATCGTTGCTGCCGTCGGTTGGCGGGCCGAACGCCGGCGGGGGCGGTGCATAGGCCTGGGCCGGGGGTGCTTGCGGCGGGTGGGTCTCGGCGCCGTAGGTCTCGGCGCCGTAGGTCTCCGGCGCGGGTGCTCCCCAAGCCGAGTCCGGCTGCACCGTGTGCACCACGGCGGTTGGCCACTCCATCAGTGAGCCGGAGGGCTTGGCCGCCATCGACCTCTCCCGGGTAGCGGCCGGGTCGGCGGGCTCCGGCGGCTCGGGGGGCGGAGGTGCAACGGCCGAAGCGGCAGGTGCGGCCACCTCCGGCGGCTGGGGGGAGGCCGGTTGGGGCTGGTACGGCGGCGCGGTGGGAGCCGGCAGCGGCGGCAGGGGCTGCGCGGCGGGCGCTACCTGTGAGGCGGCGGCCTGTGGGGCTGGCTGCGGGGCAGGCCCCTCGGTCGGCACGGCTTCGACGCCGGTCGTGGTGGCCTCCAGGCGCTGGTCGGCGGGCGCCGAGGGCTGCGTGGGCGCCTCCACCTCCGGTGGCAGCGCTACGGCGGCATAGGCCTGGGTCTGCTCAGAATCCAGCTCGGGCTGCGGCTCGACGGCAGGCAACTCGTCCTGCTCCGGAGAGACCTGCGGCTGCGGTTGTTGGTGGATCACCGGAGCTGGTCGGGGCGCCGCGGTGCCGTTGCTCGCCGTCCCGTTGCCCGCCGTCCCGTTGCCCGCGGTGCCCTGCGGCTGCCCGGTCCCGTTCGGCTGACGCTCGAAGACCTGGGTGCTGACCGAGTCGACCGTGGTGCTGGAGACGTCCCACGCGGTGAACCATGGCGACGAGGTCGAGACGGCCTCCACGGCAGACATCGCCGGCGACGCGGGCTGGGGCTCGGGCTGGCGGGACTGCACAGCCACCGGCTCATCAGCCCGGCTCGAGTGGTCGGCCGCGGTGGCCTCGTCGGCCGAGAACGGCTGGGTCAGCTCGCCGGGCGTCTCATGCCGGTCGGGCATCGGAGTCCTTCTCCCCTTCACCGGGTTACAGATCGAGGCCAGTCCGTGCTGGCACGAGTCCCGATATGCCGCCCCACACCTGGCGGTTGGCGACGTGGGCGGCGCCTGACGTGGCGGCCCTGGCGCTGCTGCGCCGTTCCCGCCGTCACGCACACCGGCAGAATGCTACGACCCCCCGTAGTCGCGCTCTGCGCCGGCCGGCCCGGCGTACTGGCGACAGGGAAGCCCCGCAGTGCTGCCAGGTCGGGGGTCCGACAGCGCCACGGGGCTACTCGTGACATCGGCCACTCCACACTAGGCGTTACGACCGATAGCGAATCCTCGCCGATTCACCCGTTCAGGGTAATGGCGGCACTGGCGTCCGTGCTGGCCAGCAGGAAGCGTCCGAAATGCGGCACGGTGAACGCGATCTGGCCTCGCTGCGCGGAGAACACCAGGCCCTTGCGCAGCAGGCTGTCACGGGCCGGCGACAGCGACGAGGGCCGCCGAGCGAGGTGGTCGGCGATGGTCGCAGTGCCCACGGGCTCCTCGCCGCCGCCGGCCAGCTCGGCCATCGCCCGCAGGTACTCCCGTTCGGCCGGGGTGGCGCGCTCGTAGCGGGCACCGAAGAAGCCGACCGCCAGCTCGGCCTCCGCCTCCGGTGCGGCAACGGCGACGTCGCCGGCCTTGATCGGGCTGGTCGGCGCCGCATCCCACGCTGCCTTGCCGTAGGCCTGCACGAAGTACGGGTAGCCGCCCGAGGCGCGGAACAGCAGCTCCAGGGCGTCGGGCGCGAAGGCGACGTTCTCCCGCTCGGCGGGGGCGGTCAGCGCGTGGTCGGCGTCGCGCCGCTCCAGCCGGTCGATACGCACGTACCGGAACAACCGCTCGGAGTAGGACTTGGACGCCGAGAGCACCGCGGGCAGGTGCGGCAGCCCGGCACCCACGACCACGAGCGGGGCACGGGCCTGGGACATCTCGTGGCACGCGGCGCACAGCGCGGAAACGTCGCGCTCAGACAGGTCCTGCATCTCGTCGATGAGCAGCGCGATACCCGTGCCGACGTCAGCGGCCAGCTCGCCTACTACGGTGAACAGCTCGACCAGGTCGATCTCCATGTCACCGGAGTCGGCCCGGCCGTGCACTACCGGGACGTCGATCCCGGGCTGCCAGCGGTCCCGCAGCTTGGCCGAGTCCGGCGATGCCCGCAGCGCGAACGCCTTGAGCACACCCAGCACGGTGTCGACCCGGTCCGGGGCCCGGTGCTGCACGGCGAGGTCGCGTACCGCTCGGTGCAGGGCAGCCGCGAGCGGCCGGCGCAGCGCGGCGTCCGGCCGGGCCTCCACCTTGCCGGTACCCCAGCCATGGCGCAGTGCCATCGAGCGCAGCTCGCCGAGCAGCACGGTCTTGCCGACGCCACGCAGCCCGGTGAGCACCAGGCTGCGCTCCGGCCGGCCGCGAGCAACCCGCGCCAGCATCACGTCGAACGCGTCGAGCTCCCGGTCCCGGCCGGCGAGCTCCGGCGGGCGCTGCCCGGCGCCGGGCGCGAACGGATTGCGCACGGGGTCCACGCTTGGACGGTATCCGCTCGTCTTGGCCTGACCCTAGATTCGGCTATCGAAGGCAATGCGCGTGTCGCCCGATTGCGTTGTCGAGCTGTTTCTAAGATCGTCTAGCTGACACGCAAGAATCGTCCAGACAACGCGATGCAACCAGTTTGGTCAGCCGGGCAGCTCGGGTGCGGGTCGGCTGGGCGGCCGTTCCTCGTCGACGACCTCGGCGTCGATCACCGGACCGTCGCCGCGGATCCGCGCGGTGCGCAACGTCGGCGCCCGCAGCTCGGCGGCCCGCACCAGGCGAGTCCGGATCAGCTTGCGCGTCGGCGGCAGCAGCAACGCCAACCCGATCAGGTCGGAGACGAAACCCGGCAGCAGGATCAGCAGCCCGCCGATGGCGACGAGCAGGCCGTCGGTCAGCTCCCGGTGCGCCACCCGCCGTTCCGTGACGGCTCCGGTCAGCGCGGCGAACGCCCGCGTGCCCTCCCGCCGGGTCAACCACAGCCCGAGCACACCGCCGGCGAGCAGCAGCAACAACGTCGGCAACGCGCCGATCCACGACCCGATCGCCACGATCGTCACGATCTCGATGACCAGGTACAGCAACACGATGTACATCCGCGGCCCCCTTCGGCTGCCTGACCGATACAACGCACGACTGGCCCGTTCTGCTCCCAACGCGGATAGCCTCGGTGCATGCGGGTGGGGGACCCCAGGGTGCTGACGGTGCCGGCCGGGGTGACGGCGGAGCTGGCGCGGGCCGGCGACCTCGCATTGTCTGAGCTGGTGGAGCGGGCGCTCGAGCTGGCTCGCAACGCTCACCCGGCCGCGCCCGGGGTCTGGCGGCTGGCCGCACACGCGTGCGACCACGACACCGACGCCGCGCTGCGGGCGCGCATCGACGAAGGGCTCGCGGCGGCGCTGACCGTCAGCGACAACGACGAGTCGCAGGCGCTGCTGGCCCGCGCCGTCGAGGCGCGTGAGCAGCTCGCCGACCCGTTGGCGCTGGCCGTGGCCCGCGGCCGCCACGCGCTGGCGGCGGCCGTCGGGGGGCACGACGCGGCAGTGGCGGTCCTGCACGACGTCGCGCCGGTCATCGACACGCACGGCACCGCGGAGGACCGCGTCGTGCACCTGCGCCGGCGGGCGTGGGCCAGCCTGCTCACCGCCCACACCGAGGACGAGCGTGCGCTCGGCGTCGCGCTGCTCTACCACGCCGAAGCGGCCGCGAGCGCCATCTCGTGCCACAGCGAGGTGCTGGCCAGCCAGGCGATGTTGCTGGAGCTGGCGCCGCCGACGGACGCTGACGAACGCATCCAGGCCTGGCAGCAGCACGTCGAGCAGCTGCGCGAGCACGAGTGGTGGTGGCGGCTCGGCGCCGCCTGCCTGCGGCTCGGGCAGGAGCAAGTCGTCGCCGGCGTCGATCCGGACGATGCCGACGAGGTGCTGGCCCTGCTGGCTGACGCCATCCGCTACGGCCTCGAGTGGGGCGAGACCGAGGTGGCCGCGCATGCGATGTACCTGCGGGCCCGGTTGCTGGTGGACGTGCAGCGGCCCGACGAGGCGCGCGTCGCGGCGTTCTCTGCCGTCGTGCGGGCCGCCGAGATCGGCCACGATGAGCTCGCGGCGTGCGCCAGGCTGGAGCTCGGCGCGGCGTATGGCGCGTTCGGCCAGTACGGCCCGGCCAAGGAGATCCTGAACACCGCGATCGCCGCGACCGACCCGTCCGACGTGCAGAACCTGGTTCGCGCCGGCGAGCTGATGGGCTCGACCGTGCTGGCGGAGGGGGATGCCATCGGCGCGGCGGCGCACTTCGACGCGGCCAGCGAGCGCGCCGAACGTGGCGGCGAGCTCGCGTCCGCCGCACAGACCGCTCAACTTGCCGCGCAGGCGTTGAGTCAGGCGGGCGACGCGGCGCGGGCGGTGATCGGGTATCGCCGCGCCATGGACCTGTTCGCCCAAGCCGAGCTGTGGGAACGCGCCCTCGCGGCTCAACGCCTGCAGGCCGACGCGCTGTCCACGGCGGGCCGGCTCGACGAGGCGGTCTCGGTGCTGGACGCAGCGGTCGACGAGCTCGACCCGTCGTGGCGGCGCGCTGAGCTCGAGGACCACGCGGCCCGGCTGCTGGCCAAGGCGGGACGGGGCGCGGACGCGCTCGCCAGGGCAGGCCGGGCTGCGGCGTTGCACGAGGCGGAAGGGCGCAACGGCGACGCCGCCTACGCCGCGGCGCTGGCCGCCCAGATCACGCTGGTGCTCCTTGCCGATCCGGTGGCGGCCGAGGAGTCGGCGCTGCGGGCCGTGCGGTTCGCGGCGCAGTCCGACGACGACGACGAGGCGGGCGTCGAGGCGTCCAGCACGCTGGCCAGGGTGCTCGACGCGCTCGCGGCGCCAGGAGCCGTTCCGCCGCCCGCGGCGCCTGTACCCGCGGCGCCTGTACCCGCGGCGCCTGTACCCGCGGCGCCGGCGGCCGCAGCACCTGCGCCTGAGCCGCACGTCAAGCCCGGGCCGAGCCCGAGGCTGAGCCCGCGCCCGAGCCCGCGGCCGCGCCCGGTACCGGAGGCTCAGTAGGCGAGAGCGAGCGCCGGGTCGGACAGCAGCGAACCGACGTCGGCGAGGAACCGCGAGCCCTGCTCGCCGTCCACCAGCCGGTGGTCGAAGGACAGCGAGAGCTGGCAGACCGTTCGCACCGCGAGCTCGCCGTCGACCACCCACGGCGCCGGCTTCACCGCGCCCAGCGCCAGGATCGCGGCCTGCCCGGGGTTGATGATCGGCGTGCCGGTGTCCACGCCGAACACCCCGACGTTGGTGATGGTGAACGTGCCGCCGAGCATGTCGGCTGGCGTCGTGGTGCCGGCCCGCGCCGTGTCCGTCAGCTCGCTCAGCGCCTGGGCGAGCTCGCGCAGGGACAGGGTGTCCGCGTCGGCGATGTTGGGCACCACCAGCCCACGAGGGGTCGCGGCGGCGATGCCGAGGTGCACCGCACCGTGGTAGACGATCTCGCCGGCCTCCCCGTTCCAGCTCGAGTTGATCTCCGGCGTGCGAGCGGCGGCGAGGCACACCGCCTTCGCGGCGAAGACCAGCGGGGTCAGCTTCACGCCGGCGAACTGCGGGTCGCCGCCCAGCCGCTCGCGCAGCTCCATCATGGCCGTGACGTCGACGGTGAGGAACTCGGTGACATGCGGCGCGGTGAAGGCGCTCTCGGTCATGGCCTGTGCCATCGCCTTGCGCACGCCCTTGATGGGCACCCGGCGTGACTCGCGGGTCGGCGGCGGGGCGCGCGGTGGGGGCGGCTGTTGCAGGTCCTCGCGGGTGATCACACCGTTCGGCCCGGAGCCGGTCACCGTCCGCAGGTCGACGCCCAGGTCGCGGGCCAGCTTGCGCACCGGCGGCTTGGCCAGCGGCACGACCCGGTCACCGTTGCTCGACGGCGTTGGCGCCGCGCCCCCAAGATCGCCGCGAGTGGACGTTGGACCGCGGTCAGCGCGGCTAGATGTCCGCTCGCGGCGATCTTGGATCGGGGCCGCCTGGGCGGTGGCGGCGGGCTGCCTGCGGCGCCTGCGTGAGCTGGACTTCTGCTGCGGCCCGTAGCCCACCAGCGTGGTGATCTTCTCGGCAGGCGCCTCAGCGCCGCCGTGCGGTCCGTTAGGAGCCGAATTGTCGTCGGTGACGTCCTCGACACCGCGTTTTGGTTCCAAATTGCGGGCCGGGTCGGCGGCTTGCGTGGTCGGGGCGGCTGGGGCGTCGGAGCCGCCGGCGGGTTCGGTGTCGATGGCGATGATCGGGGTGCCGACGGACACGGTGGCGCCGGGCTCTGCGAGCAGCTCCGCCACCACGCCGGACCACGGCGAGGGCAGCTCGACGGCCGCCTTCGCCGTCTCGATCTCGACGAGTGTCTGGTTCTGCGTGACCGTGTCCCCGGGCGCCACCCGCCAAACCAGGATCTCCGCCTCGGTCAGCCCCTCGCCCGCATCGGGTAGCGCGAACTCCTTACGCATGCGCCATCACCAGGCCAGCGAGCGCTCGACGGCGTCGAGCACCCGGTCGAGGTCGGGCAGGTAGTCGTCCTCGCACTTGCTGGGTGGGTAGGGGGTGTCGTACCCGGTCACCCGCAGCACCGGCGCCTCCAGCGAGTAGAAGCACTCCTGCTGCACTCGCGCGGCCACCTCCGCCGCTAGCGAGCTCTCGCCGGGCGCTTCGGCCACCACGACGAGCCGCCCGGTACGCCGCACCGAGCCGAACACCGGATCCAGGTCCAGCGGGGAGAGCGTGCGCAGGTCGATCACCTCGAGCTGGTGACCGTCGGTCTCCCCGGCCGCCGCCGCGTCCAGGCAGGTGCGGACCATCGGCCCGTAGCCGAGGACGGTGGCCGTCGAACCCGTCCGCAGCACCCGCGAGGTGAACAGCGGCGCCGGCGTGGCGTCCTGGTCGAGCTCGGCCTTGTCCCAGTACCGGCGTTTGGGCTCGAAGAAGAACACCGGGTCGTCGCTGACGATCGCCTGCTGGATCATCCAGTAGGCGTCGACCGGGTTGGAGCAGGCGACGACCTTGAGCCCCGGGGTATGGGCGAAGTACGACTCGGGCGACTCGGAGTGGTGCTCCACCGCACCGATCCCGCCGCCGAACGGGATGCGCACCACGACCGGCATCCGCAGCCTGCCCTGCGAGCGGTAGTGCATCTTGGCCAGCTGGCTGACGATCTGATCGAAGCCCGGGAACACGAACCCGTCGAACTGGATCTCGCACACTGGCCTGAACCCGCGGATGGCCAGCCCGATCGCCGTGCCGATGATCCCCGATTCGGACAGCGGCGTGTCCAGCACGCGCTGCTCGCCGAAGTCCTTCTGCAGGCCGTCGGTGACCCGGAAGACGCCGCCGAGCTTGCCCACGTCCTCCCCGAGCACGATCACTCGTGGGTCGGCCTCCATCGCCGCGCGTAGCCCCTGGTTGAGCGCCTTGGCCATCGTGACCGTGCCGGCAACAGGAGCCGCGGGCGACCTCTGCTCATCCGGCAGGCTCGACATCTGCAGCTCCTCCCACGCCGCCGCGGAGCCGGCCGCCCGGTCAGGCGCCGGCAGCGGCCGGTGATGGACGTACCGCCCATCCTCGCATGACCTTGCCGACGTCCGCCGCGCGCAAGTCCTGTACAGCACAGCAGCGGGCGCCGAGCCTCACGGGAAGCCCGGCGCCCGCTGTGGACTGACGCGTGCTGAAGGGTTACTCGTTGGACCGTCGGGTGACGAGCAGCATCAGCAGCCCGTAGACGACCACGATGATGCCGAGCACCAGCAGCAACGGCGCGAAGACCGTCAACGGTGGCCATGTCGTGTCGACCTTGACGAAGTTCGCCTGCTGGCGACCGACCGCAGGGATGACGTCCTGCTTGAAGTACGTTGCTACCTGCGGAACGGTCGTGACCGGCGAGCCGTCGAACCTGGTCAGGCCCTCGGCGTTCGGCACGTTGTTCCAACCGGCGGTCACCTTCGGCAGGTTGGCGACGGCTTGGCCGATCTTCGGGAAGGCGTCCCTGAGCGCGGCGGCCACCACCTCAGGTGAGACCTTCAGCGTCGCGACCAGGAAGTCGACCAGCTTCGGCAGCTCGGCGGTGACTCCGGACAGCGGCAGCGCGGTGAGCAGCCCCAGCGTCTTGGGGAAGTTCTGCTGCAGCGCGGCGAGCACCTGCGGCTGGGTCAACCCGGCCTGCTGGGAGACGAAGCCGACCAGCTTGGGCACCTCCGCGGCCGCGCCGTCCTGCTCTGTCACGACCGGGTCGAAGGTCTTGACGACCGTGTCCACCATCTCGATCGCGGCCACGTCGCCAGCGACCCGCTCGGCCGCGAACGCCGGCCGAGCGGTGTCGAGCACCTCTTGGCCGCCACCGAGCCTGGTGAACAGGTTCAGCGCGAACACCAGGAGCACGACCACGACGCCGACGACCGCGACCACCGCCCAGCCGGTCAGGGCGATGGGCTTGGGCAGGCCGCCGCTGCTACCGGCCAGGACCGCCATCAAGATGCCGAAGACGATCACGATGATGCCCAGGATCAGCAGCAGCGGGGCGAGGAAGCCGACGCCGCCGCGGGTGTCAAGGGCGCGGAAACCCTCCTGCTGGCTTTCCAGGACCGGGATGACGTCCTGGCTGAAGTAGTCGCGGATCTGCGGCACGGTGTTCACCGGGCTGCCGTCGAAGCGAGTCAGGTTCTCCGTACCCGGGACCTTGTTCCAGCCCGCGGTCGCCTTGGGCAAGTTGGTGACCGCCTGGGCGAGCTTGGGGAAGTTCTGCTGCAGGGCGGCCAGCACCTGGTCCGGCGACAGCTTGAGCGTCGTCGCCAGGAACTGGACCAGCCTCGGTATCTCCGCACTGACGTCGGACAGCGGCAATGCCGTGAGCAGTCCGGTCGTCTTGGGGAAGTTCGTCTTCAGCGCGTTGAGGACCGCGGCCTCCGACAGACCAGTCTGCCGCGAGACGAACGAGATCAGCTGCGGCACCTCGGCGCTCGCACCGCCCTCGGCGGTGATCACCGGATCGACCGTGTCGACGGCGGCGGACAGCACGTCGATCCCGGCCCGATCGCCGGCGACCCGCTCCGCGGTGAACGCGGGGTTCAGGTCGTCGATCAAGGTCTGGGCCGCGTTGAGGCGGCCGAAGAGGTTCAGCGCGAATACGAGGACCACGACAAGCAGGCCGACCGCGGCCACGACGAGCCACGACCACACGGCGAGTTTCTTAGTCATCCGGTTACTCCGGGTAAACCGTCAGCTGGGTGTGAGGCCTCAGACGGGTCGCGTCTGATCGGCGTTACGGCGGGGTGACCGGGGGACGGAGGTTACCGCGCTTGGACGCGTTCTTAGCTCCGTTTGGCCCCGGTGATCGGCGCAGCAGCAGGATGAGCAGGGCCAGGCTCGCGACCGCCATCGAGATCGCGCTCCACGTCTTCTTCGGGTACCAGACCGGTTCGTACATGTTCGGCAACGGCCCGAGCACCCCGACGTCGACGTAGCGGTAGAGCAGCAGCACGGCCAGGCCGCCTGCCGCGACGAGCAAGGCCGCGAACGTCACGATCTTCCGCCGCACCAGGAGCACACCCAGCGCGGCGAGCACGGCCAGCACCGCCTCGATCCGGAACAGGGTGGCTTGGGTGATGGCGCCCCCGCTGCCCTCGTAGGTGCCGGCAAGGTCGAAGTGCGAGTAGGCGTCGTAGGCCAGCCCGGCGGCAGCGACGACCCGCAGCAGCACCTCGGCGAGGCCGGCTCGCCGGCGCGCCGGTTCGGTCGAATGCCGGGCGGTGGTGGGATCGGGAGCAGTCATGATCGCGGGCCTGGTCAGGCGACCGTCAGCGTGCCGGTCATGTACTGATGCGGCGTGCATCGGAACGGGTACTTGCCCGGCGCGGTCGGTGCGGTGAGCTCCACGGTCTGCCCGTTGGTGATGCTGCCGGTGTCGAACGACTTGTCGTTGGCGGTGACCGTGTGGATCGCGCTGTCGGAGTTCGTCACCATGATCTTCGTGCCCGGCGCGACGGTGATGTCGGCCGGCGTGAACGCGAAGTCCTTGATCACGATGGTGTTGCCGCTGGTGGAGGCGGCGGCGGTGCTGCCGCCCCCACCAGCGGTCGTGGTCGAGCCGCTGCAGCCCATTGCGACCAGCAGGACGGCCAAGGCCGTCGCCAGTACGGCGAGCAGTCGCGATGCGGTTGTCCGGGCGACTCGAGTCATCGTGTGCCTTCCTTAAGAGAACTTGAGGGTGTCCGGCTTGACCGCGGCGTCTACTCCGATGAAGGAGACGGGCACCGGGTACTGGCCCAACACGAAGTTGAGAATCGCTGCGTGCTGTGCCTCCACCGGTTGGATCGTAGCGGCGACGGTAATCCCGCCCGCGTCGTCCACGTTGGCCGTCGCGAACGTGTAGGTCTGCGCCGCGGCGTCCTCAAGCCCCAGTGCGATCTTGGCCGCGTCGGCGACCGACTTCGCCGCCATCAGCATGGCGACCTGATCGGCGGTGATGGTCAGCGGTGCGTCCAGCACAGGCGGCTTGCCCGCCTTGGTCAGCACCGAGTTCCAGCCGATGGCGTGGTCGGCGTGCTGCTTCTGCGCGGCGGTCACGAACTCCGCCACGGCGGGCGGGACGGCACCGAGCTCTCCGGCACCGGCCTTCTTCAGGGCCAGCCCGTACGCGCTCACGGCCAGGTTCTCCAGTGCGGCCGCCAGGGCGACCACCTTGAGGTCGCCGGTGTAGGTGTTGGCGTCGGCCCTCGCCACCGTGCTCGGGCTGGTGGTGGTCGCGCTGGTGGAGCACGCGGCAACCGTGCCGAGGGTGACTGCCCCGGCCGCGCCGAGGAAGAAGGTCCGGCGTGTGGACGGTTTGCGCACCACGTTCACCATGTTCGCGGCGAACTCGTCGAGCACCTTCTGCACGACCGGGAACGTCGAGTCGTGCAGATCCTCGAGGTCGCGGGTCATGGATCGCAGCTCGTGCTCGCTGATCTGCATCTCGCCGGACTCGGTGTTCCTGCGGCCACGTCGCCCGCGGTTCACTTGACGGCACCTTCCTCAACGGGAGCGGCCATGTCGGTCTTGAAGAACGCGTCCGGGAAACCGATCTTGCCGGCCGCTCCGGGCAGCTTGGCCACGTCCGGCGGGAGCGCGATCAGCGATGGTGTCGGCAACAGGGCTTGCACGGCCGTCAGGATCGCCAGGTGCTGTGCCTCGACGCCGGCCACGCTGGAGAAGAGCTGGCGTAGCTCCTTGGTGGTGACCTGACTGACGTTCTTGACATAGGTCTGGGTCGCGATGGTCTCTAGCTTGATGGCCAAGCCCACGACGTCCCCTGCGCCCTTGATCCCCGGCACTGCGTCGAGGACGACCTTCTCGTAGGTCGGTGCGTTGCCGGTCTGCTCCTTACCACCGAGCTTCGTGGCGGCCGCGTTGAACGCGGCAGCGTGCTCGGCGTGCTGAGACATGGTCTTCATGGCGAACGCCTTGACCACACCGTTCGCCGCCGAGCCACCGATGAACGGCAACGTCAGCGCCGTCTTGTAGGTGAAGACGGCGAGGTTCTCCAGTGAGGCCGCCGTCTGCAGGGCAGAGACGTTCATGTCGCCCTGCGCGAAAGCGGGCGTGGCCGTGAGCAGCGTGGCTGCCCCGACCGCACCGGCGACCGCCACGGCCGGAGCCCATCCGGTGTGCTCTTCGTCGGCACGGGCCGCACGAGCGGCTTCGACGTAGTCGTCCAGGTCGGTTCGGGCGGATTTCAGGGCGTCTGACTGGAGGTCTTCTGACTCCTCCATCAGGTTCCTGAGTCGCCGTTCATCGATGCTGTCTTTCACGGAGCCTCCTGGTCTGTCCGGCCCGCGTGACGGCGCGCTGGGAGCACGGATGGTGATTTGTCCCACAGCTGTTCGTGCCCGGGCGCGCAGCGGTTCGTGTAGTGCACCCGTTTAGGGCGCGACTGTTGCCGGTCCGTTGCTCGGCTAGCGCGATTCCAGGCTCGCGTAGTAGGCCAGGGCGGCCTCGCGCTGGGCTGCCATCGGCACCGGCTCGTCGGCGTAGACGTGCGAGAAGATCCGTTCCGGGCCGGGGTCGGGCATC
>Ga0136615_10000211_pt1 | contig 25744 bp, 15 predicted proteins | sample AntDrymUQ2882206_2_FD_106647 | JGI IMG/M metagenome (GOLD analysis project Ga0136615, IMG submission 106647) | Polar desert sand microbial communities from Dry Valleys, Antarctica - metaG UQ288 (22.06) | ecosystem: Environmental > Terrestrial > Soil > Desert | place: Antarctica: Dry Valley... | reverse complement strand
AGCGCATCGGAAGCACCAGCAGGGGAGCCGGAGGGCGCGCGGGTGGAGCCCGGTGGAGAGGCTGCCTGCTGGGCGCACCTGGTGTGCCCAGCCTGCGGGCGGATGGCCGAACTCACCTCTCCCGAGGTCTGCGACGCCTGCGGCGCCGACCTCCCGGAGTGATCCCGTGGTCGGGCCGGGCAGCCGGACCGGCCCCACCGCGAGGATCGGCAGCTCAGAATGGCGGGGGATCCTTGCCTGGGTCATATGGTGGTGCCGGGGGAGGTGGTGGGTCGGGTCCGGGTGGGGTTGGGTCGAGGATCTGGTCGTGTTCCCAGTCGTGGTCCTCAGGGGTGATCAGCGGCCAGGGCTCGCAGTCTCTCGGGATGGGTGAGTACCGCCGCGAGATGGCCGTCCGCTTCACCACCTGGAACGAGGTCACCGATCTGACCACGGCGGCCTGAGCCACGGCACCGGTGATCGACTGATCCGCCCCAACCATGCCCACACCCGATCCGACGGCTCGAACTACCGAACAAGTTGACGATGCCCGTGCGACACACGCATAGTGTCGTCGTCGGGAAAGTCCTCGCGCAACCGCTTGCTGATCTGTTTGGGCGACCACTTCTGCTCCAACCCAGAGTTCACCGCGTCATGCAACACGGTGTTCTCTTCCAGCAAACGCGGTTTCGGGCGCGCACGGTGCTCGTCAGCTCGCCGTTGGGCGGGTATCACGCGATACGCCGATCGGCCTCCATTCCGCGTAACCTCACGTGACACCACGGAATGGTCCCTGTTTAGCAGTCGTCCGATACACCGGTAAGAACTGCCGACGGCAAGCTCTCGAGAGATTATTTCTCGCTCTTCGGCAAGAACCTCCGAACCCCGCACTGGCGATTACTCCTTCTCTTTTGCTGACTGGGCGAGCGATAAGGTATCATTCCTGGTGGTGCACTCACCCTATGACACCAAGGAGGTATATCGCCAAGATACCATTCGTTGAGGAGGAGCCGGCGAACCCATAGCTCGGTCAGGACGACCGGTCGTCCCGCGACGCGGTGGCGGCCAGTCGACGCAGCAGAGGTCGGCCCCGAGATCATCGCGGGGTGGGTGCGGCACTTTTGCCGCGATGGGTGCGGCCTAGCCGGTGCTGCACGAGCACTGCGTCACCGAGCGGCCGGACGTATCCCGCGATGGCCGCACTCACCGCCGACTGCGTACGGGACCGAGCGGCTGACCAGGTCGACGAGCTGGTTTCGGTCGACCTTGCCGTTCGGGTTGAGCGGCAGCATCGGAAGGTGCTCGAAGCGGCGTGGCACCATGTGCAGCGGAAGTTGGGTACGCAGCCAATGCCCGAATTCCCTGGACGGCACCGGCCGTCCGGTGTAAACGGCGGCGAGTTGGATCTCGCCGCGGGCCGACACGGCCACCACGACCGTCTGGTCCACGTCCGGGTGCCGGCGCACCGCGGCCTCGACCTCGCCGAGCTCGACCCGATGGCCCAGGATCTTCACCTGGTGATCCAGCCGCCCGCAGTGCACAAGTTCCCCCGACTCCCACCGCACCCGATCGCCGGTGCGGTACCAGTGCTCTTCGGTCAGCTCGCCGGTGCCGTCAGCATCCTCAACGACGCGAGAGCCATCGAAGCGGAGGAAGCGCCCGGCGTCATCCCGCGCGTCCAGGTACCCCGCGAACCGCTGGGACCCGCGCACGCACAGCTCACCCTCCGCCACCTGGAAGCCGTCCTCGCCGAGCACCACGGCCTCCAGGTGCTGGTAGGCGCGCCCGATCGGGACGGTGCCGTTGGTCGTCTCCGGCCAGTCCGCGCGGTTGGCGGGCAGCCGGTAGCCGGTGACCGTGACGGTCATCTCGGTGGGCCCGTAGACGTTGTCGATGGTGGTGCCCGGCGCCACCTGTGACCAGGCGTCGCTGAGCTCGAGGGTCAGCGGCTCGGCGGCGAAGAGGCTGTGCCGCAACGTGGTCACCTGGCCGGTTGGCAGATTGCCCAGCTGTCGGGCCACTGAGGCCACCGAGGGCACCGAGAACCAGTGCGTCAGGCGGCGCCCGGCGATGTAGTCGACCGGGGTGAGCAGCTCATGGCGGTCCGGTGCGACCAGTGTCGCGCCGGCCCCCCAGGTCACGAACATGTCATACACCGACGGGTCGAAGGTCAGCCCGAAGGTCTGCGACATCCGGCACCCGGGCCTGACCTCGTACCGCTCGATGCAGTGCGCCAGGTATGGCGAGATGTTGCGGTTGCGGATCGGCACCCCTTTTGGCCGCCCGGTGGAGCCGGAGGTGAACAGGATGTAGGCGACGTCATCCGGGCTCGGGGCGTGCGACGGGAGCGGCACCGCTGCTTCGTCGGCGGACCGGATCTCCGCGGACAGCGGAAGGACCAACCGTGGTCCGTCCGGCTCATCCGCGAGCTGTTCGACATCCGGTTCCTGTGCCAGCACGAGGTCGAGCCTGGCCATCGCGGCGATGTCCAGGTTGCGCTGACGGGGCGCCTGCGGATCCAGCGGCACCACGGCCGCGCCCAGCCGCAGCACGGCGAGGTAGGCGGCGTAGGTGGGCAGGCTGCGGGTCGCCAGTAGCCCGACCCGCCGCGGCGCGGCGCCGTGCGCCCGCACCAGCCGGCCAGCCACGGCCAGCACCCGCTGTTCCAGCTGACGGTAGCTCAGCTGCTGCGCGTCGATCTCCAGCGCCGGCAGCTCGGGATGCCGCTCGGCGGTGTCGGCGAACCACTGATAAAGCGATTTACCCACGACTGTCTCCTACAGCAGTTCGGCCAGCTTGCGGACGGTGGGATTGCGGAACAGCTCAGCGACGCCGAGCTCTCCGCCGATGGCCCGGACGACCAGGATCGCCTTCCAGGAGTCGCCACCAAGAGCGAAGAAGTCATCGTCTCGGCCGATCCGCTGGAGATCGAGGACCCGGCTGAAGGCGTCGGCGACCCGCTGCTCACTCGGACCCTGGGGGGCCTCCCCGGCCCCGCCCTCGGCCGGTCGCGGGGGGTCCGGCAGACGGCGGCGGTCGACCTTGCCGTTTGGACTCAGCGGGAGCCGGTCCAGCACGACCAAGGCAGCGGGCACCATGAATGCAGGCAGCGTCTCGGCTGCGTGCGCGTGCACGGCTCGAACGTCCACGGTCCCGCCCCGGGCCACCAGGTAACCGCCCAGCGTGCGGTCGCCCGCGCCGTCCTGCCGGGCGGCCACCACCGCCTCGGCGACGTCAGGGTGCCGGCGCAGCACATCCTCGACCTCGCCCAGCTCGATACGCAGACCACGGATCTTGACCTGGAAGTCCATCCGGCCCAGCAGCTCGATCAACCCGTCCGGGCCGTACCTCGCCAGGTCACCGGTGCGATAGAGCCGCTCATCCCGGACCGGCCCGTGTGACCAGGACACGAACCGCTGGGTGGTCAGCTCCGGGCGGTTCAGGTAACCCCGGGCCAGACCTGCGCCAGCCAAGTACAGCTCCCCGGGGACACCGATGGGGACCGGCTGCATCGACGGGTCAAGCAAATAGGTGCGCTGGTTCGCCATCGGCCGGCCGTACGGGATGCTGGTCCAATCCGGCTGCGCTGCGGCCACCTCGTAGATGGTCGAGTGGATGGACGCCTCGGTCGCGCCGCCCAGGGCGATGAACCACGCCCGCGGTGCCTGGGCCCGCAGCCGATCCGGGAGGGTGAGCGGGATCCAGTCGCCGCCGAGCATGGCCAGCCGGATACTGTCCGCCGCTCGGCCGCCTTGCTGTTCCAGGTGGCCGATGAACAGCTCGAGCAGTGCCGGGGCGGAGTTCCAGACGGTGACGCGGTGCTTGGTGACCAGGTCGGCCCAGTGCGCCGGTTCCTTGGCCCGGTCGGGGTCCGGTAGGACCACGGTGGCGCCGGCCACGGTGGTACCCAGCAGCTCGTAGACCGACATATCGAAACTGGTGGAGGACAGCGCCAGCACCCGGTCGCGCGGGCCGACGCCGAACCGGGAGTTGAGGTCGAGCAGGTTGTTCACCACGCCGCGGTGGCGCAGCGCTATCCCTTTCGGCTGCCCGGTCGAGCCCGAGGTGTAGATGACGTAGCAGAGATCTTCCGGCCCGGCGCTGGCGGGCGGGTGGCCGGCCGGCCAGGCCGCGACGCTCGCCAGGTCCCGGTCGAGCCGGACTACGGGGATGTCCGGCTGGGGTAGTCGGTTCACGCAGGCGGTGCTGGTGAGCAGCACGGCGCAGCCCGCGTCCCGGAGCATGAACTCCAGCCGGCCGGCGGGATAGTCGGCGTCGAGCGGTACGTACGCGCCCCCGGCCTGGAGCACGCCGAGGACCGCGATCAGCAGCTCCGGGCTGCGTTCCAGGCACAGGCCGACCCGCACGCCGGTCCGCACGCCGAGCGCGGCCAGCTGCCGGGCGAGCTGCTGGGACCGCTGGTCGACCTCGCGGTAGCTCACCTGGTCGCCGCCCTGTATGACGGCGGTCGCATCTGGGTCGGCGGTCGCCCGGGCCGCGACGTGCTCGTGCAGGCACCGGCCGTGGTCCAGGTCGGCTGCGGTGTCGTTCCAGTCCAGCAGCATCAGCTGCTGTTCAGCCGGGGTGAGCAGCGGGAGCCGCGACAGCAACCGGTGCTCGTCGGCGATCGCCCCCGCAAGCAGGGTCCGGAAGTGGCCGAGCAGGCGGGTCACGCTGTCGGCATCGAACAGGTCGCGCAGGTACCGCACGTGTACCTGCGCTCGGTCCGCGGTGAGCCGGGCATCGACCTCCAGCTCGTAGCGGCCGGTGTCGGGATGCACGTCGAGCAGCTTGGTCCGGACGCCGCGCGTGTCCGGAGCCTGGTCCGGCCAGCGGGCGGGCTGAAAGACGACTGACACCAGCGGCGGCCAGCTGGCATCCCGGGCGGGTCGGAGTCGCTCGATGAACCGGTCGAACGGCAGGACGCTGGACCGTAGGCCGTCCGCGACCGCGGTACGCACCCGGCACAGCAGCTCGCCGAAGTTCGGGTCCCCTTCGGTGCGCACGGTCAGCACGATCTGGTCGTCGAGGCATCCCGCCGCGCCCGGGTCGTGGTGCTCGACGGTGGTGCCGAGCGCGAGCTCCGGCTGCCCGGTGTAGCGGGCCAGTACGCCCACGAACGCGGTGAGCAGCACGTCGAATCCGCTGACGTCACGCGCCGCGGCGAACGCGTGCAGCTCACCGACCAGCGCAGGGGGCAGCTCGAGCCGGGCGTGGGCGGCGCGCACCGGCCGGGCTGGCGGTCGCCGTCGGTTTACCGGGAGGTCGACCCGGGTGAGCAGCCGGACCGGCTCCGCGGCGGCCTGGGCGTCCGGCGACAGCGGGATCCGGCGGACCGCACCGGCCTCATCTTCGCCCGCAGTCATGGCAGCTCGGCGTCAACGAGGAGCCGGCTGGGATATGCCTCCAAGTAGTCGGCTACTGGGAACCGTCGGCATACCTCGGTGACCTCGGCGCGAACCCGGTCGCGCACCGCCTGCGCGAGCCGGTACCGGGTGTCGTCCACCACGTCGACGGCGCTCAGCACCTGGTCCACCAGGACCGCGCACTGCTCCATATCGCCGGGTTGCAGGCCGCGCTGGGCGAGGATGTTCGTGCCGAACCGCAACCCGCTGCCCACCGTCGGCGGCTTGGTGTCCGCCGGGATGCGGTTCCGGTTGGCCAGGATGCCGCAGGCCCGCAGGGCGTTCTCGGCCACCGCGCCGGTCAGGCCGCGGGCACCGACGTGCACCAGCACCATGTGGTTGTCGGTGCCCCCGGTGAGCACCCGGTAACCGCGCCGGCTCAGCGCGGCCGCCAGCGCTTGGGCGTCCGCGACGATGCGCCGGGCCCAAATTCTGAACTGCGGAGTGTCCACCAGGGCGAGGGCCCGGGCTTTGGCCGCGATTGCGGCCGCGTTCGGCGTCCCCTGCGCGCGGGGAAACACGCCACGGTCAAGCACTGCGGCCAGCGTGCGCTGGCCGCCCGGTCCGGGCCGGTCGTGCTCCTGACCGCTCAGGATCAGCCCACCACGGGGCCCGCCGAGCTGCTTGTACGTACTGGTTGTCGTGACGTGCGCGACGTCGACCGGGCTCGGGTGCAGCCCAGCCGCGACCAGCCCGGCGATATGAGAGATGTCGGCCAGCAGGTAGGCATCCACCTCGTCGGCGATCTCCCGGAACTGACGGTAGTCAATCTTTCGCGGATAGGCGCTGGCCCCTGCGACGATCAGCCGCGGCCGGTGCCGGCGGGCGAGCTCGGCGACCTGCGAGTAGTCGATCAGCCCGGCTGCGTCTACGCCGTAGTGCACGGCCTCGAAATGCCGCCCGGTCACTGATGCGGCGGCGCCGTGGGTCAGGTGGCCGCCGGCGTCCAGATGCATCCCGAGCACTGTGTCCCCGGGTGCCAGCAGGCTGAACAGCACCGCCTGGTTGGCGCTGGAGCAGGAGTGCGGTTGCACGTTGGCGTAGCAGGCGCCGAATACCCCGCGGGCCCGTCGCGCGGCCAGCCGCTCCACCTCATCGAAGCACTCGGCGCCCGGGTGGTACCGGGCCCCCGGATACCCCTCGGCGGTGACGTTGGACAGCACGGAACCAGCCGCGGCGAGCACTGATGGGTGGGCCAGACTGGCGTGCGCCACCGAGGCCAGGGTGTCGGTCTGGGCCCGCAGCTCGGCGTCGAGCAGCTCGGCCAGGTCGGGGTCCTCGGCGGCCAGCAGCCGGGCGCCGGTGGCCAGCATGGCGGCGCTGAGCAAGCCCGGCGCGGGTCCGGCCCGGTCCGGCACCGGGAAGGTGCCGGGTGTCGCGATGTCATGCAGAGTCATCTCATGTCCTCCTCCACCAGCAGCTCCAGCTGCTGGCCGACAGCGTCGGCGAGCTTCCTGAGCTGGCTTGCCCAGGCACCCGCGGACGGCGCCTGCACCACCCCGGTGAGTTGGTCTGGCCCCAGGTCGTAGAACTCCACCAGCACCTCGCCCTGCGGCCCGCAGGCACTGACCGGCAGCGCCCGTAACCGCGCGGGGCCGGCCCGGAGCACCGGCCGCGGCCAGTTCTGGTACGCAACAAGCGCCTGGTAGAGCGGCATCCGGCGGGTGTCCGGCGCCGGTCGGCAGGCCAGGATTCCGGGCAGCGGCAGCTCGGCGTGCAGCATCGCGTCTACCACGGTGTGCCACACCCGGGTCGGCGCCTCGGGCCCGGTCAGGTCGGGCAGCCGGATCGGCAGGACGTTCAGCTCGCAGCCGACCTCGGTCTCCTGGCCGGGGCGCCGGGTGCTGACCGGCGTGCCGAGGCAGAAGTCCGCCGCGCCGGTCAGCCCAGCCAGCGCGCGGCCGGCCGCGGTCAGCACCAATGCGAAGAGCGACACCGCCTGGGCACGGGACTGCCTGCGCAGCGCCAGCGTGGTCTCGGCCGGCACCGCAAGCGGCAGTTCCAGCACCTGGTCGCGGAGCAGCTCGCGATGGGTCTGCGGGGGCTGGCCCGCGGGCAGGTCGGCAACCCCGTCGAGTGCCTGGCGCCAGTACGCGGTCAGCTCCGCCCGGCGCCTGGCGCTGAGCTGGTGGGCGGTCAGCCGGGGCAGTTCCGCCAGCACCGGCGGCTGGCCCGCCAGCGCCTGTTCATATGCCTCGGCCAGCTCCTCAGCGACGACCACCTCGGAGTACCCGTCGAAGGCGACATGGTGGGGAGCCAGGTACAGCTGTGCGCCGGCAGCGTCAGCGGCCAGTCCGACCCGCAGCACGTCCCCGTGGGCTAGACAGTAGGGCCGGACGCACAGCGACTCGACGGCGTCCCACCGGTTCGTCCCGGCCGGCAACGATTGGATCTCCAGCCGGACGGGGTGGTTCAGAACCTGCCGCCAGAGCTGGCCGTCGCGAGCCACGAACGCGGTGCGCAGCGCCGGGTGCCGCCACCGCAGCGCCTCCAGCGCGACCCGCAGGGCCTCGGGGTCGACCGGTCCGTCCAGGCGGAACTGCGCCAGCGCCACCGTGCTGCGGGTACCCTTGTGTAGCTGCTCGGTGAACCAGAGCAGCTGCTCCGCGGCGGAAGCGCGCTCGGCCGCGATGCCCGCGCTGCGGGTGGGCTGTTCAGCGATGGTCATCGCGTCCCCCCTCCTCTCCTCGCCTCAGGCCGCGCCGGTCCGCCCCGGCCGCCATCCGCAGCAGCGGACCTGCGGTGACGGCGGCCAGCAGCATCACGCCGACGCCGGCGACCTGGAACGGCAGGCTCACGTCGGTCACCTTGGCCAGCACTCCGGCGGCGAGTGCGCCGACCGGCGCCGTGCCGGTGCCGACCAGGCGGTAGACCCCGTTGATTCGGCCGAGGATCTCCGAGGGTGTGACGGCCTGGCGGAACGAGACGGTCAGTGCCTGGTAGACCGCTGTGCCCAGGCCCAGCGCCGCGAACGCCACGACCGCTGCGACCGGCTGCCGGACCAGGCCGAGCAGCAGGCTGGCCACGCCGGTTAGCACCAGCGCCGTCAGCGCCGCCGGGAACAGCCCGAATCGCATCGACAGCCGGGCGCTGAGCATTCCGCCGACGATGCCGCCGAGCGCACCGGAGGCCAGGAACAGGCCGAACACGCTCTCGGGCAGCTCCAGCCAGTGCACGACGTAGATCACTTCGAGGGCGCCCATACCGGCCATGAAGAAGTTGAGTACTCCGAGCATGACGGCGAGAGTGACCAGCAGCCGGTCCGCCCGCAGGTACCGGACGCCCTCAGCGATCATGGCCCGCCAGCTCGGCCGATCCGTGCGGGCGGGCGCGGCGCTGGCCCGGGTTACGTAGCTGACGGTAGCCAGCAGCAGCATGCCGATGATGAAAGACACCCCGTCGATCAAGAACGGCAGCGCCGCCAGCGCAACGAACACGAGGCCGCCCAGCGGTTGCCCGACCGAGTCCCGGAAGATCAGCTGTGCCACGTGCAGCCGGCCGTTGGCGACCGCCAGCCGGGCCGGGGCCACCACCATGGGCAGGAAGGACTGCGCGGCTACCACGAACACCGTCTCGCCCAGCCCGAGCAGGGCGGACGCGGCGCAGACGATCGCCAGGTTGACCACGCCGGTCAGCACGGTGACCGCGAGCACCAGCACCACCACGGCCCGGCCCGCGTCCACCGTGATGAGCAGCATCCGCCGGTTGAACACGTCCGCCCAGATCCCGGCAAGCGGGGAGAGCAGCAGCGGACCCCAGTTGGCCACCATGACCAGGGCCAGCAGCAGGGGGTCGGTGGTCAGCGACAGCGCGAGCAGCGGAAGCGCGGTCAGCCTGATGCCGTCACCGACCGAGGACACCGCGGTGGCCAGCCACAGCTTGCGGAAATGACCCCAGCCGGTGTCTGGCGGCGCGACCGGGAGCTCGATCTCCGAGGTGCCCGTGGTCTGCTCGGTCATGTCCACCTCACCTTGGGACCGAGGATGGTCATCGTCGAGGGCGGTGACAGCCGCCGCGGGACCAGGTGCAGCCGCTCGACGCTGGAGTCCGCGGTAGCCGGCAGCGCGGCGCCGCACCCGCACCCGTCCGGCGTGGCGAAGCCGGCGAACCGGTAGGTGATCTCCATGATTCGGTTCCGGTCGGTGCGCCGGAGGTCGGCGACCAGGTGCACGCTGGCGGCCGCCGCCCGGTCCGTCAGCCAGCGCAGCAGGGTGGCGCCGACACCGAAGTTCACCACCCGGCAGGAGGTCGCCAGCAGTTTGAGATGCCAGCACGCCGGATACCGCTGCAGCACCACCACACCGACAGCCCCGTGCGGGCCGAAGCGGTCGGTCAGGGTCAGTGCCAGTACCTCGTGGGCGGGATCGGTCAGCAGCGCCCGCAGCACCGAGTCGGGGTAGTGCACTCCGGTGGCGTTCATCTGGCTGGTGCGCAAGGTGAGCTCGTCGAGCCGGGACAGCTCATCGTCCCCCGCCCGGCTGATCCGCAGCACCATCTGCAGGGAGCATAGGAAGTCCTGGTCGGGTCCGGAGTGCTTGGTCCGGGCCTCGTCCCGGCGGAAGCCGGCCTGGTACATCTCCCGGCGCCGACGGGCGTCCACAGTGACCACCGGGGTGGTGAACTCGGGCCGGCCGAGCAGGTCGGCCGCCTGCTCGGCCGGGTAGCACCGTACCTGCGGCAGGTGAAAGGCCACCTCGGCTCGCTCGGCGGGCTGGTCGTCGATGAAGGCCATCGTCTGGTGGGCGAAGTTGAGCTGCTCGGCGATCGCGCGCACCGCGTCGGACTTGCGGCCCCAGCCGATCTGCGGCAGCACGAAGTACTCGGCCAGGCCCAGCTCCTCCAGGCGCGCCCATGCCTGGTCGGGCTCATTGCGGCTGGCGATCGACTGCAGGATCCCGCGGGAGTCGAGACCCGTGACGACCTCGCGTACCGCGGAGCTGACCGCCAGCTCGTCATGCTCCAGCAGGATGCCCTGCCATAGCGTGTCGTCCAGGTCCCAAACCAGGCATTTGACCGTGGTCATCGACTCGGTCTCGGTGGCTGGTGCCGGCCCGCCTCCCCCTGCCATGCCGATCACACCTCCCAGAGGGTGACGGCCCAGGCCGCCACCGGGCTGTTGTTGAGAACCAGCACCAGATCCCCGTCGACGACCTCGCCGGTGGCCAGGAGCCGATCCAGGTTGAGCACCACATCCATCGCCCCGAGGTGTCCGTACTCGCGCAGCTGGGCCTGGCACACCGGGTGGATGGGCAGGTCGAGCAGCGTGGCGTAGAACGTGTACGCGGACGCGGTCACGTTCTGCATCACAGCCACCCGTACTTGCCGCCTGCTCACCCCGGCCTCGGCGAGTACTTCCTCGACCAGCCGGCCCAGCCGCAGCCTGCTGTGCATGGCCAGCTCAAACCGGTACCGATCCGGCGAGTCGCACTCCTCGCGCCACTCGTACCAGGGCGAGTTCCGGTAATCGACGCGGAACAGGTCGTGGAACGAGCCGTCGGTCTCAGCGCGGTGCGCCCGCAGCACCGGCCGGCCGCCCCGGACCATGGTCATCGCGTACGCCCCGTCGCCGATCACCGTGACCGGGAAGCGCACCCGGTCCAGCCCGGTGGGGCGGCTGGCGTGCGCGATCAGCACGCTGTGCCGGGAGCCGTCCGCCAGGATGTCCTTGGCCAGCGCCCACGCCGCACTCGAGCCGGTACAGCCGAGCCCGTCGAGGGTGAACGAGAACGCCGAGTCAAGCCCGGCCCCGGCCTGAATCCGGCAGGCGTCCGAGCCGAGCAGGACCTCCGGCGCGCGTGGGCCGACCAGGATCAGCACGTCCGGGTCCCGGTCTACGCCGGCCAGCAGCTCCCGGCAGGCGCGGACCGCCAGGTCGGCGGCCGGCTGCTCGTTGAACACCCCGACCGTGTTGATCCCGCAGGTTGCCACGAACTCGGCGGCGTCCCGAGTCAGGTTGGGGATCTCGGGTAGCGCGGCGACTGGCAGCCGCTGGTCGGGGAGTAGGCAGAAGAGCGCGCCGATCCCCACCGTGGCCGGCCCCGCGCCGGTTCCGGCGGTCATCGGGAACCCGCCAGGGCGTGTTCGGCCAGCAGCAGCTGACAGATCTCGGTACTGCCCTCGATGATCTCCATCAGCTTGGCGTCCCGGTAGGCCCGGGCCACGGGATGGCTGTCCCGGGCGCCGGCCGAGGCCAGCAGCTGTACTGCCGCGGCCGCGCCCTGGGTCGCGTTGCGGGCGGCCACGTGCTTGGCCAGCACCGCGGCGGTCACCAGGTCCGACCGCGCCTCGTCCCAGCACCGGCTGGCGTGCTCGCAGATGAGCGTGGCCACTTGGGCGGCGGCGGCCAGCTCGCCGAGATGCCGGGCGACGAGCTGATGCTCGGCCAGCGGCTTGCCGAACTGCACGCGCACCGAGGTGTGCCGGATCGAGGCGGCCAGGCAGGCCCGCAACATGCCGACGCATCCCCACGCCACGGAGATGCGGCCGTAGGTCAGTGCGGCAGTCACCAGCATCGCCAGCGGCGCGCCGCTGGCCGACAGCAGGTGGTCGGCGGGCAGTCGGACCTCGTCAAGCCGGACGTCGGCGTGCCCGGCCGCCCGGCAGCCGAGGGGATCGGCCACCCGATGGATCCGCACCCCCGGCGTGGCGGTGGGCACTATCACGACGCCCGCCCCTTCGCGGTAGGACCCGAACACCACCAGTAGGTCGGCGTAGGCGGCGCCGGTGACCCAGACCTTCTCCCCCTGGACCACCACCGCATCGCCGTCGGTCCTGATCTCGGTGCGTATCGCCGAGAGGTCGCTGCCCGCAGACGGTTCGCTGAAGGCCACCCCGGCCAGCTTGCCGCCGGCCAGCTTGGGCAGGAACGCGGCCTGCTGCCCGGCGCCGGCCAGCCGCTGCAGGGTCCAGGCGGCCATCCCCTGCGAGGTCATCAGGCTGCGCAGCGAGCTGCACAGGCTGCCCACGTGCGCGGTGAATTCGCCGTTGTCCCGGCTGCTCAGCCCCAGACCCCCGTACTCGGCCGGGATCTGCGCGGCGAGCAGGCCACGCCGGCTCAGGTCGCGGACCACCGCATCGGGCAGCCGCCCGCGGCGGTCCCAGCTGTCGGCGTGTGCGCCGACGGCCTCGGTGACCAGCCGGGTGGCCTGCCACAGTGACTCGGTCATGAGCTGTTCGGCTCGCCGCCCTGCAACCGGCGGACCAGCGCCGCCATCGCCTGGACGGTGCGGAAGTTGTCCATCGTCAGCTCCGGACCGGGCACCGCCACGCCGAACTGCTGCTCGAGATGCAGCACCAGCTCCATGGCGAACAGCGAGGAGATGCCGCCCCTGGCGAACAGGTCCTCGTCCGTCGTGTACTCGATCTTGGTCCGGTCCGCCAGGAAGCGGAGCAGGCGCTCGGCCACCGGATCGGTGGCCGCGGCCTCCGTGGCGAGCTGGCCATCTGATGCCGTCATGACATTGACTCCCCGTACTCGTAGAAACCACGGCCGGTCTTGCGGCCGAAGTGGCCTTCCTGCACCTTCGACACCAGCTCCCGGCAGGTGCGGTATCCGTCGTCGCCGGTCCGGTCGAACAGCACTCGCAAGGTGTCGACCACGCTGTCCAGGCCGATCAGGTCCGCGGTGGCCAGCGGCCCGGTGCGGTGCCCGAAGCACCCGACGAAGATGTCGTCCACGTCCTTGGGCGCGGCGCGGCCCTCCTGCACCAGGCGGGCCGCGTCGTTGATCACCCACATCAGGATGCGGTTGGACACGAACCCCGGGCCGTCGCCGACCACGATCGCCTGCCGGTCCAGGATCGCGAACAGGGATTCCAGCGTGGCCATGGCGGCGTCCCCGGTGTCCGGGCCGCGTACCACTTCGACCGCGTGGATCAGGTACGGCGGGTTCATGAAGTGGGTGCCGACCAGCTCGGCTGGCCGGGCCGTCGCCGCGGCCAGCTCCTGGATCGGGATCGCCGAGGTGTTGGAGGTGAGCAACGTCCCAGGACCCACCGCGCCGGAGATCTCGGCTAACACCTTCGCCTTCACCTCGGGCACCTCGGTCACCGCCTCGATGACCGCACCGGCCCCCGCCACCTGCGCCACCGAGGTGCTCGTGGTGAGCTCGCCGAGGGCAGCGTCCCGGGGCAACCTGCCGAGTAGCTGGGCCGTCCGGACCTGCCGGTGCACCGCGTCCGGTGCTCGGCGCGTCCTGTCCTCGGCCACGTCCACCAGCACCACGGGCAGACCGCGCCCCACCGCGAGGGCAGCGATGCCCACGCCCATCACGCCTGCCCCCACGATCGCGATGCCGTGGGCCGACCACTCGATGTCCATCTCGCTCCCGATCTCACCGGCTGCCCGTGGCGGCGATCCGGCCGTCTAGCAGCAAATCTTTGAATTCCGGCTGCTCGGTGAGGTAGCGCACCATGCGGAGCAGCCGATCGGCATCAAGGCCCGGGAGCAGCCCGCGCCGGCTGAGCCAGCCTTGCCACTGCCGGCACTCGACCTTGTTCCAGCTTGTCTCGATGTTCTCGACGTCGTAGAGCGCCACGCTCGACAGCACCGCGTCGCCGGTCCGCACGGCGTGCTCCGCCACCAACCCCAGCCACTGCGCGGTCGGCATGCCACGGGTCGGGAAGCCCGCCTCACCCAGGGTGGCGAACAGCCGGGGCATGGTCTGGACGTCCGGGTCGATCAAGTGGTAGGCCCGGCCCACCGAGCTGGGTGAGGTGGCCAGCGCGACGATGGCCCGGGCGATCAGGTCCACTGGCGCGACCGGCACCGGGCGGTCGTCGAGCGGGTGCGCGCCCACCGCGATACTCGCCGCCATCAGCCGCCAGAGCAGGTCCTTGGGGTTGCAGGCGCCGGTCTCGGTGGATCCGCTGATGAAGCCGGGCCGGAACACCCGGACCCGCATCCCGTCCTGTTCGGCGCGGTCGAGCAGCCGCTCGCCGACCCATTTGGACACCCCGTACCCGCCGGCGTGCGGGTCGAGCGGCTGCTGCCGGTGCTCCGCCAGCTGATCGCCCATGCCGAGGGTATGGCCGCAGGCGGCGAGGCTCGACACGTAGCTGAGGTCGGCGATCCCGTTCTCCCGCATCCAGCTGAGCAGGTCCAGCGTGGGCAGCACGTTGTCGGCTCGCAGCACCCGGTACGGCTCGGTGAACACCACCCGGGCAGCGCAGTGCAGGACGTGCCCAACCTGCCGGGCGAGCTCCCCCCCGCCGTACTCCGCGCAGATGTCCGCGACGTCGCGCAGGTCGCCGGGCACCACGACGACCCGGGCCGGATCGGGCGCGGGCAGCCGGAACTGTTCCGCGGCGGCCCGCAGCCGCTGCCAGCCCTGCGCCTCGTCGGCGGCCCGCACCGGACAGTAGATCCGGCTCTCGGTGCCCTGGATCAGCTCGTGCAGCACGAACGAACCGACGAAACCGCTCGCCCCGGTGAGCAGCACGTCCGAGCCGGACGCCGCACCCACCGGTGCCACCGGGCCCAGGTAGACGGTGAGGTCCGCGTCCACCAGCCCGCCGTCACCGTCGGCCGCCTGGGCCAGCTCAGCGCCCGCCGCGCTGGGACCGGCGCCGGCCCTGAGCACCTCTCCGAGCAGCCGGATCGTGGCCTGGCTGCCGCCCAGCCGGTGCAGGTTCACCAGCACGCCGTAGCGTTGCTGCACCTCCAGTGCCATCCGGACGGACAGCAATGAGGTGCCGCCGAGTGCGCCGAACTCGTCGTCGACGCCGATCGAGTCGATGCCGAACAGCTCTTGCCACAGCGCGATCAGCTCGCCCTCGATACCGTCGGGAAGGGCGGCCGGGGTGGGGTCCGCCGTCGCCCCTGCCGGTGCCAGGTCGGTCACCGCGTCGAGCGCCCAGAACCGGCGGCGCTGGAACGGGTAGGTGGGCAGGGTCACCCGCCGGGCCGCGCCGCCCTGCGCCGGCCAGTTCACCCGCACGCCGTGCAGCCAGGCCACACTGAGCGCCTCGTCGAGTCGGTCAGCCAGCGGGGCCCGGGTTGCCTCGCCGGCCACCGGCAGCACGTGTCGGTCCGGTCCCGGCGCACCGCCGCCGACGACCACCAGGAAGCAGCCGGCCGGTACCGAGATGGGCACCGTGTCGAGCACCTCGGTGCCCGGGCCGAACGCGGCCAGCAGCGCCTGGCGCAGCGGTTCGGCCAGCTCGGGCGCCGCGGCGAGGGCCACCACCGCCCGCCGCTCGGTGGCTCGGCGGGTGCTGGCCAGGCCCGGTCTGGGCAACCGCAGCGCGGCGGAGAGCTGCTCCGGCTGGCCAGCCACCACCCGGCGTTCGGCGAAGTCATGGCGTCCCACTCGCAGCGTGTGCACGACGTCGCCGAGCGGCAGCCGCTGCCGGTCCAGCTCGTCGGCCAGCCGGCGGGACGCGGCGTCCAGCTCGCTGCGAGTTCGGGCGGAGAGCTGGAGTCGGACGATCTCCGGCCCGGGGGGTGGCTGGATCGCCGGCCCCGGGTCCGGCGGGCGGGCGATGGCCGGCGGGGCGGTGAGCACCACCGCGGCGTTGGTGCCGCCCAGGCCCATCGAGTTGACCAGCACGTGCCGGTCCTCGTCGGTGCTGCGCCCCGCTGTGGTGGGCACGTAGAACGGGCTCTCGGCCAGCAGCCCGGGGTCGCGCGGCCGCTCGAACAGCGGGTGGGGCGGCAGCGACCCGGTGCTGGCTACGTGCACGGCCTTGATCAACCCGGCGATGCCGGCCGCGGAGCCGGTGTGGCCCACGTTCACCTTGACCGAGCCGAGCGCGCAGTACGCCGTCCGGGCCGAGGACAGCCGCAGGCCCTCGGTGAGGCCGAGCAGCTCGACGTGGTCGCCGAGCTGCGTACCCGACCCGTGCGCCTCCACATAGCAGAGCGCATCCGCCCCGACCCCGGCCATGTGCAGGGCGGCCGAAACCACCTCGGCCGGGCCGGCCGGGGTGGGGGCGGTGAACCCGGGGCGCTGCGCCCCGTCGTTGCCCACCGCGCTGCCGGAGATCACCGCGAGCACCGGGTCCCGGTCCGCCAGCGCGTCGGCCAGCCGGCGCAACACCACGACGCCGACCCCCGAGCCGACCGAGGTGCCCGACGAGCGGGCGTCGAACGCCCGGCAGTAACCGTCCTGGGACAGGATGCCGCCCGGCTGGAACTGGTAGCCGGTCGCCGGGGCGGCCACTGCGGTGCCGCCGGCCAGCGCTATACCGCACTCTCCGGACAACAGGCTCAGCACCGCGTAGTGCACCGCGGTGAGCGACGACGAGCAGGCGGTCTGCACGGCCACCGAGGGGCCGCGCAGACCGAGCTTGTAGGCCACCCGGGCAGCCATGAAGTCAGCACTGCCGCCGAGCTGCAGGGCCAGGTCGCCCAGGCCATCGGTGCGGACCCGAGCGAACTGCAGCAGGGTCGTGTACGTACTGAAGCTGGACCCGGCGAAGACGCCGACCTGCGGGCCGCCCTCCGGCGGATGCCCGGCTCGTTCCAGCGCCTCCCAGCAGACCTCGAGGAAGAGCCGCTGCTGGGGGTCGATCAGCTCCGCCTCGCTGGGCGGGTAACCGAAGAACTCCGCGGCGAACAGCTCCGGGTCCGCCAGCGTGGCCGCCATGCGAACGTAGTCCGATCTGCTCAGCACCTCGGTTGGCACCCCGGCCTGACGGAGCAGCTGCTCGGGTAACTCCCGGACGCAGACCAGCCCGGCGTCGAGGTTGGCCCAGAACTGCTCCGGTGTGTCGGCGTCCGGGAACCGGCAGCCGACGCCGACGACAGCGATCGCGGTGTCCACGGTCACGAGGCCACCGGTTTCTGGTCCGGACGGCGGGCCACGCCGAGCAGTCGCCGCCGGTCGGTGGGGCGATGGCTGGTCGGCTGCTCACGCCTGTCGGCCCCGCTGAGCAACTGCGCCTGGCTAAGCACCGTGTTGTAGCGGAACAGGTCCGCAGCGGTCAGCTCCTGATCGGTCAGCGTGCTCAGCTCGTCGAGCAGCATGATCAGCAGCAGCGAGTCGCCACCGGTCTCGAAGAAGCTGACATCGAGCGGCACGCTGCCGGTGGCCAGCACGTCCTGCCATGCCTGCTGGATCCGCTGGACGAGTTCGGGCCCGCCGGCGCCCAGCTGCGGTTCACCCGCTGTCGCGGTCGCGGGGTCGTGCCGGGTGTCGGCAGGGTCGAGCATGGTGGCCTCCGGTCTCCGCACCAGATCCAGCGCGCCGGCTTGCAGGCCGGCTAGGACCGCGTTGACGGTGTGGTGGTCGAACAAGTCGACCGGGTAATCGATGGACAGTTCGAGGTCGGCCGGGTGCTCAATGGCGATGACCGCGAGCTCGTACTTGACGTGCAGTGGTTCCAGCGGGAGGAACTGGCCGCACAGCTGCGGACCTAAGTCGGGAGCGCCTGGTGGTGCGTCCAGCAGGCTGACGATCACCGGGGTGATCGGCGGGCGGCTCAGGTCCCGGTCCGGTTGGAGGGCGGCGACCACCGCGTCAAAGGACACGTCGGCGTTGCGGAAGCTGATCATGCTGGCCGCGCGCACCTGCTCCAGCAGCTCCGTCCAGCTGGGTCGGCCGCTCAGGTCGACCCGGATGAGCAGGGTGTTCACGAACATCCCCACCGCGCCGGCGCGGCCGGGCACATCCCTGCCCGCCCAGGGAAAGCAGAAGACAAAGTCGCGCTGGCTGCCGCGGCGGGCCAGCGCCACCGCCAGCAGGGCGACGAGCACCACGAACGTGGTGCAGCCGTGCTGAGTGGCACGTGCGCAGAGCCTGCGGGTCAGGTCCGGCCCGAGTCGCAGGCTTGCGGTGGCGCCCCGGGTGGACTGCACGGCAGCCCGGGGACGGTCATGTGGCAGCTCGATGTCGAGCGGGGCACCCTGCAGGACCGCCAGGATCTCCTGCAGCTCTTCCGGCTTGCCCTCCGGTGCCGGGGCCGCCACGGTGGCCGGATGCACCGGCTCCGGCAGCTGCGGCGCCCGTGCTTCAGTGGCGGCCCGGTAGACCTCCCCGATCTCGGCGATCAGCAACTGGAGCGACCAGCCGTCCAGCACGATGTGGTGGGCGCTGACTACCAGCAGGGTTCGCGCGCCGACGGTGATCACCTCGGCCCGGGCCGCTGCGGCGGAGAGGTCGAACGGGTCCCAGCACAGCGCCGCGACATGATCGCGAAGCTCAGCCTCACCCCAGCTTGCCGGGCCAGCGTCGACGTACCCGACCTGGGGTGGCGCACCGTCGGTCCGGTACACCACCGCCCGCCGGTCCCGGTCCAGCTGAAACCTGGACCGCAGCGCCGGATGCCGGCTAAGCACGAGTTGAACCGCTGCCCGCAGCCGTCCGGCATCTACCGGCCCGGTGTACTCCAGCGCGACGGGCACCAGGTACGCCGAACGGAGCTGGGGGATCCGGTCGAGGAACCACAGACGCTGCTGCACGGGGATGGCCGGCTGCCAGGTCTGCGGGTCCGGCGTGACCGGGACTTCGACTGCCGGCATGGTTTCCAGCAGCCGGCCGAGGCCGGCGACCGTGGGTTCGCGCAGGAACTCACGCAGCGGGACGGCGCGCCCGAAGCGCTCGGTCGCCTTGGCGATCATGCGTACCGCGAGCAGGGAGTGCCCGCCGAGCACGAAGAAGTCGGCATCCGGGGCGAGCGCCTCCGGCGGCGGCCCGGCGCGGCCCAGCCCGGCCTCCGCCAGTACCTCGGCGAACAGCTGAGCTGCCGGCCGCTGCGCGGCGAGCAGCTCGCTGACCGGCGCCTGGATCTCCGTCCGCTCGCCCTGGCTACCTAGAGCCGTGAGCTGCTGGTCGGCTCCGACGGCGAACTCCAGCTCGCCGTCGGAGCGGAGGGTCAGTGGCAACGTGCGCACCGGGCGGTCCGGCTCCGCCACGGCCGCCTCAAGCACGGCGAGGAAGGCATCCCCGAGCTGGTGGGCGACCTGGGCGCCGTAGCGGTCGAGGTCGTACTCGATCGTTCCAGTCAGGCCGTCTGGAACCGCTTCCAGCAGCAGCGTGAGGTCGAACTTGGCCGTACCGGTCGGTAGGTAGACCGACCCCGACCAGGGTGCGCCTACGCCGGTGCGACCGGCCGGGGCGTTCTGCAACCCGAAGCCGATCTGCACGAGCGTGGACCGGCCGGCCGACCGCTGCCGGGCAACCGCGGTGACCAGTTGGTCGAACGGGATGGCTTGATGCTTGAGTGCGATGAAGGCCTCCGCCCGCACCTGGGCACACAGCTCGGCGAACGAGGCTTCGGCAGGCACCGTGCAGCGCAACGGGACGGTGTTGACTAACATGCCAACCAGGCTCTGCAGCTCGGTCCGCGGCCGGTTCACCATGACGGTGCCCAGCAGGAACTCTGTATGGCCCGACCAGCGCTGCACGACCACCTCGAACGCCGCCAGTAGGACCACGAACGGGGTGGCCCGCAGCCGCCGGGCCAGCTTCTGGCTGGCCTCCCACAGCGGTTCCGGAATAGCGATCAGGTGCTGGGCGCCCCGGCGGCCGCCGCCGGTACCTGGGCGTGGCGCCGCCCGGCCACCGAGCGTGACCTCGCTGGGGTAGTTCCGGAGCAGGCTGGCGCGCTCGTCCAGCTCCCGCTGGGCAGCCGGGCAGCCCGTAGCCGCCCGGTCCCACACCGCGTAGTCGGTGTACTGCACCGTAGGTGCGGGCAGCTCGGATCGGGTGCCAGTCTGGGCGGCCCGGTAGGCAGCGGCGAGATCCGCCAGCAAGATTCCCATTGACCAGCCGTCAACGGCGATGTGGTGCATGCAGAGCAGGACCAAGTCGCCGTCGGTCGGTCGGTGCCACACCGTGCAGCGCAGCGGCGGCGGACCGGCCAGGTCGAACGGTTCCCGGGCGCGGTTCACGGCGTCCTGCCGGGCGGTCGCGGCGCCCCCCGGGTCACCGGACAGATCGACCACTTCCAGCGGGACGGTGGCGTCCTCAGCTACCACTTGCACCGGTTGCCCGTCCCGTAGCTGGTAGCTGGTGCGCAGCACCTCGTGCCGGGTGGCCACCGCGTGCAGCGCGGTGCGCAGTGCCTCCGAGTCCACCGCGCCCCGCCAGTGCAGCAACAGCGGCACGTTGTACAACGCCGTGCCGGGATGGGCTGCGTCGATGAACCACAGCCGCTGCTGGGCACAGGACAGCGGCGCTACCCGTCGTCCGGCGCGGACCAGTGCGAAGCTCGTCTCAGCCATTGAGCGCCGTTCCCATGCTCGCCAGCCGCAGGCCGGCGATCCGGTGGGCCAGCTCGGCCACCGAGTCGGTAAGCAGCACGTCGGTGGCCTCCACCGGGACACCGAGGCGATCCTGCAGGCCTGCCGCCAGCTGGATAGCGAGTATGGAGTTGCCGCCCAGGTCAAAAAAGTTGTCGACTGGCCGGACCTCGGGGACTTCGAGCAGCTCGCGAAGGGCCGCGCACACGTCGATGCACAGCTCATCGGCCGTGGGCGCCTCGAGCTGTGCCGGGGAGTCAGCGGTGTTCAGACCGGCGAGCAGCCGGGTCCGGTCGATCTTCCCGGTGCCGGTCAGCGGCAGACCGGAGAGCACGACCCAGCGCGTGGGCATCATGTAACGGGGCAACCGGTCACGCAGTGCCTGCGACACGGCCGCAGACACCTCCGCCATTTCGCTCGCCGCTGTCCCGGCTGGGGCGAAGAAGGCCACCAGGTGGGCGAGCAGGCCGTCACCTACCTTCTCCACCACCGCGGCCGTGACCAGGCCGGTAGCCATCATCGCCCGCTCAATCTCCTCCAGCTCGATCCGGAAGCCGCGCAGCTTGACCTGGCGGTCGAGCCGACCGAGGAACTCCACGGCGCCGTCAGGGAGCTGGCGGACTAGATCGCCGGTGCGGTACACCATCCCCACCGGCTCGGTCCCGGAGTCCGCTACTGGTCCGGTCAGAGTGTGCTCCGGGCGGAATCTCCGGGCTGTCAGCTCGGGCCGGTGCAGATAGCCCAGGGCTACCCCGGACCCGCCGATGCACAGCTCACCCGGCTCTCCTGAGGGAACCGGGCGTAGCTCCTCGTCGACCACACGCAGCGTGGTGTTCTGCAGGGGTCGGCCGATTGGGATGCGCTCCAGCCCGGTGATGCTGTCGGGCGTGCAGTCGTAGCAGGTGGCGAACGTGGTGGTCTCGGTTGGGCCGTAAGCGTTGACCAGCCGATTGGGCGGCCCGGCGGCGAGCACGCGGCGCACCGCTTCTGGGTCGGCCGCCTCGCCCCCGAACAACAAGGTGTCCAGTGCGCTGAACGCGTCAGGCTCGCCGCGGGCGATCATGCCGAACACCGCTGTGGTGAGGAACATGGTGCTGATCTGGTGGCGGCGCAGCAGCGCGCGCCACTCGCCGACGGCGGTCTCGACTACTGGTGGCAGGATAACGATCGTGGCGCCAGCGGCCAGCGTGCTCCACACCTCAAAGGTGGTGGCGTCGAATGCTGGGTTGGCCAGCTGGGCCACCCGGTCCCCCGGGCCAAGCGGGCAGTAGTACGGCTTGGTCACCAGCCGCAGCACGGCGCGGTGCGGGATCACCACACCCTTCGGCAGGCCGGTTGATCCGGAGGTGTAGGCGACATAGAGCGGGTCCTCGGCGTCGATTGGTGCGGGCACATCCGGGTCCATAAGCTCAGCCGGATCCGCCGGCGTCCCGGGCTGGCTGGGCATGGCCATGGCGGGCACGGTCAGCCGGGTCACTCCAGCCGGTATCGGCCACCCGGCTGCCTCGTCAGCACACACCACGACCCGTGTCTGAGCTTCCGCGATGACGAAGGACACCCGGTCTGTCGGGGCCAGTGAATCCAGCGGCACGTACGCGGCCCCGATCCGCGCGATGCCGAGCAGGGTGGCCACCAATTCCAGCGAGCGGTCCAGCGTTACGGCGACCCGATCACCTCGGCCCACGCCCCGGGCCGCAAGGGCAGCCGCCACTGTTGCCGACCAACGCCACAGCTGCTCGTAGGTCAGCATGCGGCCGTCGCTGTCGACCGCCGCATGCTGGTGAGGCCGGTCGATGACATGCTCTGCGACGAGATGATGAATGCCGCGATCAGCAGGCAGGTCTACCTCAGGTCCAAAGACGCAGCCCCCAACGCCCCCGTGCGAATCCCGCGAAAGCGAAGTCCCCGACATACCCCTCGCCACTACTTCCTCCTCGGACTGTTCTTGATGCCGGTCCGGCTGTGCCGTTCGTTGAATTGGCACAGATGCTGCCGCCGAGAGCCGAAGATCAGCAAAACTGCCGTCCAAATCTGGTGTCCCCTGTACAGAGCCGACAGTTGCGCCACCTGATACATCCACGGAGGCAAGATCCGCAGGTCGACGCGGGTCAGCCAGCGCAGCGGGGTCTCCCAGCTGCGGTTAACGTGCCGCCGGCCAGCAGCTGAGGGGTTTTGGCGAAGGTGACCGGTTGCCAGGCGGCAGGCGGCGTGCCCGAGCGTTGGACGACATGAGTTCTCGATCCCGACTCCCGCCACCCGCGTCGTGGTGGCCGGCATTGGGCGCGGGCGGGAATTCGTTGCGCCAGCCGCGAACGCGATAGACGTCCGACGCGGTGGGTGATCAACTGCACCGCATGGATCTCCTCGTGCTCGGTGGCACTGCGTGGCTCGGACGTCAGCTCGCCCGGCAAGCGGTCGACCGCGGGCATGCGGTGACCTGCTTCGCGCGAGGTGACAGCGGCCCGGTGGCAGCCGGCGCCGTCCTGGTTGAGGCCGACCGGTGCCAGGCGGGGGCGTACCAGGATGTCAGTGGCCGCGAGTGGGATGCCATCATCGAAGTGTCGTGGCAGCCGGGCTTTGTGCGCGGCGCGCTGGCGGCGCTGGCCGGGCGCGCCCGGCACTGGACGTACATCTCATCCAGTAACGTATATGTCTCGCACGCAACCCCGGGCGCCGATGAGAGCGCGCAGTTGCGGCCTGCGACAGACCTCGACAAGGCCGATCGCGAGCAGTACGGCGATGCGAAGGTGGTCTGCGAGCAGGCGTCGGCGCGAGCGGTCGGGGAGCGGCTCCTGGTCGCGCGGGCGGGACTGATCGGTGGACCCGGAGACCACACTGGACGCTCCGGCTACTGGGTCGCGCGCGCCGCCCGTGACCCGCACGGGCCAATGCTGGTGCCGGACTGCCCGCACGTACCGACCCAGGTCATCGACGTCCGCGACCTCGTCGCGTGGCTGCTGGACGCGGCGGAGACCGGGACCACCGGCACCTACGACGCCGTCGGTCCGATGGTCCCATTCGACGAGTGGGTCGAGCAGTCGCGGAAGGTCGGGGGGCATGTTGGGCCGGTGATCCGAGCGGAGCCGAAATGGTTGCTGCAGCATGGCGTGAGCCAGTACATGGGCCCGGAGTCGCTCGCGATGTGGCTCGTCGAGCCGGGCTGGGAGGGTTGGTCGGCCAGGTCAGGAGCCGCAGCAAGAGCGGCGGGGTTGAGTCATCGCTCGCGCACCGAGCTGCTGGCCGACCTGCTGGCCTGGGAACGCGACGAGGGTCTGGACCGCCCCCGGACTGCCGGCCTCACCGCTTCGCGCGAGCAGGAGTTGCTCGCTGGTCTTGCCGCGACGGACTGACACTGTTATCAGATCAGTCCTCATGCCCCCTGGCGGGGGCGCCGCGCCTGGGGTGAAAATGGTCGGGGTCGCCCATCGCCGGCGGCTGGCTGAGTGCTGCCCGGGTGCGACCCCTATTTTCCGGTCAGGCGCTGATACCTGGGCTGCTCTCACGGCCTCGGCAAAGTTGATCTATCCGTTATGTGAGTAGTGGTAAGGACGCATCGAAGTGTCGCCGACGACGGCGCCCGGCCCGATCCCCCGCGCCCGCAGCAGCCCGGCCGTTCCCCAGGGCCAGCGCATCCTGCTCCACGGTCGTGGCCGTTACGCCGCCACACGACCGAGACGGCCACGGGATCGCCCAGCGAAGCTCGCCGCGGCCATCTCGAGCATCGCCTGGGGCTCAGGCATGCCGTGCCACCGCACCGGCGAACAACGCCCGAGTACCCGAGATCGCGCGTTCGACCTTCCGGTAGGCGTTCTCCGGATCCCCGAACGGGCCGACCTCTACCGCGATCGTCCGCGCCTGCGCCGCGCGGAGTTCGGTGACGAAGGCGGACAGGTCGGCCACGCCGTCGCCCGGGGCCAGATGCTCGTGGTAGCGGCCGTTCGAGTCGGAGAAGTCGACGCTGTTCACTCGCCCGGACAGCAGTGCCACCTCGGCCGTGGGCACACCGCGGACCACCATGTGCGAGGTGTCGACGTTCGCCAGCACCAAGCCCGAGTCCACCGCGGTGATCAGCCTGCTCAGCGACGCGACGTCGTTGACAAGAGAGTTGTCCAGGGGTTCGAGTTCGACGCTGACCTCGACGCCGCGGAGGGCAGCGTAGTCGCCAATCCGGCGCAGGGCGTCCACGAGCAACTGCCACTGCGTCGCGGCGGGCCACATGGTGCGCCAGATCCACTCGCCGAGCAGGATCTTCAGTACCGGCGCGCCCAGATCGCGGGCCAGGTCGACGTGCCGCTCGGTCCGCGTGATGTTGAACTCCCGTGCCACCTCGCGCGGATCGTTGAGACCGAAGGCATGGCACTGCGCCATGATCACCGGCACCCCGGCGGCCTCCACGTCGGTGCGCAGGCGGTGCATCACCTCCGGCGTCACCGTCATGGCCTCCTCAGTCAGTGCCAGCCAGTCCGCACCCGCCTCCGCGGCAGCGCGCCAAGCATCGCGGCCCATGAACGAGGATCCGAGGAAGGCCTGGTCGACGAGGATGCCGAGGGAGGAGAAATCGGTCATGGCATGGCCTCCGTCCGGTGTGCGGCAAAGCGCGCGGCGAATCCCTCGACGAGCGCCGTGGCCAGATCGTGGTGGTAACGGGTGGTGTCGTACTCGACGTGCCCGGTCAGGCCGTCCGGCACGGCTTCGAGGAATAGCGTGAGGTCGAACTTCGCCCACCCGGTGTCCGGATAGGCGACCGAGAGCCACGGCGCCTCCCCACTACTTCCTCCTCGGACTGTTCTTGATGCCGGTCCCGCTGTGCCGTTCGTCGAAGTGGCACAGACGCTGCCACCGAGAGCCGAAGATCATCAAAACTGCCGTCCAATCTGGTGTCCCCTGTACAGAGCCGACAGTTGCGCCACCTGATACATCCACGCGCCATGCGGGCCGGTCCAGAAGGGGGTCGTCCTGGTCGCCCGACAATCCCTTTCATGATCGTCCGAGTGCGGATGGGCTGCCGCTGCGACATCTCGGGGTGATCCACCGTCTGTGTCGCTGCTGGGCACAGATCGAGGACCCTGTTGGCTAATTCGAGTTCATGCGGCTTGGGTGAAGAGTCGTTGTAGGTGCGTGGTTCGAGTCCGGTCGAGCGGCGTTCCGGTGAGCCAGGCGTCGTAGCGGATGAGGTT